>Ga0193751_1000205_pt1 | contig 51887 bp, 45 predicted proteins | sample L1c2metaG_FD_143050 | JGI IMG/M metagenome (GOLD analysis project Ga0193751, IMG submission 143050) | Soil microbial communities from a riparian zone of the East river system, Colorado, United States - L1c2 | ecosystem: Environmental > Terrestrial > Soil > Riparian zone | place: USA: East River...
GTGGCAGCGGACTTTTTATTATCCCGTGGAAATATCCCGCTCAGCTTTGCTCATGTGCCAGCGCGAACTTAGCGATATCGATTCCCTCAGCATTGTGGGGTTTGAGCGCGAGTATCTTGATGGCTTGCTGGAGGTGGCCGCGCACCGGCAGCGGGGCCAACGTCTCTTCGTGTTGTTTCTGGGGAGCACGATCGGGAATTTCGATCGTCCCGCCGGCGTAAAATTCCTGGCAGAGGTTCGGCGCATTCTTGAGCCCGGAGACTCGCTACTTCTCGGAACGGATCTGGAAAAGTCCAGCGCACAATTACTCAAGGCATACGACGACGAGTTGGGAGTGACCGCGGCTTTTAATCTCAACCTGCTGGCCCGCATCAATCGTGAACTCGACGCGGATTTTGATTTGGGCCAATTCGTCCACACAGCCAGAATCAATGACGAAGCCCGGAGCGTCGAAATGCATCTGCGATCGAAGCGGCGGCAGACGGTGCGTATTCCGGGGGCCGATCTGCGCCTCGATTTTCTAGAGGGTGAGACCATCTGGACGGAGAGCAGCCACAAGTACTCGGTCGACGAGGTCTTCCAGATGGCGCGCGATGCCGGCTTCAACTGCCAGGCACAGTGGATTGATGAGCAGTGGCCCTTTGCGGAGAGCCTGCTCATCGCGGAATAGATTATTATGCTTTCACGCCGAACAGCCTGTGGTGAATTTGAATTCCACAAATCCAGCGCCTGAAGGCGGATTCATTTTGAGGCTCTTTCGGCATGCCTGAAGGAATGCCCTGATACGAATCGTATTTCTAGCACGGACTGCTAAACACACGGAGGAACCAATGCCAGAAGAATGTACTCACCTTGATCAGATCAAAGTTAGAAAAACGACTACACATGTTTGTGAGGACTGCGTTAAGCTCGGCGACACTTGGGTCCATCTGCGCATGTGCCTGGTCTGCGGGAATGTCGGTTGCTGCGACTCTTCCAAGAACAAACACGCCACCAAACACTTTCACAAAACGCAGCATCCTCTGATTCGCTCAATCGAACGCGGCGAATCCTGGGTCTGGTGTTATGTAGACGAGATCGAGGCGGGCGAACTTGCAGCTTGAACGCTGAAGATAAAATCCAGAGGCGACGGCTTGCGATCTGTTTAGAAGCTGGACGATAATTTACGCGACCAGAGTGTAGTCTGCTGTATCTAACCCTCTATACCTGATCAGAAATTCAAACTTTAGTTCAGACTTGCTGTCTGAATCCACCTTCTTCATCACCAGGGCTGAGTCCGAGTATGCCAAAACCAGTTTTGCTTAGTGTCGATGACGACTCCGACGTTTTGCGGGCGATTGAACGCGACTTGCGCTCGCAGTACGGTGCGGAGTATCGCGTCATCGGGAGTGACTCTCCCGAAGGCGCACTGGATCTGTTGAAGCAGCTAAAAGTGCGCAATGACAACGTGGCCCTGCTGCTGGCGGACCAACGTATGCCGCGGATGGACGGGGTCGCATTTCTTCAGGAGGCAATGCACATCTTTCCCGACGCGAAGCGCGCATTGCTCACCGCATACGCCGACACGAACGCTGCGATCAGCGCGATTAATCAGGTCAGCATCAACTACTTCTTCTTGAAGCCGTGGGATCCGCCGGCAGAGCACCTGTATCCGCAATTGAACGATCTGCTGGATGACTGGCAAGCTTCCTATCGGCCGGCATTCCAGGGGATACGGGTTCTGGGTACGAGGTGGTCGCCGCGGTCGTACGAGCTGCGGGACTTCCTGGCGCGCAATCGCGTTCCCTATCAATGGATCGACGTGGAATTCTCGGCCAACGATCCGGAAACCAAGCGTCTTGTGGAGGCGCTTGGTCCCGAGGCCGCGAACCTCCCGGTCGTTCTTTTCCCGGACGGAACGAAGCTTCTGGAGAGCCTCCCGGCAGATGTTGCGCAGAAAGTAGGCTTGCGAACGCGTGCGCAAACCGACTTTTACGATCTGGCGATTGTAGGTGGTGGACCGGCAGGACTGGCGGCCGCCGTTTATGGCGCCTCGGAAGGTTTGCACACGGTGATGATTGAGCGCGAAGCGCCGGGCGGCCAAGCCGGCATGAGTTCGCGGATAGAAAACTATCTCGGATTTCCGGCCGGACTCAGCGGTAACGATCTGGCTCGGCGAGCGGTGGTCCAGGCGAAGCGTTTTGGAGTGGAAATTCTGTCTCCCCAGGAAGCAGTCGGGGTGCGCACCGAAGGATCTTATCGGTTCATCAAGCTGGCTGATGAAAGTGAAATATCCTGCCACGCCCTCATGATCGCGAGCGGAGTGCAGTGGCGGCGATTGGACGCTCCCGGAATCGATAAGCTGCAGGGCGCGGGTGTTTACTACGGCGGTGGTGCGACGGAAGCGCTTTCGTGCAAAGGTGAAATCGTCTACGTGGTGGGTGGCGCAAATTCGGCGGGCCAAGCGGCGATGAACTTTGCCAAATATGCGGAACGCGTCGTCATGCTGGTGCGCGGAGATTCTCTCGCCAGCACCATGTCACAGTATCTGATTGACCAGATTAAAGAGACGCCCAACATTCAAGTGTGGTCTCACGCCAGTGTGGCCGAGGTGCATGGCGAAGCGCGCTTGGAAGAGATTTCGGTGCTATGTTCGGATACCGATAAAGTGGAGCGGGTGCCGGCAAGTTCGATCTTCATCTTTATTGGAGCCCTGCCGCGAACGGACTGGCTGGGAGATTTGGTCGAACGAGACGAGCGGGGCTTCCTCCTGACTGGTCCAGACCTTATTCGCGACGGAGAACGTCCCAAGGGGTGGGCGCTCGACCGAGATCCTTTCCTGCTCGAAACAAATGTTCCTGGAATCTTTGCGGTGGGCGATGTGCGGCATGGTTCCGTGAAGCGCGTCGCTTCGGGTGTCGGCGAAGGATCGGTGGCGGTGCAGTTCATTCATCAGTATTTGAGCAAGGTATAAATGGTCGAGAAATCGGAATTAATTCGTGTTCCCGCGTTCGCGGACTTGCCTGACGATCAACTTGACTGGTTCCTCAGCCAGGCGCAAGAACTCCACCTGAAACCGGGTGAAACCTACTTGCGCGCCGGCGATCCCGCGAATGCAATGTTTGTGATTCTTGAAGGCCAACTCGAGATCCGTGGGGAGATTGGCGGTGAAACGGTCGCATTTGCCATCGATGCGGGCAATGTCACCGGAGCGCTTCCGTTTTCGAGGATGAAGACCTTTACCGTGGGTGGGCGTGCAGTCGTGGACAGCCGCGCCTTAAAGTTTTCGGCGACCCTGTTTCCCGATCTTGTACAGAAGATGCCAGAACTGGCTAAGCGCCTCGTGGGCCTGATGTCCGACCGGATCCGCGAAACCACACGGATCGAACAACAGCGAGAACGATTGGCCGGTCTGGGAAAGCTTTCGGCGGGTCTGGCTCATGAACTGAATAATCCGGCTTCCGCAGCCAAGCGCGCCACCAGTCAACTGCGTAAGATCCTGAAGAAAGTCAAGGACGCCAGCCTTGAACTGGGCAGGCGCGATCTTACTCCGGCGCAGAAATCGGAGATTGAGAAATTGGAAGCGGCGTTCACCGCGCACGACGAACCTCCCCTTGATCCACTGGCCGCCAGCGATCTCGAAGAGCAGGTTGATTCTTTATTGCGCAGTCACGGGCAGAACGACTTGTGGCAACTGGCGGCCGATCTGGCGCGCAAGAACGTCAAGCCGGAAGTGCTGGAATCGTTATTCGCTGCTCTCGATGCCGGCACTGCCCGAGCCGCTCTGGTAAGAATCGCTGCGTCGGTCGAGATTGGGAACCTGTTGAACGAAATCGAAAGCAGCACATCGCGAATTTCTGACTTGGTTGGCGCCATCAAGGAATACACCTACATGGACCAGTCGCCGGTGCAAAACGTCGATATCGTGAAAAGCCTGGAGACCACGCTCACCATCTTGAACCACAAGCTCAAGCGGGGAGTGGAGGTGCAGCGCAACTACCAGCCCATTCCGTTTCTGGTGAATTCATTCGGCAGCGAACTCAATCAGGTTTGGACCAACATCATCGATAATGCCATCGACGCCATGGGCGGAAAAGGCTCGCTTCGAGTGCGAACCTATCAGGACGACGGTTGTGTCGTGGTGGAGATCGGCGACAACGGTCCAGGGATTTCGCCCGAGGTTGAGCCACACATCTTTGAACCATTCTTTACTACCAAGGGAGTAGGCCAGGGAACAGGGCTGGGCCTCGACACGGTTCAGCGCATCGTGAAAAAACACAGGGGCAATATTCAGGTCGATTCGAAACCGGGTGACACACGCTTTCAGGTATGGCTTCCGCTGGCGGAAGCCTCGATACCTGCAGGTAAAAACCGAAACTGAGAGTCACAACTAGAGTCGGAACTAAGGAGAAAAGTTTATGCCTACGCTCACGATAAAAGACGGCACGCACATTTACTACAAGGACTGGGGAAAGGGCCAGCCCATAGTGTTCAGTCATGGCTGGCCGCTCACCGCGGACGACTGGGACGGACAGATGTTGTTCTTCGGCCAGCAGGGCTATCGAGTCATCGCGCACGACCGGAGAGGTCATGGCCGTTCCACCCAGACGTGGGATGGTAACGAGATGAACACCTACGCCGACGATCTCGCGGCTCTGACTGAAAAACTCGACCTAAAGAACGCAATCCATGTGGGCCACTCCACCGGCGGAGGAGAAGTTGCCCGCTACATCGGGCGGCACGGGTCGAAGCGCGTCGGCTTGGCCGTGCTCATCAGCGCGGTACCGCCGCTGATGGTGAAGACGGACAAGAATCCGGCTGGCGCGCCGATCTCGGTGTTCGACGACCTGCGAGCCCAATATACGAAAAATCGGGCCCAGTTTTATAAGGACATTACGCTCCCGTTCTACGGATACAACCGGCCCGACGCCAAGATTTCCGAAGGCATCCGGGAGCACTGGTGGTTGCAAGGGATGATGGGCGGGATGAAAGCGGGCTATGATTGCATCAAGGCCTTCTCCGAGACGGACTTTACGGAGGATCTCAAGAAGTTCGACGTGCCAACTCTCATCCTTCATGGCGATGACGATCAGATCGTGCCGATCGGCGCGGCGGCTCTAATGTCGGCGAAGATTGTGAAGGGCGCGACGCTGAAAGTCTATCCGGGTTTTCCACACGGGATGCCCACCACCAACGCGGACCAGATCAATGCGGATTTGCTTGCGTTTTTCAAGCGCAGCGGTCAAATAGCAGCATAACTGTTGAGGTAGTCGATCCAGGTTTGCTGGTGGAGCGCCGGGCGTCCCCGCCCGTCTCTCCACCGGCGGATTTAGAGCTAACGCGAAGATGAAATTCTCTGACAAGGTTGTGTTGGTTGCCGGCGGGACCGGCGGACTCGGACGCGCGGTGAGCCTCGCGTTTCTGGAGGAAGGCGCCAAGGTGGTTGTTACCTATCGAGAACAAAAAGAGTTTGACGCCCTAAAGAACGAAGGCGGCGCGAATGGCTCGAAAATCGCGGGCCACCATGTTGACGTCACCGACGAAACTGCTGTGCGTCAACTTTTCGCCAAAGTTCTCGCCGAACACGGCCGCTTGGACGCGTTGGCGAACACCGTGGGTGCCTACGCTGGGGGTGTGAACTTGTGGGAGCTGGAGACGAAAGTCTTCGACCAGATGCTCGCGCTGAATTTGCGCTCCGGGTACGCGTTGTCGCGTGCCGCGATACCGGTGATGCTCAAACAAAAACATGGCGCGATCGTGAATGTCGCGTCAAAAGCCGCGTTGGATCACGGTGCCGGTGCCGCCGCCTACGCCGCCTCAAAGGCTGCTATAGTGGCACTGATGGATTCATTGGCTGCGGAAGTGAAGGGTACCGGAGTGCGGGTGAACTCGATTCTTCCCAGCATTATCGACACCGAGGCGAACCGCAAAGCCATGCCTGGCGCCGACTTTGCAAAGTGGCCGAAGCCCGAGGAGATCGCGCGTGTCATCCTGTTTTTGTGCAGCGACGATGCGAAGGTTATCCAAGGCGCGGCCGTTCCGGTGTATGGGGACAGCTAAAACTCTCGGGCATTCGCCTACGGCAGCAGCCCTAACACTCCTACACCGTTCGTCGTACCCACATAAACCTTCCCATTGGCAATTGTCGGAGTAATGAACTTGTTTCCGTTGCCAAAGTGGTCACGTCCCCCTGCGGCCTGATTCGAGTTATATAACTCGACACTCAGATTGTTCGCACTGTAGGCATGCAGCACCGCCGGTGAGGCATTCTCCGCCGCCCACAAAATCAAATTACCTGCCGAACTCCCGGAAATGCTAGGCGTAGCCCCCGGATAATTGAATTGTGTGCTAGTCTCAGACGCAGGCGTAGAATCCAGCAGGCCGCTGGCGTTGAACAAAAACGCTTTGATTGTGTCGTCCACCCCACCGTAGTAAATTCTCTTGTTGGCAAACGCCGGCGCCGAAAATACCGGCCCAGCTATCGCAGTGGGCAGTTCCTGGTAAAGCCGGCTATTGTTATTCGGATTAAACTTTCCCATGTTCGCCCGATTCGCCAGGTAGATGTTCGAGTCCTTTCCGGTACCCACAACCAAGGCGTGGATCACTCCGCTAGAGTCCTTGAAAGTCGGCACCACCATCGCGCCGCCCGACCCCAAATCCTGGTCCACATTCGACTCGCCCACCGTGTTGTACATGTTGAAGTAGTCGGAAACGGCCAGGTGACCATTCTTCGTGGAAAGCTTCATGATCGCGTTTCCATAATTGCCATTTACCGGGAAGCCGTTGGCATTCAGAGTCGTATCGAACGTTCCATTCGCGTCGAGAAAGTAGATATTTCCATTCGCGTCCGCCGCCGGTCCCGCCCCTGCCGCCCAGATCGCGCCCTCATTCCCGTTTGGCGTCACGTTGAGCACCGACTGCTGCGCCAAAGTCGTCTCGTTGTAACTGATGATCCATCCCGTGTACGGCCTGATATCACAGTGAGAAGCCCACGACGTATACACGATGTGATTCACCAGTAACAGCCCAGCCCGCTCCTTATACTGCTTAGGGTCGAAGATCACGTACCCACCCTGACTGTTATCACCCGTTCCTGGATACTTGGCCGCAATATCCACGGGGCCGGCAAACTCCTCCATTCCGGTGGTGATGTCGAGTGCATGCAGCCGCTGACGATAGTTAGAACTTGAGTCCTTGCTCATAGCGACCACATAAATCGTCCCATGCAGCCCCGCGGTAAGATCGATTACCGGAGTAGAAGTAACTCCGATTTCCGGTGTGACCTGGCCGCAACCACGATTATCGGACGGAGTTTCGCCCGCCGCGAGTGTGGTCACGTGCCAGAGCGTCGATCCACTGTCCGCGTCAAACCCGTACACCGTGCCGTGTTCACTAGCAACAAACAGCACGTTGTGCGTTCCATTTCCGGAAATAATCACGTTCGGAGCGTACAGGGGCTGCGCATCCACCCGTCCGTCGGTAGGAATCACGAACAGTTTTCCAAACATAGTGGAGTTGACATTCTTAAGCGTGAGCGCGATCTCGCTCGAATTCCGCCCCGTCCGCATGTTGTCGTTGTGATACGTCAGGACACCCTTAAACAACGGCGCGGCTCCTATTGACATTTGAGAACGGAGAATCAGCGCCGAGAGAAGAAAGAAAACCAGAATTGCACCTGAAAGCAGAACGATTCGGGCAGGCAAAGCTCGTCGCACAACACACCTCGGGATTTAGAGTCGGATTTCGTACCGGCAGTTGCCAGATTTCGAGACGAAGGAGCGAATCTGATAATTTTATCGCGAGGCCGTCAAGCCGGTCGAGCCAAGTGTCGTCTGAGCGCTTCGCCCTCCAATTCTCCCTCCCAGCGCGCGAGGACCAGCGTCGCTACGCCGTTTCCAATCATATTGACCAAGGCCCTGAACATACTGAGGAAACGGTCGATTCCGAGAATCAAGGCCATGCCTGCAACGGGAATGGTTGGAATCACAGACAGTGTCGCGACGAGCGCGATGAAAGATGCGCCTTGGACGCCGCTGGCGCCCTTGGAAGTGAGAACAGCTACGGCGAGAATGGTGAGCTCCTGGACCAGGGTTAGGTGCGTGTTAGTGGCTTGCGCCACGAATAATGCGGCCATAGACATGTAGAGACTGGTTCCATCAGTGTTGAAGGTAAATCCGGTAGGGACCACCAGTCCAACCAGAGACTTGGAACAACCAAGTTTTTCCAGCTTGGCCATCAATGTCGGAATCGCGATCTCCGACGAACTTACAGCTAACACCAGCAGGATTTCTTCCTTGATGTATGCCAGAAAGCGAAAGATGTTGAAGCTGGCGGCCCAGGCGATGGCGCCGAGTACGATCACGACAAAGAGAAGTGAGGTGAGCCAGAAAGTTCCAATCAGCTTGGCCAGCGGGCCGAGGGAAGCAAGGCCGAACTTGCCGACCGTGTATGCCATCGCGCCGAAGGCTCCAATCGGCGCGACTTTCATCAAAATATTCGTTATAGCGAATACGACATGAGTGAGGGAGTCGAAGAGCGCCACCAGCGGCTTGGCTCGGGCTCCAGCGGCCGACAGCGCGAAGCCGAACAGTAAAGCGACGAATACTACTTCGAGGATATCTCCCTTGGCAAAGGCGTCAACCACGGTCGTCGGGATGATGTGCAGCAGAAATTCGGTGACGCTTTGAGCCTTTGCCTGGCCGGCGTAATCGGCGACCGACTTGGCATCCAGGGTAGCGACGTTTACGTTAAAGCCGCTGCCCGGGTGCACGACGTTTGCCACCACGAGCCCGATCAACAGCGCAATGGTCGAAACGACTTCGAAATAAAGTAGCGCCATGCCGCCGACACGGCCAACCTTCTTCAGGTTCTCCATGCCGGCAATTCCGGTAACCACAGTGCAGAAGATGATCAAAGTGATGATCATCGAAATGACACGAATGAAAGCGTCGCCCAGAGGCTTCATGGCCACCGCGCGAGCCGGGTCCACGTAGCCCAGCACTATGGCCAGTCCCATCGCGACCAGCACCTGCACCCAGAGGACGCGGTAGAAGGGTGTCTTGCTGGACGCGGGCGCGGTCTTTACTCGACTCGCCGCTGCGGGTAGAGGATTCACCATCGTTGGTTGTCTGTCCTTAATTTTTCGTCGTTAACGGAGGAGCCGGGCGTCCCCGCCCGGCGGACGGGCGAGACGCCCGTCACTCCACAGGCGCAAGCGTATGCACCAGCCACGGAATGATTACCTCTTTGAAAATGCGCGGATCAGGCCACACTCCGACTTGCCGCCCGAGGTGTCCGCCCTGCGGATTGATCCATGCAGTCTTCGGCACATCGCCTTTGTCGAGCAGTAAGTAGATGTCGGAAATCGGTACCTGAGTATCCTTTACTCCGGCAAGAATGAGCATAGGCGCCATCGGCTTGCCGAGCAGTCCTTGTTTGACGAGCGACATTTTCGGCAGGACTTCCGCCATTTCATCGACAGTTTTGACATTGTCGAAAATCGCCATGAGTGCCGGGACCTGATCGAAGAGATATTCGCGGTTGCCGATCAAATGATTCATCAGAAAATCTCTTTGAAAAAAAGTATCGGTGGGCGGTGACTGCGCGCTCGCTCCCTTCAAGCGGGCACGCTCGACGATGGCCATCTTCGTCGCCCAATACGCGCCCCAACTCACACCGTGCATTGCAACCCGGTTCTTGTCGATATCGGGCCGGGTGGCGACGTAATCGAGCACTCGCGAAAGCATGCGCTCGGCATTTTCACTGACCTTGATCGGATTCTGTCCGGTGCCCGGGCCATCCACGGAGAGGAAGCCGATGCCGAACGGCAGGATCGCGCTGAAGCTCTCAGTCAAATCTTCCTTGCGGCTGTCCAGTCCATTCACCGCCAGCACAAGCGGCACCGGCCCGTTCCCATTTTTCGGCAAACGTAGGTAGACGATGATTTCTTTTCCTTCAAAAGGAATTCTCACGATTTCGAGCGGCGGATCCCAGAAGCGCGCGTGTGCCAGGAAAGCCTCAATCGCCTTTTCATACGAACGCTGCTTGCCGGCAGATGCGGGAATCGGCCAGCGTCCAAAAGAATAAAGCCGCCAAGCGCGGATGTAATCGGCGTTCGCTTTCACTGGATCGGTGTTCTCCAGCGACTTCGCTTCATTCATGTAGCGATCAGCGACTCCCATAAAGGCCGCCGCCCATTCGTCTTTGTCGCGAGTATGGATGGAGTTGAAGGCTTCCTTCACGTCGCCGGGATCGAGTCCGATGAGCGGGTACTGTCCCACTTCAGCGCGGTGGACGGCTTCAGTTTTGATCTCGTCGATGGTGCGCTCGGCGAGCTGCTGGGAGATGGCGACGGAGCTAACCGTTACGGTGATGGCGACAATGATTAGCAGGAAACGGAGTGGCAGAAGACAGCTCATATCGCGTCGGACTTTGTTAGGCACGAGCTTTACCTTTCGTATCGCACAGAGTTGGGATGGTAGAGCGTTGGAGCGAGTCTTCCGATGCTGAATTCAGAATGCTGTCGGAGCGACAAAATGCAACCTCGGGTTTCCAGAAATGCTGGGGCCGAATCGAGATTCGGCCCCACTTCGGGGGAAGTGCGGTTAGCTAAAAAGTGAGCTTCAAACCAAGTTGAACTGCGCGACTGCCACCGGAGCCGATAACCGGGTTGGAGGCTGCTACGTCGGGTGTTGCGCAAGAGCAACCGAAAAGGCCGCCGCCAGCGGAAGGGTCGTTGTGGGCCCATCCATTCTGTCCACCGAAGGGATTTGCGAAGTTCGGATGATTCAGGATGTTGAAGAATTCTACGCGGAATTGCGCACCGAAATGCTCGCCCCATTTGAAGTTCTTGGCGACGGATAGATCCACGTTCTTGAATCCCGTATCGCGGAAGATGTTGCGCCCCATGGTGCCGAATGTGCCGAATACAGGAGGAATTAGCGCAGACCTACCGTTGGCATAACAGCCAAATGCCAACAGTGAATCCGTGGATCCCTGGGCCGCTGCGGGGGTCGCACAAAGCGGATTGTTGATGGCGAAGGTTGGATCGCCCGGATTGATTGGCGTTCCAGGTTGAAAGAACGGAATTCCCACCGGCGTGGACTTGAAGTCTCTTGGGTTCCCGTAAAAATTCCATCGATCGTTGAGCTCGCCCGTCAAGCTCACGTCTGTGCCGGCATCCATCACGCCCCAGGGTTGTGCGGAGTTAAGGGTGGTGATGGTGTTGATCTGCCAACCTTCAAGCATTTGAGCGGAGCCTTTCTTGCCCGGGACCAAATAGGTAAATGAAAGCGTCAAGCGGTGACGAATGTCGAAGTCGCTGCTGGCATACTCCCGCTGGTACTTGGTGCTGTCCGTGGGGAGTCCGTTACCCGCTCCGAAGTCCCAGTTCGCACCCACCATGTCCAACGCATGCGAATAAGTGTAGCCCGCGACCATGCTGAGACCGTGGAAGTTCCGCGCGGTAAGGGTGGCCTGCAGCCCGTCATAGTTCGATCGATAGATGTTCTCCATCTGGAAGATCTGAGCTAAGTACGGGAACTGGGCGTTGAATGGTCGGCCCAACTGCTCGGAACCGTCATCCAAGGCGGGATTAACCTGATTGATGTCTCGGATGCCGACCAGTCTCGAACCGTGATTGCCGACATATCCTACCTCCAAAGACAAGTTCGGTGTAAACGAGTGTTGCACGTTCAAGGACCAGGTCAACACGTAGGGCGTCTTCAGGTTGGGATCCACTCCCATCACGCTGCAAGGATTATTGAAGCAATTGAGGGGCGTCGTGGGAAAGACGGTTCCAGGGATACCGGTCACGGCAGGATCCCAGTTGATTCCGCCGTTGTTGGGATCGGTGCCGGTAAAGTTTACTGTGCCGACGGAAATCTTGCCTCCAGCTGTGCCTCCGCTCGCATCGATGATGGCGCCGGTCGGGACGCTAGATAATCCCAATGAGTTTTCCAGAGCGAGGAACGATTCCCAGTTCAGAGTTTCGTACATCAGGCCAAAGCCGCCACGCACCACGGTTCGCCCGTTGCCGGTTATATCCCATGCGAAACCTAGACGAGGCGCAAAATCTTTGTGATCGCCGTTGTACGGAGACTTGATCTGCTTTCCGACCTGCTCCAGTCCAACGGTCGGACTGAAGTTGCCGAGAAGGTCATGCTCTTCTTTGATGACGGTATTCAGTTCGTAGCGCAAGCCAAGATTCACCGTCAGGTTTTTCGCAACCCGCCAGTCATCCTGCACAAAACCGGCGAAACCCCAACTGTGAATATGCCGTGTTGGATCGCCGACCAGCAGGCTGGCATGGGAAGAGAAACCTGCGAAGAAATCCTCGATCGGTTGGATAAGTGTTTGGCCGCCCAATCCGAATTTGATTCTGCCCCTAGATCCGCCGTAAGCGGCGCCAGTGAATGCGTCGCGATGAAGTTCTCCGCCAAACTTGAAGGCATGCTTGCCTCGCGTATAAGAAACGTGGTCGACGAACTGTAGGCGGGTATCGGGCCCTTGTACCTTGGGCCAGTTAAACCCACCGAGTTCATTTGGGAAGATATAGAAGGGGGCAATGTTGATGCGGGGCAATCCGAAATAGAGTGGGTTCGTTACGCCGGTGTTCAGTCCATACGCCGAGGCGGGTATGGTGTGATCATTTGTAAATGTGGGCTGGTAAAGGCGGTTATAGCCGAAACGAGCTTCATTCACCCATCGCGAATTGGGAACGTAGATCCAATTCTCGCCTAAGACTTGTGCCCGCGTGTGGATCTGAGTTAGCCACTGCGGTTGTATCTGTTGCGCGTCCGCTACTGTGCCCGAGTTGTTGCCAAAAAAATACATAGTGCTCAAAGTGTTGCGTTGGTTCAAGTTGTAGTCGACCTTGCCCACCGCGTTGTCGGAACTTACCGTGTTGGACAAACCATAATTAAGGAAGGCGGGGCCGTGCGGGTTGGTCCCATTGTTGGTCGGGAAGCCTTTGCCATTGCAACTAACCGTGTTAGGAGGAGTAAAGGTGCAGCCTGCGACCTGAAGGCTAACCGGACTTACCGTATTTCCACTTGCGAACACGTCCGCGATTGCATCCGGAATGCTGTTGGCACAATCGCCAGTAACGAACGCGCAAGTGCCGGGGTTATTGGCAAGTGGAACCGTCGCCCAAGTCCCGAGTAAGCCGGTATTGCCAACCGTGTAGCGCTGGCCTTCGTACCCGCCGAAGTAGAAAACCTTGTCCTTAACGATTGCGCCTCCGGCTGTTCCGCCAAATTGCTCCAGGTTTCTCGGATTTTTCGGTCCTGAGGCAACTGTGTTGAACCAGTTGCGTGCGTCCAACGGCGTATCTCGACCAAACGCGTAGGCACTCCCATGGATGTGGTTGGTGCCTGATTTTAGTCCAACATTAACGATCGCGCCCGGCTTCCAGCCGTACTCCGCAGAAGGATTCTGCTGCACATTGAACTCCTGAATGGCGTCGACAGGGAGAATAGTTGCCGAATCTCCCGCAATGCCGGCGCCGTTGATAATGCTCTGGCCAGAAAACGGCTCGCTGTTGAACAAGCCGTCCACCAGGTACGCGTTGTCTTCCGCGCGAAGCCCGTTGGCGCTGGTCGTGGAGAAGCCGCCACCCGGGTAACGGACGACGCCTGGACGCAGTTGCAGGAGATTTTCATAGTTCCGGCCGTTGAGCGGGAGGTCCACGCTTAGATCTGTGGCCACCTCGATCTGAATGTTCGGACGCTCGACAGTCTTGAAGCCACGGGCTTCGGCGCCCACCGTGTAAATGCCGGGAGTCAGGTTGGGGACAACGTACTCGCCTGAGTCGTCCGTCGTCACGGTTCGGGTTATGCCCCTCTGCACGTCAGTGACCGTCACCGTCGCAGCGGGGAGCGCGGCACCGGACTGATCGCGAACAGTCCCAAGAATGCGCCCCGTGGTAGTTTGAGAAATTAGGGGAACAGCCGCGGCGAGCACCAGGCAGACAATGCCTAAAATCCGAATGCCATTCGACGGAGAATGCATTACGACCTCCAAATCCTAAAGAGGATGGAAGATTTTTGGTCGCACAGCTCGCGACCACTTTCGATCTGGAAAATAAAAGATGTGGCGAACTGAAGGTATAGCCTTGACGTGGGCTACCCGTCAAGTAGTATTGTGGTCCGACCACAAAACAGCTGGCCACAACAGGCGGCTGGTTGCGGCCCGAACAACTTAGGGGATTACCTACCGAACTAAAAGGGAAGAATCAAGCATGGCGATAGCGACTACCAATCCCACGACCGGCGAAGTCGTGAAAAGTTTCGAGCCGCTTACCTCGGCGCAAATTGAGCAGAAGTTGCAGTTGGCTGCAGCTGCGTTCCGAAGCCATCGGCGAACTTCGTTCGCGGATCGTGCGACCAAGATGATGCGCACGGCCGAGATTTTGGAAAAAGAAAAAGACGAGTGCGCCCATCTGATGACGCTCGAGATGGGCAAGCCTCTGAAGGCCGCAGTGGCCGAGGCGCTGAAGTGCGCAACCGGGTGTCGCTACTACGCTGAGAAAGCTGAGAAGTTTCTGGCGGACGAAATCGTGGAAACGGGAGCGAAGCGCAGCTTCATACGCTATCTGCCGATTGGTCCCATCCTGGCCATCATGCCTTGGAACTTTCCCTTCTGGCAGGTGTTTCGTTTTGTGGCGCCGGCGCTGATGGCGGGCAATGTTGGACTGCTGAAGCATGCTTCGAACGTTCCGCAGTGCGCGCTGAAGATTGAAGAAATTATCCGCCGCGCCGGTTTTGCCGAAGGCGTTTTCCAGACGCTGCTGATCGGCTCGGGACCGGTCGATGGAATTCTGAACGACCCTCGTGTAGTCGCCGCGACTTTAACGGGGAGTGAGCAGGCCGGCATTCAAGTCGGAGTTTCCGCAGCCAAGCGAATCAAGAAAGTTGTGCTGGAACTGGGTGGCAGCGATCCTTTCATCGTGATGCCGAGCGCCGATCTGGAAGCGGCGGTGGCAACAGCTGTCGACGCGCGGGTTCAGAACAATGGTCAGTCATGTATCGCGGCCAAGCGCTTTATTGTGTCGGAAAAAATCGCCGACGAGTTCGAGCGCAAGTTCGTCAAACGCATGCAGGAGTTGCGCGTGGGTGATCCGTTTGAGGAGAGGACACAGCTCGGCCCGCTGGCCAATGCCGACGCTGTTACTTCTCTTGATGCGGACGTGAAAAAAACGGTGGCCGCTGGTGCGCGGGTGCTGACCGGCGGCCATCCTCTGAAACGTCCCGGCAACTTCTACGCGCCGACGGTGCTCGCCGACATTCCGAAGGATTCGCCCGCCTACAAGGAAGAATTCTTTGGTCCCGTGGCGTCAATTTTTCGGGTGAAGGATGTGGATCACGCCATCCAAATCGCGAACGACAGCCGCTTCGGGCTGGGTGCGAGCGCATGGACCAACGATCCGGCGGAGACCGAGAGGTTCATAAACGAACTCGATGCCGGCATGGTCTTCCTGAATAAGATGGTGGCTTCCGACCCGCGCCTGCCCTTTGGTGGCGTGAAGTTCTCAGGACACGGGCGCGAACTTGCCGAGCACGGTATCCGCGAGTTTGTGAATATCAAGACGGTCTGGATCCAGTAAGGCAGCCGTATGGTATAGTGGTCGGACCACTATACCGATATGAATCGTCAACTTGGGCAATTGAGGGGTGTAATGACAAACGAAACGGTAGATTCCCTGGACGCCAAGCCGGTATACCGGACAGTGAAGACTTCCCGCCTGTTCGAGCAGATTGTGCAGCAGGTGGAGGACTCGATTCTCAAGGGCCAACTCAAGCCGGGCGACCAGTTGCCGGCGGAGCGCGATCTTGCCCAGCGATTCGGTGTAAGCCGTACCGCCGTTCGAGAAGCGGTGAAGACTTTGCGCGAAAAGGGCTTGGTCGAAGCCTACTCCGGTCGAGGCACCTTTGTTACGAATGGGACTTCCCAGGCGATTCGACAGTCGCTGGATTTGATGATCCGCATCAACCAGCAGGAAGGCTCGGCGAATCTGGCCGAGTTGCGGCTCGTTCTCGAACCGGAGATTGCCGGCCTGGCTGCTTCCCGGATTGAGGAACAGTTGTTGAGCACCATGCGCGAAGCAGTTGCCGTGATGGATCGCAACCTGCGTGACCCCGACGCGTATGTGGAAGCAGATCTGGATTTCCATTTAGCGTTGGCGGAGGCGGCCGGCAATCCGCTGATTCTCTCGCTCCTGGATTCGATTGTCGGTCTCTTACGCGAGCAGCGCAGCCGCATTTTCAATGTGCAAGGAGGACCGGAGCGTGGGCAGTTCCATCACAAGCGAATCCTGGCAGCGGTCGAGCAGCGGGATTCGGAGGCGGCGCGAGAGGCGATGCGCGCCCATCTCCAGCAGGTGCTGGCGGATTCGTCGTCGTTAGGCAATGGGTTGGGCAAAAAGTAGTTCGCACTTTATTTTCGCACAGCGCAGATTTTGCACATCAAGCTGAATTCATAAGCGCGGATTTATAAGCGAAAGGGAATTGTTGTATGGCCAAACTTGGATTCATCGGCCTCGGTGTCATGGGCGGCAACATGGTCGCTCGTCTGCTCGAAAAGGGGCACACCGTGACCGGCTACAACCGGACGCGCTCCAAGGCGCAGTGGTTGATCGACAAGGGAATGAAGTTTGCCGAGTCTCCGAAGGCCGTGGCGGCTGCGTCGGATGTGACGTTCACCATGGTGACGAACGCCGCTGCGCTCTCCGCGGTGACGGACGGGCCGGATGGACTGCTCGCTGGCCTCGGCCCGGGGAAGTTCCACATTGACATGAGCACGGTGAGCCCCGAAGTAAGCCGCGCGCTGGCTGCGAAAGTTCGCGAGAAGGGCGCCGAGATGGTGGACGCGCCGGTTTCCGGCAGCGTCATCACGCTGCAACAAGGCAAGCTCTCGGTGATGGTTGGTGGCCGCAAAGAGACTTTCGAGCGGCTCAAGTCGTTGCTTCTGGATGTTGGTCCAAAGGTGACGCATGTCGGCGACAACGGCGTGGCGCTGTCGATGAAGATCGCATTGAATCTGCAATTAGCCGTGCAGATGCTGGCTTTTGCCGAAGGTGTGCTGCTGGCGGAAAAGAGCGGGATTCCGCGTGAGGTCGCCGTGGACGTGATGGTGCACAGCGCGATCGCATCGCCCATGATTCAGTACCGCGGTCCTTTCGTGTTGCAGCAACCGGAAGAGGCATGGTTTGACGTGAACATGATGCAGAAGGACATGCTGCTCGCGATGGAGCTGGGCCGCAAGCTTAATGTTCCCGTCCCCACCACTGCCATCAGCAACGAGTTCCTCACCGCCGCGCGCGCCATGGGCTGGGAGAAGCTGGACTTCGCGGTCATGTTCGACGTGTTGGCGCGCATGTCGGGAGTTACTAAGTGAGAGTTCAGCAATGACGACTGCTACACAGCCGAGAGAAGCCTCAGAAAAAGTAGAGTTGTGGCTCCGGATGTACCGGCAGATGGTTGCCATCCGCCAATTTGAGGCGCAGGTCAACGAACTTTATACGCGGGCGCTGATGCCCGGCCTGGCGCATCTTTACATCGGTGAAGAGGCAATCGCTGTGGGCGTGTGTGAGGCGCTCGAGCGCACCGACTACATCACCAGCACGCATCGTGGTCATGGACATTGTTTGGCGAAAGGCGCTTCCCCAGATCAAATGTTCGCCGAACTGCTGGGCAAGAAGGCCGGGTACTGCAAGGGCAAAGGCGGTTCCATGCACATTGCAGACCCGGCCACCGGCAACCTGGGAGCGAACGCGATCGTATGCGGCAGCGCCGGCATTGCCACTGGAGCCGCGTTTTCGGCACGCCGTTTAGGTAACGGCCGCGTGGCGGTATGTTTTTTCGGAGAAGGTGCGCTCGGCCAAGGCGTCCTGTACGAGGTGATGAACCTCGCCCAGCTTTTCAAGCTTCCAGTGATCTACGTGTGCGAGAACAATCTTTATACCGAATACACGCATTACTCGGAAACCACAGCCGGAGACATCCTGATGCGGGCGACTGCCTTCGGCCTCGAAGCTGCCAGCGTTGACGGTCAGGACGTGCGCTCGGTTCACGACATCTCGCAGCGCTTGGTGGATCGCGCTCGCCGCGGTGACGGTCCTGCGTTCCTGCTTTGCAATACCTATCGCTACCACGGACATCACGTCGGCGACATCAATCGCGAATATTACCGTTCCAAGCAAGAAGAACAGCTTTGGAAGACGGAGCGGGATCCGATCGCGAATTTCGGGAAGTGGCTGGTCGAGCAGAAACTTGCCGATACGGCGGCGCTTGATCAAATGCAGGCTGAGCTTGAGTCCGAGATGAAAAAGGCAGTCGACTTCGCCGTGGCGGCGCCGTATCCGACCGTCGATGAAGTGGCAGAGGACGTGTATGCCTGAAACCCATCTTCACGCGCAAAACGATCGTGAGCTGACATTGGCGCAAGCGATTCGCGAAGCGCTGGCGGAAGAGATGCGTCGCGATCCGACCGTCTGCATCATGGGCGAGGATGTGGCCGAGGCGGGCACCCCATTTAAAGTTCTCTCGGGCTTGTTGGAGGAATTCGGCAAAGACCGCGTACTCGATACGCCGATTTCCGAAGCCGGCTTCACAGGTCTCGCCGTGGGCGCAGCCATGACCGGGCTGCGTCCGGTGGTCGACATAATGTTTGGCGACTTCGTCACCTTGACTATGGATCAAATGGTCAACCAGGCCGCCAAGGTCCATTACATGTCGGGCGGAAAGTGGCGAGTGCCGATGGTGATGCGCACAACCATGGGAGCGACTCGCCGCTCCGCTGCCCAACACTCGCAGTCGCTGCATGCGTGGTTCTGCCACGTTCCAGGTTTGAAAGTCGTTCTGCCTTCGACTCCTTATGACGCCAAGGGACTGCTGAAGGCGGCGATTCGCGACGAGAATCCAGTGGTCTTCTTCGAAGACAAGATGATGTACAAGCTCAAAGGCTCGGTGCCCGCGGACGACTACACGGTTCCGCTCGGCGTCGCGGATGTAAAACGTGTCGGCGAGGACATCACTCTGGTCGCCACCAGCAGTATGGTACAAGTGGCGCTGGGCGCGGCAACGCTGCTGGAGGAAATCGGAATCAGCGCCGAAGTGGTCGATCCGCGCACCATGTGGCCGCTCGATGAAAAAACTTTGATTGAATCGGCGAAGAAAACGTCGCGGGCCATCGTGCTCGACGAAGGTTACGAACGCTATGGCGTCACCGCCGAACTTGCGTCGGTGATTGCCACAGGCGCATTCTACGATCTGGACGCTCCGGTCAAGCGCATGGGCGCGATGCATGTTCCAATTCCGTTCTCGCCACCTTTGGAAGATGTAACCGTGCCGACGGAGCAGACCGTGTTTGAAGCCGCGCGTACGCTCTGCGGGCGGTAAGAGAGGTCAGAGGTGAGAGGTCAGATTGCAGAGGTAAGAACCTCGAAGCGCGGGCAAGTAGGTTTTAACCTCTGCAATCTGACCTCTAACCTCTGACCTCCCAACAAAGGAGAATTCTATGGCTCTGCCCACATACGGAACGATGGCGGTGGATTGGGAAAACCGGATTGACTTCGATCGCCTGCGCCGCGAACGGCTGGCGCGCGCCAAAGATCTTCTGAAGAAGTCTGAGATGGGCGCGCTGTTGTGCTTCGACATGAACAATGTCCGCTACCTGACCGCGACCCACATCGGTACCTGGGCTCAGGACAAGGCGAATCGCTTCACGCTTCTCCCGCAAAATGACGAGCCGATTTTGTGGGATTTCGGATCGGCTGCCAAGCACCACCAGTTGCATTGTCCCTGGCTCGGAGAGCGGTCGCGTGCCGGAATCTCCATGTTACGCGGCGCCATGACGCCGGAGATGGGTCGCGCCGAAGATGTGGCCAAGAAGATTCGCATCGAACTCGAAATGCGCGGCCTGCACAAAGAGCCGGTGGGCATCGACATCATCGAATTGCCGGTCCTGTTCGCGCTACAGAAAGAAGGAATCAAAGTCGTCGATGGGCAGGCGCTCATGTCGGAGGCGCGTCTCATTAAAACCCGTGACGAGATCAGCTTGCTCAACCACTCCGCCATGATGGTTGATGCCGCCTACGACGAACTCTATCGCGCGATGAAGCCGGGGATGAGCGAAAACCAGGCAGTGGGACTAGTTAGCAAGGTGCTCTACGATCTCGGCTCCGAGTACGTGGAAGCCGTGAATGCAATCTCGGGCGAGCGCTGCAATCCGCATCCGCACGTTTTCTCAGACCGCGTGCTGCGTCCCGGAGACCCCGTGTATTACGACATTCTCCACTCCTACATGGGATATCGCACCTGCTATTACCGATGCTTCACCGTTGGATACGCCTCGCACGCGATGAACGACGCATATAAACGGTGCAGGGAATATCTCGACGCGGCGATTGAACTCGTGCGCCCGGGGCGTACTACAGCCGAGATTGCATCGGTATGGCCGAAGGCGCAGGAGTTCGGTTTTCCGAACGAAGAAGCGGCTTTCGCGTTGCAGTACGGTCACGGGATTGGCCTCGCGATCTGGGAGAAGCCCGTGATCAGCCGCCTTGTCTCGCTCGAACATTCCTGCGAAATCAAGCCGGGCATGGTGTTCGCTCTCGAAACTTTCTGGCCCTCGACCGATGGCTGGAGCGCCGCTCGCATCGAGGAGGAAATCGTCGTCACCGAAAGCGGCCACGAGGTCATCACGCGCTTTCCAGCCGAGGAGTTGCTAGTCGCAGGCCGCCACTATTTCACAGTAGATGGTCCGCTTCCCGCTATTCGAGAAACGGAATCGAAACCAAGCACGCGCGTGCGCGAAATGATCGAAGCAAGCGCCAGACAGGAACGAGTTGGCGTAGGTGACTGAGAAATATTCCTGTAGAGACGCGGCTTGCCGCGTCTCAGCCGGGCGAGGACGCCCGGCACTCCATCGGTAAATCTTGATCGAGTTATCTAACCATGGCGATCAGCGTTGTTATGCCCGCGCTCGAAATGGCTCAGGAAACTGGCAAGCTAATTTCGTGGTTGAAAAAAGAAGGTGAGTCCGTCGCCAAGGGTGAGCCACTGCTGGAGATCGAAACCGACAAGGCGGTGATGGAGATCGAATCACCCGGCGACGGCGTCCTTGCCGGCGTCAAGATCGAGGCTGGAGCCGAAGTGCCCGTAGGCCAAACCATCGCGTGGATCGTGCGCCCCGGAGAAATTCCTCCGGGGGATGAAGTGGCCGTCGAATCGGGAAGAAAAACCACCGCCGTTCCCGCGGCGCCTGCGATCTCAACAGCGGCATCGGCAAATCAATCGGCGATTTCAGCGCAATCCGCAGCGCCGTCAGCAACCCAGCCCGTCAAGATTTCTCCCAAAGCGCGGCGTCTCGCCACCGAACGCGGCGTAAATCTCGCCGAAGTCCGCGGCTCGGGGGCCGGCGGAGAAATCCTCGCTTCGGACATTCTGGCCGCCGCGGAATCGAAGACCGCTCTGTCGCCCGCCGCAGTCGACAGCAGCAGCCCCATCTCCAGGCTGATGGCCGAGCGCACTACGCAGAGCTGGACGACCGTCCCCCATTTCTTTGTTACGCGCGAGGTGGACGCAGGCGCTCTGAACGAGGCGCGGCAGAAGCTCGGCTCAGACATTGAAAAATCGCGGGGACTGAAGCTCACGCACACCGATCTGCTAGCAGCGTTGGTCGCCCGCGTCCTCCTGAAGCACCCGCGCGTGAACTCCAGCTGGACCGGCGAAGGCGTCCACACAAATCGTGAGATCAATATCGGAATAGCGATGGCAGTCGACGACGGAGTGGTGGCGCCAGTCATTCAAAATGCCGCCAACTCCACGCTGGGCGACATCGCGGTGCAGCGACGCGACCTTGCGGAACGGGCGCGCGGCGGCAAGTTGCGTCCGGCCGATATCGCGGGTGGCACCTTCACGATCAGCAATCTCGGCATGTTCGAGGTGGACGCGTTCACCGCGATTATCATTCCGCCTCAGGCCGCGATTCTTGCGGTCGGACGTATCGCGGACCGAGTCGTGCCGGTCGGTGTCGGCCCTGAAGCTCACCCCGGCGTCCGTCCCATGATGACGTTGACGCTTTCAAGCGATCATCGCGTCGTGGATGGCGCGCGGGCAGCGGAGTTTCTCCGGGACCTGGCCGAGGCTATCGCCAACCCACAGCAATGGCTAAGCTGACCGCTGCGCCTGATCTGAGTTAGAATCACCCGCTGGCATTCCTGCGTGGGGGTCTGAAATGTTCACAACAGTGTGTCAAAGCTTTGTGGGTCGGAGGAGAATTATCTGGCTGGGAATCCTGTTGGCCGTTCCGATGTACGCCCAGGATCCACCGTCCAAAATCAGTGGACAAGTCATGACGCTCGCACCCACCACGGAGACTGATTCCACGCGAGCGCCGCTGGTACTAACGCTGCAAGATGCCCTCGCCCGCGCCAAAGCTAACGACCCGCAATTTCGCGCCGCTCTAACCGACCTTGGTGTCGCTCATCAGGACACAGTGCAAAGCCGCGCGCAACTGCTGCCGAACGTCAACTACAACATGCAGTACATCTACACGCAGGGGAACGGTACCCCCACGGGACGCTTCCTGGCCAACAATGGCGTCCATGAATACATCGCGCAGGGCAATGTTCACCAGGCGCTTTCAGCAGGAATGTATGCGGAATATCGAAGGGCCGCAGCGGCCGAGGCGTTGGCGCGCGCCAAATCGGAAATTGCGACACGCGGTCTGGTTGTCACCGTCGTGCAGGCTTACTACGGATACGTCGTGGCCCAGCGCAAGTATGCCACGGCGCAGAAGGCGGCTTCGGAAGCGGACCACCTTTTCGGTATCAGCCAAAAGCTGCAGAATGGCGGCGAGGTCGCGCGTTCCGACGTGATCAAAGCCCAGATTCAGAACAATCAGCAACAGCGTGATCTGCAGGATGCGCTTCTGGCGATGAACAAGACCCGCCTCGATCTTGCCGTGCTGCTCTTTCCAAATTTCGACGAAAATTTCTCAGTTGTGGATGACTTGCGTCTGCCCGACCCGTTGCCGAACTTTGTCGAAGTGCAGACCGCCGCAACCAGGAACAACCCGACGCTTCGTGCCGCGCTGGCCACCTTGCGGCAAAGCAACCAGGAAGTGAGCGTCGCATGGACAGCCATGCTGCCCTCAATAACCCTCGATTATTTCTATGGCATTGACGCCAATCAGTTCGCGGTTCGCGATCGAAATGGATTCCGCAACCTCGGATACGGGGCGACTGCGACCCTGCAATTGCCTATATGGAGCTGGGGAGCTGGCGCCAGCAAGATAAAGCAGGCGGATTTAAAGCGGCAGCAGGCTAATGTCGAATTGAGCTTCGCACAGCGCCGGCTGCTCGCCGATCTGCGGTCGTTCTATGAGGAAACTGGGACCTTGCGCGCGCAGCTAGAATTGCTAAGTCAAACGGCGGAACTAGCCTCAGACAGTTTGCGTCTGACTACTTTGCGCTATCAGGCGGGAGAAGCTACGGTTCTTGAGGTGGTGGATGCTCAAAATACTCTGACGGCGGCGCGCAATGCGTATGATGATGGACAGGTTCGTTTCCAGGTCGCCCTCGCAAACCTGCAAACGCTGACGGGGAGATTCTAGAAAACTAATGATCCAGGCCGGGAACGAACTCTTGCGTCACGCCTCCAGCATCTTGCCGAACCCGCGCCGGGTTCGAATTCAATCTCACGCCGGCATTCGTCTGCGCATTGCGCGGTTTCGCCTCGTCTTTATCACTTCGCTAGCCGCAATCATTACTGTCATTACGTCTGGGCTGGGATGCTCTTCCGAGAAGCCGGCGGAACCGACAGTCAGCGCTGAGGTGGTTCCGGTCAAGAAGGCGACCATCGAACAGACGGTGACGTCCGAAGCTGTCCTGTTCCCGCTCGCGCAGTCCGCGATTGTTCCCAAGATCAGCGCGCCGATTAAAGCGTTCTACGTCAATCGCGGCAGCAGGGTTCACGCAGGGCAGTTACTCGCCACGTTGGAGAATCGCGACTTGGCCGCCGCTGCTCAAGACAACCAGGGATCTTACGATCAGGCACAAGCCGCCTATGCGATCGCGACCGCTTCCACCTTGCCGGAAGAGATCCAGAAGGCGCAAGGGGATACACAGGCCGCCAAGGTGGCGCTGGAAGCGGAACAGAAACTTTACGACAGCCGTCAGGATCTCTACAAGCAAGGCGCGCTCCCTCGCAAGGACCTCGATCAGGCTGCTGTCGCTCTGACTCAGGCAAGAAATCAGTACGAACTTGCGCAGCGCCATCTCGATGCATTAATGGCCGTGAGCAAGCAGCAGGAACTCAAATCCGCCGCCGGCCAGTTGCAGTCGGCGAAAGGCAAATATCTTGGAGCCGCGGCGCAGTTGAGTTACTCGGAAATCCGCAGTCCGATCAGCGGCGTAGTCACTGACCGTCCCTTATATCCGGGAGAAATGGCAGCTGCGGGAACGCCGCTGCTCACCGTCATGGACACAGGCTCGGTGATTGCCCGCGCCCATATTCCGCAAGATCAGGCTGCATTGCTGAAGCTCGGCGACAAGGCCACGATTACCGTTCCGGGCACTGGTTCTGACGAAGCCGAGCCGATCGAAGGGAAAGTGACCGTCGTCAGCCCGGCTCTTGATCCCAACAGCACGACCGTCGAAGTCTGGGTTAAGGCAGATAATCCGAAGGGGCGCTTGCGACCTGGAACGAGCGTGAAGATTTCCATGCTGGCGCGTTCTGTGCCCAACTCGCTTGTCATTCCGGCGGCAGCGGTCCTGACATCTCCGGACGGAAGCAACTATGTAATGGTCGCAGGCTCCGACCATAAGGCTCACCAGAAGACGGTGAAGACCGGAATCCGGCAGGGCGATCAGGTGCAGATTCTTGAAGGCCTCGCCGAAGCCGAACGCGTGATCACGTCCGGGGCCTACGGCCTGCCTGACAATACTAAGATTCGCATCGAAGCTGCGGCAGAGTCCGGCAAGAGTGAGTCCGACAAGAGCGAGCGGCCATCTGCGGGAAAAGAACCCGAAAAGGATGCCAAGTAGCTCGATGGCTGTTAGCGCTGAACTTAGAGAAATTTCCCGAAAGCAAACCGATTTTGATGAGGTATTCACGGCATGACTACAAAGAGGAACACGGTCCCCAAAACAACGCTCAGGCAGAAAGCCCAGTTGATGTCGGGTTCGGAGATTGAACGCACTCTGGTGCGGCTCGCTCACGAAATCCTGGAGAAAAATGGTGGTGTCGACGGTTTGGGACTAGTCGGAATCCGCCGTCGCGGAGTCCCCATCGCCGAGCGGCTGGGCAAGATGATTCAGCAGGTCGAAAAGAAGAAGGTTCCCGTCGGCACGCTCGATATCACGTTTTATCGCGATGACCTTTCCACGCTCGGGCCGAAGCCAGTGGTGCAGGAAACGGAAATCGGCTTTTCCATCGAAGGTAAAAAGATCGTGCTGGTCGACGATGTGCTCTATACCGGCCGCACCACGCGTGCCGCCCTCGACGCGTTGTTTTCGCATGGCCGCCCGAGCCTGGTGCAGTTGCTGGTGCTGATCGATCGCGGTCATCGCGAATTGCCGGTCGAGGCCACATTCGTCGGTCGAACCGTACAGACGACCGACAGTGAAGTGATCGAGGTCAAGTTGACTGAGATCGACGATGCGGAGAAGGTTCTGCTAATGGAACGCTGAGAACTTTCTCCTAGAAAATCTCGTACAGTCGCCTTGACGCGAGGCCCTTCCCCGTCACAATTCGGCTCCGGCGGAGGTCCGTTACCATGGACACACGTGTCTCGGGAGTTCAGATGGCTAGTGCGTCGTCCGGTAGGCTTCGGTGCTGGATAGAGTTTCTGATCTTGGGTCTCGGAGTTCCCGCTGCGTTTTGGGCTATTACTAAGCTCATTTCAAATTCCGTCCCCGCGGCGGTTCACGGCACTCCTGGGCAGCGCTTCCTGCTTTGGATTGCTGGAGGTGTGATCGTCGAATGGTCCTTCGTAATTGTGCTTTGGTTTGTGTTGCGGACCCGCGGATCCTCCTTCAAAGATCTCGGCGTTTGGCGCTTGGGAACATGGCCCGCCTGGGTCATGGCGCTCCTATTTGCGGCTCTTACTATCGGCAGCAATCTACGGTTCCTGCCCCGAATGCACGTTCCTATCTCATATGCATTCTTGCCGCGTGGATTTCACCTCGTTGCCGCGCTTCTTTTGGGAATCACCGCCGGATTCTGCGAAGAAGTGCTGTTTCGCGCCTTTCTAATGACCGAATTCGCTGAGGCTGGCTACGGCAAAGTCATACAGGTCCTTATGCCCGGCGTGGCGTTTGGACTAGCACACGCCGGCTACATAAATCAGGGCTTTCTCCCTTGGCTCGGCATCGCGGTGCCCACCGCGTTCATTGGCATGATGTGGGGCGTCGCATATCTCCTGGGACGCCGCGGCTTGGTTCCGGCGATTGTCGCTCACTTTTTGAACGACGCGACAGCGCTTCCCTGGATCACGTTCTTTATGATCACTGCTCATTAGCGAGAACACAGACGGAGTTAAGCCTGCGCAGATCATTTCACCAGCCTGCTAGGCCTTCCCTTTCTCTGTCCACTCTGCATCAAACCTTGCCCGATCATAAAAAGATTTCTGCGTCCCCACTCCAGTAGTCGAAAGGCCAGCGAAAAGATTGGCGCGCTTGACGGCTTCCCGCTCGGGCAGACCCTCGCCAAGGAAGGTCGCAAAGCTGCCAATAAAAGCGTCGCCGGCTCCGGTGCTATCCACGCTCTTCACACTAAACGCGGGCACGTGCTCCATGCCTTCACTTCCGGCAAGCAGCGAACCATTCGCGCCCAGAGTGATAATCACTCGTCGAATACCGCTGGCAAGAAGCTTAGCCGCACAGCGCCTGGCATCGTCGAGATTGCGCACCGGCATGCCGGAAATCGCCTCCGCCTCGCTCTCATTGGGAACAAAGTAATCGAGATCGGCAACCTGCTTGATGTCGATGGGCTGCGCGGGAGCGGGGTTCAAGATGCAGCGGATGCCGTTTTTCCGCGCAAACTTGATGGTGTAGTACACGGTTTCAAGCGGGATCTCGAACTGGAGAACGATGCAGTCGGCGTTCTTCAACGTATCCGCAGCGGCATCCAAGTCGCGAGGTTTCAATTCGTCATTCGCGCCTTTGACGACGATGATCCGATTCTGCCCGGAAGGATCGACGAAGATCGGCGCCACTCCGCTGGACACACCACTGACCTGGCGCACATGCGTGGCGTCGATATCCAGTCTTTCAAAGTTCTTGATGGTTGACGGACCAAACAGATCGTCTCCGACTCGCGCCACCATGAAGACCTCGGCTCCGCAGAGCCGGGCGGCAACCGCCTGGTTCGCGCCTTTCCCGCCGAACCCCAGATCAAACCTCTGGCCAAAGATGGTTTCCCCGGGCTTGGGAAACTGGTCTGAGAACGTAGTCAAATCAACATTGGCGCTACCCACTACCGCGATGCGAGGACGCTTTGCCATAATTTTCAGGTTTGAAGTGAGGAAGGCAGAGTGTAGTCAGGCGATCGGGGCGGTGTCAACCCGTGCAGGCGCGTCAAGGGCAACCAGGGGGACACTGGGAAGCACAGAGGTGTCCCTCGCAGTTCCCTGAGAACCCCTGTGCCCCCTGTGGTTATCGCCTTTTTTGACGGTGCAATCTCATTCATCTGGCATCCGCCCACGCTCTTGAGTATTCTCTTCAACATGGCCACCGTGTCCTTGTGTGAACTGTTGGGCGCGACCGTATATGACGCCTCCGGCGCCGCCAGCGGCCGGGTGCGCGAGGTAGCCATCGCCCCGCAGGAGGACCGCTCCCGCGTTGCCTCTCTGATCGTCAAAACATCTGCCGGAAACCGCGTGTTGCCCTTGACCGCTGTTTCCGCGATCAATGGCGGAATTCGGGCCTCCACTACGGCCGCCGAATGGGCCTCGGCGGATGGCTCCGAAGGACTCTTGTTGCTCAGTCGGGATCTGCTGGATCGGCAGGTGATTGACGTTCATGGCCGCAAAGTTGTGCGCGTGAATGACGTGGATTTTTATCGCGACATCGCGCAGAAGCATGCTGTTTTGAAGGTTGAGGGAGTGGATGTGGGAGCGCGAGGCGCGGTTCGCCGCCTCCTCAAAGGGATGATCCCAGCCGTTGTCCTTCGGGCTTTGCTCCTGCGGATCCCTCCCCGCGATATTCCCTGGGACTTCGTGGATATCATCGAGACCGATCCCGCCCGGCGCGTCAAACTGAAGATCTCGCACGAGAGGCTGGCCAAACTCCATCCGGCCGACATCGCCGATATTGTCGAGAGTCTCGCTCCCGATGAGCGCGAAGCAGTGTTCGAGACGCTGGACGAGGACGTCGCCGCTGGCGCGTTGGAAGAACTCGAACCCAAAGTGCAGAAATCAGTGGTGGAGTCACTCGATTCCGACCGGGCCGCCGACATTGTCGAGGAGATGGAACCCGACGCCGCTGCCGACCTTTTGGGCGACCTCTCCGATGAGCGGACGGAGGAAATCCTGGTACAGATGCAGCCCCAGGAGCGCCAGGAAGTCACCGACCTGCTCGAGTTCAAAGAAAATACGGCCGCCGGACGCATGACCACCGAGTTCATTGCATTGCCGGTGACGGCCACAGCCAACGACGCGATCGAGGCCATGCGCAAGTTTGAAGGCCGCATGGAAAACATGAGCACCATTTACCTGACCGATTCTCACGGGACTCTGGCCGGCGCGGTGCCGCTGGTGAAGATCGTTCTGGCACCCCCCTTGACTCCGCTCCTGGCCTTGGCTCAGGAGCCCCTGATCTCCAGCCGCGAAAACGCGAAAGAGAAGGAATTCGCTGAACTCTTTGACAAGTACAACCTGCTGACATTGCCGGTGATCGACGAACACAATCGCCTAACCGGAGTGATCACACCGGATGACGTGATCGCGATGCTGCGCTCAAAGCTGTAGCAGTTGTCCTTCCTGCTGTAGATCGGGGGTTGCCCCGTCTCACTCTGCGGCAGGAGACGCGGCGAACCGCGTCTCTACGGAAAATCTGCCGCGTCCGCAACCTTGCACAAAAATTTCCTGGTTTTGCAGATTCGCCTATCCAGATCGCACTTTCAGCATTTATGCTGATCGTTCTGTTTTGCCAATTTGACCGTCCCTGTGGCCTGTGCGCATGAAATTTCTGAGAAGTTGGAAGTTCCGGCTCCTACTGTTTTTCGCCGTCGTAGGACCGGGCTTCATCACCGCGAATGTCGACAACGATGCCAACGGCATCTTGACGTATTCGCAGGGCGGCGCGCAGTTCGGCTACTTGCTCTTGTGGACGATGATCCCGACTACGATCGCCCTGATCGTAGTCCAGGAGATGTGCGCCCGCATGGGAGCGGTTACAGGCAAGGGCCTGAGCGATCTGATCCGGGAAGAATTCGGCCTGCGGATTACGTTCCTGATGATGCTCGGGATTCTGATTACAAATTTCGGAAACGTCGTGGGCGAATTTATCGGCATTGTGGGAAGCATGGGGCTGTTCGGAGTCTCAAGGTACATCGCGGTGCCGATCTGCGCCGTAATCGTGTGGTTGATCGCTGTCAAAGGGCAGTACAAAAGCGTTGAGAAGGTTTTCCTGGCGGCTTCGTTTTTCTACATTACTTACATATTTGCCGGAGCGCTGGCGAAGCCTGCGTGGATCGAGGCGCTGAAGGCTACGGTCAAGCCTCCGCAGATGGCGGCTTTCAAGGAGGGCCCGTACCTCTACATGGTGATTGGCATTGTTGGAACTACGATCGCGCCCTGGATGCAGTTCTATCTCCAGTCGTCGATCGTGGAAAAAGGAGTCACACGGCGCCAGTACACGACCTCGAGGCTCGACGTGATCGTCGGCTGCATCTTCACTGACGTGGTTGCCTGGTTCATCATTGTGGCCTGCGCCGCCACACTCTACCTGCATGGCAATCGTGACATTCGCGACGCTGCCGACGCCGCTCAGGCCCTGCGACCCTTAGCGGGCGACTGGGCGTACATCCTGTTCGCACTGGGGCTGTTCAATGCATCGCTCTTTGCCGCGTCGATTCTTCCGCTTTCGACGGCCTACACGGTTTGTGAAGGATTGGGCCTCGAGTCAGGCGTCGAGCGCAAATTTTCCGAAGCTCCCGCCTTTTATTGGCTCTATACCGCGCTCATCGCCGCCGGCGCAGCTGTTGTCCTGATACCCGGTCTTCCGCTCATCAAGATCGCTGTATTTTCGCAGGTGGTCAACGGCGCAGTATTACCCTTCGTGTTGATTTTCATGTTGTTGCTCATCAACAAGAAAGAACTGATGGGCGAATATGTGAATAAACGCACCTTCAACATCATCGCCTGGGCGACCACCGTTATTATGATTGGATTGACGGTGCTGTATGTCTCCGGCCAAGTACGCGGCGGGGCCGGATAGAGCGTCTCAAATAATTTTCCCAGCCGCCAAATCCTTCACCAGTCCCAAGTCGGCCTCGAGGAAATCGAGCCCCAGCAATTCCTGCCGCGTCACCCACCGGATTTCACGAAAAATTCGGTTCTCAATTTCGCCCTGGTAGCTGCGCACTTCGAAGAATCGCAGTTCCACCGACCCGCCGCCGGGATACTCATGGACGATGCGGGCGACTTCCGTGCCGACCTCCGCTATGATCCCCAGTTCTTCCTCCAGCTCCCGTCGCATCGCATCGCGCGGTTGCTCCCCTTCTTCGATCTTGCCTCCGGGGAACTCCCATTTGAGCGGCATCGGCTGGTGCCGCGTCCTCTGGCAGGCGAGGAGGAGGCCATCTTTCAGGATCAGCGCGGCGACGACACGTTTCATGATGTTTGAAAATGTGGGACTGATTGCTAATCCTAAACTATGCCGCCGCGCTTCATCTTCGCAGCGGAGAGCCTGGCGCTCCGGCCTGGCTTGGACGGGCGAGGCGCCCGTCCCTCCACTTGCACAATAGAACGAAGCCCCGGCTGGGGGCCGAATGCTGCGGGATGAATCGCGCCCGCTAGCGCGCGCAATCCCGAAACCAGCGTGGGCGCGGGAGTGTTCAAGAGTTCGTCGGAGATGCAATACACCTGCGAATTTCGCACTGCAGTGGTGTCCGTCCAGCCTCTTTCATCAGAATTAGCGATCTTTGCCAGCGGCACTCGATCTCCAGCCCCGCACCAGGCGGCGATAATCACTTCGGGATCTAGTCGAGCGATTTCTTCGGCGGAGCACTGCGCTCCCGCCTTGCCCAGGAATTCGCCACCAGCCGCGAGCACCAGTTCAGCCACCCATGGCTGCGATACGATGATGGGCTTACCCCACTCCTCCGAAAACACGCGCTTTCTCGGAAGGGTTGCGGTCTGGCGTCGAACGTCTTCGATAGTCTCTTGCATATCGGAAACCACTCTTGCACCCCGGTCACCAGCGCCAACGGCAGCGGAGATCAACGCAATGTCGGTGTAGATGTCGTCGAGCGTGCGCGGGGCCAGACCAAGAAAGCGAATTCCTGCCTTGAGGATTTCGACGACGGCGGCTTCCTGGTAAGGAACGGCAGCGATCACGAGGTCAGGCCTAGCGGCGAGAATCTCGCTGGCCTTTGAGTTCCACGAGTCGGCAATGATCAGTCGATTGTCATCTCTCACTTCCGGAACCACGTCGGCACAGTACTTCGTGCAAGCCACGACGCGGTCCAGTTCACCGACGCTGGCAAGGATCACCGTTGCGCTGGGTTGCAGGCACGCAATACGCCGCGGATAAAGCGAATCGGGCATGTCCCTATTGTAGGCGACGGAAAATAACCGACGTCGTCCAAGGCAGATTCGCATGAGCAACTGGATTCGTATGAGCGCACACCTTCAGGTGTGCCACAAGTCCGTCCAGTTGAATCCGCCTTCAGGCGCTGGGAACTCCAGTTTCACAACATGCTGACATTGCATCAGCGCATTACAATCGCTTTGTGTATTCCGCCGAACTCCTGGACCATTTTCAAAACCCACGAAACGCCGGCGCAGTCGAGGCTCCCGACGCCACCGCACAGCTGGAAAACCCCGCCTGCGGAGACATTCTTGAACTCACAGTTAAATTGGAGGGCAAGCGCATCGCCGACATTCGCTTTCGTGCCAAGGGCTGCGTTCCGGCGATGGCCTGCGGCTCGGCCATCACAGAGTTGGTCAAAGGCAAAAACGTAGACGAAGCCCGACGCATAAGCAGGGAAGAGCTAGTTTGCAAAATCGGTGGCTTGCCGCAAGCCTCCACTCACGCGGGCCACCTGGCCATCGACACGCTCGCCAGCATTTTGCTGAAGCTGTGAGCCAGAACGAATTCGTCGACTGAAACCCTGATTCGGAGACGGGGCAAGCCCCGTCTCTACGGGAGAAAGAATTGTGGCTGATATACCGTCCAGCCGTTGGCGAGCGCGATCTTTTTCAGATCTGGATTGGGGTTGATGGCGAATGGGTGCTTCGACATGGCTAGCATCTCGCGATCCCAGATCGCGTTGCCGAAGGCGCAATCGGGCATGTGGTCGTGAGACGACTTGAGCACGGAGCGAATCGCTTCGGACTTGCCGGGACCGCTGGGAACTCGAATGAGGCGGTCGGTGATGATGCCATTTTCGACTGCCACTTCTGCGGCCAGGATGCGATTTTGCGGGATGCCGAAGATGCGCATGCCGGAGCGGATGATCCATTGGTTCGAGGAAGAGACGGCCCAGACGTCGCATCCCGAGGCGCGCAGGCGCTGCACTAATTCGCGCATCTCGGGGAAAATGTTGGGGGCGATGGCCCGCGCAAAGTAGGCGTCACAGGCTTGCTGCACTACTTCTTCTTGCAGTCCGCGGTGCATGGTGACCATTTCTCCGCACATGACCTCTTCGGCGACTTGGCCCGCTTTGTAGTCGGCGTACCGCTGGCGCGCCCATTGCACGATCTGGTCGGGCACGAGGCCTTGTTCCAGTTCCCAGGAGAAGAAGCCTTCTCCGGCGTCTCCGGACCAGAGGGTGCCGTCGCAGTCAAACGTGGCTACGCGCGGTTTTAGTGTGAGGACACTTTCGATGAATTCCGTTTGAATCGGCGTGAGAGGGATCATGAGATATCGGGCCTTGGCGGGAATTAACTTGATGACAGAAGCTGTGGTGGCACAGTCAAAGACGCGTACTGTTCGGGCGTGTCGACGTTGACCGCTACCAGCGGGTCGTCCACCGGAACGTACTCGATCTCAGTCTGGTGGGCGTGCTCGACATCGCGCGCGTTCGATGTTTCGGGAGCCCGCAGAAACGCTTCAAGCATCTCGCGGCCCGCCAGAATTGGATGTCCGTGCTGTCCCTGGTATTCGGGGATCGCGGCCCATTTTCTGTGGATAGCGGCTTGCTCATACGCGGCTTCAAGCGTTGCAAGGGTTTCCCCGCGAACTGGCGGGCGATCAACGAGCGTGACCATTGCGGCATCGCGGCCACGGTTTAGAACCTCTCGCAGGCCGACTCGTAAGGAACTGAATTGCCCGCGCGCAGGATCGGGGTTCACCACCAGCGACGCGCCATTGGCATACACCACGGGGGACAACGCGGCTTCATTTTTTCCGACTACGACAAACACTACATCGACGTGGGAAAAGAAGAGCCGAATGGCAGCGGAGAGAAACGTGTCGGTCGTTGTTGTTGTTGCCGAACCTGCGGCCGAGGCTGCTGGCTGCGGAGGCCAGGGCAGCAGCGCTTTGTCGCGTCCCATGCGTGAGGATTCGCCGGCCGCAAGAATTACTCCGCAAAAAGCTGTGGTCCGCGCCATGAGGGGACGATAACAAAGTGCTGCGACTCTGCCAAGGAGAGGAAATGGGTTAACAGCGTGTGGCGCTAACTGAAGCTCGGCAGCTTGACCAGGTCGTCGTGCGGAACTCGTTCCACCGGGTGTCCGGCCTTGCGCCAGGCACGCAGCCCGCCGGCGATTACGTAGACTTTGAATCCGAGCTGCTGTAATTGTTGCGCCACCCGGGCGCTTGTGGCTTCGCGCGCTCAAGTACAGTAGAGATAAATCTCTTGGTCCTTGGGGAGGTTCTTGATTTCTTCAACGAGGTTGTTGGGCTCGATGCGGATCGATCCGGCAATGCGTTCGGAGTCGGCATCGTAGTAGCCGTGGCTGCGGACATCGGCGATGAGCATTTTCTGAGCCGCGCCAGACGCCAGTCGTTGGGCTAGTTCCTCCGCCTGGATGCGGGGAATCACGTCAAGCAGACGATATTTGCGGTAAAGCCAGATTCGATAGAAGGCGTAGGCGGCGAGTCCGGTGGCGAAGATGACTTCGGCGGCAAAGCCGGCGGAGCGGAGTCCGCGGGTGATGGCGCGGAGCGCGTCACTGAAGAGATATCCCGCGATGGCGTACGCACCCACGTAGAAAATCGCGCCGAGGGCGTCGAACTGCAGAAAATCTCCCAGGCGCATTTTCATGCTTCCGGCGAGCGGCGGAGACATGGTGTTGATGCCGGGGATGAACTTGGCAAAGAGCAGCGTCTGCTTTCCGCGGCGATAAAAATATTCTGCCGAGCGGAGAATGCAAGTTTCCGGATTGGCCGAAAGGCGGCACAGAAAGCCGAGCAGCGCCCATCCGCTAACTCTGCCCATGAAATAGAGAATGACATCGCCGGCCATCATCGCCACCACGCCTATGCCGATCACGAAGTACAAATGTAGATCGCCGAAGGCGGTGACCGCGCCGGCGGTCAGGATGGCGAGCGCGGCGGGCACTGGGAGACCGACCGCCTCGGCGAGGCACACTAGCGCCAAGATCAAATAGCCATGGTGCGAGATTAGCGAGAGTAAGTCCTTCATGGTGGATGCGGAACTATCCAGTATAACGCTCCTTTTCGATGCTATTCCGATCGACCTCGGTGCAAGAACTCCTGTTAGAGTGGTACGACTTCAGGAGCTATGAGTTCAGGAGGAGACCTTGTCAGCCGAGAGCCGCCGCTATATCAATCTTCCGAATCGCCCTGCGGGATTGCCTTTCAGTGACGGCGTGCTGGTGGGCGAAACTCTTTATATCTCCGGACGGATTGGCCTCGACCCGGCGACTGGCGAGGCGCCAGAAAGTATTGATGCTGAGATCGAGTTCTTGTTCGACGGCTTCCAGGCTGTTCTCCGCGAAGCCAGCATGACCATGGACGACCTGGTGTGGGTGCAGATCTATTCGCCGGATGTTTCTTTGTGGCAACAGTTCAACGGCGCTTATGTGAAGCTGTTCTCGTGGGAGTTCCCGGCACGGGCGTTTCTGGGATCGGGACCGCTTTTGTTGAATGGGCGATTTGAGATGCTGGGGATTGCGGTGAAGCGGTAGGGCGAATCCCGAACTTGCCGTGCCGCAAGCAGGTGCCAAGCTTCGCTCGGCTTGGACGGCCGGGGCGGCCGTCCCTACGCGAGCAGTGCCGGGCGCTATTTCTCTCTCGCGACAACGAATTCTGGCGCCCACAACAGCGATCTTTTGATCTCCGAATCGGGAAATGTACAGATGGCGTTACGCGCCGACTCGGCATATTGGGCGGCTTCTTTGGAGGCGTAGTCTAGCGAACCATAGCGGTTCAGGATGGTCAGGATATCTGCGTGAGTGACACCGTTGAATGCGCGGTCGTGCAGGACGGTTTCGATTTGATGGCGCTCGGCGGCGGTGCAGTGCTCAAGCGCATGAATGACGGCCATCGTGGCTTTGCCTTCACGAAGATCGCTGGCAACGGGCTTGCCGAGGACACTCTCTGAAGCGGTGAGGTCGAGAACATCGTCCACGATTTGGAAGGCTAGACCAAGCTGGCGTCCGTATTGGCCGAGGCGTTCCTCTTCCTGCGCGGTGGCGCCGCCCAGGATGCCGCCGACTCGCATGCACACCGAGAACAGGCACGCCGTCTTGCGATAGATCAGATCGAGATGCTCCTCGAGCGAGATCAACTTGCCGAGCTTCTCCATCTGGAGCAGTTCGCCCTCGACCATCTGTTGTGTCAGTTCGATCAGGACGTCCAGGATGCGGAAGTTGCGCTCCTGCACCGCGATCTTGAACGCCTGCATGTAAAGCCAATCGCCGGCGAGCACGCACATTGAGTTGCCCCACTGCGTGTTGGCTGCGGGACGACCGCGGCGGAGTTGGGCTTCGTCAATGATGTCGTCGTGAACGAGCGTCGCGGTGTGGATGATCTCGACGACCGAGGCGAGTTTTATCGCGCCGTTGCCCTTGTAACCGAAAAGCTTGGCGGAGAGCAGCAATAGCGCAGGACGGATCCGCTTTCCACCGCCGGCGCGCAGGTACTCGCCGATCTCCGTGATCGCCGCGACATTCGAGACGGTGTCGCGTCCAAATTGCTCTTCGATCGCGACGATGTCGTCACGCAGAAGATCAAAGATTTCTTTCCCGTTGATGGAGGTCGTCGCGCTCAATGCCTTCAGTTTCTCCGTTAATCAGTTGCTGCGGTAATTCGTGAACTGCAGATCGATGCTAAAGTCCTGCTGCTTGACCATCGCGATGATTTCCTGCAGCGTATCGCGATCCTTGCTGCTGATCCGCACTACATCGCCTTGGATGGAGGCTTGCGCTTTCTTCTTCGAATTCTTGACCAGCTTCACGATCTCGCGCGCCTTTTCGATCGGGATCCCCTGCTGCAGCGTGATCTTCTGTTTTACGGTGCTTCCGGCGGCGGGTTCCAACGCGCCGTAGGTCAAGCCTTTCAGGGGGACGCTGCGCTTGACCAGTTTCTGCTGGAAGACGTCGTTGACCGCCTTCATCTTGAATTCATCGGCAGAGTGAAGCATGATCGCGTCCGTGCCTTCCATCGCGATCTGGGATTTCGAGTCTTTCAGATCGAAGCGAGTGCTGACTTCCTTCATCGCCTGCTGGATGGCGTTGGCAACTTCCGCGAGGTCGATTTTGCTCACGATATCGAAACTGTTATCGGGCATGGAATAAATCCAGGTGTCAGGTCTCAGGTGTCAGGCAAAACAGAGGTCCAGCTTCCGAAAACCTAATGCCTGAAATCTCTTTTCACGGATCGCTCACCCCAAATATGTACCCCTGAGAGTAACAGAAGAGAGATTATCTGCGAAGACTGGGCGCTGGAGGTGAGGCGAGGCCGTGAGAGCAGGTCTTTCGCTTCGTTCAAGACGACAAAATTGCGTGAAACTGCGAGTCACAGTCTGCGGTCGGCATTGTCCACTGCGAGTCCAAAGAATTTGTAGAAATTCTGCGTGGTTTGCGAGCCGATCTCTTCTGCGGTCAAGCTGCGCAGTTCGCCGATCTGGCGGGCTACCTCTGTCACGAACGCCGGCTCGTTGCGCTGGCCGCGATGCGGAATCGGTGCCAAGTACGGTGAGTCGGTTTCGATCAGCATGCGGTCGAGCGGAACCATTTGAGCCGCGTCCCGGATCAGCTGCGCTTTAGGGAACGTGATGTTGCCTGCAAAGGAAATCATGAAACCAGTGTCCAACGCGCGTCGTGCATGCTCGATAGTTCCGGTGAAGCAGTGCAGAATGCCGGCCAATCCTGTGGAACTCCAGTGGTTCGCAATCAACGACAGGCAGTCGTCCCATGCATTTTCGCTGTTGTCGGATGGACGGCAATGAATGATGATGGGCAACTTTGCCGTCTTTGCCAATTCCATTTGCTGCACGAAGACTGTCTTCTGAATTTCTCGCGGCGAGTGGTCGTAAAAGTAGTCGAGGCCGATTTCTCCCCAGGCGATCACCTTGGGATGTCGGGCCCATTGCAGCAATTGGGAGTCAGCGGCTTCGCTTGCAAGACTTGCTTCGTGGGGATGAATTCCGACGCTAGCCCAGATTCGGGGATATTCGGGCCTTCCGTCGTATTTTTCTGCCAGCTTTATACCGCAGTCGGCCGTGTCGGGTCCCTCACCGTTTCCGATGGCGACATAGGCTTCGATGCCGTTCTGTTTCGCACGCGCCAGGACTTCGCTGCGATCGGCGTCGTAGCGCTTGCCTTCGAGGTGGGCGTGGGAGTCGATGAACACGGTCGTTGGTCGTTCGACGAGATCGCGTGGGACGGGCGCCTCGCCCGCCCAAGTCGAGTGCAGCTCGGCAGTGCTATCTCAGCCGCGTGCCGATGGGCACATCTTCCAGAAAACTCGCTAGCACCGGCTTGCCGCCTTCGGGCGACGCCGCGACGATCATGCCGTTTGATTCCAGTCCGCGCAGTTTTCGGGGCGCGAGGTTCGCTACGATCACGACTTTGCGTCCTATTAATGTTTCCGGCTCATACGCTTCGGCGATTCCAGCGACCAGTTGTCGGACTTCGGTTCCGAGATCGACTTCCAGGCGCAGCAATTTGTCGGTGCCCTTTACGCGTTCAGCGGTCTTTACTTGCGCCACGCGCAGTTCTACTTTCGCGAAGTCGTCGATGCTGATCTTGCCATCGGGAATTGTCGCGGCTGGCTTGGCGGGCGCGGTCTGGCTGGCCGACATTGTGGCGGGCTGCCGAGCTTCGCCCGGCTGGACGGGCGAGACGCCCGTCGCTCCACTTTGTTCTTCCATTTGCTGCATCCTTTCTACTGCCGACTTGTCTGCCCGTGGAAACACCGGCTGCACCTCACCCAACTTTGTGCCGAGACGCAGCTGTCCCCACTGCAATTGCGTTAGGTCGAATTTCTTAATATCCCCGAGTCCCATCTGCGCCCAGATCTTCGCGGTGGCGTCGGGCATTACCGGATGCGCGAGGGCGGTTACAATCCGCAGAGCTTCGGCGCTGGTGTAGAGCACAGTTGCCAGGCGCGAGCGGCTCTCTTCGTCCTTTTTTTCGTCCAGAGCCCAGGGTTCGTTTTCGACGATATATTTATCTACGGCGGCTACCAGTCCCCAGGCTGTTTCGAGAGCGCGCGAGAACTGGAACTGGTCAAACAGTGTGCCGTAGTCGGCGATCACCTTTTTTGCGGCGTCCGCAATGGCGGCATCGGCCGGGGTGTGCGCTGCGTGCGAGGGGTACGGTACTTCACTCTTGAAATAGCGGGTAATCATGGTCAGGGTGCGGCTGGCGAGATTGCCGAGTCCATTCGCCAGATCGGAGTTATAGCGCTGCACCAGCGCATCGAAACTGAACGATCCATCCTGCCCAAAGACGACTTCCCGCAGCAGGAAGTATCGGAGGGCGTCGGCGCCGAGCACATCCACAATGGTTTCGGCGCGCACGATATTTCCGCGCGACTTCGACATTTTGCTTTCTTCAAACAGCAGCCAGCCGTGCGCAACGATGCCCTTGGGCAAGGGCAATCCGGCGGCGAGCAAAAACGCCGGCCAGTAGACGCAATGGAAGCGCACAATTTCTTTGCCGATCATGTGCACGTCAGCCGGCCAGTACTTGTCGAATTTGCTAGTGTCGTTTGAACCATAGCCGAGCGCGGTAATGTAGTTCGCGAGCGCGTCGAGCCAGACGTAGATCACGTGCTTGGGATCGTCCGGTACAGGGATGCCCCAGGAGAATGTCGAGCGGCTGATAGAAAGATCGCGCAGGCCGCCGCGCACGAACGAGAGCACTTCATTGCGCCGCGTCTCGGGGCGGATGAAGTCGGGCTGCTCGGTGTAGAGGCGGATCAATTGGTCCTGGAATGCCGAGAGCTTGAAAAAGTAATTCTCTTCCTTCACCATTTCAGTGGGGCGTCCGCACTCAGGGCAGGGCGCACCCGGACCGACGGAATCTACGTAGAGCTCGTCAAACACGCAATACTGGCCGGTGTAGTGGCTTTTGTAGATGCAGCCGTTATCCTTTATGCGTTTCCACAGAGCCTGCACGCCCTGCTTGTGTCTGTCCGACGTGGTCCGGATGTAATCATCGTAGGTCAAGCCCATGCGATCCCAGAGCGTGCGGAATTCCGCCGAGATTTCATCGGTGAACTGCTGCGGCGTTTTGCCTGCAGCTTGGGCTGAACGCTCGATTTTTTGACCGTGCTCGTCGGTGCCGGTCAGGAACCAGGTGTCATCTCCAAGCATGCGGTGGCGACGGGCGATCGTGTCGCAGGCGAGCGTGGTGTAGGCGTGGCCAATGTGCGGACGTGCATTGACATAGTAGATCGGGGTCGTGATGTAAAACTTTTTGCTCATTAGAATTAGAATACGAATTCCGTCTTGTTTCGCCGGCTTAAATCTTTACCACAGGGGACACAGAGGATCACAGGGTAAACCTTTCTTCTCTGTGATTCTCTGTGTCCCCTGGGGTTCAAGCCTTTTGCTCGCGGCGAAGATACTGCTGGATCGCTTCCTGCATCACCGTCCGGAGCGGCACATGTTGCGTTTCCGCCAGGGTGCGGCAGTCTTCATATTCCGGCGCATAGTTAGAGATGCTGCCATTCATGTTCGCGATCTTGATGCGCACCGGACCCCAGGTCGTATCCACCGTTTCCCATCGTCGCGAGAGCGTCTGTCGTTGTTCCTCGTGGCGGCGCACGCCCAGAGTTGTGGTCTCGGCAAAGATCGTCTTGGTTAAGCGATCCGCGTCCTCCATTTTCGCGAGGACGGTTAGCAATGCGCCGGGACGGCTCTTCTTCATTTGTACTGGGACGCTAAATACATCGAGCGCGCCTTCGGCCTGCAACCGCTCCATGGCGTAGGCGAGCACCTGCGGGCTCAGGTCATCGAGGTTCGCTTCGAGCACCGCAATTCTGTCATTCGATGTATTTGCTCGATCTGTCGGCTCAACTTCTCCAATCGTTATGCGCAGCAGATTCGGGTGCTCGGGGAAATCTCGAGTTCCGGCGCCATATCCTGCCTTCTCGATCTTCATCGCTGGAAATGGCGCGAACCGCTTGCTCAGCGTCTGGACGATCGCCGCGCCTGTGGGCGTCACCAGTTCGACCTGTGGTCCCGACGAATACACTGGCGCATTCTGAAGCAACTTCAGCGTTGCTGGCGCCGGTACAGGAAGCGTTCCGTGCGCGCACTTGACGGTTCCACCTCCGACGTTTAGCGGTGAGCATACCCATTCTTCGATTTCAAGAGATTCCGCTCCCACCGCGGCGCAGACGATATCGACCATGGCATCGACGGCTCCGACTTCGTGAAAATGGACTTGATCGATGGAGGTGCTGTGAATCTCGGCTTCGGCTTGGCCCAGGGTTTCGAAGATGCAAACCGCTGTCGCCTTCGCCTCGTCTCCGATCGCTGCCTCTTCGATGATCTTTCGAATCTCCGTCAGGGTGCGACCGTGTTCGCGGCGATGTTCATTAGAACGTTCGTGGCTGTGCGAGTGTTCATGTGGGTGATCGCGTCCATGCTGCTCCCAGAAAACTTCGCGCGGAAGATCTTTTTCGCCATTGCCGTACACGTCTACTTTGGTTGCCGAAATTCCGGCCCGTGCTACCCGCGAAATCTCCAACCGCGCACCGATATCGAGCGCCTTGACCGTGTCTTCCAGAAGCTTTGGAGACACTCCGGCATCTATCAGCGCGCCTAGAAACATGTCGCCGCTGATACCGGAAAAACAGTCGAGGTAGGCTATGCGCATAATTCAAAAACTTGAACCACAGGGGACACAGAGGTTCACAGGGGAAACCCAGAAAGATTGCCTCTGTGTACCTCCGTGTCCTCTGTGGTTAGGATTTTCGCCGATGCCGCGTGAAACCTTCATCATAGGGAACGCTCTCCCCTGCGTCAAACCCGCCGTCCGGGGCGAGTTTGTTAGAATCACTGTTCCTTCAATAAGTTAGAGGGCATCCTTGTATCGAGATCTAGAACGCCGGCTGGTCGCACATCTGCGTGAGTTTCTGCGGCGTACTTACGGCTTGGAAATACCGAATATCGTAGTCGAGCAGCCGCCTAAAATCGAATTTGGCGAGTATGCGCTGCCGATCGCTTTCGAACTTGCCCGGAAACTTCGCAAGGCGCCGCGCAAAATTGCCGAAGAGATCGTCGCCGGAGTCGGTGCGATTCCCGGTTTTGAGAAATTCGAGGTGGCGGGCGCGGGGTACATTAACGTCCGTGTAAGGCGCGCCGAGTTGGCTGCGGCGCTCGCCGCGGATCGTTCTCTCGCAGATCAGTCCCCGGCCGCGGATGTTCCCACCGGCAAAGTGTTGGTCGAGCATTCGAGCATCAATCCCAACAAGGCGGCGCATATCGGGCATCTGCGCAATGCCATTCTCGGCGATACATTTGTTCGTTTGCTGCGCTTTGCGGATAGGGAAGTGGACGTCCAGAACTACATCGACAACACCGGAGTGCAGGTCGCCGACGTGGTGGTTGGGTTTCTGAATATCGAGAAAAAGTCCCGCACTGAAGTCGAGGCGCTTGCCGCCGCGCCTCGGTTCGATTATGTGTGCTGGGATCTCTATGCCCGCGTTTCGCAGTGGTACGAAGCGGACAAGGCGAACCTGCAGGCGCGCGCTGCTGCGCTGCGCTCGATTGAGGAAGGAAACAATGAGACGGCGGCGATTGCGGACTTGATTTCTGTTGCTGTGCTTCGGCGTCATCTCGAAACGATGGACCGGCTCGATATTGAGTACGACTTCCTGCCTCGGGAGAGCGAGATACTGCATCTGCATTTCTGGGAGGCTGCGTTTACTAAGCTTAAGGAAGCTGGGGTGCTTACTTACGAGAACGAAGGCAAGAATAAAGGGTGCTGGGTTATGCGGCGGGCGGGGACAGCCGCGGCTAAACCCTTAACCACAGGGGGCACGGGGGACACAGGGGAAAAGACCACAGAGGAAAAGATCACAGAAGAGGACCAGAAGGTCATCGTTCGCTCCAACGGCACGGTCGGGTACGTCGGCAAAGACATCGCTTATCACATGTGGAAGTTTGGGCTGCTGGGGCGGGATTTCGGCTATCGGAAATTCTATCGGTATCCCAATGGCCACGACTGCTGGATTTCGACCACCGACGGCGAGAAAGATCATCCACACTTTGGCGATGTGGCTGAGATTTATAACGTCATCGATGCTCGGCAATCCGAGGCGCAGAACACGGTAATTGAAGCTTTGCGCGGACTCGGTCACGGCGAAGCCGCCGATCGCTACACGCACTTCTCCTACGAGATGGTCGCGCTCACTCCGCGTTGCGCCGCGGAACTTGGCTACACGCTTAGCGAAGAAGATAAGGCTAGATCGTGGATCGAGGTTTCAGGCCGCAAGGGCTTCGGCGTCAAGGCGGACGATCTCCTGGATGCTCTGATCGCGTCGGCTGGCAAGGAAGTGGATGCGCGTCATCCTGAACTAAGTGAAGCGGAGCGCGCCGGCATTGCTACCCAGCTCGCCATCGGGGCGCTGCGATACTTCATGCTGAAGTTCACGAAACAATCGGTGATCGCTTTCGATTTCAAGGACGCTCTAAGTTTTGAGGGTGATACAGGCCCTTACGCTCAATATGCGGTCGTGCGCGCTTCCAATATTTTCCGCAAGGGTGGATTCGATCCGGATAACTTCGGTCGAGACGCTTCTGGCCGCGTTTCTACGTCGACGAGCAATGTTGTTGCTGGCGGAGACGCGGCAAGCCGCGTCTCTATGGAGGATTTTGCGCGCTTCCTTGACGGCGAATCCTCGAACGACATCTGGGAGCTTTGGCTGGCGGCGGCTAAAACCTCTTATATCGTCAGCCAGTGCATCGCGACCACCGAACCTGCTTATCTTGCCAAGCATGCCTTCCAGCTAGCGCAGCTTTTCAACACCTTCTATCACCGCTATCCGATCCTGAGTGAGGCAGATGAGGGGCGGAAAAACTTCCTGCTGACAACCGTGGCCGTGGTTCGCCGCGAGCTGATTCGGGTTCTCGCTGCGATGGGGATCAGTGTCCCGCCGGTCATGTGAGCCAGTCGTCCGCGTCTTGCATCTTCAGTGCCCCAGGCAGCATCCGTAATAGCAGGGATAATCATATGAAGAAGAATATTCTTGCAACGGTGCTACTAACTCTGGCACTGACAACTTTGAGCGCTGCCGCCGCCTCGGGGAACTCTCCGCAGATGCCGCGCACTCTGGCCAACGCCCGCTTTGTATACGTAGCGGCCTACGATGGCGATCAATTCGATCCCAATCTGTTGCCCGATGACCGCGCGGCCATTGGTCGCGTTGAGGACGCAATCCAGAAGTGGGGAAAACTCACGGTGGTGTACCGCGCTCAGGATGCCGACATCATCCTGATGGTGGAGTCTCGACCGTCGGAAGATGTGCTGGCTGTCTATGATGCGCACAGCGGGGACGCGCGCAGCGGGCCTTCGCAGACTTATCTCTGGCGGGTGATGGGGCGCGGTGGGTTGCAGAAGAGCGAGATCCCGCTGTTTTCGCAGTTTGAGAAGGCTTGGGACAAGATCACCCATTGAGGCTGGCGCGTCCCTCTGGCGAGTTGTTGCCCGGGGTTTCGCAAGTGGCTAGTGCAATCAGTCGCCGCATGTCGATGAAAGCAGACAGTATAAAATTTCTACGGTTTGTATCGCGATTGCGTAGGTCCGGGATTTATGCGTTTCCCACAGCGATCTTCCAAGGCATTGATATAAAATGATTTATCAATTTCCGCTGGGAATTTGAAATGGCATCCGCCGTGCTTTAACAAGAGCGGGTCCAGTTCACAGACTTTTAGCAGGATCTGGAAAATAGATTTCAGGAAGAGCAATATTTGGGCGAAGGAGCCCTCAACCCTATGAATCGCACCTCGTTGACCCTAATGCTGGCGGCGACAATGGTCGCATCTATCGGATGTTCAACCAAGAATTACGTCCGTCAACAGACGACGCCACTCATCAACAAGACCAATGAACTCGACGACATGACCGCGAAGAATTCGAAAGACATCAAGGACGTCGATCAGCGTGCCCAGGCTGGAATCCAAGGTGTGCAGGCCCGTACCGCGGAGGTGGACCAGAAGGCTATGGCTGCGGGAAGCGAAGCCGATAAGGCGCAGCTGGCGGCGAACGGCGCTACGCAGCGGGTGGACGTTCTGACCAATGCTGTCATCAACCTCGATAACTATCGCCCAGTGGTAGAGACGGCGGTACATTTCGGGTTCAACAAGGACAATCTGACGAAGGACGCCAGAGAAGCCATCGATCAGTTGGCCGCCAGCGTTGCCACTACTAAGGGATATATCATTACGGTAGAAGGGGCGACCGACTCGGTAGGCACCTCAGAGTACAACTACGATCTGAGCCAACGCCGTGCCAACGCTGTGATTCAGTATCTGGCTGCAGAGAAGAGCGTTCCGGCCTACAAGATCTATCTGATCGGGCTGGGCAAGGATAAGCCGGTTGAGACCAATAAAACCCGTGACGGTCGTGCCAAGAACCGCCGCGTGGATATTCGGCTGATGACCAATACTGGGGAGGGAACGACCCCAGCAAAGGCGCCCAGCGACCAGACTCCGACGGCGACCGCGAATCCGCCGTCCTTATAAAATAAGTTTCCCCTCCTCCCCGGAGGACTTGCCAAACCAGGTCGCCCCATCGTGTGGGCGGCCTGACTTTTTTCTAAGCCCCGGTTCGATTGCCAACTGAACGCATGACACGCACGGTAAAACCAGTTCTGGAATTTGTCGTCGAATCAGCGTACTCTGCGTTGTCATGCTGCTTCTTTTACTCCTTTGCTTTCTTCTTGCTATTCCCAGCAATTTAGCCGCAGGTGTTCTGCAGACAACGTCGCAAGCGGTGGCGGGAAACACCTCCGCGAAGCTCTCGCCAGCTGAAATATCCGACTTGCAGAAAAGAGCCGACTCCGGAGACGCCCCTGCGCAGTTCGCGTTGGGAAGGGCCTACGAGACTGGCAACGGACTCCCGCGGCGCCCGGATCAAGCGGCTATCTGGTACCGCAAGGCAGCCGAGCAAGGAAACGAGAAGGCACAAAACAGTCTGGCGGTTCTCTACTGGTTAGGAGATGGCGTTGAAAAGGACAAGGCCGAAGCAGTCCGGTGGTATCGCAAGGCCGCTCGCCAGGGCAATGCAAATGCGATGTTCAATCTTGGCGCGGCATACTACAACGGTGAGGGTGTCAATGTCAGCGATACTCTGGCATATGCCTGGTTTTTGCTATCCAGCGAAGCTGGGAACTCGAGTGGTCGGGATGCCGCCAACCGCTCGCAAGGAGAGCATGGCTCCGCCGCGTTCGGCGAAGCTTGCCTCGCCATTGGCCAGATGTACGAGAAGGGCGAAGACCTGCCAAAGAACCTTGAATTGGCTGCGGGATGGTACCGAAAAGCAGCGGACCGCGGCAACGGCGAGGCAACAATCAGCCTTGCCGCTTTGTATCTGAACGCCTCCGACTATAGCCAGGCGCGCGCCTGGTGCGAGGCAGCTGCCAAAGAGAAACGTCCCGGTGGCTACTACTGCCTCGGCTATCTTTATCAGCACGGCTCTGGCGTGGACCCAAATTTGAAAGAAGCTTTCCGATGGTATGAGCAAGGGGCTCGCGGTGGCAATGCGGCTTCCATGCATGCCCTGGCGTCGATGTATGAAAACGGCGAGGGTACTAAACAAGATCGCGTCCAGGCGCTGGTGTGGTTCCTGTTTGCCGCGCGGCGAGGAAATCAAGACGCGATCGCGGAAGCGAAGAAAGTTCGTTCCTCGATGACCAACAAAGAGTGGAAGGATACGCAAAAGAGATTACCGCGGGATATCGACCCTAAAATGCTCGACGGCATCCTCCGTGGCCCTGATTCGCCGTCTTCTCCATAGCTCTCAAGGCGCGTCGGGATGAGCATTTCGTTCCTCTATCGACCCCGGAGGCAATCCACGCCACAAAGAGGTTTGGTCGCAGAAGACTTTCTCTAACGTTTCCGCTCATTGAGGCTGCTTCGAGCGCGCTCTAAAGCGATACAATGATGTGGTGCGTATTAGATTCCTGATTGTTTTATTGGCGCTGCTGACGGCCGTTTCGCTGGCACAAGATTCCTCAGACAAGGCCGCCTCGGAAAAGGCTGCCGCCCGCAATCGCGAGGCCGAGGAAAGCTCCAGCCGCGACACGAGAATCGATATCAGCCCGCCCAAAAACGATGCCAAGAACCATCCCGCCAGCACGGCGGCCGTCGAAGATCTCGACATCCCCGAGAGTATTGACGTTTCCGGCGTCCAGGAGTTCCATCCCTGGAACCCGATGAAGGCGCTGAAAAACATTGAGGTGGGCGACTTTTACTTCAAGCGCAAGAACTACAAAGCCGCGCTCGAACGCTACAAGGAAGCCCTTTACTACAAAGACGGCGACGCCCTGGCCAGTTTCCGTCTCGCCGTGTGCCAGGAAAAACTCGGAGATAAAGGCGAAGCCAGGAAATACTACGAGCAGTACCTGAAGATTCTGCCGGAAGGGCCGTTTGCCAAGGATGCGCACGCTTCGCTGGATCGGCTTGCGAAAGCGCAGTGAGCTGTCGGTGATGTGATGGAGCGACGGGCGTCTCGCCCGTCCCGCCGGGCGGGGACGCCCGGCTCTCCACTAGTGCTACTTCTCCACCCTGGAAAATTCCCCTGTAGACGCGTTCACGGCCACCCGCAGTTTGGCGGTGTCGCGGTCGGTTCCATAGATCACGTGCCACAGCAGTTCGTTCGCTTGCCGGTTCCAGTCCAGCACATAAAAAACGGGCGTGTTGGGATCTTTCTCCAGCACCTTGTCTCCGCCGTGCTGCTGGGCGACTGCGAAGGCCTTATCCGTATCCACTTTAAGAAACTGGACATTGAAAATCTGGGTGCTGGAATTCGTTGGGCTGTAGGTGTCGTCGACACTGTGAGAAATATCGCTGTTTGCCCAGGTAAAGAATTTGGTCGAGTGCTTCGACGGCGAGGCGAATCCGGCGCGCCACTCGCCTGCTTTGCCGTCCCGGCCTTTGGACTCAGCGTTAGCGTAGGACTCCGCGCGATACGGTTGAGCATCCGGCGCCCAGATGCGAGCGGAGATGTAGCACTTGAAGAAGGCGCTGCTTCCGGTGATCGCCTCCGAAGCCTTCGGTTGGGGCGTCTCCGACGCGGCCGGCTTTCCCGGCTCGGAAGAGCACCCGGCCATCAATATCAGTGTCAGTATCAGTCCGGCTGCTAGAATTGCGACGAATAGTTTTTTCATTGAGGATTTCCTGATCGGGCTTTCTGTTCGCGAATCATATTCGCGAATCATTGTACTGAAACGACGCCATGGATTCCTATCTCGAACGTTTGCGGCAGGAACTCGAAGATGCAATAGGAGACGCCAGCCCAAGCGACTTGGCGCAGGCTCCGGTTGGAAAATGGAATGCAGCCCAGATTCTGGAGCATCTTTTTCTGACCTACAAGAGCACGAACCGCGGCTTGGCAAAATGCCTGGAACAGGGTACGCCGTTGGTTACGCGCGCCAGGTTGAAGCATCGCGTGGCCGCGCTGCTCGTCGTGAATCTCGGATATGTGCCGGCAGGCCGCAAAGCTCCAGAACGTGCGACACCGCGAGGAATTCCGCCGGAGGAGGTTCAGCGAGCCATCGCGCCTGAGCTTCAGAGGATGGGCTCGGGCCTGGACGATTGCGAGTGCAGGTTCGGCGCCGGGACGAAAATTATGGACCACCCGTTCCTCGGTCCCTTGACGGCCGATGAGTGGCGAAAGTTCCACTGGGTCCACGGACGGCATCACGCACGGCAGATTCGGGAGCGGATTGGGACCGCGCGTTGAATAATGCGGTGGAGAGCCGGGCGCCCTCGCCCGGCGGGAGGGGCGGAGCGCCCGTCGCTCCACTCCACCAGTAAGGATTTACTTCTTGTCGCTGGCGTCGTCCTTGTCCTTCTCCACAATCCCAGCTTTGCGCGCCTTTTCCTGCATCTCGTCGAATTGCTGCCGGGCGGCATCAAGCGCCTTCTGCTTGCCATCGAAATCGCTCTTGTACTGCGCGTCGTCTTTATCATACTGGGCGGAGTCGCGCAGGCGGGTGCCCGCATCTCCATAAAAGGCGGCGGCGCGCAGGCGATGTTCGCGCTGATCGAGGTCGAGTTCGTGGTTCAGGGAGTCGATTTTCTGCTTCTGCTGGTCGAGCTTTTTCCTCCAGTCGTCCGCCGTCTTCTGGCGTTCGGCAGCGGCCGCGGCGGGATCGACGGCGGCCGCTTTTGCGGCTGGCGTGGAGTTGGGGTTCGCGGCCCCTTGCCCAGCGGTGGCAGTGGCGGGCGGCGGTCCGACTACGCTCAGGGTTTCGTTGATAGGAAGATTGTCGTTATCGTAGTGGCGGGTGGTCGAAGTCGGCTCGCCTTTTTTCTTGCGAGCCGCCCGCGCGTAATCCCCGAGAGACTGAGCGGCTGCGCCGCTGACCCCCAACAGGAGCAGAGTGCCGATTGCCATGAGTTTTGTGTGCTTCATGTGATCATCCTTTCACAAGCCCGCGATTCTGATCGCAGCCTGCAATTACTAATATCAAGAACTTGTGGTTGCAGCCTGGACGCCTCCCAGGAAACTGCCAATGGTCCGATCCAAATTCGCCGCTTCGTGGGCGATACCGTCCGCCAACTGGCGTGCCAGCTCCGGGTCGCGGCTGCGCGCCAGTTGCTGCGCACATCCCACGATCGTAGTCAGAGAATCGCGCAATCCCAGCGCGAGTTCGGAGGAGATTTCCTGGTGCATCTTTTGATCGTGCCGGATGCGCTCGATGTCGGTCTTGTCAGTGAGCACAAGAGTCGTGCCCATAAGGCTTGCGTCTTCGGCCAGAACTGGCGAGGCCGTCACTTCGAGGATGTGGCTTTCTCCATCCGGTGTGAAGAAATTCACCACCAGCCCTCGAACGTCTGCCTTGCCGGCCAAGGCGGGAGCAAGAGCTTGCTCAACGCTAGAACTCGAAGTCGAATCCGAGCTTGAACTATTGTTTTCCGGGCGCAGCCTCGTGGAGCGGAAAAGATCGGCGGCATGCAGTCCCACCGGCGAGGCGAATCCCAGGAGCTTCCGCGCAGCCGCGTTCGCTTGTCGCACCAGACCGTTGGTATTGAGAAACAGTACCCCGCAGGAAAGGTTCGAAAGTATCGTGGAACTCAGCGTGTCGGAGGCCTTGGCTTTTCTGCGGTCCGACAGCTGCTGGGTGGCGAGCTCATGCTTTTGCTGCTTCAGTTGCTGAATGACGGCATGATAGGCGTGCACCGGTAGTCCCTCAGCTGCCAACGGAGAGGAATTCAGCGCTTTGGATTCCGACTCGAGATTCTTTCGCATGAGCCGAATCGTGAATAAGCCCAACCCGAAAGCGGTGATGGCAAGAACCAGAAGCAGGGCCATGCGCAACGCCATCGGATTCATCAGTAGGGTCACAGCGCCCTCCAATACCAGTGCAGGAGGCGGTTTCCAAACAGGAACGACAAGAGCGCCATGCCGCCGAGGAAGACGCCGAACGGCATCTCGTAGTAGCGGAGTGCCAGGCGTGCCGATTGCCATGCGCGTCGGCGGGCCTCGTTTACAGAAGTACTGGACGAAGCACGGCGCGCCTCAATCCGGCGAAAGCGCTTGATCCAAACCGCGAGAACCGTACTCAGTCCAAAAAGAGAGCCCACCAGCGATGCTGCAAAAATGGTCAAGACCGTGAGCTTGGTTCCGAGGAAAGCGCCGATTAGCGCCATCAGCTTGACGTCGCCGAATCCCATCCCTTCGACGCCGCGGGCTCTGAGGTAAATGGCTGCCGCGCCGTAGAGAAACGAGGCGCCGACCGCCGCTCCGAGGAGCGAGTCTGAGAGGGACCAAATTCGCCACGAAATCTCGCTTCTCATAGCGGGTGATACCAGACCCGGAATGATTCGCGAAGCCAGGTCATTGACCGGAACCAAGAGGCTGAAGCCGATTCCGAGGGCCAGCCCGGGCAGAGTCATCGCGTCCGGAAGAAGCTTGGTTTCCGCGTCGGTAAAAACCAACCCCAGCAGCAGGTAGCCAAGCACAACGCACTTCAGTGCCGCCAGCGTCAAACCAAAATGGGCGTAACAGCCCAGAAAGAGCAATCCTGTGAGGAGTTCGACTACAAGGTAGCGCGGCGATATGGGCTGCTGGCACGAGCGGCATTTTCCCCGAAGAATGAGCCAGCTGAGTACGGGCAGGTTGTGGTAAAGCGGGATCGGATCTCCGCAGTGTGGACATGCAGAGCGTGGCGTTACCACTGACTGGCCGCGCGGCAACCTGTAGATACACACGTTCAGGAAGCTGCCAAAGCACAGCCCCAGAGCGAAGATCGCAGCTTCAAGAAAAGGTTCCACGTCGGCTAACTACCCAGTCTGCTTGGATTTGGATGATTATAAGCCGCGGCGGCGGGGCATTCTAAGTACGAAGGGCAGTGTACTTTTGGGGCATGGTGGCGGCTTGCAAGTCATTGTGAGGAAAGAAGAAACGCCTTCTCACGTCCACTGGAAGATTTCGGGCCGCCGGGGTAAAAAGATCAAAAAACAGAGTTCTTCCGCCCGTACCCGTCTATCCGGCTACCGCGCCCGACCCACGTTACTGCGGAGTATCCAACTTTCGGCGACCTGAGTCGGGGCCCCTGTCAGTCAACGTCACCGTCAATGGCGATCGTAAGGTGAAACTCAGCACCGTCTCTGAGGGCAATATAATCTGCTGGCCCTTTCCGGCAGCCTGTACGCCGCCGCCCACGCCGCCGCCTGCCGCCGCGCCGATGCCCGCGCCCTTCCCGCCTCCAGCGATGCCACCGATGATGGCTCCAATCACCGCGCCCGCTCCGACCTTCTTCGCCGTGTTCGTCGTGCGATTTTTACCCTCGCGGCGGTATGGGTCGGCCTCGATGCCATACAATTTGCCACCAACCGAGATCGAGTCCAGCTGCAGAACCAGCAGCGATTGTCCCGCAAATTTTCCCGCGCTCTTTACATCTACGATGTGACCCTTCACGTCGTAGCCGGAGGGTACGGCTACGTCTCCATCCGTAGGAAGAGGCGAGTCAAGTGTCGCCCGGAAAGTTTGCCCAGGCTGCGCTTTTTCGGAATCAATCGGATCAAGCAACCGAATCGCCATGGATGTTCCCAACGGCACGGTGACTTTTCTCGGAGGCGGTG
>Ga0193751_1000206_pt1 | contig 51630 bp, 46 predicted proteins | sample L1c2metaG_FD_143050 | JGI IMG/M metagenome (GOLD analysis project Ga0193751, IMG submission 143050) | Soil microbial communities from a riparian zone of the East river system, Colorado, United States - L1c2 | ecosystem: Environmental > Terrestrial > Soil > Riparian zone | place: USA: East River...
TTGGTCGCGGCCGCTGCCCAATCCGGCGGCCACCTGCTCGTTCGCAACATTGGATTGAATGACACCCGGACAGCATTGCTCGGCGTTTTGGTGCGAATGGGAGCGCAAGTGCGCGAAGCGGTTGAAGGCGTCGATCAATTGGAACCGCGCGGTGTCGCCGAAGTCACCGGTGTACCGCTCAAAGGCACGGTGATTCACGGGAAAGAGATTCCGCAGCTGATTGACGAATTGCCGGCACTGGCAGTTGCGGGCGCGCTGGCTAATGGCACGACCATCATTCGGCACGCCCATGAGCTTCGCGTCAAGGAGAGTGATCGGATCGCGGCGATCTCGCACAATTTGCGGGGAATGGGTGTTCAAGTGATCGAGCTTAATGACGGCCTCGAAATCCATGGACCGGCGCCGTTGCGGGGGGCGCGACTCTCCAGCTTCGGCGACCATCGAATCGCAATGGCCTTTGCCGTCGCCGGACTCTTTGCCGACGGCGAAACAATTATTCAGGACGCCGAATGTATCCGCGAATCGTATCCCGGTTTCGAGAAAGCTTTGGACGAGTTCATGAGCCCAAGTCGAGTTCGCACCAGCACGCCCGTCATTGGCACGCTCGTGCCGGCGACGCCGGTGGAAGAATAATCACGCGCTTGCTTCCGCGGGCGTCCCGCGAAAAACTCCGCTCGTCGCGCGAGAGCCAGAAATGCAAGCACAAGATCGACATCGCGTAATCGCCATCGACGGGCCGGCCGCTTCGGGTAAGAGCAGCGTGGCGCGTCAACTCGCGCGCCGTTTGGGCTTCGTTTACGTCAATTCCGGCGCCATGTATCGCGCCGTCACGTGGGCGGTGCTTAACAGCGGCATCGATCCGTCGGACAGACCTCGGATTGCGGAACTAATCACTACTTTGTCGTTGAGCGGAGTGTTGCGGGACCGAGAACTTCACCTTTTGATCGACAATGTCGATTTAGCCGGCCATCTGCACGAAGATCGCGTGAACAGCGAAGTTTCACGAGTGAGCACAGTCCCGGAGGTCCGCAATGTTCTGGTGGCGAGGATGCGCGATTACGCGGGCAAGGACGACTTGGTGGTCGAAGGTCGCGACATCGGATCGGTCGTCTTTTCCGCTACGCCCTACAAATTTTACATCGACGCGTCGCCGGAAGTGCGAGCGCGGCGGCGCGCGGCGCAAGGGCACCGCGATGAAATCGCGCGCCGCGATCAAGCCGATTCGTCGCGCTCGGCTTCCCCCCTTATCGTCGCGAAAGATGCGGAAGTCGTCGACACTTCAAACCTTTCAATCGATGCGGTGGTTGATGAAATTGTCGCGCACTTAGGACTCAAAGGTTTCGCTACTGATCTGAAATCGTGAATTTCTACTACTGGCTCGGTTACCATCTCAGCCGGTTAATCGCTCAGTTGTTTTTTGGATTCCGCATCATCCATCGGGAACGCGTCATTCAGACCGGCCCTGTGATTCTGGCCATGAATCACCAAAGTTTTTTCGATCCGCCGCTGGCCGGCAATGCCTGCGACCGCCCCATTTTCTTTCTGGCGAAAAAATCGTTGATGAATGTGCCGGTGCTCGGGTGGCTTTTACCCAAGCTCAACGTCATTCCGGTTAATTTGGAAGGCGATCGGAGCGCGCTGAAAGCATTGATTCGAATCCTGAGCGCGGGCCAGTGTGTGTTGGTTTTTCCGGAAGGATCGCGCACGCCTGACGGGAATCTGCAACCCGCCGCGGCGGGTCTGGGTCTGCTAATCGCAAAAACGCGCGCCCCGGTTGTTCCAATGCGAATTTTCGGCGCGTTCGACGCCTGGCCGATCAACGGAAAAATTCATTTGTGGCGCAAAATCACGATCATCGCTGGCGAGCCGATCTATTTTTCGGATGCAGATCTTGGGACGGGTGGAAAAGATCTCTACACGCGGTTGAGCCAGCGAGTGATGGATGCGATCGCAGCGTTGCAGTTGCCTTGACCCGCGTTTGCGCGCAGGAGATCGACATCGATAGTTTCAAGGTGAACCCGGAACCTCGTGTCTCGAAGAATGTTGGCCGGCTCATGGTTGGGATTGTGATCGGCTTCGCACTGGTTGCGCTTTATGCGAACATCCAAAAACTGCGACGCGCCAAAATCGAAACCGTCATTTTCACACCGGCCTCCGCTCAAAGCGCAACGCCATCCCCGGCGCCCACCCGTTGAATAATGAGAAAGGACATGTGTCTAATCATCGCCATGAAAAGGTTTTTTGTAGTCCCAACCGTAATTGCGGTCGCCGCAGAAGCGTGAAGAGAAGAAGGAATTGAGACGGGAACGCAAAGAAGGGACCCAACCAGGCGCTTCACCTTTGCCCTCGGCTACACCTTAGTAGCTTCGTCTATATCGATTCGCGCTTCCTGCGCCGCCAGTTCGCGGGCGTAAGTTAGGGTGTCGATCGCATCGACGTTTTTGTCCCGCCGAACCGCTTTGATTCGTGGAAAGCGCAACGCCAATCCGCTGGCGTGACGCGTGCTCGGCTGAATTGAGTTAAACGCGACTTCGAGAACGATCTCCGGTTTGACTTCGCGATATCGGCCGTGATCGACGTTCGTGTGTTGTTTGAAGTGCTCGGTTAGTTGGGCAATCTCGACATCGGTCAGGCCGCTGTAAGCTTTGCCAATCGGCAAAAGTTCGCCGCTGGTTTCATCGCGCACCGCGAACGTGTAGTCGCTCAACACGTTGTTGCGTTTGCCGTGACCGAATTCAGCGCCGACTACCACCACGTCGAGGGTCGCGAGTTCTTTCTTTAGTTTGAACCAAAACATTCCGCGCGCTCCCGGCGTGTAGAAACTGTTCGGATCTTTGATCATCAACCCCTCGTTCAGACGCCGTCGCGCTTGCTGAAAACGTTCCTCAATCTCGGGGGCTGAACGCGCCGGAAAAACTTCCGCGATTTGAAATTGCTCCGGTAATTTTAAGCCGCGCAGTAACTCGCGCCGTTCCCGGAGGGCGGTCTTTAAGAGCGACCGACCGCTGAGCCAGAGCAAATCGAAAGCAATGAACACGACTGGAACGTCGGCCGACGCACTCGCAAACAAATCCGCGCCGTCCGTTTTCCGGCCGAGCCGTTTTTGTAAATCGAAGAACGTCAGCTTGCGGCCCCGCTCGAAAGCGACGATCTCGCCATCGAGGATAAGATCGACCTCGAACTTGCGCGCCTGTTCGGCCAGCTCGTGAAATTGATCGGTGATGAGCCGCAAATCGCGCGAATAAATTTCGGCGCGTTTCGAATTCCGATGCATCTGCGCGCGAATGCCGTCGAATTTATCTTCGACAAAAACTGTTGCGTCCGCCGTCCTCGGTGGATTTCGCTCAACATTGGCGCCGGGGACGGCGGCCTCTACAGAGCTAAATCGCTCCCAAATCGCTTCTGCGGTCGGCTCCGGCGTCGCGAGCATGCATTTGATCGGCCGGAAGATCGATAACTCCGCGCGGTCCAATTGTTTTTGCGACGCAAGCGACGCGGTCGCGCCGATATCGCCGAGCAACATGTTTGCTTCTTTAACCTGCTCGAGCGGAACTTCGAACGCGCGCGCGATCGCTTCTTCCGCAAGTCCCTCGCGCAAACCAATCCGAAGATCGCCGGTCAGAATTTTGACCACGTATTGACCTTCCCGCCCTGACAAATTGGCAAAGCGCATTTGCAGCAATTCCGTTTTCGCAATTGGTCCGCGGGCGCGATGAAGTTTTTCGAACAAGTCGCGCGATTCCAAAATTGAGAATGGCTGCGGCTTGGTTCGTCCTTCGAGAACTTCGAAGGCGGTTTTGCCGAGATCGCCATGACTCGCCGCGATGCGGTGGAACTCCGCGTCGCTGGTTTTTGTCGCGGCGACCAGCGCGCGATAAATTACCGCCCAACCAGCTTGCAACGTTCGCAGGTCGCTCTGGGGAAAGGCGCGCCCGGTCAGATAAGTCGTCACGATCGATAGTTGGTCGCTTTTGAGCGCACGCAGATATTCGGCCAGTAATCGCACCTTCTCTAATTTAGCTGATGTCGCGGCGATGGATTCGCCGACATTGGCGAAGGCAGCGAATTCTGAATCTGTAGTGGCCGCTGTTCTCAGCGGCATGTCTGATTTCTTGCCGCCGGGGACGGCGGCCGCTACAGCATTCTTTGGCAGTTTCAAGTCCATCTGGTTTTCTTCGCTCAGAGCCCAGGCCTCGATTCCGCGCCCGCGCAGATCGCGCGCGAATTCGCTGGCGAATCCATGCAACGTGAAGACGCGGTTCGGTTGCACAAGATCGACATACCGAATGAGATCGTTGTAATCGGCATGATCGGAAAGCGCAAAGGCGGCGTCGACCTGATAGCGGTAAACGGCATTCGGATCGATCGCCCAGCCGCTGATCATCGCGACGCGTTTGCGCGGAATTTTCTGGATCATCGGTGAATGACTCGCGCTCGGCGGACAGATGAGAACTCTTCCGGCGACATCATTCTTGTTGTAGCGCATATATTTGCAGAACGACCGTCCGAATTGTTCGTAGATGCGCGTCATTTGATAGACCGAGCCGTGCAACATCGGCGTCAGTCCCGCGCCATCGAGTGAACACAAGATCTCCTGGGCTTTGCCTAACGAGTAGCCGAGCAGCACCGGTACCGCACTGTCTTCAATTGCCTCACGGCAAAACGCGACGATTTGTGCAATTACGTGTTCGGTCGGTGGGAATTGATAGCGCGGCAAACCAAACGTCGTTTCCATGATTAACGTGTCGGCCGGACGCCATTCGACTGCTTCGGCCGATTTCCCATAACGCAATTTGAAATCGCCGGTGTAGAGGAGTGTCTCGCCTTGGTTTGAGAGAAATAATTGCGCCGACCCAAAAATGTGTCCCGCCGGCAGAAGCAATAGGTCGACATCGTGCACGCGTCGCTGTTCGCCGAAAGGCAGGATGTGTTCGGTACGAGTGCCCGGCATCCGCGCCTGCAGCAAACGCGCAGTGCGCTCGGATAGAATGATCTCTCTGTGCGGTGCGATGTGATCGCTGTGCGCGTGCGAGATAAAAGCGAAGCGCTTCGCTTCCCAGGGATCGAGCCACAAGTCGTAGGCCGGGAGATACACTCCGTGCTCGTAGCGCACTTCGATCATCGAAAATAGTAACTCTTTGCTCAATGCGTTCCAAGTGGCGCGCCGCGACCTGAATTGACAGGTCAAACGAGAACCGGTTTCATTAACAGGCGTGAGGCTCCCAATCGCACTGTTCGTTCTGGTTCCGCTAGCGAGCGGATTCTGTCGCTCAACGGAACAGCCCCGTTTGCTCGACCGGGTCGTTCCCCTGCCGATGGCGCTCAATGAGGATTTTCAGTTTCGGAAGACGAAACTTTATCTGTTGACCGAGAACGCGCCCGGTCAGGAGAAAAGTAGCGGGACCGACAGCGTTCAGGATAAAACCAAGGGAGGAAAACTCTCGAGCACAGCGCCGTCGAGCAAATCGACCACTGTCCAGGACGCCTCGATCCGCTTCGAAAGGCAGTACCGGCTTTTTGGCGCGGTGACGAAGCTCGATCAGCGCGAGCGAATCGGGAACTATTTCGATTTTCTCTGGCGCGCCCGGCGAGCGGCCGATTTAACAGTGCGGCTCGAGTACCGGCAGGAGAAACTGCATGCGCATGTCCAGGCTCAGGAAATCTCGTACTCGAACGTGCGCGGCAGTCACAAGACTGAGTTCAAAGTGGTGGGAGACGATTACTTCGATGACGGGCGGGTGACGGCGTGGCGCTGTTTGCTCATCGAAAACGGCACGATTGTAGCGGAAACGCATTCCTACATGTGGGAATAGCGGGCGCAAGGCCTTACGGTTGAGAGACGTCGACAATTTGACAGCGTCGACGTCGAGCCTGTATCGTTAATTACTCAGTTGTGCAGTCATCGATACTAGTGGGCGTGAACGGTCCCGCCGTTTGGGTGCGAGTGGAAGGCAAGGGTAACTTCCTGAACAGCGGGAGCCTGAAGGAATTCGCGCAAGAAATGGTCAACCGCGGTTACCGCGAGTTTGTTATTGATCTGGAACATTGCGCGATGATGGATTCTACCTTCATGGGAACGATGACGGCAGTGGCCCTACGTTTGAAGGAACTGGGCCAGGGTCATCTTCATGTTATTCATTGCGGCAATCGTAGTCGCCAGCTTCTTTCCGGGCTTGGGCTCGATCAAATTTTCGACATCCGTTCGAACGGTGCGACCGCTCCTGAATATGAGAAGATGAAGGAGAACGTGCTCGACCGCGCCAACGCTCAAAAAAGAGAGCAGGCCGAAACGATGCTGGAAGCGCATGAAGCTCTGTGCGAAGCAGCGCCAGAAAATGTTTCCCGGTTCAAAGACGTTCTCGATTATCTAAAACAGGACCTTCATCAAACGACAGCGGGGAAGTAAGCTGGCCACTACCTCATGCGGCCATCCATTCTCTTCTGGCTGCTGATCGCGTGTCTGGCTGGGTGGATTTATACGCTGCTGCGACAACGCCGAAGCATTCGCCGGTTGGAACGTTCGCAGGAAGAAATTCAGGTCGAGGAGACGCTGGTTTTCGATTTCCTGCACGGACTGGGCGAGGCTTTCAGCGAAACAATCAAGCCGGCGGATCTGCATCGATTGATTGTCGAAGGAGCGACCCGCGTCCTCGACGCACAAGGTGGCGCGCTTTATCTGACTGATCGAACCGGAACCAAGCTTGTGCCGACTTTCGTTTCGAAGGGTTGTCCGCCGCTGGTGGACGTTCCGCCGCATATTTTGCAGCAAACGGCTGGGACACCGGCCGCGTTGGAAAACTTTCTTCGGATCCACAATATCGGAAACGGTGAGGGAGTGCTTGGGCGCGTGTGGCAGACGGCCACGCCGCTTTGCTTGAATGAATTTTCCGAAGCACCGGAACTGGCGACGCTGCGAGACAGTTCGCTTGGCGCGACTTCCGTGATGGTGGCGCCGCTTCTCTACGCGAAACAAAACATGGGGGTGCTCGCCCTTGCCAACAGCCGAATGGGTTCCCCGTTCTCGCAAAACGATTTTGTCGTCTTCAAATCGATCACCGAGCAATCGGCATTCGCGCTTTACAACGCGATTATTTATTCGGAGGCGAACGAAAAGAAGCGACTCGATCACGACTTGGCGATCGCGCGCGACATCCAACGGATTCTTCTTCCGGCCGAAGCGCCGAGCGTAAACGGATTTGAGATTAGTGGCATGAACGTGCCGGCGCGCCAGGTTAGCGGCGATTATTTTGATTACATCAAAGTGGACGACGAAAGGTTGGGCGTCGCCATCGCGGATGTTTCCGGTAAGGGCATCCCAGCGTCACTCATCATGGCCATCTGCCGGAGCGTTCTGCGCAGTCAGGCGATAGGAAATCCGTCGCCGGCCGATGTTCTCCAAAAAGTAAATCGGCAACTTTATCCCGACATCAAGGAGGACATGTTTATCAGCATGGCTTATCTCGTTCTCGATCATGTCCGCGGCGGCGTTACGCTCGCGCGCGCCGGACACGACGCACCGCTGCTTTACCAACAGAAATCGCAGACTCTTACACCATTGAAGACGCCGGGCATGGTCGTTGGCATTGACAGTGGAGACGTGTTCGACAGGTTAACAACGGACGTTGCTGTGCCGCTCGAGCGCAATGATTGCATCCTTCTTTATACGGATGGAATCACCGAGGCCCTCGATAATGAAGGGAACGAATTTGGATTGGAGCGCACGATTGCTTCGGTTCAATCCAGCGCAATAGAAGGAGCGCAGGCGATCGTTACACGGTTGATCGATGATTTGCGAAATTTCGTTGGTTCGACTCCGCAAAACGACGACATCACTATGATTGCGATCCGAAAAACATGAAAAAAATTCCGGTAACTGAATCCGACGACCTGAGGAAGCAGTCGGACGCGGACCAAACTGATGGGGACGATCCGGTCGCAGGTTTACAGGCAGACCTGGATCGGTTTCGCGACTTGGCAATGCGGAGCCAGGCCGATTTTGAAAACTACAAGAGACGGTGCGCTCGCGAAAAAGAAGAGGCGATAAAATATGCCAACACCAGCTTCCTCGAAAAACTCGTGTCGATTGTCGACCACTTCGAACTTGGTTTAGAAGCGGCGCGCGGTGAGGGGGGTGAAAAGTCGCCGATTTATTCCGGAATGAGCCTCGTGCTAAAACAGCTTCAGGATTTTCTGGCTGAAAACGGATTGCAGTCGATCGACGCGGTTGGCCAGAAATTCGATCCGAATCTGCACGAAGCGATCGCGCACGAGCCGAGCAACGAAGTTCCCGAAGGACTTGTAATTCGCCAGACCCGCCGCGGTTATCGCTTCAAGGATCGCTTACTTCGGCCGTCGGCAGTCGTCGTCTCGAGTGGGCCAAAGAAGTGACCAAGTGATGAGTAAAATTCGGCCCGGCTGCTGCTGACTGCTGTTACTGGTCACCTGTCACTCGGCACTTTCTCAAGATGGCAACCAAGAAACGCGATTACTACGAAGTTCTCGGAGTCGGTCGTGGTACGTCCGAAGAGGAGATCAAGCGCGCTTATCGCAAGCTCGCGGTAAAATTTCATCCCGACAAAAATCCGGACGATCCGCACGCCGAGGAAAAATTCAAAGAGCTGGGCGAGGCCTACGACGTCCTGATGGATGCGGACAAGCGCGCCGCCTACGATCGCTTTGGTCACGCTGCCTTTGAGCAAGGTGGCGGTTTCCGCGGCGGCTTCCACGATCCGTTCGACATTTTCCGCGAAGTCTTTGGCGGCGGAGGAGGAATTAGCGGCGGCATTTTTGAAACGTTTTTTGGCGGAGTCGCCGGCAGTGGCGAAGATCGACAACGTGGCGCGGATTTGCGTTACGACATGCAAATCACGCTCGAGGAAGCCGCATTCGGCGCCGAAAAAGAAATCGAAGTTAGAAAACTGGATATCTGCGACAAATGTGGAGGCACGGGGGCTGAGTCGGGTTCACGCAGCATTAATTGTCCCGTTTGCGGCGGTCGAGGGCAGGTAATCAGCTCCCGCGGATTTTTCCAAGTCTCCCAAACTTGTCCGCGCTGTCGTGGCGTTGGTCACATTGTCGAAAAAGCGTGTCGCGCGTGTGAGGGCGAAGGCCGCTTGGAAAGACCGCGCCGGATAAAGTTGAAAATTCCGGCGGGCATCGCCGACGGATCAAGGCTTCGTTCGCCGCGCAACGGCGAAGCTGGGATTCGCGGCGGTCCCCAGGGTGATCTTTACGTCGTCGTCCACGTTCAGGAGCATAAGATTTTCCAACGCGACGAAGATAATCTCTACTGCGAGGTGCCGATTCCGTTTACACTAGCCACGCTTGGCGGCGAAGTGCCCGTGCCAACGTTGGAAGGCAAAGCGAACTTGAAAGTTCCGGCGAGCACACAAAGCGGCCAGATGTTTAAACTTCGGGGCAAAGGCGTCGTTCACGTCAACGGGCGCGAGCACGGCGACCTGCTCGTCCGCGTCATGGTTGAAGTGCCGACGCGTCTCAACGCCGAACAGCGCGCGAAATTGCAGGAGTTCGCCGAATTGTGCGGAGAGGAAAACACGCCGCTTCGAAAAAGCTTTTTCGAGCGCGCGAAGGAGTTCTTTCACTGACGATCTCTATCCCCGGCAAGAAACTACCGCGCGTGGTCTTGCTTTCGTCCTTCGGTTCGTTAAAACGGCGCGATGGCTGATCAACTCACGCCGCCGCCTGTTCCTCCGTCAGCTTTTGCACCGGCGCCTCGCACCGCGCCGATCGCGATTTGGAGTCTGGTTTTGGCGATTCTGTCGTTTTTTTGCGGATGGCTTGCTACTGCTATCCCCGCCGTTGTTTGCGGGCATGTTGCTCGTTCGAAGATTCGAAAATCAGGCGGAGCGCTCAGCGGCATGGGAATCGCCACGGCAGGACTAGTCTTGGGGTACATCGCGCTAGTTCTAGGTGTGATGGGAATCCCGTTGCTCGTTAGCATGATCCAGTCGGATCGTGAGCGGCTCCATCGTCTGTCCATCGAAAGAAAGGAAATCGCGGCGGACGACGGAAAGTTAAAGGTCACAACCTCCGGCCTGTGGGTGAAACAGCCGCAGCTCAATAAAGAGGCGAAGCTGCAAGTGGGTGACAAAAGCAAGGAGATGTATTTGATCGTAATCGGCGACGCGAAGTCTGCGGTCGGAAACATCACTCTGAAGCAACATCACCAACTGACGCGCGACCGGATGTTGCAGAAAATGCAGAATTCATCAGCGACCGAAACTGTTTCGTTGACGATCGATGGCCATCCCGCTTTGCAAGATGAAGTCAGCGGCACGCAAAACGGAACCAATGTTGTTTTCCTCCACACCACCGTCGACGAGGGCGATTATTTTCAACAGATTTTGGCCTGGACGCTGAAGTCGCGCTGGCAGGAACAAAACGAGCAGCTACGCGAGATTACGAATAGCTTTCATAGCGAGTGATAACGCGCCGAGGTTGAATCGCAGCTGAATGCACCGCTTTTACATCTCGCCGGAAAATTGGAATCCAGACGCGTTGGGTTTGAGGGACGCGGAGGCCCACCATGCCCGCGATGTTTTGAGGATGAAACGCGGAGATCGCGCGGTTCTGTTTAACGGTCGCGGACGCGAGATCACTGCCGAGATTGTCGATCTTTCCGGCGACGAAGTTCATCTTCGCAGGTTGCAGGAAACTGAAACGCCGCCATTCCGTTGCCGGATCACACTCGGACAAGCGATTCCGAAGGGAAAAAATATGGACTTGATCGTGCAAAAAGCGGTCGAGATCGGCGCTGCGGCAATCGCGCCACTCATCTCCGAGCGGACGATTGTCGATCTTGATAAAGAAGAAGCGGAACAAAAAAAGGCAAAATGGAAACAGATCGCGATCGAAGCCGCCAAGCAATGCGGACAAAATTGGCTGCCGCAAGTGAACGCGCCGCGAAAGCTGAAGAATTTCCTTTCCGATGCCGGCAATTTCGATCTTCGCTTGATCGGGTCACTCCAACCCGACGCGATTCACCTAAAAAAAATTCTCGGCGATTATACCGATCAGCACCGAGATCGGCCGAAAAGTGTTTTGATGTTAGTGGGGCCGGAAGGCGATTTCACGCCGGCTGAGCTTGCGCTTGCGAAAACGCATGGCTGTCTGCCGATTACGCTCGGACCGATTATCCTCCGCGTTGAAACAGCCGCGATCTATTGCCTGAGCATCCTATCGTACGAGCTGATGTGACTAGCGCTCGCGTTCTTCTTGCCGCGCCGTAGCCTCTCGACCCGCCGTAGCTTTACGCGAAGGCTGGTCGGCGAATGGAGCGAGCGACATGGCCGGCAAAGCCGCAAGGGTAGCGGTCGAGCGCAGCGGGAGCTACCGAGATACAAGGCGGGTCTTACGAACTGATGTGACGATTATTTTTTACCGGCACGCGTGCTTTCTAATTCCAGAGTCACTTTCGAATTGAGCCGGTAACTCGTGATCCTTCCATTCTCGACTGCCGCGGTCATTTCCTTGACATAGAGCGAGCGAACATTGCGCAGGGTCTTGCTCGCTTCTCTGACTGCGTTTTGCGCGGCGTCCTCCCAACTTTTCGCCGATTCCGAGAGCAATTCGATGACTTTTACGACTTTGCCATGATGTGATTCCTCCGTAGTTCCGTTTAACGATCGCACCCCGCGAAGCGAACGGTTCTATCCGCAGCGCACGTTAGTAGATGTAAGGCTGAGATAATTCGAACGCGCTTTGAATTAACTCAAGCCGCGGATCGCCCTCCTCCGGCAATAAAACTTCCACGACATCAAAACGAAAATCGACATCCGGATTGTCGAGCAAACGCAGCCAGGCAATGCCGCCTTTCGAGATTCGTAATTGTTTTTGTCGATTGACTGCTTCGATCGGGCGGCCAAAATCTTCGCCACCGCGCGTTTTTACTTCGACAAAAACGAGTGTGTTGCCGTCGCGGCAGACGATGTCGATCTCGCCGCCGGTCGGGTCGCGAAAATTGCGGTAAAGAATTTTGTAGCCGTGATTCCGCAAGAATCGGCAAGCCAACGTCTCGCCGCGCACGCCGCGACGGAGATGTTCAGGCAATTCCTTCGAGCGCGAGAAGCGGTTGCGCCACCGGCTCGAAAGAGCGGCGATGGATCGGACAGGGTCCAAATTCATGAAGTCTGGTGAGGTGGAGTTCGGTGCTGTAGCCCTTGTGCTGGCCGAAGCAATATTCCGGAAATTGGGCGCAGAAGTCACGCATCATCCGGTCGCGTGTGACCTTGGCGATCACGCTGGCGGCGGCAATGGTCAAACTGTAGCAGTCGCCGTCGATAATGGCCGTCTGCGGAAATGGGAATGGAAAAACCGGAAGACCGTCGACCAGGACGTGATCTGGCGGCATGGCAAGCGCCGCAAGAGCCATGCGCATCGCCTCATGGGTTGCGCGCAAAATATTGATCCGATCGATTTTAATGTGATCGACAATGCCGACAGCCCAAGTGATCTCGGTGTTCGAAACCAACTCATCGTAAATTGTCTCGCGCAGTTCCGGAGCGAGTTGTTTCGAATCATTTAGTTTTCGGTGGCGAAATTTTTCCGGCAAGACCGCCGCTGCGGCCACAACGGGTCCGGCTAGGGCACCGCGACCGGCCTCATCGATTCCGGCGATTCGAATGACACCGGTTGCGCGCAGTTTCTTTTCGTAACGGAATCCGCAGGGCCGATACATCGGCGGAAAATACTGAAAAACTGAAACGCGGAAAAGCTGAAAAACACCAGTCCGGCTCGGACTTTCAGCTATTCAGTCTTATTCCCGAACTGTGGTCGCTTCTTTGCCTTTGCGCCGCCGGAGATAGTTCAATTTCGCGCGACGGGCTGTGCCTTCGGTCTCGATTTCGATCTTTGCGATTCGCGGTGAGTTGAGCGGGAAAACCCGTTCGACCCCTTCGCCATACGAAATGCGGCGCACGGTGAAGGTTTCATTTAAACCCCGGCCTTTGCGTCCGATCACGATACCGGCAAAAATTTGAATCCGCTCCTTATCCGCTTCGACGACGCGGGTGTGGACCCGAACGCTGTCGCCAACCTTGAAACTCTTGGCATCGCCCTTCTGCTGCTCTTTTTCGATGAGATCGATAATGCGATTCATAAAATCGGGATTCCAAGGGGCCTGCCGCCGTAGCCTTGGTGGAGGCGGGCGTTCAGTTTCCTCCAAGCCCGGCAAAAAGCAAGTTCGTGCGCGTTTGTGATTGTCGATCCAACGACTTATAATCGGCACTTGCCGCGCTCGTAGCTCAACTGGATAGAGCGTTAGCCTCCGGAGCTAAAGGTTGTGGGTTCGACCCCCGCCGGGCGCAAGGTGCGAGCTGCACAGGCCTTGAGCCGGACTGGCAGTTATTGCCGCAGCGGCTCGGTCCCGGTTAGGCGCCGCTAAACGCCGATGCGCTTTGCGAGCGCTGATTGGCGGTTTGTAACTCGGCAATTGTGCACCGCAGCTCGGCGGTGCGCTCTCGCACCGCTTCTTCCAAAGCAGCGCGCTGATTTTCGAGCACGACGTTAAGTCGCCGGACCTCGAGAAGATTGCGGATACGCAAAAGCGCTTCTGCTTGGCTAACTGGCTTTAGCAAAAAGTCAGTCGCTCCAGCTTCCAGTGCGCGGGCTCTGGCCTCTTCAGTTATGTCAGCGGTCAACACCACGATTGGCAGGAAACTTTCAGAGCCATCCTCCCGAAGCGCTTCCAGCAAAGCAAACCCGTCCATCTCTGGCATGATCAGGTCGAGCAAGATTAGATCTGGGTCAAAAGTGGCACAGATGTCGAGTACCTTTCGAGAGTCCGTGATCCCCATCACATGACTATAACCGCGCCTTTGCAAAAGCTGCTCCAACAGCGTGACACTCATCCGATCGTCGTCGACGACCAGAATCTTCATTTTATGAAGCAGTGGCTCAGAGATCATGTCCGCTCGACCAAGGCAGCACATCCCGTTCCCGGAGACACGCCGGAATGGCCGAAATGTTCGCTTTCTACGCCAGCGCTTCGATCCGGCTGAGCAAATCCTTTTTGCTCGTCATTCCCGTTACTTGGTCCCGCAATTGGCCGTTCTTGAAGAATAGCAGCGACGGAATGGCGCGAATATTGTACTTAAACGAGAGGCTTTGGTTGTGATCCACGTTTACTTTCGCGACCTTCACGGCATCGGCTTTCTCGCGAGCGATTTCATCGAGGAGTGGCGCGATCAACTTGCAGGGCCCGCACCACTCGGCCCAGAAGTCCACCAGCACCGGTTTGTCGCTGTTGATTTCGCGGTCAAAATTCGATTCGTCCAGATTGATTGTCCCCGAGTTTTCCATGGCTTTAAGAAAGATAATTCCAAATCTGAAGAATCAAAATGGCGGCTGAAGCCGCGAGCAACCCCCAGCATAAGGACATTGGGATTTGATCGATTCGCCGCTGCCGTTGCGATTCCAGTGCCGGTGTCAGGGTGACAGTGGTCGCAGGCGTCTTCATCGCCGGCAAATCGATCAGCGGTTGCGTTTTCTTCATTTGAACCGCTGGTTTGGGCTGCGGGTCGGGCAATACGGTGATGCGTGCGGTCTCTTTTTTTGGAGCTGGTATCGTCATCGGCGCGGGCATGGCAGCGGCAGCGGACCGCGCCTGGGTAAGTGGCTCGATCGGCGCGGATGGAGGATTCGCAGGCGGTCGGGTTGGCAAATGAATTCGCACCGTTTCGTGCGATTCAGCCGGCGCCGACGAGGGTGAACCCGGCGGGGAAACGGTGATGCGCACCGTCTCCTTTTTCGGTTCGTTTGAATCGGCCATGTAGATCGGACGCCCAGATAAGAGGTTGCCTGACCCCACGAGTTTTGTCACTCCCGAAGTTGTTCCAATCGTAAGAAATTCCGCGCTTTCGGCGTGCCTTACGCCAGCAGATCGTAGCCCCGCGCGCCGGTGATTCGTTTCACCACGAATTCGCCCACTGGCGCCGGTTTCGCCAAAATGACGCGTGTGTCCACCTCTGGCGCGTCCGCTTCCGTTCGCGCAATCAGCGGCTGATCGACCAGCAATTTCAACTGGCGGCCGATGTTTTCTCGCGCCATCTCATGTGCGATCTTTTGCTGGATCGACATCGCCTCGCGATAACGCGCGTTTTTGAGCTTTACCGGGACCTGCCCCGGCATCTTTGCTGCGCGTGATCCTTCTTCGCGCGAATATTTGAAAATTCCGAGTCGCTCGAATCGAACACGGGCGATGAATTCAAGCAATGATTCGAATTCCTCGCCGGTCTCGCCTGGGAAACCGACGATGAACGTTGTTCGCAACGCCAGATCCGGAATTCCGGCACGAAGCTTCTCGATTAAGTTTTCAATGTGAGCGCGCGAAGTTTCGCGGCGCATTCTCTGCAACATCGATTCGTGAATGTGCTGAAGCGGGATGTCGATGTAACGCGCGACTTTATCGCAACTGGCGATCGTCTCGATTAATTCGTCGCTCCAATGCGCCGGGTGAGTGTAGAGCAGTCGCACCCAAAAATCGCCGTCGATTTCCTGGATCTCGCGCAATAGCGCGACCAGCGTCGGACCCCGCGCCGAATCGACCGGCTGGCGCGGTCCGGCTTTTTCGCTCCACAAATCCATTCCGTAATAGGTGGTGTCTTGACTGATCAAATTGATCTCGCGCACGCCTTCCGCGACCAACCCGCGAATTTCAGCCAGCACCGATTCCATTGTTCGGCTGCGATGTTTCCCACGCATTTGCGGGATAACGCAGAAACTGCACGGATGATTACAACCTTCGGCAATTTTCACGTAGACCGAGTGCGCCGGCGTGAGTCGAAAGCGCGGAGTGTCATAATCGGGAATGTAGGTTGGTCGCGCCTGGGCAAACGCAAGATCGACATCTTCGTTGGCCAGTACTCTCTCGACGATTGTTCCGAGTTCCTTCACTTCATCCAGCCCGACGAAGGCGTCGACTTCCGGCATCTCTTGGCGCAACTCGCGCGCGAAGCGCTGCGACATGCACCCGCTCACGATTAACCTCTGTCCGGCGCGTTTGTGTAGTCCGCGCGCTTGATGCGCAGCCAGGATCGCGTTGATTGATTCTTCCTTCGCCGAATCAATGAAGGCGCACGTGTTTACGACCAGAACGTCGGCCTCATCGGCAGACGACGTAATTTCCATGCCGCGGGCCAACACGCTCCCGAGCATGATCTCCGCGTCCACCAGATTTTTGGCGCAACCGAGACTGATCATGCCGACCTTTGTGCTCATAAGGTGAAACCGGACCGTGCTATTTACTCGACGGTGACGTCGTCGTCACCATCCGCCACCGGTTTGCCGTTTTTCCTGATTTGAATGGCGTCGCGGTCTAAAACCCGGACCGCAATTTTTTGTCCGCGGAATTCGACCGTTCCGTCCGTCGGTGAAATCCATCGTTCGAACGCAGGCTGAAGCGATTCATTGTCCACCACCACTTTGATGTAAGTTTTTTTCAGTGGCTTAATCGCGATGCGATTTGGTCCTTCTGCTTCAGCAGGTTTTTGAGTTGTCTGAGCGGTCTGGGTTGCGCCTGCCTTTGCCAAATCTTCGGGGCGGACCGGTTCTGCACGACGGACTTCCGGTTCTTTCGGCGGCACGCTCGCCTTCGCTGCAGCGTTCGCATTCGCGAAAGCCGGCACAAACGCGTCCGGTATCGGAATCGACGGCGCTACGGTTGCAACCGGCTGCGCAGCTTTCTTCGGAACTTCCGCTACTGCAGTCTGAGGAGGAGGTGACGGCGCGGGCGCAATCGATGGAGGTGCGCTTGCAACCGGAGGAGCTTTCTTCGGTTGAGCTTCGACCACCGCAGCGGGGGGTCGGGAAGGCGCTCGCGACGGAGCCGGCGCGACCGGGGCGATGGAAGCGGCCGGTGCTTGTTTCGGTTGAGCTTGCGCGACGGGAGCTTGTGTGGGCTGAGCCTGCGCCGGCGGAGCTTGCGAAGTGGTCGGTTGAGGAACGCCTACCATTTGGTGCGGCGCAATCCGTTGAATGTTCATAATCAAGCGCATCAAAATGAACCCGAGAGCGATCACGCCAACCGCGATCAATAAGGGCAATGGCGAGGACCGGTCTCCGCTCCGCTGGCGGCGCACAACCGGCGCGCGTGGACGCGCCCGAATGCGACGTGGTTTGGGCGCCGGTTGATCTTGCTGCAAATAGGCGTAACCATCGACCGTCATCTGTTGCGAGGTTTCGAACGCGTCGAGATACGGCGTAACATCGACATCGAGAAACTTTCCGTAGATTTGCAGGAACCCTTTGGCGTAAGCGAGGCTGGGAAATTGCGAAAAATCATCCGCCTCGATCTCAGCCAGACGCGACGGGCGAATTTTGGTCAGGCGCGCGGCTTCATCCAGCGTGAGGCCTCGGGCCAGTCGCGCATCTTGAAATTTCTTGCCCAGACCTTCGATTGTCATTGCGGGTTCGCCGGCTAAACGGCGGCATCGAGATCGACCAGGATCTCGCGGGGTTTGGCGCCTTCGCCGGGACCCAAAATACCGCGCTGCTCCAGAATATCAACGATGCGTGCGGCGCGCGTATAGCCGAGCCGCAGCCGGCGCTGCAGCAGCGAAGTGGACGCGCGTTTTTCCTGGCGAATGATCTCGAGACATTTTTCCACCAACTCTTCGTCTTCGTCCGTTACTTCTTCGGTTGAACTGGCGGCCGCCTGGAGTTTTTCATGCATCGCTGGATCGAAAGCCGGATGACCTTGCGCCGAAACAAATTCTACCAGGCGCCGAATTTCCTCATCGGTGACCAGCACACCTTGAGCGCGGATCAATCGCGACGCGCTCGGCGGCAGATAGAGCATATCGCCTTGGCCTAACAAACGATCGGCGCCGTTTTCATCGAGGATCACGCGACTATCTACCTTGCTCGCCACTTGAAATGCAATTCGGCTCGGAATGTTCGCTTTGATCACACCGGTGATCACGTCCGCGCGTGGCGTTTGCGTCGCGACAATCAGGTGAATTCCGGCCGCACGCGCCATTTGCGTGATGCGGGCGATTGCGCCTTCGACATCGGCCGGCGCGGTTTGCATCAAATCAGCCAGCTCGTCGATCACGACCACGATGTAAGGAATCTTTTCCGGAATCGGAATCTCGTGCTCGCGTGGAACTTTAATTTTGGCGTCGTTTGCCGACTCGGCGGCATTCGCAAGATCGACATCCGGCTTTTTCTTTGGCCGCGCATTGAAGCTGATGATGTTGCGAACGCCCATGCGGGCGAAAATTTTGTAGCGACGCTCCATCTCGTCGATCAACCAGCGCAATGCGAGCAGCACTTTTTTCGGATCGGTCACCACCGGGAAAGCGAGATGCGGCAACGCGTTGTAATGCTGCAGCTCGACCACTTTCGGGTCGATCATGATGAAACGCAGCTCTTCCGGCGTGAACCGGAAAAGCATGCTGGCGATCAGCGCGTTAATACAGACGCTTTTGCCAGCACCGGTTGTGCCGGCCACGAGCAAATGTGGCATTTGCGCCAGATCGGTGATGATCGCTTTGCCGTAAACGTCTTTGCCGAGCGCCAGAGGAATTCGACTCCGCGTTTTCGCTTCCTCCCAATCGGTCGATTCGAGCAACTCGCGCAATGTGACGGTGACTTTGCGCGTGTTGGCGAGCTCGATGCCAACCGTGTCTTTCCCCGGGATGGGCGCGAGAATGTTAATCCGCTCTGCGCGCGTGGCTCGCGCGAGATCGCGCTCGAGACTCACGATCTTGTCCACCCGAACACCTTTGGCCGGGTAAACTTCGTAGCGCGTGATTGTCGGGCCTTTGGTGATGTCGCCCGGTGCCACCGCAATTCCAAATTGCGCCAGCGTGTCGATCAGCGTTTGCTGAACGCGCTGCAATTCCGCCGGGTCGGCGCCGCCGCGTCCTTCCGGATCGTGCTCCGCGAGCAAATCGAGTCCCGGCAGGGCGTACGTTTTCGGGTCCCACGCACGATCGGTCAGGCCAGGCGCGCTCGATGTCGATCTTGATGAAGAGCCGCGCAATTCTGCGAGCGACGGTTTCTTTCGCGCCATCGACTCCTCCGGAAGTGCAGTCGCGTCGACAACCTTCGGCGCCGGTCGATCGGCCAATTCTTCGGGCGAAATGAACGAAGCCGACGGCTCTGGGACCGGTGCACCTTTTTTCTTCAGTTGCTTTTCGATTGAGCGCCGCTGCTTCGCCAATTCGCGCTGGCTAATTTCAAGTTGGCCTTTGATGTCCGCCTTGCGCAGTTTTCGATGCAACCGCCAATCGTGTAGGTTCGCGAACGCGGCGCGTGTGCCGGAAACGGTTTGCTGAACGAGATGGATCGGGCGCAGCCCAGTCATCAAGATCAAACTCGCGACGTAAATTCCGCCGAGCAAAATGCCGGAACCGATTTTGCCCATCGAAGTAACTAGCAATGTCTTCCCGAACAAATAACCAACCCATCCGCCGGGACCTTGAATGTTGTAGGCGTGCCTCCAGCCTTGCAGATGCCACGTTTGCCATTGAAAGAAACACGCACCCGACACGATGAAGAGAATGATCCACGGCAACCGCTCGATCAGGCGCGAATTCGTATGAAATAACTTGGCTGCGCCGAAGAAGAGAACAACTCCCGCGAGCAAATAGGACGCTGCGCCGAGCGTTAGGTAACAAAAGCCGGCCAGGATCGCGCCAAACGGACCGATGAAGTTTTGGGCAGGACGGTTCGGTGGCGAAAGATAACTCCACGGCACCCACGAAGGGAGGTCCTTCGGATTATAGGAAATGAGCGCAAGGAAGAGCAACGTTCCGACGCCGAGTAAAATAATGGCGACGACTTCGTTCCAGGCGTTGTTCTTTGTGCTGCGGGACACCGGCAATCGCTCATACTAATGCTGCAAGCGCGAAGTTTATCAACATATCGATCTGATTCTTCCTCTTACTTGCAGGATTCAGACTAAGACTGAGCGAAAGAGGAAGGCGCCCTGTCGCTGTGGGAAGCTACAACCTTTCATCTTGCCTAAGACGCGCATGCCCGATTAGTTTGCGGCGCGTTATGCACTTTGGTGTTCGCCAAACCGCCGCCGCTTTTTCCGCTGCCGCGCTGATTTTTTGTTGTTCGTGCGAAAAACATCATCTCGGCGAAGATCCGGAAGCGCAAAAGGAACATGTAGATGTTCCGGGAGGAGCCGAGGAAAATTCTGCTGCGACCAAGGAAGAATCGAAGTCTCCGGCCGCGACTGCGTCACCGACGCCGGTTGAGTTTTTCCCCGAAAGCACGCCTCACTAGGAGATTCGTCATGGCCAAGGACCAGTACATCACGTCGCCTCCGAAGATCAGTACCATGCCACCCGGCGTTCCCTACATCATCGGGAACGAAGCGGCCGAGCGCTTTTCCTATTACGGGATGAATTCCATCCTGACGATCTTCATGACCAAGTATCTGTTGGACAAAATGGGTCACTTGAGCGTGATGCAACCGGCCAACGCCGAAGCCTGGTATCACACGTTCGTTTCGGTGCTTTATATTCTGCCAATCTTGGGCGCCATCCTCGCCGACGCCGTCTTCGGAAAATTCCGGGTCGTCTTGTGGTTGTCGATCGTTTACTGCTTCGGCCATCTCACGCTCGCGTTGATGGGATCGCCGGTGGCACATGCGATCGAGCCGCGCTATTTGCTTGCGATCGGCTTGGTCTTGATCGCAATGGGCGCGGGCGGCATTAAGCCCTGTGTTTCAACCAACGTCGGAGATCAGTTTGGCGAGACGAACAAGCATCTGCTGACTCGCGTCTTTAACTGGTTTTATTTTTCGATCAACGCCGGCTCGGCCCTCTCGACGCTTATAATTCCGTTTTTGCTGGAACCTTACAAAGCCGCGCCAGATGGCTTTATCGCCAAACTGTCGCCGTCGATGGTGAGCTTTCTCGAAAGTCCGCGCCTTCACAGTCCGCACATCGCATTCGGCTTGCCCGGTATCTTTATGGTGATCGCGACGATTTTCTTTTGGGTCGGCCGCAAGAAATTCGTCCACATCCCACCAGTCGGCCTGCGAACCTACGCGCGTGAAATTTTCAACAAGGAAACCGGGAAAATCCTGCTCAACATCCTGATTCCGGTCCCGTTCGTTGCGATTTTCTGGGCCTTGTGGCAGCAAAATTTTTCCTCGTGGATTATTCAGGCAGAATCGATGGATCGACATCTGTTCGGGATCGAGTGGTTGTCGTCGCAGGTTCAGACAGTCAATCCGATTTTCATTCTCATCATGCTGCCGCTTTTTTCTTACTGGCTTTACCCGTTCGTCGAAAAGTTCATTCGTTTGACGCCGCTGCGGAAGATGGGCGCCGGATTATTTGTCACCGCCGCGTCATTCTTTTTGGTGGCCATGATTCAAACGCGAATCGATGGCGGCGCGCGCCCGAGCATTGTGTGGCAAGTTTGGGCCTTCGTCATCTTGACCGCGGGCGAAACGCTTGTCTCACCGACTCACCTCGAGTTTTCCTACACGCAGGGACCGGTAAAACTCAAATCGCTGGTTATGTGCACATATTTGCTCGCCGTCTCGCTTGGAAATCAGTTCACCGCCGCGGTCAATTTCTTCATCCAAAATCCGGACGGTTCTGTGAAGTTACAGGGAACCAGCTACTTCATGTTCTTCGTTTGGGTAATGCTCGGAACGGCGGTTCTATTCGCGATCATCACTCCGTTTTACAAAGGCCGAACTTATTTGCAGGACCAAGCTGAAGTCGCCGGAGAGGCCGAACCTGCGCTTGGGTTTGCAGTTCAGCCGGAAGTGTAGCGACCAGATTCAAAATGAAAACAATCATCCTCGTAGTCGTATTGTCTTTGCTCCTTGCGATTGCCACCGCGAACGCCAACCCGAACGATGACGAATTCGAAAAGATCGCCAAGGATTATTCCGAGAATTATTTATCATCGCATCCGGAGTTCGCGACCGAGTTGGGCGATCATCGGTTTGACGGAATTCTGACCGATTACTCGCAGGAGACGCGTGCACGCATGCTGGCGAACGCAAAGCAGGTGCGCGAGGCGCTCAGGAAATTCGACGATTATAAGCAGCTCACCGACGTCAACCAGGTGGACGTGCGGATCCTGCGCGACAACGTCGAGAGTGAAATTTTCCGATTGGAAGAATTGCGGGAAGCGGATTGGAACCCGCTCGTTTACAACCAGAGTCTCGCCAACAGCCTTTATCTTTTAGTCGCGCGCGACTTCGATTCTCCCCAAAAACGGATTCCGAGTTTGCGCCAGCGGATGGACGGCATTCCGAACGTAATTAAACAAGCGGAAGCGAACCTTCAGCATCCTCCGCGAGTTCACACTGAAACGGCGATCGAACAAATCCAGGGCGCGATCAATCTAGTCCGAAACGGTCTCGACCCGTTGCTCAACCAGGCGCCGCAGTTAAGAAAAGATCTCGCACCAATCCAGGAAAAAACCGCCAAGGCGCTGGAGGATTACAAGAAATGGTTGCAGGAAGATCTGCTCGAGCGCTCCGATGGTAATTTCCGTCTTGGCGCGGAGAAGTTTCGGAAGAAATTGCGTTTTGCTCTGGCATCCGATTTGTCGATGGAGGAAATCAGGAAACGCGCGGACGCCGATCTTGAGCAGACCCAGGCCGCCATCTACGAGACGGCACTGCCGCTTTACAAAAAATATTTTCCGAAGGCCGCCGAGAAAGCCTTGGCGGACAAGCACGGCGTCACCGCCGCTGTTCTGAACAGGCTGGCCCAGGAGCATCAGGACGACAACACCGTCGTTGGCTACGCGCAGAAAGTCGTGGGCGAAGCGAGCGATTTCGTCAAGCAGCGCAATCTGGTGTCTATCCCGGCGGTTCCGCTCGAAGTGATCGCGATGCCGGAATTCAAGCGCGGAGTAGCCATCGCCTATTGCGATTCGGCCGGGCCGCTCGAGAAAAACCCGAAAACATTTTTTGCCGTTTCACCCACTCCAAAAGATTGGACGAAGGACAAAAAGGAATCGTTCTTTCGCGAGAACAACAATTACTTTATTCGCGACTTGACCGTGCATGAAGCGATGCCTGGCCACTACCTTCAACTCGCGCACTCGAATGAATTCAAAGCGCCGACTCTGGTCCGAGCGATTTTCCAGAGCGGCACATTCATCGAAGGCTGGGCGGTGTATTGTGAGCAGATGATGGCGGAACAGGGTTATGGGGGTCCTGAAGTGAAAATGCAGCAGTTAAAAATGCGGCTGCGCGCGATTGCCAACGCCATCCTCGATCAAAGCATTCACGCCGGAAATATGACCGAGCAGCAGGCAATGGATTTAATGACGAAGGCGACCTTCCAGGAACAAGGCGAGGCCACACTCAAATGGAAACGCGCGCGGCTGACTTCCGCGCAGTTATCGACTTATTTCGTAGGCGTCAGCGAACATCTCGATCTTCGCGCGGCCGCGCAGAAAAAGTTCGGCAAAGATTTCGATCTCAAGAAATACAACGACCAGGTGATTTCTTACGGGAGTCCGCCGGTAAAATACGTCCGCGAGCTGATGGGGCTGTGACCAAAATTACGAAGCTCGAATGACGAATGTCGAAACAATGACTGAATCGCGAGACCCGACGCAGAGATATCTTTCTGTGCCCTGCTTCGTGATTCCTTCGTCATTCGTCATTTAATAATTCGTCATTTGCTTCATGCCCAAACTGGCGACCTGGCTCCGAGAAAAAGATGAAAAATGGTTTCAACCATTCTTCGCCAAACGTTCCGAGATCGAGATCTGCAATGTGCGCAAAGATAAGGTCGCGATCGCCGATGTGGACGGCCTCCTTTTGACGGGCGGTTCCGATATCGCGCCTGACTTTTTGAAGCAGCCTGTCCCCGACCCAAGCGTGCTCGACCCGGATGTCGATCTTGTGCGCGATCGGTGGGAATTCGCCGCTGTGGACGCAGCGCTTGCGCGCGGCTTGCCGGTGCTCGCAATCTGCAAGGGCATGCAGCTATTGAATGTCGCTCTCGGCGGGACATTGAAGCTCGATATCCCCGGCCACAAACTTCCCGAACAAAAAGACAACGACATTCAACCGTTGCGTTCCGAAACAAAAGCGGCGCACCGATTCGACAAAGTGAACAGCTCGCACCACCAGGCGGTTTATCGATTAGGGACCGGTCTGGAAGTCGAGTCCTGGTGCGCAAACGACGACATCGTTGAACAAATCCGGCTCCGCAATTATCCCTTTGGGCTTGGGGTCCAATACCACCCGGAGCGCGGCAAGATCTACGATTCGCTCTTCGAAGACTTCTTTTCCAGACTGATCAATTCCAAACATCGTAGACAGGATTAACAAGATTTTCTGGATTTGGTTTTGGTAGAGATCCTGTTCATCCTGTCTAGTTCGCCAATGTCGACTCCGCAAAACACCATCGCGATCGTTTACGATTACGATCAAACGCTGAGTCCGAGCTACATGCAGGACGAAGTGATCTTTCCGGCGTTTGGGATCGATGGGCCGAAATTTTGGGCGCGTTGCGCCGAGCTCGTGCGCGAACACGGCTACGACAACGAGCTCGCTTATATGAAAGTGTTGCTCGACACGCTCGGGATGGATCGGCCGAAAAATTCCGAATTAAAAAAACTCGGCGGTAAGTTAAACTTTTACCAAGGCCTGCCCGAAATGTTCGAGCAATTTCGCAATGGTCTCCTGACCGCGGAACATCACGCGCAGGGAGTAACGGTCGAGCACTACATCATTTCATCCGGACTAAAAGTTTTGCTCGATGGGAGCCGCTTGCAGCCGTACGTCCGCGCGATTTTCGGTTGCGAGTTTGATGAAGACGATAGCGGCCGGATCACTTTTCCGCGGCGTGTCATTAGCCACACCCAGAAAACTCAGTTCCTCTTTCGGATCAACAAAGGTCTGCTCGACATGTCGCGGGATGTGAACGATCACATGGAGCCCGACATTCGTCCGATTCCATTTCCGAACATGATCTACATCGGCGATGGGCCAACTGACGTGCCGTGTTTCACTGTCATGAAGAAAAACGGCGGGCAAGCCATCGCGGTTTACAATCCGGACGATCCGCAACGCGCCGGATTTCGAAAATGCTACCAGCTGTCGACTCACGCTGATCGCGTCAAACACATTGCGCCCTCCGATTACCGGCCGAACACCCATCTGCGCATGTTGCTCGAGCAAATGGTCAAAGAAATTGCCGATCGCATTGTCGACCAAAGGAAATCGGCGATCGAAACCGGCACGGTCCGCGCGCCAAGACACTGATTTCTGTCGCCGCTTCGCTCTGCGAAGCGCTGCGTCGCCGACAGGGCGACGACTACAGCGTTGCCACTCGTTCTTTCAGATTCACCGCCCGCTGCAACGCGTTCGAGAAGCTGTTTTGCCCCGCGACGATCGATTGTCGATCTTGATAGGCAATCGGCGGCTTTGTCGGATCGCTAATTTCAAATTCGGGCGGAACATCGCCCATCACTTTTCGGAAAAATTTTGTCTGCGTTTCCGAAAACGGAAAGCAACGCCAGAGCGCGTACGAGTTCAGGCCATTGTTGAGCGCCGTCCGCGAAACGGTCGATGAAACCGAATAGACTGCTTCGATCTCGGCGAAGTGTCGCAGAAAATACAGATCCGCAACCTCACGATCGTCTTCCACGCGAAAGCCCGCGAGATTCAGTTTGCCTGCCTCGCCTTTTTCAAAAGGGTGCGGCCGATAAATCAAAGCTCGCCCGGGATAATTTTGCCGAATGTAATCGAGACAACGGTCTAAGTGTTCGATGTAAACCGCTGGTTCGAGATTCTTTACCAGAAGGAACGGTGTCCCGAAAAAAATCACGCGGCCATGCCGACCTTGTCCGCCATCGGACGGACTTGCCGTGGCGAGCTCGCGATTGAATTGCGCGGAGAAACTCCGCAGCTCGGCGATGCTCGGAAAACGCGAAGGGATAACTTGGTCCTCCGCTTGAGCGGGCAATTCGCCGCCGCTGTTGCTCATGAAAATTATGACATCAAAAAGTTCTTCCGGATCTTTTTGTAAACGCCGCAGGCGCACGCCGTCGCCCCCCGGATTGATCCGCGGTTTGTAATGAATCGTTCGTTCCACGCCCGCGAGCGGTTCGACCACGCGATTTTGCAACCATCCCGAAGTCGTGAATCGAAAACGCGCCCGGTCGCCGTGTCGCGTCAATTCGCCGAAAGCTTTTTGCGATGCGGACAGGATTTTGAAAACGTCCGGATGGGCGGAGAGCGCAGCGTTGCCCAACCCGAGCAGACCGGCCAGGCAAAGCAAAACGTCATTGTCGGGATCGATCGGCAAAGCGCCGACTCCGCGTTGTCGATCCACGTTTTCGCGATAAAGCCGCGGTAGATCCTTCAATCCACGACAGGTTCTCACCTTCGGGAACGCATGCACTTCAGCGAAGTCGCGGACAAACTCCTGCCAGTTCGCGTTCTCCCACCATTTCGATTCTTCGCGCAGCAAATGAATGCCCCCTGGAAATCGCTCGCGCAGCGCGTCCGCTGCCACCAAGGCATTCGGCAAACGGTCCGGCCGCGAAATCACAATCCAAAGTTTAGGTTCCCGCGGCATCGCTAAACTCCGCGCTGGGTTGGCGTCCAGATAAACTTGTGCATCTGCAGTTGAAAACGGACGTCGAGCTTGTCTTCAAGAATCCATTCCACGATTTGCCGTGGGTCGATTCGGCCGAAGATCGGCGAGAATAGAACAGCCCGGCAACGTTTCGTCAGATCAAACCTGCGAACTTTGTCGCACGACCATTCGTAATCTTCGCGCGAGCCCATTACGAATTTCACTTCGTCGCGCTTGGTGAGATGGTCGATGTTCGACCAGAGATTTTTCTCCACCTCGCCACTGCCGGGCGTTTTCAAGTCCATGATTCGGTGCACGCGTGGATCGACTTTCGAAATATCGTGCGCGCCGCTCGTTTCCAGCAAAACGGTATGTCCCGCGTCGCATAAGATCGACATCAACGGAAGGACATTCTCTTGCAGCAGCGGTTCGCCTCCGGTGATCTCGACGAGAGCGCAGTCAAGGTCTTTGACTCGATCGGCGATTTCGCTCAGCGGCACCTTCTTACCTTCGTAAAAGGCGTATTCGGTGTCGCAATAATTGCAGCGCAGATCACAGAAGGTCAGCCGGACAAAGACACACCGCTCACCCGCCCAGGTGCTCTCGCCTTGGATCGACTGGTAAATCTCATTGATCGTCAGCGTCTTTTCATTCATTCGACTCAGGCATAATTCTATCAGATCATCCGCTGTGATGCACAACCGGATCGACGACTGTTTCGGGCGTTTGCGGAAGGAAAAACGCAAGGGCTTCATCCCGTATATTTGTGCCGGAGATCCGACTCTGAAGCGCACCGTCGATCTTGCGTTCGCTTTGGAAAAAGCCGGCGCCGACTTGCTCGAGCTTGGGTTGCCATTTTCCGATCCGCTCGCCGACGGGATTGTGAATCAACTGGCGGCGCAACGTTCGCTCGCGGCGGGCATGACTGTGCACGGCGTTTTCGATTGCGTCCGTGAGATCCGCCGCCAATCGCAAGTTCCAATCGCTCTCTACAGTTATCTCAACCCGATCTTTCAATTCGGCGCCGAGAAATTTCATCAAGAGGCCGCGATCGTCGGCATCGACGGCTTGCTCATACTGGATCTTCCACCAGAAGAAGATCTTTCAGAACTTGACTGCTTCGAGCAGTCGAGTTCCGGAGCGCGTGTTACGGAGCAAAACGTGATTCACATCAGGCTAATCGCGCCGACGACTCCGCCTGATCGGATGAAGGAGATCGCGAGGAACGCGAAGGGATTTCTCTATTATGTCTCGCGTGAAGGGGTGACCGGCGCACGTGATTCAATCTCAATCTCGTTGCCGCAAAAAATCGAGGAGCTCAGAAAAATTTCAGACTTGCCAATCGCGGTCGGATTCGGAATTTCAAATCCCGATCAAGCCCGCGAAGTCGCGCAACACGCCGACGCTGTTGTCGTCGGCAGCGCGATTGTCGATCTGATCGCGAAGCATGGAGATAAACCGGAGATGGTTGAGAAGGTCGGCGCTTTCGCACGCGAGCTGGCGAAGGCGGTCCACTAGATCCCGCACTTCTGTCTAGCTTCGGCGAAGTTCGATTTCTTGCGCAAAAGCGAAGCGAGATAAGCATCGACGGCCGGCACCTCTTGGATCCGGGTCAGATTCGCCGGCGTTTCGAGCCGGGAGAAGATTGCGTAGGCGATCTTGCTTCGCGGAACTTCTTTTTCGCCGTAACCGCCCGGAATATTGCTCGACCAAAAACGGACATATTCGCCGTCGGGATGATTCACCGTTCCGAGAAAGATCACCGAATGACCGTGTTCGCTCCGACCGACATTTTGGTTCCAAAAAATTTTCATGAAATCGCCCGGCTGCGCTTGCGCGAAATCCGTAAAGTTTCTTCCGAGTCCGAGTTCGTGAAACAAGCGGCCAGTTCCGGGGCCGTTGGCGTTCCAGCGACCCCAAATCCCTTCGCCATCGCGCTGGTCGCGAATCATAAGTTGGTTCAGCGTTGCAAAATCGAGCTTGAGCTGCCCACCGTCGCGCAAAGCTTCGATCGTTTTGATGAAAACGATGTAAGTTGCACCCGAGCAGAAGCTTGGATACGGCGCGGTCGGGATGACGAAGAATTTCCCCGATTCGAAGTGCGCGGCCGATTCCAACTTAATTTTAGCGAAGTGCGAGACGGAATACTTGCCGCCGGTCGGCATCTTTTGGATTTGCTCGAGAATTAGGCTGTTGAGCCCGGCGGCCGGCACGCCCTGCGTAATTGCCGTGATGCACAAGACGATGATCAGCTTCCGCATCGGCGAGAACTAAACGACAAATTTGCTCTTGGGCAACGTTGTCATTGAGACAGCCACCGCTACATTAGATCGACATCATGTTGCGATTCACCAAGATGAACGGCGCGGGCAACGATTTTGTCATGATCGACAATCGCGCCGGTAACGTGCGCTTAGAGCGGGAGCAAATCGTTCGCATTTGCGATCGTCATCGCGGTGTCGGCGCAGACGGGGTTTTGTTGCTCGAGAAAGGCTCAAACGGCGCCGATTTCAAGATGCACTACTACAACCGCGACGGCGGGGAAGCGGAAATGTGCGGAAACGGTGCGCGCTGTTTCGCGCGCTTCGCTACCAAAATTGCCGGAGCACCGGAGAAGATTTCGTTTCAAACGCTGGCCGGCCTGATTCGGGGAGAATTGCACGGTGAATCGGTCACCCTGCAACTGAGCGAGCCGAAAGACTTGCGACTTGGGATCGAACTTGTTGCCAATGCCGAGAAAGAACGCGTGCATTTTATCAACAGCGGCGTGCCGCACGTGGTGGTGCCGGTTCCCAAAGTCGACGATGTCGATGTTCGCCGGAGAGGCGAAGCGATCCGGTGTCACAAAATGTTTTCGCCGGCTGGGGCGAATGTGAATTTTATCGAGAAGCGCGGCGCCCAGAAAATTCTCGTGCGAACCTACGAGCGCGGCGTCGAAGACGAAACGCTGGCCTGCGGAACGGGCGTCGTTGCCAGCGCCCTGATTTTTGCCGCGACCGAAAAGGTTGATGGACCAATTAGTATTACCGTTCTCAGCGGCAGCGAACTCAGCGTCGGTTTCAAAAGAGCAGGGGACCGATTCACGAACGTCACGCTCACGGGTCCGGCTGAGTTTGCATTCGAAGGAACGATAGAAGTTTGATCGTTAACAAATGTTTCGCGGCACTTTCACTGCAGTAGTGACACCCTTCCGCAACGGAGATGTCGATTTTGCGGCGTTCGAAAAATTAGCTGAAGCGCAGATCGCTGCCGGAATTACCGGAGTTATCGCGGTCGGCACGACGGGCGAATCGCCGACGCTGACTCATGATGAGAAACACGAAGTCATTCAACGCGCGATAAAGATCGCCAACGGTCGCTGTAAGGTCATCGCCGGTGCGGGGACGAATTCTACGCGAGATTCGATTGAAGCGACGAAATTCGCCGAGAAAGCCGGCGCGGATGGCGCATTGCTCGTCGCGCCTTACTACAACAAACCGAGCCAGGAAGGATTATTTCGACACTTTAAGGCAATCGCAGATGCAACTTCGCTGCCGGTGATGCTCTACAACATTCCCGGTCGCTGTTCGGTTGATATCGCCGCGGACACGGTCGTTCGGCTAGCGGAAACCTGCCGCAATATCGTTTCGATCAAAGAAGCGAGCGGCAGCGTCGAGCGTGTGGGCGAATTGCGCCGGCGTTTGCCGAATGAGTTCACAATCATGAGCGGCGACGATTCGTTGACCTTGCCGTTCATGGCCGTCGGTGCGGTTGGGATTGTGAGCGTGGCTTCAAATTTGTTTCCGGCAGAAGTCTGTGCCCTGGTTCGCGCGTGCGAATCGGGCGATTACAAATCGGCCGAGAGTTTGCATCGCAAGCTGTTCCCCTTGTTCAAAGATCTGTTCATCGAACCGAATCCGGTTCCGGTGAAAACCGCGCTCGCTTGGCGCGGCGCGATCTCAGTCGAAGTTCGTTTGCCATTATGCGAAATGTCAGAACCGAACCAAACTCGTCTGCGCAAAACGCTCGAGGGATTCGAAAAAGCAAAATGAAAACGTCGGTGCGCGTTACGCTGATCGGGGCGCGCGGCCGAATGGGTCAGACGATTGCCGATCTGGCCAACGACGATCCGAAGATCGACATCGTCGCGCAATGCGATCTAGGCGACGCGATCGATCCAGCGATCAATGATTGCGACGTCGCGATCGACTTCAGCAATTTGAGCGCGATCGACGAAGTCTGTAGGGCGGCTTTGCGGCACGGAAAAGCGCTCGTCATTGGCACGACCGGGCATTCGCCGGAGCAGCGCCAATTAATTGAAGAAACGGCTGGTAGATTGCCAATTGTCTTCGCGTCAAACTTTAGCGTCGGAGTGAACGCGCTCTTTGCTCTGACCCGCCAGGCCGCGGAAATTTTCGGCTCTGAATTCGCGCCCAAAATCACCGAGACACATCACAAGATGAAGAAAGATGCGCCAAGTGGAACGGCGAAAACGCTCGGTGAGATCTTGAAAGAAGGGCTGAAGATCGAAGTTCCAATCGAGTCAATTCGCGAAGGCGACGTCGTCGGCGAGCACACGGTCACTTTTGTCGGACCCGACGAACGGCTCGAACTAACGCATCGGGCCGGCAGTCGCGAAATTTTTGCGCGCGGTGCTTTGCGTGCGGCGCAATGGATCGTCGGAAAACCCGCTCGGCTTTACTCAATGCAGGACGTGCTCGGAATTCCGCCGGCAAAATGAGGACCGGCATCGCGCTCGGTTCGAATTTGGGCGATCGGATGGCGAATTTGCGCGCAGCGCGAAAAGCGATTGTCGATCTGGTCCGCCAACGGACCGACTCGCCGGGGCGAGCCAATGTTAAACCGCCTGTGCTGAGTTCGCCGATTTATGAAACTGAGCCGGTAGATTGCGAGCCGGACGCGGGAAAATTCCTCAACGCCGTTTTGGAGATCGAATATGACGGCGATCCAAGCGCGTTGCTCGAGCAGCTCGTTCGCATCGAAGAATCCCTCGGACGCGAACATAATCGCGCTAAAAATGTTTCCCGCAAGATCGACATCGACCTTCTTTATGCTGATGATCTGGGCGTCAAGAACGAGCGTTTGCAGTTGCCGCATCCGCGTCTGCATCAGCGGAAATTTGTGCTTCAGCCTTTGGCCGATATCCAGCCGGATTTAACTTTACCTAACCAAACAAAAACCGTGCGCGAGCTGCTCGCGCAGATTGGGGATTCGACTAAAGTGATCTGCTTCGCGGAGAAGTGGTAATGATGAATCTGGTCGAGAAATATCGGGAAATGAAGAAGCGCGGCGAGAGGGTCACCGCGCTGACCGCTTACGATTATCCGACGGCGCGACTGCTCGACGAGAGCGGGATCGACATCATTCTGGTAGGCGATTCGTTGGGCATGGTCGTGCTCGGCTATGAAGACACTACCAGCGTTTCGTTGGATGAAATGTTGCATCACACTCGCGCGGTCGCGCGCGGAGTTAAATCCGCGTTGGTAGTGGGCGATATGCCGATCCACACTTTCGCAACGCCGGCCCAAGCGGTTGCGACGGCGAAACAATTTATCGATGCCGGCGCTCAGGCGGTGAAGTTGGAGGGCGGCGTGAGTCACGCCGCGCATATCGAAGCGATAACTGATGCCGGAATTCCGTACATGGCCCACATCGGAATGCTGCCGCAGCAAGTGCGCGAACAAGGTGGTTACAAAGTCAAAGGCAAGACGCAATCGGAAGCCGAAGCGTTACTCGCTGATGCACGCGCTGTGGAAAAAGCGGGCGCGTTTTCGGTTGTGCTCGAGATTGTGGTCCCGGAGATCGCCAAACAAATCACCAACGCCATTAGCATTCCGACGATCGGCATCGGCTCGGGGGAGCAGTGTGATGGCCAAATCCTGGTGACGCACGATTTAATCGGGCTATTTCCGTGGTTCACTCCGAAATTTGTTTCGCCGGAGGCGCGCGTGGCCGACGAGATTCGCCGGGCGGCCCGGGCTTTCATTGAACGAACGCGCGGAGCAAGTGCACTGTCTAAGCGGGCAGGAGTTTGACAACGATTCGGCGCTAACGGTGTTTAATTAAGACGATGAAAGCAGCGACCCGAATTTCCGATTTCGCCGACATCGACGATATCGAACACGAAGCGCTGCTTACCGGCAGCCCGGAGCGAAGCTGGATTTGGTTCGGCTTGATCATTTCGCTCTGCCTTCACATCACCCTTTGTATTTATTTTTATCGAACACGATTTCAGTCAGTCGATGCAGTCTTCAGTGATGTGCAGCAGCCGATGACATTTAGGGTCAAAAACGTCGATATGACTCAGATTGATAAAGCGAGCGGCGATCAAATAAATCCGGCGGCGAAACCGAACCCCGACGACACGAAGGAGCAACAGCCGGATGAAAAGAAATCTTTCGACAAACTTTTGCAGGAAATCCAGGCGACGACCGCGATGCCGGACGACATGAGCAATGCTTTGCCGGACAAACCGAAAGTCGACCAGGCAGACGTGGCTTCGGTGATGAACGAGATCGAACGGAGCACGGCGCAAACTCTTTCCACAAATCCAAACGCGACTCATGACCAATCGGTCTTGAACGACAGTTCAGTTTCGGGCCGGCCGCAGCCCGCCCTCAGTGGAACGGAGCTCGCCACCAGCACGATCATTAAACGCCCGAATACTTTCACGAGTAAGCTTCCCGGCGACAGCGCCGGCCCGAACAAGAAAGGCGCGCCGGGCTTTAGCGATCTCGATCAATTGCTCTCGCAAAAAGGTCCGCTCGGGTCGGGAACGAAGATTCGAATGCCGGAGGACCAACTTTTCGGATTCGACAGCGCCGACTTACAACCCGGTGACATTTTGCACAAACTTGTCGATCTTTTGAAACGCAATCCGAAGGCGACGTTCACGATCGAGGGTTACACCGATTCAATCGGCACCTACGAATACAATCTCGACCTAAGCCAGCGCCGCGCTGACAACATGAAGCAATATTTGGTGGAGGCTTTGGCGATTCCTCCGTCGCAGATCGACGCACGCGGTCGCGGCTCAACGAAGTTTGTGGTCCCACCGCGTCTGGTGGCTCCAAGCGCGTCCCAGGCCGAATTCGACATCGAGATTGAACGTGAACGCCCGAACCGCCGGGTCGAGGTCACAATCAACACCAATCCGCAGTAGCTCTCCGGCTACCAATTCTTGATCCACTGCGTTTGGTCTGCGCCGCTGTTCACGCCGGCAGTACTCCAAAGGTCAAAGGTTGGATTGTTTCCTAGAGTTCCGCTTGGGTTTGCTGCTTTAGCCGTTGAATAGCCGTAACTATTTCCGAATGGATCGCGGATGGCCGTTACGTTTTGTGTTTGATCAGTCGGACTCAACTGGTTTGGCTTGAATGCGAAATAAGTCTTCGTGCCCGCCACCGGTTGCCGAGTAGCGTTTGTGTCTCCACTTAGCTGCTTGTAAAGATAAAGGCTCGCCGATGCGTAGTTTGTCCAGTTGATATTCGCAGCCGGATCGAGAGTGTCGGTTGTTGTCGTATCGCGCGGATAAATTCCGTTATCGGCTTTGTAGCTTTCGAGCGCGGCCGACATCGCAGCGATTTCGGCTTCGGCCCGTGAGCGCGCGCCTTTTTTCTGCACGTAACCGACCGTGCTCAGAATCAAGCTGGCCAAGATGATAATGATCGCGATGACCACGAGCAGTTCGATGACAGTGAACGAAGCTTCACTTCGAAATGACGAATGGCGAATGACGAATGACGAATCAATTACGAAACCCGAACGACGAAACAAGCGTCGGGCGATCCAAGTTTTGCATTTTGTCATTCCTTCGATATTCGACATTCGGGCTTCGTCATTCAAATCACGTTTGCTGTTGCAAGCCCTGGATGATGCTGATGAGTGGCAGGAACAGCGCGATTACGATTGTGCCGACAACGAGCGCGAGAAACACAATCATGATTGGCTCCAACGCCGCGGTCATGGCCGCGACTGAGTTGTCCACTTCATCATCATAGACATCGGCGATCTTCAAAAGCATCTCGGGGAGTTGTCCGGTTTCTTCGCCGACGTCGATCATACTGACGACCATTGGTGGAAACGCGCCGCTGGCTTCAAGCGGTTGCACGATCGATTCGCCTTCCTTAACACTCTCGTGGACCTGACCAATCGCGCGCGCGATTACCATGTTGCCGGCGGTCTCGCGGGTAATGTTGAGGGCTTGCAAGATTGGAACGCCGCTGGTGACAAGGGTTCCGAGAGTTCGCGAGAACCGTGAGATCGCTGTCTTCCGAATGACGTCGCCAAAGAGCGGAAAATGAAGTTTAGCACGGTCGATTGCCGATTTTCCGCGCGGGGTGCGATTAGCGAACTTGTATCCGGCGATCGCGGCGAAGAGCAGCGCGAGAATCACGAGCCAGTGACCCTGGACAAGTCTGCTCACGGTAATGACGAACGTCGTGATCACGGGTAATGGGCGATCGCCGAGCATGTCGTGAAAGATGGCTTCGAATTTCGGCACGATAAAGACGAGCAGAAATCCCATGATCGCGACCGCCATCGTCATGACGATGAGCGGATAGACCATGGCGGCGGCAACTTTGTTTTTAATCTTGGCCGCCTTTTCCTGAAACTCCGCGAGCCGGGTGAGAGCGAGCTCGAGCACACCGCCGACTTCGCCGGCCTTTACCATGTTGATGTAAAGATCGTTAAAGATGAGCGGATACTGCGCGAGACTTTCCGAAAACGTGCTGCCGCCTTGGACCGACTCAGCGAGTTTGTTGATCGTGTTTTTCAAGACGGCATCACGTTCCTGTTTGGCGAGAACGTTGAGGCCGCGCAAAAGAGGCAGGCCCGAATCGATCAGGGTTGCGAGCTGACGCGTGAAGATCATCAGAATTTTTGGCTTAACTTTTCTGCGCTGGAAAAGAACGATGCCTTTTCGTTTTTCGCGCGGTTGGGCGACGCGGGCTGCTTTGGCCGCGCGTTTGGCCGCTTTGCCATCGCGTCCGCCGCCTTTTCCTTCCTCGTAAACGTTGGTCGGAAAAAATCCGGCCTGACGGAGCTGGCCGATGGCTTCGTTCGTCGAAGCGGCTTCGACCAGCCCGGTCGATTCCTGTCCACGTGAATCGAGCGCTACGTAAGTGAAACGCGGCATGACGACATCAATGTTAGGCGAACGTTCAGGTGTATTTCAATACCTCCTCGATGGTGGTATCACCGGCAAAAATACTGCGCAATCCATCCTGCCGCAGCGTCACCATTCCGAGCTCGACCGCTTTTTGTTTGAGAACGACGGTGGGCGCCCGTTCATTGATCAACTCGCGGAGCGGATCGGTGATTTTCATCAACTCATAAATTCCTTTGCGGCCTTTGTAGCCGGTGTTGTTGCACGATTCGCAACCTTTGCCGTAGAAACATTTGCGGTCGCCGATATCCTTTTTGGCTAATTCGATCTGGGCCAGGAGCGATTCGTTAGGCTTGTAAGCGGCCCGGCAGTTCGGGCAGATGCTGCGGAGCAATCGCTGACCAAGCACGGCTTCGAGCGTGGCGGAAATCAAAAACGGTTCCACGCCCATGTCGATCAAACGCGTGATTGCGCCGGGGGCGTCGTTGGTGTGCAGAGTGGTGAAAACGAGATGGCCGGTGAGCGATGCTTGAATGGCGATTTGCGCGGTCTCGAGGTCGCGCGTTTCACCGATCATGATTCGATCGGGATCCTGCCGCAGAAATGCGCGTAAGACGCGAGCGAATGTAAGACCGATGCCTTCGTTCACCGGTACCTGAACGATTCCTTCCAAGTCGTACTCGACCGGTTCTTCGGCCGTGAGCAATTTGGAATCGATCGTGTTGATCTTGCGCAAGCAGGAATAAAGCGTCGTCGTTTTTCCGGAACCGGTCGGGCCGGTGGCAATAAAAATTCCATTCGGCCGATTGATGATTTCGAGAATGTAATTGTGCACGTACTCGGGCATCCCGAGCATTTCCAGGTCGAGATTCACGGTCGAGCGATCGAGCACGCGCAAAACGACGCTTTCGCCAAATTGAGTCGGCAAAGTCGAAACGCGAAGATCGACATGCCGGCCGGCGATATTTTTTTGAATGCGACCGTCCTGTGGCAGACGCCGCTCGGCGATGTTCATGTTCGCCATCACCTTGACGCGGGAGATGACCGGCAACGCAAGATGGCGCGGCGGCGGCGACATTTCGTAAAGCGCGCCGTCCACCCGATAGCGGATTTTGAATTCGTTTTCAAACGGCTCGAAATGAATGTCACTCGCGCGGTCCTGGATCGCTTGATACAAAATTAAATCGACAAAGCGAATGATCGGGGTGGCGTTTGCCTCCGCTTCGACGGCGGCGGCAGTTTCGTCGCCGCGAATTTGCAGCATGTCGCCGGCTTCGCCGAGCTGCTTGAGCACTTCCTCCATGCTCGTCGTGTCGGCGCCGTAATATTCCTTGATCCGATTATCGATTTGCTCGGTTGGCGCGACCACAACATCGACATCTTTGCCGAGCGCGAAGCGGAGATCTTCGGCCGCGCGCGGGTCGAGCGGATCGGCCAAAGCAACCCGCAAAGTATTTCCGCTCAAACCGATCGGAAGTGCGCGGTGAAGACGCGCCAGTCCGCTCGGAATCAATTTCAAAATCGTGGGCGGAATTTCCTTATCGCCAAGATCGACGTATTCGGCGCCGAGCGCGTCGGCGATGGTGTGATAGAAGCCGGTTTCATCGACGAAACCGCTGTCCACCATCGCTTGGATGATGGTTTTGCCGTTCAAGTTCGCCTCGTTTAAAACGTCCTCGGCTTGCGACGGTTGAAGGACGTGCTGTTCGATGAAAAGTTCGGCGACTTGTTTCTCGTTCATTAGCTGACGTCTCCGATGGTAATTGAAATCACTTCCTCAGCGCTGGTGAGGCCGGCGAGGACTTTGCGGACGCCGTCTTCGCGCAAAGTGCGCATGCCCAGCTCGCGGGCGCGCTGACGGAGCGACAAAGTCGCACTTCGTTTGTTGATCATGTGGCGGACTTCGTCGTCGAGAATAAAAATTTCAAAGATGCCCATCCGACCTTTATAACCAGTGCCGCGACATTGTTCGCAGCCCTTGCCTTGCATCACTTGCGTGTCGCGGAGTTGACCGGGCTCGATTCGCAATGCGCGCATTTCGCTTTCCCCCAGTTCCGCGGGCTGCCGGCAATTCGGACAGATTCGCCGAACGAGTCGTTGCGCCATGATCGCGCGCAGGGACGAAGCAGCGAGGAAGGGCTGGACGCCGATGTCGATCAAACGCGGGATGGCGGACGGTGCGTCATTCGTGTGGAGTGTGCTGAAGACAAGATGACCAGTCAGTGAAGCGTTCGTTGCGATACTGGCGGTCTCGAGATCGCGGATCTCGCCGATCATGATCACGTTCGGGGCCTGGCGAAGAATCGAGCGCAAGGCCGTCGGAAATGTCATCCCGATTTCCGGATTCACCTGGACCTGATTGATGCCGGTCATTTGATATTCGATCGGTTCTTCGACGGTGATAATCTTGCGGTCCGGCTTGTTGATGTAGTTGAGACAGGCGTAGAGTGTGCTCGTTTTTCCGGAACCGGTCGGGCCGGTGACGAGCAAAATTCCGTCCGGCAATTGAATCAAGCGCTCGAATGTTTCCTGGTCGTCGCTAAAAAAACCGAGCTCGGGCAGGCCGAGCATCAGACTCGCTTTGTCGAGAATGCGAAGGACAACGCTCTCGCCATGATTGGTTGGAATGGTCGAGACGCGGAGATCGATCGGCTTCTTTTTGATTTTGACCTGAATCCGTCCGTCTTGCGGCAATCGTTTTTCAGCGATGCTCATCGAACCGGTCATGATTTTAAGCCGGCTGACGATGGCGGATTGCAAACGCTTTGGTGGCGCCTGCATTTCCTGTAGAACCCCATCGATCCGGAACCGGACACGGAATTTTTTGTCGAGCGGCTCGAGATGAATATCGCTCGCGCCGGAGCGATGCGCCTCGATGATCAACATCGAGACCATGCGAATGATCGGGGCGTCGGCTTCATCGACTTCGGTGATGGCAGCGCCGTCGCCGAGCTCGAGACCAAGATCGACATCTTCGCCAATTTTTTCTTTGAGGGCATCGGCGGCTTCATCTGCCGTGCCGTAATATTTGATCAGCGCTTCCCGAATTTTTTCGGGGCTTGTGCAAACCAGTTCGAGCTCGCGTTGGAGCAAAAAGCTCAGGCTATCGATCGTGTTGATGTCGAGTGGATCGCTTACGGCTACGACCAGGCCGGTTTCGCCAAACGCGACTGGAATGACTTTGAACCGCCGCGCGTCTTCAGCGCGGATCTGTTTGATGATGGCCGGCGGAATCACCATCGTGGAGAGATCGATCCAGTCCATGTGCGCCTGGGCCGCGAGCGAACGTGAGACGGCGGACTCAGTAACAGCGCCACCTTTAATCAGAAGATCGACAACGTTGTTCTGGCCATCCAGGCGCGTGCGCGCCGCGTCGATCTGCTTCCGCGAAACAAGGCCCACATCTTGGAGGACTTTGAGCACGTATTCTTCGTTCTGTTGCACGGCTGAAAAGCTCGACTAGCCAGTTTAATGAAAATCCACCGCGGCGTGAACCGCCATTTATTTCGTGCTTTTCCTAAGGCGACACGTCCGCTCGGCGGCAATTTTCGATTCAGATAACAACTACTTTACCGGGTTGGAGCGATGTCTTTGCCTTGGGCAGGGAACTTTTCGTCAAAAACGCTGACGTCACTCGACCGTAACGCTCTTGGCCAGGTTACGCGGTTTGTCGACGTCGCGGCCGAGCTCGACCGCCAAATGATAAGCTAGGAGCTGCAACGGAACCACCGTAAGAACCGGGCTGAGACAATCGATCACATCCGGAACCTCGATAATGTCCGCGGCGAGGTTTTTCAATTGTTTCGCGCCATTTCCGGAAGTAATGGCGATGATCGGTCCCTTGCGTGCTTTTACTTGCTCCATGTTGTTCAGGTTCTTTGAGAACACCGCGTCATCCGGCGCAATGAAGATGGAAGGCAAGTCCGGCCTAACTAGCGCAATGATTCCATGTTTGAGCTCCGCGCTGGGATGACCTTCGGCGAAAAGGTAAGTGATCTCCTTCATTTTAAGCGCGCCTTCGAGCGCGATCGGATAATTGAATTGCCGTCCGAAAAAAAGCATTCCGCTGACATCGGCATATTTCTTCGCGATCGCTTTAACTCGGTCGCTTAACTTTAGCACTTGCTCGATGTGCCCTGGCAACGCTTCGAGCGCATCAATGATTCGCTTTCCCTGGGCGGTGGAGAGCTGGCGCATGCGGCCGAGGAGGAGACCGATCAGCGTTAGAATCACAAGTTGCGAAGTAAACGATTTCGTTGCGGCGACACCGATCTCGGGACCGGCGTGCATGTAAACGCCGCCATCGCTCTCGCGGGCGATGGTACTGGCGACGTTGTTACAAATTCCGAGCGTGCGATATCCTTTGCGTTTGCTTTCGCGTAACGCGCCGAGCGTGTCGGCGGTCTCGCCGCTCTGACTAATGGCGAAGACCAATGTGTGTTCGGTCGGAGGCGTATTGCGATGGCGGTACTCGCTCGCGAATTCAACTTCAACCGGGATACTGGCAAGTTGCTCGATGATGTATTCGCCAACCCGACCCGCGTGCAGGGCAGTGCCGCAGCCGGTCAGAACCACCCGTGCGACGTCACGCAGTTCCGCCGGATTCATATTTAAACCGCCGAGCTTGGCAGTGCATTCTTCGTAGGTGAGGCGGCCACGCATCGCGTCGCGCACTGAGTCAGGCTGCTCGCAGATTTCCTTGAGCATGTAATGCGGGTAATCGCCTTTCTTGATGTCTTCCGCGCTGAACTCGACTTTGCTGACCGCGTGCTCGCCAACCGCGCCATCGATCGCGCTGATCTCAAATTTGTCTTGCTCGAGTGCGACAAGGTCGAAGTCGTTTAAGTAAATGGCGTCACGCGTGTGAGCGACGATCGCGCTCACGTCGCTGGCCAGGAAATTTTCATCTTTGCCAACGCCGAGAACAAGCGGGCTTCCCCGGCGCGCGCCGACAATAAAATTCGGAATATCCGCGTGGACTACGGCAATCCCGTAAGTGCCGATGACTTGTTTTAATGCTGCGCGCGTAGCGTTAACCAGGCGTGCTTTCGAGTCTTTGCCGTCAAGCTGCCGATAAATATTTCCGATGAGGTGCGCCAGCACTTCGGTGTCGGTGTCCGACCGAAAATTCGTATCACCGTTTTGGATTAGTTGCTCCTTGAGCACCTGGTAATTTTCGATTACGCCGTTGTGAACCAAGGCGACCTTGCCGGTGGCGTCGAAATGCGGGTGGGCGTTCTCGTCGTTGACCTTTCCGTGCGTTGCCCAGCGGGTGTGGCTGATTCCGTACGATCCGGTGGCCGGTTCTTGCGAAATGAGTTTGGCCAGTGAAGCGATCCGACCGGCGCACTTGCGCGTCTCGACATGATCGCCATTAACGATGGCGACGCCGGCCGAATCGTAGCCGCGATATTCGAGGCGACGAAGTCCGTCGAGCAAAATGGGCGCAGCTTGCGAGCGCCCGACATAACCGACGATTCCACACATACTAGGAAATGAAGGTTGCCACTGGCGGCAGGCCCGTGCAACCGGGGTAAACCGAGACCGAGCAAAAAGGTTGCCGTAAACCACCAGCACTGAGTTATTGGAGGTGTGCAGACGCAAAATCCCGGCGCTCGCGATTCAGTCTCGCCGCTGTCCACGCCCGCGCTTCCCCCGGGCACGACTCAGCGAACGCTCGCGATCATCATGGGCGGCGGCGCAGGCACCCGCCTGTTCCCGTTAACGAAAGATCGCGCGAAGCCGGCGGTGCCGCTCGGCGGCAAATATCGCATCGTCGATATTCCGATCAGCAATTGTCTAAACTCGGGGCTGCGGTCGATTTACGTGCTGACGCAGTTCAACAGCATGTCGTTACATCGACATATACAGGCCAGCTACAAGTTCGACAATTTCTCGCGCAGCTTCATCGACATCCTGGCGGCGCAACAAACTCCGGAAGGCTCGCAGTGGTATCAGGGAACCGCCGATGCGGTCCGCCAAAACATGCGCTACTTCCTTGAACGCCCATTCGATTATTATCTGATTCTGAGCGGCGACCAGCTTTACCGCATGGATTTTCGGACGCTGCTGCATCAGCACATTCAAACCGGCGCCGACGTCACCCTCGCGACCAAACCGATCCATCGTCATCAGGTCGCTGAGTTTGGCATTATGCAAAGCGGAGTCGATCGCCGGATCGTGCGCTTTGTCGAAAAACCGAAGGACGACTCAATCCTTCAGGAATTGAAGATGAGTCGCGAGCTCCTCCGCGCCGTTGGCTCGAAAGAGGATGAAGAATTGTTCCAGGCTTCAATGGGAATTTATCTATTCAATCGCGACGTTCTGGTGAAGTGCCTCGACAACGACCTGTTCGATTTCGGCAAGGACATCATTCCGCACTCAATCAAAGATCGACAGGTAAACGCGTTCATTTTCCAGGGTTACTGGGAAGACATTGGAACGGTGCGCGCGTTTTACGAAGCGAACCTCGACCTGACCGATCTCGTCCCGGAATACAGTTTTTTCGGTACCGATGCGCCGATTTATACGCACCCGAGATTTTTGCCGGGGAGTAAGGTTAACGGCGCAGCGCTGCGACAGGCGATCATTTCCGATGGCTGCATCATTTCCGACGCGCACATCGAGCGCAGCGTCATTGGCATCCGCAGCATTATTCAGAGCGGCGCGACGATCCGGAACAGCGTGATTATGGGAGCGGACTATTTCGAACAAGATCGGCCAGGCGCAGCGGATGTGCCGCCGATCGGGGTGGGACGCAATTGCGTGGTTGATCGCGCCATCATCGACAAGAACGCACGTATCGCCGACGGCGTCGTGATCACGCCGGAAGGTAAAGCCGCGAACCTGGACGCGGACAATTACTTCATTCGCGACGGGATCGTGGTTGTGCCAAAGAACGCGGTTATCCCGGCGGGCGTTTGGATCTAAATCGGTACTATAAACAGACCGATGTAGGACTTTTGAAGGTCAGCGTTTGTCGCTGAAATTGGCAAATTGACCGCCGGTTTCCCATTTTTCCTGCTTGTTCCAAGGCATGGCGGATTCCGGCTTCGCATCTGGATCGTTGACCAGCGCGACGTGTTCTTTTTGGCTTGCGCATGAAACGAGCATTCCTGCCGCTGCCAACAACAGAACGGCCGCGACCTTTCTCTCCTGTCTACGAATTTGTGCCAGCATAGATGACGGTGTCTCCAGGTTGCACCTGGACGCCTCGCGCCAGAGTGCTGGTGATGATATCGCCGATAGCGCTCGCCGGTTCAACTGAAGAAATGCGAATTTTTCCAATGAAGCTGCCATCTCGCACGATCAGCATTTCGGAATGCGGCTCCACCCCATTGCGGCCGCCGAGATTAAGGACGACGAAATTGTAAGCCTGATTAACGGCAAGGATGGTGCCCCGAACGCCCACTTTCCCGCGCGCCACGGCCCGGCGCTTTTTCTCATCTTCCAGTTGAGACGAGCGCTCTCTTACCGATTGCAATTTTTCGGAAAGCAGACTTTTCTCGCGCTCCCCGCTGTCGAGCTGCTGGCGGGCGTCATCGAGCTGCGCCTGCAACTCGACCACCGATGGCGCACCCGGATTGACCGAGGCCGGCTGTTTTTCTTCGATTTGCTTTTGTAAGGCCAGGATCTCCGCTTCTTTGTCCTGAAGTTTGGCTTCGAGCTGCCGCTTTTCATTAAGAATTTGGGTCAATTGGCCCTCGGCGGCGCCGGTGTTGTCTTTGCGCTCAGCCAGCTGAGCCAGCTTGGCTTGCTCGGCCACAATTGCCGCTTCGCGCGCCTTGAGTTCCTTTTCCTTCCTGGCGTGATCCTGTTCGGCGATAGCGCGTATGGTCGAGGTATTGGCTACGGCTGAACGGAGTGTTTTCACTTTCGCGACGTTGAGAGCACCGAAAATCGCAGCCATGAAAATAAGTAAAGCGGAGGCGCCGATCAGCGTTTTCGGGGCGGGAGCAAAATTCTGGGACAGGGACAGCACAAACAAATTGTTTAATGGGAGCGCGGGGCAAAATGCAATCCTCGATTTCGGTTTTTGCGAGCGAGCTTGCTTGCGCGCGGCGTGCTTCCCTCGTATAACAAGCGCGTGGGTCAGCAGCACCGAGTTCGATCGAAGCGCAAGCGCCGAACGGCGTATCTGAAACGCAAGAAAAAAACGTTGCGCTCCAAACAGCGCGAATCGCCGAAACCGCGCAGCAAAAAAGAGCCGCCACCGGCGCCATAGACCAACATCTCGCTTCCGAGAAGCCCGCGAGCTAAAGTATGGAGTGCCGGTACGATATCTTATCGTCGATGGTCATAGCATCATTTTCGCCTGGCCCAAGTTGCGTGACCTGCATGCCAGACGACCGTACCTCGCGCGCGAGGCACTGATCAAGGAACTGCGGCATTATCAAGATTGGACAGGAGTCCACGTCGCTGTCGTTTTTGACGGGCAAGGTGACCGTGTGAGCGAGGTTTCCGATCCGTACGACGTGCAAATTTTCTACGCCCGCCGTGGCCAATCAGCGGATGCGATCATTGAGCGACTGGCAAGCAAATATGGATCGCGGTTCGAAATAACGGTCGCAACGTCGGACCTCCTCGAAATGGAAACGGTGAATGCGAGCGGCGCCGCTTGCATTTCGCCCGATGGATTGCGGAAACTTTTGAAAGCGGCCGAAAAGAGCTGATCAAGCAGCTCCAGCCAGAGCTGACTGCTGACCGTTGAAGGTCATGCTGGGTTTGCGCTGCTGACACGTGGCGAGAATTCGCACGAGCACGCAGTAGAGTTGTTCAATCGGAAGGTTCTTGCTGACGTACCCGTTCGCGCCCGCGTGGAGGGCAGCATGCATTTGCACTTCGTCGTAACCGACGCCTGTGAAAACGACGATCGGAAGCGTCGGATTCAGCTCTCGCATAAAGGAGATGAGAGAAATTCCGTCTACTTTGGGCATCTTAAGATCGACAATGGCTACCTCACAGTCGTTCTCCGAGAGCCAGGCCGCCGTCTGGAAGCCATCGGTCAGAGCGTAGCAGGTGTGACCGCGTTGACGCAGATACGTGACCAGGAACTTAGCGATGCCAGGGTCGTCATCGATGATGAGGAATTGAAAATAGGCGCGTTTAGTCGGCTTCATTGCCATAATTTCCATAATCACTAAAGCACTATCCTTGCCATCTTGAATCCTCTCGGGCAGTTTCGGCTGCCCGCGACCCTCTAGAGCCCCAGCTTTTTCTCGATCGCTTTGACCCGATCGAACAGCTTGCCCAGCCGATGAATCCAGGCGATCTGCCGCTTCGCCTCTGGCAACGGCACAGCTGGCGAGCCAAACCATGCGCCGCCCGGCAAGTCCTTCGAAATGCCGCTTTGCGCCGCGATAATCGTGTTGTCCTCGATGGTAAGATGGCCAATGACCCCGACCTGGCCGGCCATCATCACTTTTTCTCCGACGCGGGTGCTGCCGGAAATGCCCGTTTGCGCGGCGATGATGGAATGCTTTCCAATAATGACGTTGTGCGCGATCTGCACGAGATTGTCGATCTTAACCCCCTCTTGGATCCAGGTCCGACCGAATCGAGCGCGATCAATGGTTGTGTTTGCCCCGATCTCAACGTCGTCGTCGATTTGAACAATTCCGAGTTGCGGATTTTTTTGGTAACGGCCTTCGACGAATTCGAACCCAAAGCCATCCGCGCCGATCACTGCACCGCTGTGAATAATGACGCGCGCGCCGATTCGCGTTCGTTCGCGAATGGTTACGTTCGCATAAATCAGGCACGACGCGCCGAGCATGCTTTCGTGTCCGATGTAGCTGCCGGTGCCGATCACGGCGTTGTCACCGATTGTCACGCCAGATTCGATGACCGCATGCGGTTGGATCGAGATGCCGCTTCCGATTTTTGCAGTTGGATCGACAACCGCGGTTGGATGAATGCCTGGCGTAAAAGCAATCGGTTTGGGCGCCATTTTCAAGACAACTTGCTCGAAGGCTTTCGAAGGGTTGGCCACGTGGATCTGCGCGGCCGCGGTCTGCCCCGAAAAATCCAGCGGAACAAAAACGGCCGACGCCCGTGTTTGCCGAAGGCGCGCCAGATAACGCGGATCGGCGTAAAATGTGATCTCGCCCGCGACCGCTTCCGAGAGCGATGCGGCCCCGTCAATTTTCAGCGCTGGATCGCCGCGCAATTCTCCTCCGCAAAGGGCCGCGAGTTCCTTAAGAGTAAAACTCACGTGATTTGAGAGAGCGCCGGGAACATCGGCAAAATCGAGGTCGATCTAGGATTTAATACTCGCGCGGACTGTATCCAGTTGGCCGGCGGAACCGAGTTTCTCGTTCTTGTGCGCGATAAAGTTGGCATACTCCTCGACGAAAGTTTTTCCCGGCGGCCGAAAATCGAATTGCTCGGGATGATCGCGGAAGAATTCGCGATGGACGCGAGTCCAAACGAGGCGTCCGTCAGTGTCGATGTTCACTTTGGTCACGCCGAGTTTCGCGGCGGGCAGATATTCTTCTTCGTTCACGCCGCGAGCAGACGGATCGAGTTTTCCACCGGCGGCATTGATGCGGTCGACTTCCGATTTTGGAACGCTCGAGGAGCCATGCATGACGATTGGGGTGGGGGAAAGGCCAGCTTGCTTCACCTTGTCGCGAATTCCCTCAATCACATCAAAGTGGAGCGACTGTTGCCCTTTAAACTTGTAAGCGCCATGGCTCGTTCCAATCGCGGCAGCAAGCGAGTCGCATTTCGTTTGTCTAATAAATTCAACCGCTTCGTCGGGATTGGTCAGGCAGGCGTGGCCTTCATCCACTTTGATGTCTTCTTCGACGCCGCCAAGTCTGCCGAGCTCGGCTTCAACGCTGATGCCTTTGGGATGGGCCTTGTCCACGACCCGCTTAGTGATCTCAACATTTTTCTCGAATGGCTCCCCGCTGGCGTCAATCATGACCGAACTGTAGAACCCGGACGCAATGCAATCGTAACATGCTTCTTCGTCGCCGTGATCGAGGTGCACGGCGAAGATTGCCTCCGGAAACATTCCTTCGGCTGTGCGAATGATCGCTTCCAGCATTCGCTTGTCAGCGTACTTCCGCGCGCCCTTGGAAAGTTGGATGATAAACGGCGCCTTGCTTTGCACGTTGCCGCGGAAAAGCCCGAGGCATTGTTCCATGTTGTTGATGTTGTAGGCGCCGACAGCAAACTTGCCGTAGGCGACCTTGTAGAGTTGAGCGGTGGTGACGATCATAAAGGCGGGAAAGTGCTGGTTTGCTTTTGCGAAGACTCAAATCGCGGGCCGCAAATCGCAACTCGAATTTTTGCTAATCGGATCCGCTCGTGGCCGGTAAGAGGACGCTGACCTGTGTTCCTTTTGACGTCGAATCGACTTCTACCCGGCCATGATGATCGAACACAGTCCGCTTCACAATCGGCAAACCGAGACCCATTCCGCGCGGTTTGGTCGTGCAAAACGGTGAAAAGATCTTCTCTTTTATTTCCGGGGCGATGCCGGTGCCGTTGTCCCGGACCGTGACGACGACAGCGGCGGGATGTCGTCCTCCCCGGACAGGTTTTGCCGAGAGGGTAATGCGCGGTTTGCTCCGGTCCGCGCTGGCCTCGGCGGCGTTGGCCAGAAGATGGGCGAAGGCTTCCGCCAGCGCCGTTTCATCTCCCAACACCTGCGGCAGATTACTGGGCAACGAAGTTTCCAATTCCACTTTGCCGTTGATGCCATAACGCGACCTGGCAATTTCAACGCCCTTTTTGACCGGGGAGCGGACGTCGATTGGCTTGAGCACGAGCTCGGGTGGATGCGCGAAGTTGTTGATTTGCGTAATAATTTTATCGAGCCGATCGATTTCATTGACCACGATCTTACTGAACTGCTTGCGGAAATCCGCGTCATCGAAACGCTCCGGCAGGAGTTGGGCAAAAGTCTTGATCGCGACGAGCGGATTACGAATTTCGTGCGACATGCTGGCGGCCAGGTCGGTCCAGAACGTCGCTCGATCGAGCAACGCTTGTTTCTCGCGCAACGTTTCCTGAACGGTCAAATCTTGGATTACCGCGACCGCGCCGAGGGGCGCACCGTTGTCGGCGATTTGGCGCGTTTCGACAGAAAGCGATCTCCGGGTCTTATTGTCGATCCACTGCTGCGGCGGCAGCGGCGTCTTTGCTTCCAATGTTTCGCGCAGAAAGCTGGCGAGTCTGTTGCCGACCGCTTCCACCGGCTTACTCAAAGTGCCCGCGCCGGACAGACCGAGAATTTCTTCGGCAGGCGGATTAAACCAACGAACGGTCGCGTCCACGTCGATGGCGACGATGCCGGGCGGAATTGATTTCAGGAGCGTTTCTGCCAGCGTTTTTTGGACGGTTGCCTCTTCATAGAGAAGCGCATTTTCAAGAATGGTGGAAACGTGCTCGGCCAGCATCGTGAGACCTTCCAAGTCGCGATCGTCGAAAAGCTGCCCGGTCACACGATGGCCGAGGAAAACCCAGCCGATGATGCAGCTGCGCGCGCGAAGGGGCACGATCGCTTCGGCGCCGAACATGTCGAGCGCGCGCCTCATAATGTTTCGCTCTCGCTGATCTGGTGTTCGAGCAAGAGTTGCACGGGAAATGAGATGCGCATGTAACTCAAACCAGCGCACCAGCGTGTCGCGCTTTTCGAATTCCAACTCTTCGGTCTCGGGCAAGCAATGAAGGCCGGCACGCAGGCGATACAGACCTCCTTTGCGAGTTTGCGAAAAGAGTCCTACCCGGCTCACGCCGGCCGCATCAGCTAAGGCTTCTACCACCGCCGCCACCAGCGTGTCCATATTATCCAGACCCAGACGACGAAGGAGCCGAGGGAATCGCAGCAACGGCCACGTCCTGGTCGCGTCAATCGATTGATGTGTCGCTTCAGCTTTCCGGGAAACATCCGGCGTCACGGTCGATGTTTCACGCAAATCGCGGTTTTCCTGTGAAACGTTCAAATAATCGAACGCGCGCCTGAGAAGCGCTTGAAAACGTCGCCGTTCTAAGCCGATCTCTTCAGCGGCGTAGATTCCAACCTGTTCGGCTTCGCGCAACGTCTCAGATTGAGCAACGCCGAATGCGATGATCAAAATATCGGACCGTTCACTCTGGATTTGATCGATTAATTCGTGGCATTCTTTTGATCGCAAATCCATCATTAAGACGGACGGGCCCACTTGCTGCAGAACAGGCTCGAGGCGATCTGGGTCGCTCACGTGCCGCACTTGAGCCATCGTGCGCAAGAATGCTCTCGCCCTGCGAACGAGCTCGGCATCGTGCGTATATATGATGCAGACCGGCGCGGGCGTCATGCGGCAGCCACCTTGCTGTCAAACCGCACTAACGGAAGCGAAATATGAAACGCCGTGCCCTTGTCCAGCTCGCTCTCGACTTCGATCTGTCCGCCGTGCTCCTGAATGATTCCGTGCACAACCGATAGGCCTAGTCCCGTTCCGTAGTCTTTGGTGGTGAAGAACGGATCGAAGACGTGCGGAATATCTTCGGCCCGAATTCCTTCTCCGCTGTCGCGAATGGTAATGAGCAACGCCTCGCGCGCCTGTCCATACCCATTGCTCTCGCCATTGGCAGAGCCAAGGGGGCTCATCCATTGTTCGTTCGAGCGAATTTCAGTCTTCACTGACAATTCGCCATGCGTTTTCATCGCATCCATGGCGTTTAAAAAGAAGTTGAGAAAAACCTGCTCCAGCTGATCAGCATCGCCGTGGATCGTATCTACGTCCGCCTGCCAGGAGCGATTCAATTTAATGTCTTTCTGGTAAAGTCGGTGGCCAACGAGCGTGAGCGCTTTTTCAATAATCTCGTGCGCGTGCAACGGTTTCAGAATTGGTTTGGCCGGTCGCGCAAAACGGAGCAACTGATTCACCAGCGAATCGATTCGGTCGATCTCGTGTCCGATTAAATTTGAAAACGTGTCGCGGAAATCGGAATCCTGGTACCGCTCAGGAAGAAGCTGGGCGAAAGTTTTGAGCGAGACGAGCGGGTTTTTGATCTCATGTGCCATTCCCGCCGAAAGGGTTCCGAGACTGGCAAGCCGGTCACTCCGGCGGATCTGCAGTTCGAGACGCTTGATCGCCGTAATGTCGGTCAACACCATCAGCGCGCCCAGTACTTCTTGATCTTGCCCGTGAAAAATCGACGTGCTGGCCCGAGTGATCACATCGCCGTTTTCGACGCGCATAACGATTTCGCGATTGTATTGACTCTCTCCCGTGCGCAACGTCGTTATCAGCGGTTCCGCCAGGTCGAGCGGAAGCGCGCTCAACGAGCAGTCGAGCATCTCTTGCGGATTCAAGCCGGAGATTTCGCCAGCCTCATTATTGAAAACGGTCACCCGATCGTCCGTGCCGGCGGCAATAACGCCGCTGGTCAGATTTTCGAGTAATGTCTCGTTGTAGATCTTGGCGTTCTGGACTTCGGTGAAGAGTTCGGCGTTTTCGATCGCGACTGCTAGTTGTCCGCATAAAACCTGGAGCGCGCCTTGCTCGATCCCGCCATAAATGCGGCCGGATTTTCGCGCGCCGAGCAGTAACACCCCGGCCAGATGATCCCGCGTGAAAATTCCCATAGCGAGCGCAATTTGGAGCGAGTCCAACTGCCGCATCACGCGCTGAAGTTGCGGCGTCGGCCGTGCCCGATGCAGTTCGTCCATCACAATCGGCTCGCGATTCGACTCCAACTCAGCGATCGTCGCCTGGTCGCGCGTAAGCTCCAAACAATAACGCGATCCGGGCTCGACCATCGGATAACGCTGCGAAAATCCCTGCTTGTCCGGGAGAAGAATAAAAACACGGTCCGCGCCGACTGCCTCCGCCACCGTGTTCGCAAATCGGTCCAGCAGGTCCCGTAAAGTTGTAACCGACGACAATATTTTAGCGGCTTTGCTAACCGTGGCCCGAAAATCGAGCTGATGCGATCCGATGAAGAGACGTTCGGCAAGGCGCTGTGAAATTCCTCGCGCCGGGGCCATCGCAAACGCGACTACGATCGCAGCTGTCACATGCGCGATGGTGGGAGCGTTGCCGACAGAGGATCGCAAGGCTGTCTCCACCAACCACCAAACCAAAAGATAGAGCGCGAGCAGATACGCCGACAGCAGTCCATAAGAAATTAGGCGCCGAAAAAGGACCCCCACCTCCATGATTTTGCGTGTGGCAATGCCATAAGCGACCACGACGCTAAAAAGAACGACCCGAAACGGTGCTAGCCAAAGCAAGCGGGACGGTTCGATGAAAAAGCGAAGAACTTGGTAAGCTGCGAGCGTAGACGCCAATATAAAAATCGCTCCCAACAAAATGAACCCCAGTTCCGCTCGCTGTCCGCCCGAAGCCGTCCGCAAATCCCGTACGGCGCTAATAATCAGAGCGGCGATGGCTGCGGCGAAATAGAACGCGTAGATGTAAACACCGATCCCATAAATCGGCTTGGGTGCGGCGCCTTCCGTTTGCGCGCCGATCAAAAAGAACTTTGTTTGGCAAAAGCCAATCATTCCGATGGTCAGGACGGTCCATCCGCGTAACTGACGGAGAATGCTGCGCCAGTCCTTCTGTCTTTCGCGAATCGAGAGACGCAGCAGATTGAACACCGCAAGTATCAGGATTCCCGCGGCGGATGCCTCTCGAATGCACCATGACGAAGTCGCCAGATTTGTCGTTATGGAGCCAAAGTACAGACATACCAGCCACCCAATTGCAGCCAACGACAACAAAAGAAAACTTTGGTTGGGTCTATGGCGTGGATTGGCAAGGAAAACTGCCAAAGCCAGGACTGATTGAATCGCTATCGCCCCAAGAATTGGGACTGTTTCACTATTCATCTGGAGGATACTCGATTGACCACGAGTGAGCTCGCGCTTCCGCCCAGTCCGCGCACATTTACCAAAGCACGGTTAAGTTTTGTTCTTCGTGGTCGCAACGGAACGACATCCAGGTCGCATTCCGGATCCGCGATCTCATAATT
>Ga0193751_1000207_pt1 | contig 51456 bp, 46 predicted proteins | sample L1c2metaG_FD_143050 | JGI IMG/M metagenome (GOLD analysis project Ga0193751, IMG submission 143050) | Soil microbial communities from a riparian zone of the East river system, Colorado, United States - L1c2 | ecosystem: Environmental > Terrestrial > Soil > Riparian zone | place: USA: East River...
TCTGCCACATAGTGGCACGACGGGCAATTTACGCATGACAAGCATGCAATCGCGGATCGCGGGGCGGGTTACGCCAACGGGTCGACGCGAAGCACCCGATGCCAAGGCTCCGCGTGCCACTATCCAGATCAGAAAGAGACATTGGCACGGCCGGTGCGCCTTTGCCCACCCACAGTTGCGATCGGCCTCTAGCTTTGTTCGCCATTGCCTGCGACAAACGCGGAGCGTTTACGCAAGGGAGCGAAGCGACGAAGCCGCTTCGAGATCAATTGAGTGCGAGGCCACCCTACTCCACACCCGCTTCGTGCTGCGTGAATTGATAGACCAATCCCATTTGTGACTCGTCCCCTGGCCGCAAAGTGCTAGGCTTCGGGCATCGATTTAGCCGTGTTGAGTCCGGGGACGGCAAGCAAATGGCTCGAAGATATCGTTTGTAGATTCGGCGAATATGAATACAGAGAACGAGCCTCCGAGAGCGACCGCTTATCTGCTTCTCCTTGTTGCCCAGGTCATCGGGGCGACGTTGTTTTTCTTGAACGTGTTGCCGTCGCTCAGGCAAATGCTCCTCAATCCGGGCGAGCAGCTTCCGAGCAATCCGCGTGCCGATCTCATGACGTGCGTCGCGGTAATATTGATGCAGATCGCGTATTGGTACCGCCAGTTGCGCGTTGCCATTCCGTTTCGAGGTCCCAACGTGATTTTAAGTCACGTGTTTCTATTTCTTGGTCGCCTTAGCTTCATATTCGGCTCGGCGCTTTTTGGCGTGGTTTTTTTCAGGCACCTTCCGGAGCTTGAGCAAAGCGCCGATATTTCGCTGCTGGTACCACGTGGAATACTTCTTGTCGGCTCTCTGTTTGCGCTGTTTTGCTTCACGCTCGAACTGGAACGCCTCGGCCAGGCGCTTGGGAACAGTGCGGAAAGTCCGTCAGCGTCTGGGAATTGACGAGGTCTCGCCCTGTGCCCGGCACATGCTGGATGTGCCCGAAGCCGTTTTCTACTCCACACCCGCCTCATGCGGCGTGAATTGATAGACCGACGAGCAGAACTCGCAGGTCACCATCACCTTGCCGTCCTTCACCATCTCGGCGCGGTCCTTGGGTGCGAAGCTGTTGAGCATCGCGGAGACCGCCTCGCGCGAACAGGAGCATTGCGCGCGCAGCGGCAGCGGCGCAAACACCCGCACGCCGCGCTCGTGAAACAGGCGATAAAGCAGCCGCTCGGCGGACAGATCGGGATCGATCAGTTCGACGTCCTCGACGGTTCCGATCAGCGACTGCCCCTCGATCCAGGCATCGTCTTCCGCGATGGCGTGGGCAACGACGCCCTCCGGCGCATCGCCTGGATGCAGATCAGCCTGCCGCGCCCGCTCCGGCGCCTTGGGAAGAAATTGCAGCAGCATGCCGCCGGCGCGCCAGCGATGCCGGGGACCGTCGCCGCCACCGCGCCATTCCTCGCCGACCGCCAGCCGCACCCGCGTCGGGATCTGTTCGGAGCGCAGGAAATATTCATGCGCGGCGTCCTCGAGGCTGCCCCCGTCCAGCGCCACCAGGCCCTGATAGCGGCTCATGTCCGGGCCCTGATCGATGGTCATCGCGAGATGGCCTCGGCCGAGCAGCGCGCCGGAATCCGCACCCGGCTTGAGTCGATTGGCGTCGAAGCGAGCATAGGCGCGCAAGCGGTCCGGGGCCTGGAAGTCGACGATCAGGAACGACACCGGGCCGTCGGTCTGGGTCTGCAGGATGAAGCGGCCATGAAATTTCAACGACGTGCCGAGCAGGGTCGTGAGCACGATCGCCTCGCCGAGCAGTTTGGCAACGGGTCGCGGATAATCATGCTTGGCAAGCGCATCGTCGAGCGCGGGACCGAGCCGTGCCAGGCGGCCGCGCAGATCGAGTTCGGCGACCTCGAACGGCAGCACCGCGTCGTCGACCGGAACCGGCGACGGCGCGCGGATCGGGGTGTCCTGAATTTTCATGTCGGGGGAATGGGCGGTCATGGCGCTCTATCTGGGGTCGGAACGCAGGATGCGAAAGGGGGCTATCCGTGTCCCGGACGCGGCGCAGCGTTCTTCACGCTGCTCCGCAGAGCCGGGACCCACTCCGAGTTCAACAGGATGGACCCCGGATCAGCAGCGCACCACGCCGCAAGAGCGGCGCGCTGCGCAGCATCCGGGGAACGCAAGATTGTAAGAGCCCTACCCCACCGTCTCGAAGCACCACGCCAGAATGCCCTTTTGCACGTGCAGGCGATTCTCGGCCTCGTCGAACACCACCGATTGCGGACCGTCGATCACCTCGTCGGTGACTTCGTCGCCACGATGGGCCGGCAGGCAATGCATGAACAGCGCATCGGGCTTGGCGAGCCGCATCAGCCTGGCGTTGACTTGGTAGGGCTTCAAAAGATTGTGCCGGTGCTCGCCGTCCTTGTCTCCCATCGAGAACCAGGTGTCGGTGACCACGCAATCGGCGCCGCGCACGGCGGCCTCCGGATCGTTGCCGAGCACGATCGACGCGGCCGTCGCCTTGATCCAGTCGCGCATCGCCTTGTTCGGCGCGAGCTCCGGCGGGGTCGCGACGTTCAATTTAAATTTGAACCGCTCCGCCGCATGCGCCCAGGACGCCAGCACATTGTTGTCGTCGCCGCTCCAGGCCACGGTGCGGCCTTCGATCGGCCCGCGATGCTCCTCGAACGTCATCAGATCCGCCATCACCTGGCAGGGATGCGAGCGCCGCGTCAGTCCGTTGATGACGGGCACGGTGGCATGCGCGGCGAGCTCCAGGAGCGCGTCGTGGTTGAGAATGCGGATCATGATGGCGTCGACGTAACGCGACAGCACGCGCGCGGTGTCGGCGATGGTCTCGCCGCGGCCGAGCTGCATTTCCGCCCCCGTCAGCATGATCGCTTCACCGCCGAGCTGGCGCATGCCGACATCGAACGACACCCGGGTGCGGGTCGAGGGCTTTTCGAAGATCATCGCCAGCGTCTTGCCCTCGAGCGGCCGGCTCAGTTTGTCGCCCTGGCTCTTCTGCGCCTTCAGCCTCGCCTTCATGGCGACGCTGGCGGCAAGCACGTTGCGCAGCTCCTTGGTCGGCAGTTCGTTGAGATCCAGAAAATGGCGCAGCGCCTTGCTCATTGGCCGGCCGCCGTTTGCAGCTGGTCGGGTGAAAGCGCCGTGCAGGCGCGATCGAGCCGGGTGACAGCCTCCTCGATCTCGGCCTCGGTGACGATCAATGGCGGCAGCAGCCGCACCACGTTTTCGCCGGCGCCGACGGTGAGCAGGTTTTGCCCGCGCAGCGCCGTCACCAGATCGGCCGACGGCACGACCGCCTTGACCCCGATCAGCAATCCCTCGCCGCGGACCTCGGCCAGCACGGTCGGATGGCGATCGACCACCGAGGCGAGCTTCTGCTTGAGCAGCAGCGACATTCTCTGCACGTGCTCGAAGAAGCCGGGCTTCAGCATGACGTCAAGCACGGCGTTGGCGGCGGCGACCGCGAGCGGGTTGCCGCCGAACGTCGAGCCGTGCGAACCCGGCGTCATGCCGCTGGCCGCCTCGGCGGTGGCCAGGCACGCCCCGATCGGAAAGCCGCCGCCGAGCGCCTTTGCCAGCGGCATCACGTCGGGCGTGACGCCGAGGCGCTGATGGGCAAACAATTCGCCGGTGCGGCCCATGCCGGTCTGCACCTCGTCGAAGATCAACAACAGGCCATTGTCGTCGCAGAGCTGGCGCAACGCCCTGAAGAAGGCATGCGGCGCGGCGCGGACGCCGCCCTCGCCCTGCAGCGGTTCGATCAGGATGCCGGCGGTCTGCGGGCCGATCGCGCCTTTGACAGCCTCGAGATCGCCGAACGCGACCTGATCGAAACCATCCATTGGCGGGCCGAAACCTTCAAGATATTTCGCTGACCCCGTGGCCGCCAGCGTCGCCAAGGTTCGCCCGTGAAACGCGCCCTCGAAGGTGACGATCCGGTAGCGCTCCGCTTGGCCCCTGGCGGCCTGATATTTGCGCGTGATCTTGATCGCGCATTCCATCGCCTCGGCGCCGGAATTGGCGAAAAACACCAGGTCGGCGAAGCTCACCTCGCACAGCCGCGCCGCGAGCCGCTCGCCATCGGGGCTCTGGAACAGGTTCGACATGTGCCACAGCTTGGTCGCCTGTTCCTGGAGCGCCGCGACCAGATGCGGATGGCAGTGGCCGAGCGCATTCACCGCGACGCCGGAGGTGAAATCCAGATAACGCTCGCCATTGGTCGCGGTCAGCCAGGCGCCTTCGCCGCGCTCGAAACCGAGATCGGCCCTGGCAAATACCGGAAGCAGATGCGACGTCGCACGGTTGGTCATGACGGTCACTGCGCGTTAGAACCGGCCTTGATGCGGCGCATTGGCGCGGCCGCATCGACACCCGTCCCGGAAAACAAAACGTGCCGCCTTTTCGGGGCGGCACGTGGGAACCATTCTATGCACACGGCGGTGCGTGTCAACCAGCCGGCAAGCGGCCGGCCCGGTAAAGGTACGGTGTCGCCGAAAGATCGCATCGCACGACTTAAGTGACGGAACATGTGGACGCGCTTACGCGAACTCTTGCGCCGGAGTCGCGCCATATTGTAGCCTCTCTCTCGTCGGGTACGACATCTCGTGCGGTAGTACTGTTTCTCTAAGTCGCAAATATTCGGCGTAAACGTTCGGGCGCGCTTTTCGCGCCCGGCGAGGGCTAAGGGATTCTGCCGGAAGGGATTTTTGAGACGATTGGCATCGCAGCGCTACCCCGAAAATCGGCCGGCGCGAGCGACGGAAAGAATGCGATGACGGTATTGACATGGTCTGACGATCGCGTCGAGCAACTGAAGAAATTGTGGGAAGCCGGGTTGTCGGCAAGCCAGATCGCCGCAGAACTCGGAAATGTCACCCGGAACGCCGTAATCGGCAAGGTCCACCGGCTCGGCCTTTCCGGCCGCGCCAAGTCTCCCTCTTCGGCCGTGCCACGCCAGCGCAAGGCGCGTCCCGCCCAGCACATGATGCGGGTTTCGCGTCCGGTCTCGCGCGGCAATACGGCGCTCGCCCACGCTTTCGAGGTCGAGCTGGAGCCGGATCCGATCGCCTTTGACAACGTCGTGCCGATGAGCCAGCGGCTGTCGCTATTGGAATTGAGCGAGGCCACCTGCCACTGGCCGATCGGCGACCCCTCCAGTTCGGAATTCTTCTTCTGCGGCGGCAAGGCGCTCACCGGCCTGCCCTATTGCGCGCATCACTCGCGGGTCGCCTACCAGCCGGCCGGCGACCGCCGCCGCCAGTCGCCGAAGTCGACGAGGTAGTCGGCTCTCGTGTCCCGGACGCGGTGCAGCGCTCTTCGCGCTGCTCCTCGTCATTGCGAGGAGCACTTGCGACGAAGCAATCCAGCCTTCCGTTATGCCGCGCGATGGATTGCTTCGCTTCGCTCGCAATGACGGCTGAACTAATCGTCCGTTTACTCCACCTTGGCAAACCGATCGTCCAGCGCATAGCCGGCGCCGCGCACGGTGCGGATCGGATCCTGCTCGCGACCGGGGTTGAGCAATTTGCGCAAGCGACCGATATGCACGTCCACGGTGCGCTCGTCGATATAGATATCGCGACCCCAGACGCTGTCGAGCAGTTGCTCGCGGCTGAACACCCGCCCCGGATGCTCCAGGAAGAACTCCAGCAGCCGGTATTCGGTCGGTCCCAGATCGACCGGACGGCCCGAGCGGGCGACGCGGCGCTTCTCGCGATCCAGTTCGAGGTCGCCATAGGTCAGCACGGTGGCCAGCCGTTCCGGGCTTGCCCGGCGCAACAGTCCCTTCACCCGCGCCAGCAATTCCGGCACCGAGAACGGCTTGACGATGTAGTCGTCGGCGCCGGTCGCAAGACCCCTGACCCGCTCGCTTTCCTCGCCGCGCGCGGTCAGCATGATGATCGGCAATTGCCTTGTCTCCGGCCGCGCCCGCAAGCGCCGGCACAATTCGATCCCGGACAGGCCGGGCAGCATCCAGTCGAGCACGATCAGGTCGGGCACCCGCTCCTTGAGCCGCGTGTCGGCGTCATCGCCGCGCCCGACCGTTTCGACGTCATAGCCTTCAGCGTCGAGGTTGTAGCGCAGCAGCGTCGTGAGCGCCTCCTCGTCTTCCACCACCAGAATGCGCGCGCTCATGTCGGTTGCCTTCTCCCCTGTTTAGGACGCGTTGCCTTCACGCGAACCGGTCTCCACTTCGCTCGAAAACGCTCTGTTGTTAATTGCCGGGCACAGTCGTGGCAAAGGTGGTCATGTCGCCCTTCGGGCGTTTGTCGAGTATTTGCTGGCCTTCGATCATGTAGAATACGGTCTCCGCGATATTGGTGGCGTGATCGCCGATCCGCTCGATGTTCTTGGCGCAGAACATCAGATGGATGCAGAAACTGATATTGCGCGGATCTTCCATCATGTAGGTCAGAAGTTCGCGGAATAGCGAGGTGCAGATGGCGTCGACTTCCTCATCGCCCTTCCAGACCGTCATCGCCGCCGGCAGATCGTGGGCCGCGTAGGCGTCGAGCACGGACTTCACCTGCGACTGCACCAGGTCGGTCATGTGTTCCAATCCGCGGATCAATTTCAGCGGCTGGAAATCGCTCTCCAGCGCCGCGACCCGCTTGCCCATGTTCTTGGCGAGGTCGCCGATCCGCTCCAGATCGGTCGCGACCCGCATCGCGCCGACGATTTCGCGCAAGTCGACCGCCATCGGCTGGCGCCGCGCGATGGTCGATACCGCACGCTCCTCGATCAGGCGCTGCAAATTGTCGATTTCGGCATCGGCCTCGACCACGCGCCTGCCAAGCGCGACGTCGCGGCGGATCAGCGCGTCGACGGATTCGACGATCATGCGCTCGGCGAGGCCGCCCATTTCCGCGACCAGCCGGGTCAGTTCCTGCAGATCGCTGTCAAATGCCTTGGCGGTATGGTCTGATTGCATTTCAATTCTCCCGCGATGTGCGCGTCAGCCGAACCGGCCGGTGATGTAGTCCTGGGTGCGCCGATCGTTGGGCGACGTAAAGATCTTGTTGGTTTCGTCGAATTCGATCAATTCGCCGAGATACATGAAGGCAGTGCGGTCCGATACGCGCGCCGCCTGCTGCATGTTGTGGGTGACGATCACGATGGTGTAGTCGGTCTTCAACTCATCGATCAGCTCCTCGATCTTGGCCGTCGAAATCGGATCGAGCGCGGAGCAGGGCTCGTCGAACAGGATCACCTCCGGGCGCACCGCGACGGTGCGGGCAATGCACAGGCGCTGCTGCTGCCCGCCCGAGAGGCTGAGGCCGTTGGCGCTGAGCTTATCCTTGACCTCGCCCCACAGCGCGCCCCGCTGCAGCGCCTGTTCAACGCGGCCATCCAATTCGGACTTGGGCAGTTTCTCGTAGAGACGGATCCCGAAGGCGATGTTTTCGTAAATCGTCATCGGAAATGGGGTTGGCTTCTGGAACACCATCCCGATCCGGGCCCGCAGTAGGTTCAGATCGAGCCCGGGTTCGAGGATGTCCTTGCCTTCGAGCAGCACCTGGCCCTCGGCGCGCTGACCGGGATATAGATCATACATCCGGTTGAGAACGCGAAGCAGCGTTGATTTGCCGCAGCCCGACGGGCCGATGAAGGCCGTGGCCTTGTTGGCATAAAGCGGAAGGCTGACGCTCTTGAGCGCCTTTGACTCTCCGTAATAGAAGTTCAGGTTTCGGATCGCGATCTTTTCCCTGAGCGCGGAGCCGTCCGCAGGGTGCGGCGTGGCGAGAGGGGCGGTTTTGGCGGTTGCCATGTTCATGATGCTTTCCTCGTTGCCGTCAGCGCGCGGGCCGTGATGCTCATCGCAAGCACCGCCAGCGTAACGATCAACGCGCCGGTCCAGGCCAGATCCTGCCAGTCCTTGTACGGGCTTAGCGCAAATTGAAAGATCACGGCCGGCAGGCTCGACATCGGCGCGTTGAGATCGGCGCTGAAAAATTGATTGTTAAGCGCGGTAAACAACAACGGCGCGGTTTCGCCGCTGATCCGGGCAACGGCGAGCAGCAGTCCGGTGACAATTCCGGCTCGCGCCGCGCGGTAGGCGATCTGGCGGATCATCAGCGACCGCGGCAATCCGATCGAAGCCGCCGCTTCCCGCAACGTATCGGGGACCAGCGTCAGCATGTCTTCGGTGGTTCGAACCATCACCGGCACCACCAGCACCGAAAGTACGACGGCGCCGGCTATTCCCGAAAAATGGCCCATCGGACGAACCATGACATAGTAGATGAACAGGCCGACCACAATCGACGGCGCGCTGAGCAGGATATCGTTGATGAACCGGACCACACTCGTAAGATGAGAATGACGGCCATATTCGGCCATATACGTTCCGGCCAGGATTCCGATCGGGGCGCCGATCAGAACCGCCAATGCCGTCATGATCAGGCTGCCGACAATGGCGTTGAGAAGTCCGCCGACCGCTCCCGGCGGCGGCGTCATTTCAGTGAAGACGCGAAGCGACAATCCGCTGAACCCTTGCCAGAACAACACCCCGAGGATCAGCGCCAGCCAGGTGAGACCGACGAACGTGGCGCCATAGGACGCCACGGCCGCGAGCACATTGCGGCGACGGCGCGAGGCGTAAAGCGAAGCATCCATCAGCCGATCCTCCGCTCGATCCGCAGCAGCAAGTACCGCGCGATCGCGAGAACAACGAATGTGATGATGAAAAGAATGAGACCGAGCGCGATCAAGGATGACGTGTAGAGGTCGCCCACGGCCTCAGTGAACTCGTTGGCGATCGTTGCCGAAATGGTCGTGCCGGGCGCAAGCAGGGAACCGGATATCTTGTGGGCGTTTCCGATCACGAAAGTGACCGCCATGGTTTCGCCGAGCGCCCGACCCAGCCCGAGCATCACCCCGCCGATCACGCCGATGCGGGTGAACGGCAAGACGACGTAACGCCAAACTTCCCACTGGGTCCAACCGAGCCCGTAGGCGGCTTCCTTCAGAACCGGCGGCACGGCGGCGAACACGTCACGCGAGATCGAGGTGATAAAGGGCAATACCATGATCGCGAGGATCAGGCTCGCGGTCAGAATTCCGATGCCGAACGGCGGACCTGCGAACAGCGTGGAAAGTAGCGGTACGTTTTCGAAGGCCGCAATCATGGGCGGCTGCAGATGTTGCTGCAGGAAGGGGGCGAACACGAACAGGCCCCAAATTCCGTAGATGATGCTGGGGATGCCGGCCAACAGCTCGATGGCGATGCCGATCGGCCGGCGCAGCCACATCGGACAAAGTTCGGTGAGAAACATCGCGATCATCAGCCCAAACGGCACCGCGATCAGCATGGCGATCAGCGAGGTAATGATCGTGCCGTAGATCGGCGCCAGCGCGCCGAATTTCTCGGTGACCGGGTTCCAGCTCTGGGTCGTGAAAAAACCAAATCCAAATTCTTGAAAGGCCGGCAGCGCGCCCAAAAACAGCGACACGATCACGCCGCCCAGCACCACCAGCACGAAGATCGCCGCGGACTTGGTGATGCGATGGAAAACGATGTCGCCGACCCGGAGCCGGTTAAGCACCTTGGCCCGCTCAGCGACATCCTGCATGCCCACCCCGGCCTCCTGCCAAGCCACATCGACCACGCGGCACCTCCCAATGCACTCGCTGAAAATCAGAAACCCGGCAGCCGAACCGAAGCAGCTTTCCGAATGTGAGAGCGGGGAGGCAACGCTTCCCCGCTCCCGTTGACTTCAGTTGGACGCGTCGAACAACGGCTTGCCACTGCCGTCCTTGATTTCGGCCGTCCACATCTTCTGGATGGCGGTCACCACCTTGTCCGGCATTGGAACGTAGTCCAGGTCCTCGGCCATCTTGGAGCCCTTCTTGTAGGCCCAGGCGAAGAATTTCAGCGCTTCGGTGGCCGCGGCCGGATCTTGCGGCTGCTTGTGGATCAGAATGAACGTGGCGCCGGCGATGGGCCAGGATGCAGCACCCGGCTGATCCGTCAGAATGACGAAGTAATGGTCGGCCTTTTCCCAATCCGCATTCGCCGCCGCGGCCTGGAATGCCGCTGCGCTAGGCTCAACCGCCTTGCCGTCCTTGTTGATCATGCTGACCGCGGTCATCTTGTTTTGCTTGGCGTAGGCATATTCGACATAGCCAATCGCGCCCTTGGTATTGGCGACGTTGTTCGCCACGCCTTCATTGCCCTTGGCGCCGATGCCGGCCGGCCACTCGACCGAGGTGTTGGCACCGACTTTCGATTTCCAGTCGGCGCTGACCTTCGACAGGTAGTCGGTCCAGATGAACGTGGTGCCGGAGCCGTCGGAGCGATGGACCACGACGATCGCCTGTTTGGGAAGCTTCGCCGAGGGGTTCAGCTTGGCGATCGCCTCGTCATCCCACGACTTGATGTCGCCGAGAAAGATTTTCGCGAGCGTCGCGCCGTCGAGCTTGAGGTCGCCGGGCTTCACGCCGTCGAGATTGACCACCGGCACGTCGCCGCCTACGACCGTCGGGAACTGAACGAGGCCTGATTTGGTCAAATCGTCCGGCTTCAGCGGCATGTCGGACGCGCCGAAGGTCACGGTCTTGGACTGGATCTGCTTGATCCCGCCGCCCGACCCGATCGACTGATAGTTCATGCCGTTGCCGGTTTCCTTCTTATAGGAATCAGCCCATTTGGCGTAGATCGGGTATGGGAACGTCGCGCCCGCACCGGAGATGTCCAAGGCACGAACGGGCATCGTCGAAGCGGCCACAAGGCCGGCAGCGAAAGCCATCTTAAGAAATTTCATGAGTCTCTCCTGGTACTGTTCTGAGCGAGGTCCATGCCCGTGATCTTCAACTCCGCCTTGCTCGCTTCGAAGATCGTCCGCACTGAAACGCAAACCCTTGCTCACGACGAACAGAGGCAGCTGGTCACCAAAGACGGTCCGATCAAAAAGCCGACCGCAAGTACAAGTATTCGTCGCTCCATCGACTTCCGTCTCGATCTGGGCTCGGTACCCGTACGAGCCCGCCATCATTGTTTTATGATGTTTGGATGACAGTTGGATGACGGTACTAAGTAACTGAAACTGCTTTGCTTTAGGCAAAATCCGGAGTTCCGACCTGGGGAAAGTGGGCAGTCAGGGTGGCCGGGTTTTTCGGCCCGCTTGCGCTCAAAAGCCGGTCGCGATGACGGTTAACATTATGTTTATGCAGCAATAAGCCACCTCCGGTTCCGCCCTTGGAACAGTTCGTTTGCAGATGGTCCCTTCGGCGCGAATGTGTCGCCGCGACGGTCCGGTATGAACATCGTTTTGGTTATTGCGGGCGAGCGCGATTTTCCAACGACGGGCTTGCGATATTCTTGAAGACAGCCGTCGGCCATTTTGGCATCGGACCACTTCTCGCTGAACGGACTGCGCTAGACTTAAGCGAGACAACCCGGCTTGCGATTCCTCATCCTCGTGCTAGCTAGAGACTCCCGTTAGTTACGGTCAGGATCGATGCCTCGTTTTGCAATTTCGTTGATGATTGTCGGGTCCTTGCTCTTGTCGGGGGCATTCTCTGCGTTCGCGCAGACGCCTGCCCCGTCCCCAAAGTCTCCCGGGGAGATCGCCGCCGCCAGCAGACGTCTTGCGGAAAAGAAAGAGAACTGCCGGCTTCAGGCGAAAGCGCAAAAACTGAGTTATCTGAAGCGCCGCGTGTTTGCTCGCGAGTGCGTCAAAACCAGCCCGTAACGACTTCGCAATCCTGCGCGCAGCCACGTCGCCGGCATAGGCCTGCGGCCCGTTTCACTGATGCGAATGCCTTGCTCGATGCTAGCTCGAAGCCGGGGTCTTGGCTTGGGGAAAACAAGCGGTAAAGGTGGCGCCGTGTTTCAGCACGCTTTCGATCAAGAGCCGGCCGCGGTGGCGATTAACAATATGTTTGACCAGCGATAAACCGAGCCCGGTTCCGCCCTGGGCGCGGCTGTCGCCGACATCCACCCGGTAAAACCGTTCGGTGAGCCGCGGCAGATGTTCCGGCGCTATCCCCGGGCCGAAATCGCGCACCATCACCCGCACCTCCGGCACGCCCTCGCCCGATATCGCCGAGGTGAGAGAGACGATGACCTTGCCGCCGGAGGCGCCATATTTCAGCGCGTTTTCGATCAGGTTCTCGAACAGCCGCAGCAATTCCTCGCGATCGCCCGCGATCGCAACCGCCACCTCCGGCAGATCGATGTCGATCACGACCTGACGTTCGCGCGCTAAGGGCTCCAGCCCGTCCGCGACCTGTCGGATGATCGGAACGATATCGACCAGCGTGTCCGGGCGGACATGGGCGGATAGTTCGACCCGCGACAACGACAAGAGATCGTCGATCAGCCGCGCCATTCGCGTCGCCTGGATATGCATGATGCCGAGAAAACGCTCGCGCGCCTTGGCGTCGTCCTTGGCCGGCCCCTGCAATGTGTCGATGAAGCCCGACAACGCCGCCAAAGGCGTGCGCAGTTCATGGCTGGCGTTGGCCACGAAATCGGCGCGCATTTCCTCGACCCGGCGCAGCGGCGTTTGGTCATGGAAGGTCATCAGCATGCATTTGTCGGTGCCGCCGAACAGCGTTGGCACCGGCACCGGCGTGATGATCAGTTCCATCCAGCGATCGACCGGCACGTGATCGAGATAGGTCGCGCGACGGGTTTCGGTGGTCGCGATGGCTTCGCGGAGGGCGGCAATGATCTCGGGCGAACGCAACGCAAATTGGGCGAGCTCATTCTTGCGCAGCGCCGGCGCCAGTTGGGCGGCGGCGGCGTTGAGGTGAATGACGCGGCCGGCACGGTCCAAGAGGACGGCCGGATCGGGCATGCCGGCGACGATGGCGCTGACGGCCGCGGTCTCGATCGGGTTGGCCCCGCGGACGTCTTCCCGTGACGCCGCCACATTGTGCAACCGCCACGGCACCAGCGCGGCGGCGGCGATGCAGAGAAAGATGAAGGCGGCGCGAACCGGTGACAATTCCCCGAGCCCGACCACGACGGCAAGCGCCAGAGCGGCGGCAAGCAGGATGATGGCCGAATGTCTCAACCGATCCGGCCACGGCGAAAAGATGGAAGAGGGAGTATCGTCTATTGCCATCGGCCGGCTCTCATCCCATTCGGGTCCGCATCGTCAGGAGCCGGTATCCCCCCGCTCCCGGACGTATACGGCCTGTTGTTTCGGCTCCACGGCTGCGCCGGCTGACCCCCGCCGCAGGCGCTTCAGCCGCGCGCCGAGGATAACCTCCCGAAACGTCAGCAAGATTACAGATATGACGAACGGAGCAATATAATAGAGAAGGCGGAACAAAAGCATTCCCGCGAGCAGGTCTTCCCGGTGCATCTGCTTGTCGAAGTGCAGAATCCCGTAAAGCATCGCCGCGTCGAAAACACCTAATCCGCCCGGCGAATGGCTCGCGAAACCCAGCAGGGTGGCCGAGACGAAAATCACGGCGACGACGACGAAACCGACATACGGCTCGTTCGGCATCAGCACGTACATCGCCAGCGCGCAAAAGCCGAGATCGACAATTCCGATCGCGATCTGCAGCAGCGTCAGCGGTCCACCCGGCAGCACCACCGTCCACGGCCCGCGGCCAACATTGCGCGGTTGCATCCAGACCCAGACCACATAGGATACCAGTCCAATGATGATGGCGATCGCGACGATCCGGTTCAGCCACGGCGGAAGCTGATCGATCGCGGAGGCGGCTTCCGGATGAAAGGCGATCCCCAGTCCCAGTACGGCGGCATTGCCAAGCCAGAAGGTGAGGCCGGCAAGAAAGCATATTTTGGCGACGTCGATCGCGTTCAGCCCCCAGGCCGAATAGATGCGATAGCGCACCGCGCCGCCGGTAAAGACGCTGGCGCCGACATTATGCCCGATCGAATAGCTGGTGAAGGCCGCAAGCGCGTTGACCCGATAGGGAACTTCGTTTCGGCCGATCGCGCGCACCGCGAACAGGTCGTAGAAGGTCAGCGTGAAATAGCCCGCCGCCACAAACAACGCCGCCAGCGCGATCGAACGGGACTCGGTGCGCTTGATGGCCTCGATCACCTCGCCGGCATCGATGCCCCGAAGCTTATGATAGAGCACATAGCACGCGATCCCGATGATCGTGATGCTGAGCGCAACGCCTAACTTGTGCAAGATTTGCCTATGGCGCAGAATCGAGACCACTCTGCGTATTGCTTCCAGCATCTAGACCTCGAACTACGATCCCGCGACCATGGCGCCCACGCGGCCTTTGCCGCCGTCAGCGCCATGCTTGCTCCCGGCCTCATGTGGTAGCTTGTTTTGAGCCGGAGTGGAATTCGCTTGATGCGAATAAAACGCGCTGCTTCAATCTATTAGGGGCATCGGTGACCGCGGATTCGGCGAGGTTTGCCCGCCTTCGCTCCGGCGGCCAAAGTCCACCACCCCGGCCTGCCTGTCCGTTTCACGATTTCAGGCGACCGGTCGTGCCGAGGGAAGCTGGAAAAACACCAGATCGAGTTCCGGGCGCCTCGCCGAGCAGCCGGAAAGCCGCGCGCAAGGCGAGCTCAGCCTGCCCTAGCACTACCGGAAAGCACCCAGTTGCGAAGCCACGACCCCACCGTGCAACCGGCCAGATACAGCGCCAGCATGATGAGACCGAGATCGAGCCAATAGCCAAAGCGGCCGGGGATCACACGCGCCAGCGCGGCAGCGACAAGCGCGGCCACCAGCGCCGCCAGCCACCGGGTCGTCGTCTTCGACACCCCTTGACCGCGATGAACAACGGCGATCCAGCCCATCGCAAAACCGAGCAATAGCGAGGTCAGCAACCAACCCCAATGAAACGTCGCCAGATAGACCATCGCTATTCCTTCACCACGAATTCGATGCGGCGGTTCTGCGCCTTGCCCTCGTCGGAATCGTTGGTCGCGACCGGCTGGGTGCTGCCGTAGCCTACCGCCGTGAACCTGCTTGCGGGCAATCCGGCCTTGACCAGATAATCCATGACGGCCTGCGCCCGCTTTTCGGAGAGCGCCTGGTTGGCGGCATTCTCGCCATCGGTGTCGGTATGTCCGGCCACCTCGATATTGGCGGTCGGGCAGCGCAGCGCGGTTTCGATCAGCCGATCGAGCAGACCTGCCGAATCCGGATCGAGGGTCGAGCGTCCGGACACGAACCGGATCGTTCCCTTGCCCAGTAACTCGGAAAACAGCTGCTGACAGACGGTGGCGTCCACCGGCGCGGCTGCGGGTTTGACGGAGATCTCCGGCTTGAGCTGAAAGCCTTGCGGAAAGTCCTTGACCAGGCTGCCGCGGATCTGGGCCGGCGCCGCGTCATAGAATGCGTCGCCCGAGAGCTTCAGCTCCCGGTCGGACACCACGAGCGTGCCCGTCGATAACCGCGACAATGCCCCCAAAGCCGGCACCACCGCGCCGGCGAATCCGGATGGGGCGCCGACGCTCGCCTTCAGATTGTCGACCACCTTTTCGCTGAAGAATTTGCGCCCCGCAGCCGCCACGATCGCCGCATGGACCGCGTTGTCGGGCACATAGCCGGTCAGCGTCAGCGTCAAAGCGACCGGGTCCTTGTAAGCCTGAAAAATATAGGGCGGTGCCTTGACCTCATTGGTGGCGACCGAAAAGCCTTCCGGGAGGTTCTTCAGCGCGGCCGCGATCGCTTCCCGGCCGCCGAGATCGCGCGCCATGCCGGACAGACTGACCTTGTTGTCCGAAATCGTGATCTTGCCATCCTTCAGTTTTCCGACCTGCTCCAGCAGCACCAGCGCCACATCGTCGAAGCGGGGCGGCGCGCCCCGCGACAAATTCATCTGATCGACCACCTCGACGCCACCGAGGGCGGCGCGGGCAGCCTCCAGCAATCTGCCCTTGCTCGTCGGCAAAGGCGAACTGCCCGACAACGTGACCCTGACGACGTCGCGCTCGGCCGACCAAACGAACGGCTTGGCTTCGGGGACGAGACGGGTTTCATCGTTGACCAGCCGAACGCCGGGCACGGTTGCCACCGCGGCTACGGCGCTGCGACGGCCGTCTTCGGAGAAGGCATCCGCGGCAAAGCTGACGTCGCGGCCGGCGACCGCGATTCGCCTCTTGTCGAGCACGGTATCCTTAAGGGCGGCGGTGGAGCGGGCGGCGAGATCGGATTCCAGGGGGGCGGTATTCGTCCATGCCGCGATCGCCCAAAAGATAACCAGCGGAATGGTGCCCGGCCACCATTTGCTGCTCCACCTGAAAAGTCCGTGCATTCGATGTCCCGCGGAGCCCAATGTGACCGTTCAGGAGTTCTGTTCAATTTCGCGGCAAGTACGTCAAGAGAAGTTCTGAACCAAAACCACACGAGTGCAGTGGATTTGACGTTCGTTCCTCACCCAGCCTGGAGCTCGTATAGCGAAATTCAAATCCAAAACTCCACTGCTATCCAAAACCGGCAGCACTAGAAACATAGTGAGAACAAACCCTTGCGGGGCTGTCAAATCCGAAATAAAGGGGATTGGTCGAGCCGTTTCTTCAATGCTCTCCCGATCACAGACATCAAAGACCGCCGGATTCAACGTCCGTTTGGTGCCCCAAAACCGGAAGTGACGGCACTCATTCAATCAGTTGGTCGGCGCGAAGCAGCAGCGACGGCGGTACGGTTAGGCCCGGCGGCTTTGCAATTTTCATGTTAAAAATCAGCTTCAATTTCGCAGCCTGTTGGACTGCTCATTTTCGGAAATTCCATTGCCTACCGGAGAGCAAAATGAAAAAGGGTCTTGCGTTCGCGATCTTTGGCATCGCGATCACGATGGTACTTGTTACGTCCGACGCTTTTGCTGGCGATGAAGAGATTTGGGGAACGTACAAGCTGATTAGCGCAACCAAGAAGTTCCTCGATACAGGGGACATCGTGAGCACATTTGGAGAGCATCCCAAAGGTTATATTACGTACGGCAAGGAAGGCCGTATGCTGGTCCTTATCACTTACGACGGTCGAAAAAAGCCTCAGGACGCCTTGAAGACGTCGATCGAAGAGCGTGACGCATTATTTCGCAGCATGCTGGCCTATGGCGGCACCTATACGTACAGTGGCAATCGAATTGAGCATCACGTTGACATTTCGTGGAATGAATCTCGAAACGGCACCACCCTCATACGCAACGTCACCAGAGATGGCGATCGTTTGACTTACATCACGGAGCCCTTCCCCGATTCAAATCAAGAAACGTTGGGAAAAATGGTCGTCTCTACGCTGATTTGGGAAAAGATGCCGTAGAACCCATCCCGGTGAACGCCGGGCACTCCCCACAACAAGGGAAGAGGGAAAGACCCGCTTTCCTTGACACGTCTAACTCCCATGCCCAGAACCATGGGCAAAAATCAGGGAGGAACCTATGTTCAAGGATCTGTTTTCGCTTCAGGGCCGCATAGCGCTTGTGACCGGCGGATCGCGCGGCATCGGCAGAATGATCGCCGCGGGCTTTCTCAACCAGGGTGCGGCCAGGGTTTACATTACGGCGCGCAAGGCAGGCCCGTGCGAGACCACCGCGAAGGAACTCACGGCCGAATATGGCGGCGAATGCATCGCGCTGCCGATCGATATTTCCACCGTGGCCGGCATCGAGATGCTGGCGGCCGAGATCGGCAAGCGTGAGCCGCGGCTCGACATTCTCGTCAACAATGCCGGCGCGGCCTGGGGCGCGGATTTCGACGAATTCCCGGAAAGCGGCTGGGACAAGGTAGTGAACCTCAACCTCAAGACGCCATTCTTTCTGACCAAGGCGCTGGCGAGTTTATTGCGCGCCGCGGCTAGCGCCGCGAAGCCCGCCAAGGTGATCAACATCGCCTCCATCGACGGCATCTTCGTCAACCCGATGGAGACCTACTCCTACGCCGCGAGCAAATCGGGGCTCATTCATCTGACGCGCCGGATGGCCGCCAAACTGATCCACGACCACGTCGTGGTCACGGCGATCGCGCCGGGACCGTTCAAGTCGGACATGAACCGCGCCGCGCGCGACAACGCCGATATCGTGGCAACGCGCGTGCCCGCGGGACGTATCGGAACCGATGAGGATATGGCGGGAGCCGCGGTCTATCTCGCCTCGCGCGCCGGCGATTACGTGGTCGGCGCCACCATCGCGGTCGATGGCGGCATCGCGTATGCGAATCCAGGCATCAAGGGCGACGGGTGGGAATAGGCTAGCTTAGGCAACGAGGCCCCATCCGTTCTCTCCCCCCTTGTGGGGGAGAGAGCCGAGCGCGCCGAGTCGTGACGGCGCAGCTAGGCGGCAACCTCACCTCTCGGTCTTGGTATATTCGAAGTCAGCCTGCGGCGCGTTGGGCAGCTCGCGATCCAGCGCCTCCCGGTATCGTAGGCATCCGCGCAGGAATTTCGGCCAGGGCGGGACCGCAACATCGGGCGCGATCGGCTCGGGCAGCAGGCCCCAGAGCTGGGGATGATGCCAACAAAGATCATGGCCGGTACTGTCTCGGTGGGCGCGGATACCCGCTCGCAAGCGCAAAACCTCTGCAACAAGTTGCTCGCGATCCATTCCCTCAAGGTCACGGTCGAGATCCATGCCGGCCTCCTCCCGGTTTAACGCTGACGTCTCGATCTTCAGATATTCGACGGCGGGCTGCCCCGCCACGCGCCTGCGGAGTTAAGTGAAGCCAAGCATGCCCTAAGAGGAGGGGTGACGGGCCTCTCCCACCAACGAGACTGCCGAGATACCTGTACCCCCTCACCCGCCGCGCCAAGAGCGCCGTGGCCGAAGCTTCGCTTCGGCGTTCTTAAGAACGGCCGCCAAGGGCGGCCTGTGCTCTCCCCGCAAGGGGAGAGGTTAGGAAACAAACCTCACGTTTCGATCTTCACATATTCAAAGTCGCCCGGCTTGTTGTCGATCCCGACCTTGGGCGGCGAGATCCAGGGCGCGAATTCGCCGACATCCCTCACCGGCGTCATCAACGAGCCAATGAAATCGCCGTCGTCCGTCGACGGCAGCCAATCGTTCCGGCGCTTGTTCCAGGTCGCGTCGTCGATCAGCACGCCATCGGGGCTGGCGTGGATGTCCTTGAACTCGCCGATCGCGCGGTGGAAGGCGACGTTCGGCAGCGTCAGCTTGAAGCCGTAGCCGGCGGTCGAGATGATCTTGTTCCAGCGCAACAAGCCCTTGACGCAGTCCTGGGTGTAATCGTCGCGCAGCCGCATGTTCAGCGCGGTCAGCGCTGGTTCATCGACGCGCTTGATCTGCCCGTCGACCAGCTTGAGCACCGGATAGGTATCGTGCTCGAGGCGGTGATCGTCCTTGATCTGGGTCTCATGGAAGCGGCCCTTGACGCCGGCATTGAAGGCGTTCGCCGCGTTGGTGGAGACTTCCGAACCGAACAGGTCGAGCGACAGCGTGTAGTGCAGGTTCAGCTTCTTCTGGATGGTCGGCAGATCGATGACGCCGAGCGCGCGGACCTTGGCGATATCGGTGGGATCGCTGATGCCGGCGGCCCGCATCGCCTCGACGGCGCGCTGTATCACGCGGCTGATGCCGGTCTCGCCGACGAACATGTGGTGGGCTTCCTCCGTCAGCATGAAGCGGCAGGTGCGCGACAAAGGATCGAAGCCGGATTGCGCCAGCGAGTGCAACTGCATCTTGCCATCGCGGTCGGTGAAGTAGGTGAACATGAAGAACGACAGCCAATCCGGCGTCGCCTCGTTGAAGGCCCCCAGCATGCGCGGGCTATCGGCGTCGCCGGAGCGGCGGCGCAACAGTTCATCCGCCTCCTCGCGGCCGTCGCGGCCGAAATATTTCTGCAACAGGTAGACCATCGCCCAGAGATGGCGGCCTTCCTCGACATTGACCTGGAACAGGTTGCGCAGGTCGTACAGCGAGGGCGCGGTCTTGCCGAGATGGCGCTGCTGTTCGACGGAGGCGGGCTCGGTGTCGCCCTGGATCACGATCAGGCGACGCAGCATGGCGCGATGTTCGCCCGGCACTTCCTGCCATGCCGGCTCGCCGTAATGCTGGCCGAACGGAACGACGCGGTTCTCCTCTTGGGGCGCAAGGAGTATGCCCCAGCGATAGTCCGGCATTTTGACGTAGTCGAACTTGGCCCAGCCGCGCGGATCGACCGAATAGGCGGTGCGCAGGTAGACCAGCGATTGCTGGAAACCCTCCGGCCCCATGTCGCCCCACCAGTTCATGTAACCGGGGTGCCAGCCTTCCAGCGCCTTGAGCACCTGGCGATCCTCGGAAAGATTCACGTTATTGGGAATCTTGGTCGAGTAATCGACGTTCATGATGTTCACGTTCATGGCGGAACTCCTTGCTCGGTCTCGTTTCCCAGACGCGGTGCAGCGCGAAGCGGTGCGCCGCAGAGCCGGGATCCATTCAGTGGCAGCGTGGGTCCCGGTTCTGCAGCGCGTCACAAGTGCCGCGCAGCGCCCGGGACACGAAATCAAACTCTCGTCGTATCGAACTGCGCCTTCTGGCCGGTGCCGTAGCGGCGCAACGCGCCTTCCTCGCCGACCGCGTTGGGACGCTGGAAAATCCAGTTCTGCCACGCGGTGAGGCGGGAGAAGATTTTCGATTCCATGGTCTCGGGTCCGACGAAGCGCAGATTGGCTTCCATGCCGGTGAGGCTGTCGGGCGAGAAAGAAGTGCGCTCCTCGAAGAACACCCTGATCTCGTCATCCCAGTCGATATCGTCGAGCGCGAAGGTGACGAGGCCGAGCGCTTCGGCCTCCTCGGCGTCGAGCGCCTTGCCGATCGCGGCTTGCGCGCGCGCGACGTCTTCGGGGTCGGCCTGAAAGCGCGATTGCAGCCGCGTCAATCCGTGGCTCATCGGATAGGGACCGAAATTCATCGCCGAGAGTTCGATGGCCGGCGGGCTGCGGTTGTCGCCCTGCCGCGAGCCGATCAGCATGTAGGAGCGATCGGCGGCGAACACGAGTTCGGCCAGCGTGCCGGCAAAGCACGAACCCGGCTCGACCAGCGTCACCAAGGTGCGCGAGGTGACGTCGATGCGCTTGAGCACCCGCTTCCAATACTGCCTGATCTCGTTGACCAGCCAATGCGCCTTGTTGGCCTCCAGAAACGCGTCGCAGGCCAACACGTTGGCGCGCTCGCCATGCGACTTGAACACCAGCATGCCGATCTGCAGTTCGTTGATGCGCAAATGCAAGATGGCGTCGTCGAGTTCGCGCGCCACCTGCAGCGGCCAGAACGCGGCCTCTTGCGCGATCATGCCGTCGATATCGGCGGGCGGCGGCGTCTCGGGCGCCTTGATCGAAATGGTGGCGATGCGCTGCTGCCGGTCGATATCGACGCTGACCAGGCCATAGCGGATGCTATTTTCGTCGAAACTGCGCGTCAGCGGCGTGAGCGCGATGCGCTGTCCAGAGCCATTGCGCCTCGAGGCGGCGGCGAATTCCCTGGCGCGCTCGGTGACCTTGGCTTCGAGCTTGCTGTTCGGCACGATCTCGTCGACCAGGCGCCATGCCACCGCCCGCTTGCCCTTGACGCCTTCCTCGATGGTGCAGAAATAGTCGGCGTGGTCGCGGCGAACCTTGCGCTTGTCGACCACGCGCGTCAGCCCGCCGGTGCCCGGCAACACCGCCAGCAGCGGCACTTCAGGCAACGCCACTGAGGCTGCGCCATCATCGGCGAGAATGATGTGGTCGGTGGCCAGTGCCAGTTCGTAGCCGCCGCCGGCCGCCGTGCCATTGACGACGGTGATGAAGCGCTGCCCGGAATTCTCTGATGAATCCTCCAGCCCATTGCGGGTCTCGTTGGTGAATTTACAGAAATTGACCTTGTGGGCGTGGGTTGCGCCGGCCAGCATGCGGATATTGGCGCCGGCGCAGAACACGCGGTTCTTTCCGGAGCGCAGGATCACGACTTTCACGCCGGGGTGCTCGAAGCGCAGCCGCTGCACCGCGTCGGCGAGTTCAATGTCGACGCCGAGATCGTAGGAATTCAGCTTGAGCTGATAGCCCTCGAACAGCCCGCCATTCTCGTCGACATCCATCGTCAGGGTGGCGACCTCGCCCTCGACAGTGAGCTTCCAATGCCGGTAGCGCGACGGATCGGTTTGAAAATCGATGGTGCTGGCGCCGCCAGCGAGAACGCGATCTTCACCGGCCATGGAAATCCCTATCCGCGGTTTTGCTGACCAACCTGACATGCACAATAATGCATGTTTCGACCGAGGTCCAGAGCCTTCTGGGTCACAAATTCTGCATTTTGCTTCATATTCGGCCGATCGGGCCGATCGCGACCCAATCGGCCTTGGATAACGAGGCTTGTGCCAGTTTGGCCTGCAAAAGTGCCGCCAGCGCGGCCGTCGGGAAAGAATCGGCAAATCCGTCGCCGGCGGCGGCCGCCTTGCGCGCACCCAGCGCATTGACCTCTGCCAGCGCCTCGTTCCAAAGCCGCGCCGCCGCGTGGGGCTTTTGCATCCGCAGTTTCAGGTTGGCGTGGGCGATCTGGATGCAGGCCCGCAACAGGATCCGCTCGCGGCCGCCTTGGGGTGCCGCCGCCCACACCGTTTCCAGGATCTCCTGCGATTCCCAGAAATAACCGGCGTCGTTGAGCACAATCCCGTAGCGCAGCGCCGGGTGGCGCGCGGGAACGAAGTCGCGAAAACGCGACGGCACCAGCGCCTTGGCCTGCCACAGCGTATCGCGATCGGGCTCGGCGTCGGCGGCCACGCCAGGCACATAGGCCCAGCCCGGCAGCGGCAAATCGGCTGCCCTTGACGAAGGAATATTCATTGACGCAATGCCACAACTTAAATTTTAAGCGGCTCGGCCCGCCGAGCCTTCATGCAAATACAAAATACGTTTAGCGAATTCGGTAATCGAATTGAGCGTCGGCTGCGGCGCGTCCCGGTGCGGCGAATGTCCGGCGCCGGGAATGATCGTCACATCGACCGGACAGTAACACTCCTGTTGGGCAATTTCGACCTGGCGAATGGTCCCATATTGGTCGTCGGCGCCCTGCACGATAGCCACCGGTACGCGGATATAGGCGAGATATCCCGAGATGTCCCATTGGCGAAACGCCGGATCGAGCCAGGCGCCGTTCCAGCCGTAGAAGGCGTTGTCGACATCGCCATGCCAGCGCGCCAGTTTGGCCCTGAAATCCGTGGTCTCGTAGGCCCTTTTGATTTCGGCGATCGAGGCCACCGAAACATCTTCGACGATGAAATGCGGCGCGATCATCACAAGCCCGCGGACGCGATGGTCGCCGGCGCCACCGGCGTAAATCGCCGCGATCGAGGCGCCGTCGGAATGCCCGAGCAGCAATCCGCGGCGGAAGCCGATATTGTCGAGCAGACCGGGCAACGTTTCGAGCGCCTCGGTGTGCATATAGTCGAGCGGGCGCGGCAGCTTCGCCTTCGTCGAGGCGCCATAGCCGCGGCGCGAATAGGCGAAGACGCCGGTGCCGGTCGCCTCTTGCAGCCGGTCCGGAAAATCCCCCCATAGCGCCACCGAGCCCAGGCCCTCGTGCAGCATCACGATGGTCGGCGCGTCCGCGGGCGCCGGCCCGATCATCCGGTATTCGAGATCGGCGGCGCCGACGCGCAAGAAGCCGGAGGGGTTTAGATCTCGCACGACATTGACTTTCCGAACGCGACTGCGACGCCGCACCTCATGTTTGTTGTCGTCCCTGCGAAAGCAGGGACCCATACTCCGCGGCCTCTCGTTAAGCGGAATGGCCAACGCCCTTCGTAACAATGAAAGCCGGTGGTTATGGGTGCGTGCTTTCGCAGGGACGACGAGCAGAGAGGATCGGGGCTCCTTCCACTACGGCGCCCCATCCCGCAATTTGAACCTTTGAATCTTTCCGGTCGCGGTTTTCGGCAAGGCATCGACGACCTCGATCCAGCGCGGATATTTCCAGACCCCGATCTTCTGCTTGACGTACTCCTTCAACGCGTCCTGCAGGCCGTCGGTCTTGGCGCCTTGCTTGAGCACCACGAACGCCTTGGGCTTCAACAGTCCTTCCGGATCGGCCTCGGGCACCACGGCAGCCTCTAATACCGAGGGGTGGGTGATCAGCGCGCTCTCGACCTCGAACGGCGACACCCAGATGCCGGACACCTTGAACATGTCGTCGCTGCGGCCGCAGAAGGTGTAGCGCCCATCGGCATCGCGCACGTATTTGTCACCGGTGCGGGTCCAATGGCCCTCGAAGGTGCGGCGGGTCTTGCTGCGCTGGTTCCAGTAACCCTCGCCGGCCGAGGGCGCATCGACGAGGAGTTCGCCGACCTCACCATCGGGCACCTCAGCGCCGGCCTCGTTGACAAGCCGGACCCTATAGCCCGGCACCGGACGGCCGGATGTGCCATATTTGATATCGCCCGGCGCGTTCGACAGGAAAATATGCAACAGCTCGGTCGAGCCGACGCCGTCGAGAATATCGACGCCGAAGCGCGCCTTCCAGGCGTTGCCGACCGATTCCGGCAGCGCTTCGCCCGCGGAAGTGCAGATCCGCAACCGTGTTCCGCCGCGCTCAGCTTTAAGCGCCTCATCGTTCAGCATCGCCGCAAACAGCGTCGGCACGCCGAAGAAGATGGTGGGATTATACTTGTTCATCAGCGCGAACATGGTCGCCGGCGTCGGGCGCTCGGAATTGAGCACGGTGGTGGCGCCGACCGACATCGGGAATGTCAGCGCGTTGCCGAGGCCGTAGGCGAAAAACAGCTTGGCGGCCGACAGGCAGACATCGTCCTCGCGAATGCCGAGCACTTGGCTGGCATAGGTGTCCGCGGTCGCGGCGAGATTGGAATGTAAGTGCCGCACGCCCTTGGGCATGCCGGTCGAGCCCGACGAATATAGCCAGAACGCCGGCTCGTCGGCGTGGGTTGCGACGGTCGCAAAGGCGTCGCTTTCACCTTTGAGTTCATCGGAAAGTTTCTTGTGGCCGTGGGCGTCATCGCCGGACACGACGACATGATCGAGATCGGACATCCGCCCGACCATGTCCTTGACCACGGGCAATAGCGCTTGCGAGATAAATAGCACCCGCGCGCGGCAATCGGCCAGCACATAGGCGTATTGATCCGAGGTCAAAAGCGTGTTGAGCGGCACCGGCACGATTCCGGCGCGGATCGCGCCTAGAAACACCGCCGGAAAATCAACCGTGTCGAGCATGATCATCGCCACGCGCTCTTCGCGCCTGACGCCGAGACGGCGCAGCATGTTGGCGACACGGCGGCTCTGCTGTTGCAGATTGCCGTAAGTCAGCTCAGAGACAGTATCGGTGAAGGCGAGCTTGTTGGCCCGGCCTTCATCGATATTGCGGTCGAGCAGCCAGGTCACCGCATTGTAAGAGCCCAATGGGTGGAAACCGGATGGGTCGCTCATGCCACGTCCCTCAAGCCACATCCCCTAAGACAAAGCATGCCACGATGCCTCTTCCGAGTTTAAGAATTATAATTCATAGAAAGGCACTACGCTTGCTTGCTGTCAATCCTCTTCGGCATTATGTTTCCTGTGGTCGGCCTCGGATGAAAGCTAGAACCTCTACAGTTTGTTTGACGTGTTTTCTTCCCGAACCGGTGCCCACCCCGGATCAAGTCCGAGGGCATGCTTTGCTTGAAAACATTATCGAGGCGCGCATTTCGCACGAGGTTCATGACCCAAGCTAGCGATCCCGAAACCGGCTTTCTCGAACAGCTCGGCCAACGTGTCCGCACCATGCGTGCGCTTCGCGGCATGTCGCGCAAGGTGCTCGCCAAAGTCTCCGGCATTTCCGAACGCTATATCGCCCAGCTTGAAAGCGGCAAGGGCAACGTCTCGATCGTGCTGTTGCGCCGGGTGTCGAACGCGATGGGCGCGCATCTGGAGGACCTCATCCCCACCGCCGAGCCGGCCCCCGACTGGGCCGTGATCCGCGACCTGTTGCGGAAGGCTTCACCGCACCAGATCGCGCAGGCCAAGGATATTCTTTCAGGTCAGGCCGGCGCGGTGCAGCGGCGGCTGTCGTTTGCCGGCATCGCCCTGATCGGGCTGCGTGGCGCCGGCAAATCCACGCTCGGCAAGATGCTGGCGAAGAAAATCGGCTGGAATTTCGTCGAGCTCAACAAGGAGATCGAGGCGCAGAACGGCCTGTCGGTCGCCGAGATCATCGCGCTCTACGGTCAGGAGGGTTTCCGCCGCATGGAGCAGGCAGCGCTCGGGAAATTGCTGACGCGCAAGGAATTGACGGTGCTTGCCACCGGCGGCGGCATTGTCTCGGAGCCTTTGACCTTCGACCTGATCCTGTCGTCGTTCTACACGATCTGGCTGAAGGCCGAGCCGGAAGAACACATGGCGCGGGTGCGAAAGCAAGGCGATCTGCGCCCGATGGCGGACGATCGCTCGGCGATGGCGGAATTGCGCACCATCCTCAAAAGCCGTGAGCCGCTTTATGCGCGCGCCTCCGCCGTGGTCGACACCGCAGGCCTATCGGTGGACGCCGCCGCCGCGCGACTGATCGATGCGGTGGCGCCGGTGCTGCAAAACGAGTCGCGAATGTTCGCGCGGGGATAACACCCGTGTCCCGGACGCGGCGCGGCAAGAAGTGACGCGCTGCAGAGCCGGGACCCATTGCTTGATCGACCCCCGGATCAGCAGCGCACCACGCCGAAGGGCGCGCTGCGCAGCATCCGGGGAACGAGATAGCTGGTCTAGGCGACGCGCTTTAGCTAGAGTATTGCGTCGCCCGATCCGAAAGGACGCCCCACCATGATGAGCCAGGAACAGAACGACCTGATCACCCGCACGGGACCCAAAGAGCCATGCGGGAAATTGATGCGGATGTATTGGCAGCCGGCGGCGCTGGTGGATGAGTTGCAGGGGCCGCGGCCGCTTAAGCCGGTCAAATTGCTCGGTGAAAATCTCGTGCTGTTTCGCGACGAGATCGGCCGCTACGGCCTGATCGAGCGCCACTGCGCGCATCGCGGCGCCGACCTTGCGTTTGGGCGGCTGGAAAATGGCGGGCTTCGTTGCGCCTTCCACGGCTGGCTGTTCGATGCCACCGGTCAATGCCTGGCGACACCGGCCGAGCCAAAGGATTCGCAACTTTGCAAGGGCATCAGGCAGCGCGCGTATCCCGTGGTCGAAAGAAGCGGAATCCTCTGGGCGTATCTGGGCGAGGGCGAGCCGCCGGCCTTTCCCGAGATCGACTGCTTTGTGGCGCCCGACAGCCACACCTTCGCCTTCAAGGGCCACATCAACTGCAATTGGCTGCAGGCGCTGGAAGTCGGCATCGATCCGTCGCACGCCTCGTTCCTGCATCGCTTCTTCGAAGACGAGGATACGTCGGCCGCTTACGGGAGACAGTTCCGCGGCGCATCGGCCGGCACCGACCTGCCGATGACCAAAATTCTGCGCGAATATGACCGCCCCATCATCAATGTCGAGCACACCGAATACGGTTTGCGGCTGATCGCGCTACGCGAGATCGACGCGGAGCGGACGCATGTCCGCGTCACCAACCAGCTATTCCCGCATGGATTTGTCATCCCGATGAGCACCGAGATGACAATCTCGCAGTGGCACGTGCCGGTCGATGACGAGAACTGCTACTGGTATGCGATCTTCACCTCCTATTCGATGCCGGTCGACAAGAACAAGATGCGCGACCAGCGCCTCGAACTCTATGAGCTGCCGGACTATCGTTCGCGCAAGAACAAATCCAACGACTACGGTTTCGATCAGCACGAGCAGGCGAATGCGACCTTCACCGGCATGGGCAACGACATCAACGTGCACGACCAGTGGGCGGTGGAATCGATGGGCGCGATCCAGGACCGCACCCGCGAACATCTCGGCACCGCCGACAAGGCGATCGTCCAGTATCGCCGCCTGCTGCGGCAGGAGATCGAAAAGGTCAAGGGCGGCGAAAAGCCGTTCATGTTCCTCGACGCCGCGCATGCGAAGAGCATCCAGGGGCCGGCGACGATGGACGGCATCGGACCGACGCGGGGCTGGGAGACCTTCTGGATGGAGGTCGACGTCAAACGCCGCCGCGGCGCGCCGTGGGGCGCACCGGTGCCGCAAGAGATCGCCGACAAGGTGCCTCACCTGAGGGCGGTGTAGTGGTGGTTCTTCCTGAGCATGATGGACCTGAGTTGGATCGGCGGTCGCATTCAGGTCACCTCGCCCCGCTTGCGGGGAGAGGTCGGATCGCTCTTGCGATCCGGGTGAGGGGGACTATCCACGATTTGAATCTGTGGAGAGCCCCCCTCACCCCAACCCTCTCCCCGCACGCGGGGAGAGGGAGAAGTAACCCGCTCCACTTCAGCCTAACGTCATCCTCGAGTCAGCGTCTTGAGGGAGTGACGCATTGAATTTCGTCAGGCGCCACGGTCTCTGGTCCGACGAGCAGACGGAAGCCGCGAGCCGCCTGCGCCGCATCGTCGAGGAGCAAAAGCTCGAAGTCGTCCGCCTGTCGTTCCCCGATCAGCACGGCATCCTGCGCGGCAAGACGCTGGTGGCAAGCGAGGCGCTGGCCTCGCTTGAAAGCGGCTGCACCATCACCTCTACCATGTTCGCCAAGGATACCGCCCATCGCACGGTGTTTCCGGTCTTCACCTCCGGCGGTGGGTTCGGGATGGCCGAGATGGAGGGCGCCGCCGATGTGTTGATGTTGCCTGACCCCTCAAGCTTTCGCGTGCTGCCATGGGCGCCGGCAACCGGCTGGCTATTGTGCGACGTCTATTTCGCCGACGGGCGGCCGGTGCCGTTCGCGACCCGCCACCTTTACAGAACGGTGCTCGATAGACTCGGCCAGCGCGGCTACGACTTCGTCGCCGGCCTCGAGGTCGAATTCCACATCTTCAAACTGCTGGACCCGAAGATGTCGCCGGAGGATGCGGGCCAACCCGGCCAGCCGCCCGATGTCGGCCTGCTCTCGCATGGCTATCAATATCTGACCGAGCAACGCTACGACCAGATGGAGCCGGTGCTCGAGATGGTCAGGCGCGATGTTCTCGCACTCGGGCTGCCATTGCGCTCGATCGAAGTCGAGTTCGGCCCGAGCCAATGCGAATTCACGTTTCTGCCGACGAAGGGGCTTGAGCCGGCCGACACCATGATCCTGTTCCGCAGCGCGGTGAAGCAGATCTGCCAGCGGCACGGCTATCACGCGACTTTCATGTGCCGGCCAAAACTCCCGAACGCGTTCGCCTCCGGTTGGCATCTGCATCAGTCGATCGTCGCGCGCAAAAGCGGCGAGAACGCGTTCATGACCAAAGACCGCGCCGAGATGTTGAGCCCATTCGGCCGTCACTATCTCGCGGGACTGTTGCATCACGCCCGCGCCTCGGCCGTGTTCGCGACCCCGACTATCAACGGCTATAAGCGGTATCGCTCCTATTCGCTGGCGCCGGACCGCGCAATTTGGGGCAAGGACAATCGCGGCGTGATGGTGCGCCTGCTCGGCGGACCAGATGACTCCGCGACGCGTCTGGAAAACCGCATCGGCGAGCCCGCCGCAAACCCGTACCTCTACATGGCCTCGCAAATTCTGTCGGGTCTCGACGGCGTCGACCGCGCGCTCGATCCCGGCCCATCCGCCGATGCGCCCTATGAGACGCAAGCCCCGGCTTTGCCGAAGACGTTGCGGGAAGCGGTCGATGCGCTGAAGGACGATCGGTTCTTCCGCGATTCGTTGGGCGCTGGCTTTGTCGACTATTACGTCCACATCAAGAACGCCGAGATCGAACGCTTCCAGGCCGAGGTGTCGGACTGGGAACAGCGCGAATATTTCGAGATGTTTTGACTGCTCCAGTGCAAATCGCCGCCCGACAAGTTTGACGCAGATCAACTCTCGGAAGTGATATCCAAGCATGTTGCCTGGATTTCCAAGCGTGCCTGCTGCCGCCGCTTCAGCCGTCCCTAAACATTTCTTCACCTTGTTCATTTTTCGAAGAAGAACTGAGAATCTTCAATGCCGGCTAAATTCACCTCCCTCCATGCCGTCAAATCGGCTGGCCAGCGCGCGCTGGCTTCGTATTGGGACCAATTGGCGGCCGGCCGTCGTTTCCCGGCATTCAGCGAATTCAAGCTGGAACTGTGCACGAACGATCCAGGTCAGCTTGTAGCGTGGAATGTCGAAGGCGTGGGCCGTCAGCAAAAATTCAGGGTCCTGTATCAGGGCGAGCAGGTCGCGGAGGTATTCAACGCAAATTGGCTGGGCAAGACAATGGAACAGGTTGTCCCGAGGTCGCTCAGGCGGTTCACGATCGAGGCAACCAAGGAATGTGCGGCGAGCGGCTGCCTGGTCTACACAATCGTTTCCACAATCGACACCAATGAGCACCGGGTCGACTGCGAGGCGCTTCTGCTGCCGTTCGGAAGCAACGGTTCGGTTGAACAGATTCTCTCGTCGGTTCGACTGAAAAGTCTTCAGGGAACGGTCCAGCGCAAGAATATCCTGAGCAATTTTCAGATCCATACCGATGTCGTTTTTTCGGGAAAAATCAAATCCGGTTTTGTCAAGGCCGGCGCTTCGTCGAAGCTTCCGGCGATTGCGGCCAACGAAACTGACACTGAGCCAGGCAGAAGTCTGCGCGTTTTGCCGACAATTCAGGGGCAGAGGGAACGTGCGAATTCCGCCGTCGGCGAAGAACGACGAGCGCCGCGCCGCAATATCCTCAGTGCGGGACGAATCAGCTTCGCCGACGAAAGCAAGACTTGCACCGTCCGCAATATTTCGGCGACCGGCGCTTTGATCGAGGGAGCGAACCTGAGCGGCATTCCCGACACCTTCACGCTGGTCCTGGAAATGGAAACGATCGCGCGACCTTGTACCGTCGTGTGGCGAAAAAAGACGCAGATCGGCGTTCGATTCGGTTAGCGGGGTCCACAGGGAGCGCCGATGCCCAAGCCGCCCCCACATGGAACGAAACAGCCGTGAAAATATTTCGAGATGCTTTGAGGTAACGGCCTCAGCGTCTACTCGTCATGCCCGGCCATGGTAGTCTGCCTTGCGCAGACTACGTAAACTTGTCTGCGCTGCCGGGCATCCACGTCCTACCGATTGGGCAATAAAGAATGGCCGGGTCAGGCCCGGCCACGACGGATTTGGTGTAACGTCGCCCCCTCAAATCCCCAAATAGCGATGCTGCAAATCGGGCTCCGCGATCAGCTGCTCTGAGGTACCGTCCCACACCGCGCGGCCGCGCTCGATGATGTAATGGCGGTCGGCGATGCGGGTGAGGTTCTCGACGTTCTTGTCGATCACCAGCACCGACTGGCCGCGTGCTTTAAGCATCGACAGGCAGTTCCAGATTTCCTCGCGGATCAGGGGCGCCAGACCCTCGGTGGCCTCGTCGAGGATCAACAGCCGCGGATTGGTCATCAGCGCGCGGCCCACCGCCAGCATCTGCTGCTCGCCGCCCGACAATGTGCCGCCCATGTTGGCGCCGCGCTCGGCGAGCCGCGGGAACAGCGCGTGGATCCTCTCCAGCGTCCAGGGATTTTCGCTGCCCAGACGATTGGCGGAGGCCGCGACCAGATTTTCACGCACGGTAAGGTTCGGAAAAATCTGCCGGCCCTCGGGGACGAGACCAATTCCCAGTTGCGCAATCCGGAACGAGGCAAGACCGCGAACCTCCCGTCCGCCGATGCGGATCGTGCCTGATCGAGCCGGCGTCATTCCCATGATCGAGCGAATGGTCGTGGTCTTGCCCATGCCGTTGCGGCCCATCAAGGCCACCATCTCGCCGGAGCGGACCTTAAGCGACATGCCGAACAGCACCTGACTGAGGCCGTAGCAGGTCTCGATTCCCTCGACTTCGAGCAGAGGTACTGTATCAGCCATGGCGGGTCACCACATGCTGGTCACCGAGATAGGCGCGCTTGACTTCTTCATTGCTCCGGATCGCCGCCGGCGCGTCGGAGGCGATGACGCGTCCATAGACTAGAACGGTGATGCGGTCGGCGAGCGCGAACACCGCATTCATGTCATGCTCGACGAGGACGATGGTGACCTCCCGGCGTAGTTCGCCAAGAAGCTTTACCATGCGCGCCGATTCCGTGGCGCCAAGTCCGGCCATCGGTTCGTCGAGCAGCAGCACTTGCGGTTTGGTGGCGAGCGCGACCGCGAGTTCGAGCTCGCGCTGCTCGCCGTGGCTTAGTTTCGACACCACGACATCGGCGCGACGCTCAAGCCCGACCCTGGTGAGCGCGGACTGCGCCGCCTCGCGGAGATGTTTTTCCTTGCGGGCATCGCCCCAGAAACGAAACGAGTGGCCGTCGCGGGCTTGGGCCGCGAGGGCGACATTGTCCGACGCGGTGAAATCCGGCAGCAGCGAGGTGATCTGGAAGGAGCGCGCCAGCCCGAGTTGGCTGCGCCGCCACGCCGGCAAATGGGTGATGTCCTGACCGGCAAAACGAATGGTGCCGGCGCTCGGACGCAATTGTCCGATCAACTGGCTGATCAGCGTGGTCTTGCCGGCGCCGTTCGGTCCGATGATGGCGTGCAATTCGCCCTTCATGACGTCGAGCGAGAGGTTGTCGGTGGCGGCAATCCCGCCAAACCGGCGAACCAGGTTTTCAACGCCCAGCAATGGTTCAGCCACGGGTGAGCCTCCCGATTAGCCCCATGATGCCGCCGCGTCCGAACAGCACGATCAACAGCAACAGCGGGCCCATGACGAGCGCCCAGTATTCCGTGACCTGCGAAAGCGACTCTTCGAGCACGAGGTAGACGATCGCACCCAACACCGGACCGAACAGCGAGCCCATGCCGCCGAGAATGACCATCACCATCAGGTCGCCGGAGCGGGTCCAGTACATCACGGCCGGGCTGATGAAATCGGTGTTGTTGGCGAGCAGCGCACCGGCAAGCCCGCACATCGTGCCGGCGATGACAAAACAGACCAGCCGGTAACGGGTAGCGGGAAAACCGATCGCCTGCATGCGCCGCTCGTTGGAGCGCAATCCCTGAACCACCATGCCGAAGCGCGAATTGACGATGCGCCAGACCAGATAAATCCCCCCCAACAGGCAGCCCAGACAGAGATAATAAAACTGCGCGCGGCTCGACAGATTGATCAAGCCGCCGAAACCGCTGCGCTTGTAGATCGTCAGCCCGTCGTCGCCGCCATAGCGCGCCAGGCCCGAGGCGACGTAGTAGGCCATCTGCGCGAACGCCAGCGTGATCATGATGAAATAGACGCCGCGGGTGCGCAAGGACAGCGCTCCGATCACGAGCGCGAACAGCGCCGAGCACCCAAGCGCCACCGGCCATTGCACGAAGCCGGAGCCGATGCCCTCAGCGGCGAGAATGCCGACCGCATAGCCGCCGATCCCGAGATAGGCGGCATGACCGAAGCTCACCATGCCGCCATAGCCCATGATCAGATTGAGGCTTACGGCGGCGAGCGCGAAGATGACGATGCGGGTAAACAGCGTCAGCACGAAGACGTTGCCGGTGGCTTGTGAAAACACCGGAAGCAACAAGAGGCCCGCGACAATCAGCGCGGCGATCGCATTGCGGGAATTGAGTGGAACGGTCATCGCCGATTGGCCGGAAACAGCCCCTCTGGCCTGGCTACCAGCACAATCGCCATCAGGAGATAGATCAGCATCGAGGAAAGCGCGGGCGCGGCGGTGGATGCTGCCGCCGAACTCAGTATCTGCCGCAGCAGGTCGGGCAGGAAGGCGCGGCCGAGCGTGTCGATCATTCCGACCAGGATCGCGGCTACGAACGCGCCGCGGATCGAACCGATTCCGCCGATCACGATGATGACGAAGGCGAGGATAAGGATATTCTCGCCCATTCCGATCTGAACCGTCAGGATCGGCGCCTGCATCAGCCCGGCGAGGCCGGCAAGCGCCGCGCCAAGCCCGAACACCAGCGTGTAGAGCAGCTGGATATTGATGCCGAGCGCCCCGATCATTTCCCGGTTCGACGCGCCGGCGCGGATCAGCATGCCGATACGCGTCCGCATCACCACGATATAGAGCATCAAGGCGACAGCCAGCGCGACCGCGATGATGGCGAGGCGATAGGCGGGGTAAAACACGCCGGGCACGATCTGGATCGGTACCGTGAGCCAGGCCGGCAGCGGCAGCGCCAGACCCGCCGGGCCCCAGATCAGGCGTACCCCGTCATTGAAAAACAGGATCAGCCCGAAGGTGGCCAGCACGTGATCGAGATGGTCACGGCCATAAAGATGCCGCAGCGCCACGAGTTCCAGGACGATGCCGAGTACCAGCGTCGCGCCGAGCGCGAGCAGCACGCCAGCGACAAAATTCCCGGTCCAGGCCACGAAGGTCGCGGCGAAATAAGCCCCCATCATGTAGAGCGAGCCGTGCGCGAGATTGACAAGGTCCATGATGCCGAAAACCAGCGTCAAGCCCGCCGCCAGCAGGAACAGCAGCAGGCCGAACTGCAGCCCGTTCAGGAATTGTTCGACGACAAGCAGCATGGGCGCTTTGATGAAGCTGACGATTAACAAGCAAAAACGAAAACAACGGTGGCGCGTGAGCATCTCCGCTGTACTAGACGATCAGCGAAAGTGGAAGCCGGTTTTGCGCCCGGCCGCACTCTTGCACTAGTCATTTTGGCGCAGGTCGGCGGCTGTCACTTCATCGGGCACTTGTCGTGAAAACGATCCTGGTCGTCCTTGACGATGGTGGTGACGGTCTTGAGCGAGAGCTCGCCGCTTGAGTCTTTCACCACCTCCGAAAGATAGAAATTCTGAATCGGGACGTGGTTGTTGCCGTATCTGAATGGACCGCGCACGGATTTGAAATTCGCCTTTTCCATTTCTGCCTTCATCGCGTCCTTCTTGCTCACATCGCCTTTCACCGCGGCCACTGCGCTGTTGATCAACTGTGCGGCGTCATAGGCTTGCGCACCGTAAAAGCTTGGACGCAAGCCGGGGTACTTCTTGCGGTATTCGGCGACGAATCGCTTGTTCTCGTCGTTCGGCAGATCGTTCACCCAGGTCTGCACGCCGAGAATGCCGATCGCATTCTCCTTCTGCAACGGCAAAGACAATTCGTCGACGGTGCCGCCCGTGTAGAGTGGAATCTGCTGCTTGAGCCCGGCCTGCATATATTGATTGAGGAACTGCACGCCGGCAGCCCCGGGGAAGAACACGAAGATCGATTCCGCTTTGGATGCGCGCGCTTTCGAAAGCTCGGCCGAGAAATCGAGCTGGCTCGGCCACACCGTATATTCCTCGCCGAGCACCGCGCCCTTGAACGTGCTCTTGAGGCCGGCCAGTTGGTCCTTGCCGGCCGCATAATTCGGGCCGATCAGGAAGACGGATTTGACGCCCTTCTGGTCATGTAAAGGCCCATCGCGGCGTTCGCCTGGTCGTTCTGCCACGAGGTTAAAAACACATAAGGCGAGCACAATTCGCCCGCGAGTTGCGACGGTCCGGCGTTGATACCGATGAGGAAGGTCTTCGAATCGACCGCGGGCTTGAGCGAGGCCAACAATACGTTCGACCAGTTATAGCCGGCGATGAAGTCCACCTTATCAGACTGAATCAACTTTTCGGTTTTCTGCTTGCCTACGTCCGGCTTCTGCTGGTCGTCCTCGTAGATCACCTCGACTGGCAGGCCGCCCATCTTGCGGCCCATCTGATCGAGCGCAAGTTCAAACGCATTGCGCGCGTCGTTGCCTATCGCGGCGGCCGCACCGCTGAAGGTAGAGACAAACCCGATCTTGATGGAATCCGCCGCGTTGGCGGGCTGCGCCAATGCGAGAGCCATCGCGCCTAGGAGCGAGAATGCGGTTCTCATATCCGTTCCCTCCTCCCGTTACATGTGCCGCTGGTCAGGCGGCCCGTTGCCCGGGAAGTTCTCCGCTCGTTTTGAGCTTTTCTTCTTGAGTGATGGCGCGTTTGAGCACAAGTCGCGCAGCGCCGTCTGGAAGGATGATGTCCCCGGTTTGACGGGAATCGAGTTGCAAGACACGTGCCGACAGGAAAGCAGCGGCGGCACATGCGCCGCCGCTGTGTTGAACGCGGTCCGTGATCACTTCATCGGGCATTTGTCGTGGAAGTTGTCCTGACTGTCCTTGACGATGGTGGCAACGGTCTTCAGTGAGAGCGCGCCGTCGGCGTCCTTGACCACGTCCTGCAGGTAGAAGTTCTGGACCGGGATGTGGTTGTTGCCGTATTTGAAGGGACCGCGCAGCGACTTGAAGCTCGCCTTCTCCATCTCTGCCTTCATCGCGTCCTTTTTGCTGGTGTCGCCTTTGACCGCCACCACCGCGCTGTTGATCAACTGCGCGGCATCATAGGATTGCGCGCCGTAAAAGGTCGGGCGCAGGCCGGGATATTTCTTGCGATAATCCTCGACGAATTTCTTGTTCTGCTCGTTGGGCAGGTCGTTCACCCATTCCTGCGCGCCGGGAACGCCGAGCGCATTGTCCTTCTGCAGCGGCAGTGACAATTCGTCGATGGTGAACGCCGTGTAGAGCGGGATCTGTTGCTTGAGGCCGGCCTGGGTATATTGGTTGAGGAACTGCACGCCGGCGGCGCCGGGATAGAACACGAAGATCGCCTCCGCCTTCGATGCGCGGGCCTTCGACAGTTCGGCGGAGAAGTCGAGCTGGCTCGGCCATACCGTGTATTCCTCGCCCACCACCTGGCCCTTGAAGGTGCTCTTCACGCCGGCCAGCATGTCCTTGCCGGCGGCGTAGTTGGGGCCGATCAGGAACACCGACTTGACGCCCTTCTGATTCATGTAGAGGCCCATGGCCGCCGGCGTCTGGTCGTTTTGCCAGGAAGTCGAAAACAGGTAAGGCGAGCACAGCTCGCCGGCGAGTTGCGACGGGCCGGCATTGGCGCTGATCAGGAAGGTCTGCGTATCGACCGCGGTCTTGAGCGAAGCCAATAGCACGTTCGACCAGATATAACCGGCGATAAAGTCGACCTTGTCGGACTGCACCAGTTTCTCGGTCTTCTGCTTGCCGACGTCAGGCTTCTGCTGGTCGTCTTCGTAGATCACCTCGACCGGCTTGCCGCCCATCTTGCGGCCGAGATGATCGAGCGCGAGCTCGAACGAGTTTCGCATGTCGTTGCCGATGACGGCGGTCGGGCCGCTGAACGTGGAGACAAAGCCGATCTTGATCGAATCCCCCGCCAAGGCAGGATTTGCCAAAGCCAGAGCGGTTGCGCCCGCAAGCCAGAATGCCGTTCTCATATTCGTCTCCCTCCTCATTTATTTGATCCCGCCAGTCAAACGAGCGGTTCCCTGCCGCGTCCCGAGGGCGCGCCGCGCGCCGTTGCCGGGCTCCTCCCCTTGAAGGGAGATATTTTGTGTGCGAAATCGCCGGGCGCCAGCAAGCACGAACCGCCCGCTCGCCCTTAGAACCTTCGGCCCATGCCCCCAACGGCCATGCACCATAGTTCGCGATGGGCGCCAATGGCAAGAATTATAGTGCTGAATGGTCTTGGGATGCCGTCGTCAGATCAGATATTCGGCCCCGTCGATGACGTAAGGCACGTGGCGGAAGTCGCGGATGGTCGCGACCTTGTCGGCCGACCACTGCAGCAGCATGAAATATTTCGGCCCACGACCAGGCTCGGTGGGATCGAACACCAGGATGGCCGGATGCCCTTCGACCAGCCCGGGCACCAAACGCCAATCCGCGACTTTGGAATAGTTACCGAAATATCGGGAAACCTCTTCCTTGCCCTTCATGCGCGTCCTGCCGACGAGATCGAGACGCACATCATCCGCGATCATGGCGCGGATAGCGTCGAAATCCCGCGCATTGAAATGCGCGACATAGGCGTCAAGACGGCTGCGGTCCGCTTCCGGCAATTCCGGGCGCGGCCCGTCGTCGGACTGATCGGCCAATTCGCGAAGCCGCGCGCGCCCGCGGTGCAGCGCCGCCTTCACCGCAGGCAGGCTGAAATCCATCACCTCGCAGACTTCACTTAGCGAATAGCCGAGCACGTCGGCCAGAACCACGCTGGCCCGCTGGGCGATCGGAAGGCGCATGAAGGTGCGAAGACCGGCGCTTGCGATCTGGCGATTGGCGACGGTATCGGCCGGGTCGGCGATCATCTCAACCTCCTCGCCGGCAACGAGGATTTCCTGCCGGTTGCGGCGGCGCAGGAAATCCAGCGCCGTGTTGTGCGCGATCCGAAACAGCCAGCCCGCGGGATTGCCGAGGGCGCCGGCGGAGGCCAACGACGCGATCGCCTTGACCAACGCATCCTGCAGGACATCCTCGCCATCGATCACCGAGCCGACCATGCGCGCGCAATAGCGATGCAGCGTCGGCCTCATCTCGACCATCAACCGGTCGATATCCGCCGCTGTGACCGGAGCTTCGCCGACCGATTTCATGTCGCCTCGCGCATCTTGACAACCACGCCCTACGGCTCGTTCAGCATGCGATAATTGCCGACGATTGTAACACCTTGAGCGAGCGGCGGCTCGGCGCAACGCTCGCGAATCCCGCTCTGAAATGCCTTGAAGGCAGTCAGGCTCGGAATTGCACTGGTACCGTCAGCCGCGTCGGTCTCGACAAAATGAATGAAGCTGTCGTCTTCCAGCCGCAGCGACAGATAGCGAACGCCCTCGGGCCGGGTGGATTTCAGCTCCTCGAATACCGCCGCAATCAGCTCGGCGTTCTTTTCTGCCATATCGTGCCTGGTCTTGTACCTGATCAAGGTCCGTTTCATTGGTTTTGCTCCATGGCGGGCTTTGCAAACTCAGATCATTGCATCTCGCGTCCTTTAAGACGTTCGACACGGCCGGAAGGATTCGGCGAAGAAAGATATTTTTGGACTGTCTCCTCCGCCATTTCCCATTGGCGGTTCAAGTCTCGCAGAATGCCTAATATCAGCGCGCCAACGATGAGTTTTCGCGATCGACCGATTGCGAACCCGGCCTTGGACCGCAACGGCTAAACGCTTACATAGTCAGACGGAGGCAGAGTTTCCCAACCGAGAGGTCGCCATCCATGACGGCAGAAGCGCCGCGACCGACAAGGGCCCATCGCGTGGTGATCGTCGGCGCCGGCTTCGGCGGGCTGGAATGCGCGCATCGGCTCAAAGGTGCGCCAGTCTCGATCACGCTGGTCGACCGCCGCAACCATCATCTGTTCCAGCCGCTGTTGTATCAGGTCGCAACCGCTTCGCTGGCGACATCGGAAATCGCCTGGCCGATCCGCTACCTGCTGCGCGACCGGCCGGAGGTCACCACCCTGTTTGCCACGGTGAATGGCGTGGACGCCCAAAGCAAGCGGGTGCTGCTCGATGACGGCGACGCTTTGCCGTATGACATGCTGGTTCTCGCCACCGGCGCGCGGCACGCCTATTTCGGCCATGACGAATGGGAGCCTTTCGCACCCGGGCTGAAGACGCTCGAGGACGCCACCACGCTCCGGCGCCGCATTCTGGTCGCCTTCGAACGCGCCGAGCGCGAGAGCGATCCGGAGCGGCGCGCGGCGCTGTTGACCTTCGTGATCGTCGGTGCCGGCCCGACCGGCGTCGAACTCGCCGGCACCATCGCTGAACTGGCACGCGACACGCTACCGCCCGACTTCCGCAACATCGACACCCAAAAGGCGCGCGTCGTGCTGATCGAGGCCGGGCCTCGGGTGCTGGCGGGCTTTCCCGACGATCTGTCGGCCTACGCGCAACGCTCGCTGGAGGGCCTCGGCGTCGAAGTGATTTTGGGGCAGGCCGTCACCGAATGTTCGGTTGACGGCGTGGTCTATGGCGGCCAGCGCCTGCAATCAAGGACGTTGATTTGGGCCGCCGGCGTGCGCGCTTCCCCCGCCGCCGAATGGCTGGGTGCAGCGGCCGACCGCGCCGGCCGGTTGCAGGTTCTGCCCGACCTCACCGTGCCGGGCCATCCCGACATCTTCGCGATCGGCGATACCGTCGTCGTCGCCGACCCCGAAGGAAAGCCGGTTCCCGGCATTGCGCCTGCGGCCAAGCAGCAGGGACGTCACGTCGCGGCATCGATCAAAGCGCGGCTGGCCGGCGAGCTGCCCGCGCCGTTTCGCTATCGCCACGCCGGCAGCCTGGCGCAGATCGGCAAACGCAAGGCGGTGATCGATTTTGGCGCGATCAAGCTGCGCGGCACGATCGCGTGGTGGATCTGGGGCATCGCCCACATCTACTTCCTGATCGGGCTGCGCAACCGGCTCAGCGTCGCGATCAGCTGGCTGTGGATTCACGCCCGCGACCAGCGCGCCGCGCGGCTGATTACGCAAGGCAGCAGCAAAGTGGCGCGGTGAATCGGGTTGATCGCCCTGCTTACTAATTGGGCAAACCGGATCGGTACGATTTCGCAACCGCACCGCAATAGCCGCCGTGAAAATCCTCCAAGCATTTGATGATACAGTTCGATTTTCACAATTGGACATCGCCGCGCGGATGTACACAATGGCACACCGCTTGCTTCGATTTCTTGAGGATTTCCGCCTCCCCGGAGTGCAGTCAGTAATGGTGAACCCACCCTTCCTGTTGAGGATTCACACCACGCCGTTGCCGCATCTGCCGACCGAACCCATCCCCGATCGGGGCGGCGCGTGAGCGAAACCGTCGCTGCGATCGTCGCCGCGCATCGCGCCGGCCACCTGTCGCCTGCGCAAACCGTGGCGCGAAGCTTTCAGCGAATTCGCGATCACAACGATCCGGCCATCTTCATCAGCCTGCGCGATGAAAAAGACGCGGTGGCGGAAGCCGAAGCCCTGAGCACGAAGGAAGCCGCGCGGTTGCCGCTGTACGGCATTCCCGTCGCGGTGAAGGACAATATCGACGTCGCCGGAATGCCCACCACGGCGGCCTGCCCGGCTTACTCTTACATGCCGTCGTTCGACGCGACCGTGGTGGCGCGGCTGCGCGCCGCCGGCGCGATTCCGATCGGCAAGACCAATCTCGACCAGTTCGCCACCGGCCTGGTCGGCGTGCGCTCGCCCTATGGCATTCCCACCAATCCGATGCGCGCCGATTTGATTCCAGGCGGATCGAGTTCGGGTTCGGCGGTCGCGGTGTCGACCGGACTGGTGCCGCTGGCGCTTGGCACCGATACCGCAGGCTCCGGCCGGGTGCCGGCGATGCTCAACAACATCGTCGGGCTGAAGCCCAGCCTTGGCCTGGTTTCCACCGCCGGCGTGGTGCCGGCGTGCCGGACGCTCGATTGCGTGTCGGTGCTCTCGCTCACCGTTGACGACGCCATGACGGCGCTGAGAGCGATGGCCGGCCCCGATGGCGCCGATCCGTTCTCGCGCAATCGGGAACTGGCGGGGGTTTCCGCATTTCCCGCCCATCTGAGGCTAGGGGTGCCGCGCGACGGCCAGTTGATCTTTTTCGGCGATAAGGCACAAGAAGCCGCCTACGGTGCGGCCCTCAAACGCTGGATCGCGCTCGGCGCCACGCTGGTCGGGTTTGATCTCGAGCCGTTCTATGAAACCGCAAGGCTGCTCTATGAAGGGCCGTGGGTCGCGGAGCGCTATCTGGTGATCCGCAATCTGCTGGCGTCATCGCCGGACGCGATCCACCCGGTGACCCGCGAGATCACCATCGCCGGCGCGCGGCTGTCGGCTGCCGACACTTTTGCCGCGCTCTACCGGCTGCAGGCGCTGCGCCGGATCGCCGAGCGCGCCTTCGCCGGCATCGATGCATTGGTGCTGCCGACGGCGCCGACCGTCTACTCGACGGCGCAGGTCCTCGCCAATCCGATCGAGCTCAACTCCAGGCTCGGGACCTACACCAATTTCGTCAACCTGCTCGACCTCTGCGGCCTCGCGCTGCCGGCTTCGATCAGGCCCGACGGTGTTCCGTTCGGCATCACGCTACTCGCGCCGGCCGGCCAGGACGCGCGGCTCGCCAGCATCGGCCGGGTGTTTCAGGCCGACACGAAACTGACGCTCGGCGCGCGAGGCGTGCCACAGCCGCCGCTGGCGGACCTGGCTGCGAGCGTGAGCGAAGGCGAAATTGCGATCGCCGTGGTCGGCGCGCATCTGTCGGGGATGGTGCTCAACGGCGAATTGAAGGCGCTCGGCGGACGATTGCTGGAGGCCACCTTCACCGCTGCGGACTATAGGCTTTATGCCTTGGACACCACGCCACCGAAGCCCGGCATGCTGCGGGTGGAAGGCGGAACCGGCGCTGCGATCGAACTGGAGATCTGGGCGCTGCCGGCTGCTTCGTTCGGAAAATTCGTCGCCGCCATCCCGCCGCCGCTGTCGATCGGCACCGTGCGGCTCAACGACGGCCGCGGCGTCAAGGGCTTTATCGTCGAAGCCGCCGATATCGACCGCGCGCGCGAGATTTCCGCCTTCGGCGGCTGGCGCGCCTTTGTGGCGGAAGCCGCGGCGGGGTGATTGGTGTCCCGGACACGGTGCAGCGTTCTTCACGATGCACCGCAGAGCCGGGACCCAAGCGTATCCAGAACAATGGACCCCGGATCAGCAGCGCACCACCATAGCGCGTCGAAGACGCGCGTGAACGCGCTGATGGTGCTGCGCAGTATCCGGGGAACGTGGGCGAACGCCTGCTACACCGACACCGCGTAGACCTCGTATTCGTCGCGCACCAGCTCGATATGGGCGCGCATGGCGGCGGCGGCGCCGACGCGGTCGCCGCGCAGGATCGCCACCACCACGCGGCCGTGTTCGGCGTGCGACTTCGCCAGCCGCCCGAGATTGCGGAACTGGGCGCGGCGGAACGGTTGCACCCGCACCCGCGTCGCCAGTGTGATCTCGGCGATGTAGTCGTTCTGGGAGCCGGCATAGACCGTGTTGTGAAAGCGCTCATTGACCTCGTGAAACCGGTCCGGATTGCCGGCGTGGCTCAGCACGCGCAACTCCTCATGCACCGCTTCCAGCCGGTGCCGCTCCGCAGGCGTCATTCGTTCCGCGGCAAGGCCGGCGCATAGCGCTTCCAGTTCCGCCATGGCCTCGAACATCCCGGTCAGCCGATCGATCGAGGGCTGCGCCACCACCGCGCCGCGATGCGCCCGCGCCTCGACGAGGCCCGAAGCCACGAGCTGGCGCAACGCCTCGCGCACCGGCGTGCGCGACACGCTGAAGCGGCGCGCGATGTCGGTCTCGTCTAACGCCGCTCCCGGCGGCAGCGCACCGCGGACGATCTCGTCCGCCAGTTGCAAGCGCAACTCTTCGGCGCGCGTGATCTTGTCCGGATATGGCGCGGCCCGATCGACGCGGCGAACCACCGACTTTGCCTGCTCGGCGGGGCGCGGCGCAACGCCGGTCGGAAGATCGTCAAGACTCATGTCTTCCGATCCGTCTTGTTATCTCCGGGTTCGTCGATCACGCTGACATGCGCGGCGACGATTCTCCAACCTTCGGGAAATCGCACCCAGGTCTGCATCTGCCGCCCGACTTTGCCGGGCGCGGTGTCGCGATAAAACAGCGTCGAGGCCACCGCAGCGTCACGGCCGTAGGTTGTGATTACGGTGCCTTTGGTCCGACGCATCAGACCCGCCGGCGAGCGCGCCGCGCGAAACGCCATGATGGCGTCGTGGCCGTAGAGATTTTCTCCGATGCCGTAGCGCAGCGTGCGGGGATCGACGCGGAACAGCTCGTCGAGAACCGCGACATCGTTTGTCACCAGCGCGTTCTCATAGCGCGCGAACTGCTCGGTCACTTCAGCGAGCACGTCGGGGAGATCGACCTGCATGGCTAAAATCCCCTCGGCCGCGGCGCGGACACCGCGCCGGCGCGCTCCAGCGCCATGGCCACGCGCAGCGCGATATCTTCCCGCCAGGGCGCGGCGATGATCTGCACGCCGATCGGCATCGGCTCGAGCGGCACCGGCACGGCGACCACCGGAAGTCCGACGAAGGAGATCGGCTGGGTGTGAATGCCGATATTGGCGCGCGCCGGCAATTCGACGCCGTCGAGCACGAAAGTCGTCTGTCCGAGTTTCGGCGCGACGCAGGGCGTCGCGGGCGCAACGATGACATCAACGGACTTGAACAGCTCCGCTAGCTGGGTGCGGTACCAGCGGCGGAATTTTTGCGCGCGATCGACCAGCGGCGCCGGGATCATCGCCCCCGCCAGCAAGCGGTCGCGCACCGCCGGATCGAAATCGCTCGGCCGTTGGCGCAGGCGATCGAGATGCAGCGAGGCGCCTTCGGTGGTGGTGATGACATAGGCGGCCGCGCGAGCGCGTGCGGCTTCGGGAATTTCGATCGTACGCGTGGCACCGAGCGCTTTGGCGACGCGCGCGACGGCCTCGCTCACTTCAGGGAAAACATTCTTCTGAAAATAGCCGCCGGCGATCGCGATTCTGAGCCCGCCGATGTCCTGCGCGAGTAGCCCGCCCACCAGCTCGACCGGGCGGGTCGTGCACGCCGCGTCGTCCCGGTCAGGTCCCTGCATCGCGTCATAAGCCAGCGCGAGATCGCCGACATTGCGCGCGAACGGACCAAGATGATCGAGGCTCGCGACAAATGGAAACGACCTGGCACGCGACAATCGGCCGTAGGTCGGTTTCAATCCAAAGACCCCGCAGAACGACGCCGGCACCCGGATCGAACCGTTGGTATCCGACCCCAGCGCCAGCGGCACCAGGCCGCCGCCGACGGCGGCGCCGGAGCCGCCCGACGAGCCGCCGGTCATCCGCGTCACATCGTGCGGATTGCGCGACGGCCCGTCGTGAATATTCTCGCCGGTGAAGTCGTAGGCGTATTCGCCCATATTGAGCGCGCCGACCAGAACGGCGCCGGCGGCTTCCAGCCGTTCGATCAACGTGGCGTCGCGCGGCGCCGGCGCAAGCTCGCGATTGATCTTCGATCCGGCACGGGTCGGCAAGCCCCGCACATCGAACAGGTTCTTCACCGCAAACGGCACGCCGGCGAGCCGGCCGGCGTTTTTCCCGGCAGCGACAGCGGCATCGATGCTACGGGCTTTCGCCCGGGCGCGATCGGCGGTCACGTCGGTGAAGGAGTTCAGAACGGAATCATGTTTGGCGATCCGCGCCAGCGCCGCTTCGGTTACGCCAAGCGCCGACATCCTTCGGTCCGCCACGGCTTGCGTGATTTCCGCGGCCGACAGTCCGTCACTGTCTGCTGTCATGGCGCGATCAGGCTGTAAAGACACTGGCCGGCTCGGCTTCGTCGGGCAACGCAAACTCATCCACCAGGCGCGCCAGCTTCAGCGACACTTCGAGATTGGCGCGCACGCCCGGCTTCCAGGCCTCCTCGACCGGCAGGCGCAAGGCTTTCGAGACGGCGTCGATATAGTCGTCAAGCGGATCAGTCATCTTTGCCGTCAACGCGCTCTCCTCTCTTTCGTCATCGCCCGGCCCGACCGGGCGGGCGATCCAATAAACGCTGGTGATTACTGGATGCCCCGCTTTCGCGGAGCATGACAACTACATTAAACCGGCAACGGCGGGTGGGGAATCGCCGTCAAGAGCTCCTTTGTATAGGCATCCTGCGGGTCGCCCAAGACCCGTTCGGAAGGACCTTGCTCGAGGATTCGCCCGGTTCGCATCACAATGACACGATCGCACAACAGGCGCACCACATTCAAATCGTGCGATACGAACAAATAGCTCATACCCAGCGATTGCTTGAGATCCTGCAGCAAATTCAAAACCACGGCCTGTACCGAAACATCGAGCGCCGCGGTCGGCTCGTCGAGAATCACGAGCTTCGGGTGCAGCGCCATGGCGCGGGCGATGCCGACGCGGGCCTTCTGCCCGCCCGACAATTGATGCGGGAAACGATCGAGCAGGTTGACCGGCAGGCCGACCAGACCCGCCAGTTCCTCGCAGCGGGCGCGCAACGCGTCGCGTCCCTTGATGCCGCCGAGCTGCAGAAGCGGATCGGCGATCGCGCGAGCGGCGGTAAAGCGCGGATTGAGGCTGTCGGTCGGATCCTGAAACACCATCTGGATGCTCTTGCGCAGCGGCAGCCGCGCGAAGGCATTGGGCAAGATGCCGCCGATCTCCTCGCCGTCGAACATGATGCGGCCCGAGGTCTGGTCCAACAGCCGCATCACCATCATCGAGGTGGTGGATTTGCCGCAACCGGATTCGCCGACGAGGCCGACGCTCTCGCCGTGCCCCACGGCAAAACTGATGCCGTCGACCGCGCGGAACATCTCGGGCTCGGCCGGCGGCTTGCGCGAGAATAATTTGGCCAGCGTCGCGGTCGCGCCCTGGCGCGGATATTCCTTGACGAGCTTTTCCACGAGGAGAAGGGGTTTCTTCTCCCTCTCCCCGCCTGCGGGGAGAGGGCTGGGGTGAGGGGCACTCTCAGCGAGCGCAACTTGGGGAGAGTCCCCCTCGCCCGACGCGCTATGCGCGTCGCCCTCTCCCCGCAGGCGGGGAGAGGGAGTTGGTGAGGTCGACGCGGCCTCCTCCTCCGGCAGCAAGTCACGCAAGGAGACGCCAAGTCTGGGGGTCGCGCGCATCAGTTTCCTGGTGTAGGGATGCTCGGGCCTAGCGAAGATGTTGGCAGACAGCGCGGTTTCGACCACGCGGCCCTTCTCCATCACCACGACGCGGTCGCAATAAGCCGCGGCCAATCCGAGATCGTGCGTGATCAGGATCGTCGACATGCTTCGCCGCTTGGTCAGTTCGACGACCAGATCCATCACGGCCTTTTGCGTCGTGACGTCGAGACCCGTGGTCGGCTCGTCGGCGATCAGCAGCTGCGGATTGCAGGCCAGCGCCAGCGCGATCACCACCCGCTGGCACATGCCGCCCGACAGCTCGAATGGATAGGCATGGTAGCGCTCGCGGGGACGGGCGATCTTGACCTGTTCGAGCGCCGCGATCGCCCGGTCGGTGACCTGCGCCCGGTCGACCTGAACGTGCTGCAGCAGCACATCCTCGATCTGGCGGCCGATCTTACGGATCGGATTGAGCGCCAATCGCGGGCTCTGGAAAATCATCGACATTTCGCGACCCCGCAGATCGCGCATCTGGTCCTCGCTCGCCGCCTTGACGTCGATGCCGCAGAACATCACCGAGCCTTCGGCGATCTTGCCGGCGCGATCGAGGATCCGCATCACGGCGTACGACGTCACCGATTTGCCGGAGCCGGATTCACCGACGATGCCGAGCGTCTCGCCCTTGGCCACGGCGATACTGACGTGCTGCACCGCCTTGACGATGCCGCGTCTTGTGGCGAATTCCACGGTGAGATCGCTGACTTCGAGCAGCGGCTTTGCGGTCATGGCCTATCCCCAAGCACGAGGTGCGCCCCCTCGCCCCGCTCTTGCGGGGAGAGGGTTGGGGTGAGGGGCATCTATCCGCAAATGAAGGAGATAGAAGAGCGCGCGGAGACTCCCCCTCACCCGGATCGCTGGCGCGCTCCGACCTCTCCCCGCAGGCGGGGAGAGATGAAGTGAAGAGCAGCTTTCCAATTTGCGCATCACGTCACGTCCTTCGCTGCGGATCGACCAGATCGCGCAGGCCATCGCCAAGCAGGTTGAAGCAGAACACCGCGATCATCAGCGCGCCGCCGGGAAAGAAGGCCACCCACCACTCGCCGGAAATGATGTTGGTTGCGCCCTCCGCGACCATGATGCCCCACTCCGGCGTGGGCGGCTTGACGCCGAGACCGATGAACGAAAGACCGGCCGCGTTCAGGATGGCGTAACCCATGGTCAGCGAGATCTGCACCATCATGATCGGCATGATGTTGGGCAGGATATGCACCAGCAAAATCCGCAAATCGCCATTGCCGGACAATCGAGCCGCCTGCACAAAGCCGGCCTCGCGCCGCACATTGGCTTCAGCGCGCGCAACGCGGACATAGAGCGGAAAATTGATGATCGCGGTCGCGATCACGATGTTGGTCACGGTATTGCCGAGCGCGGCAACGATGCCCATGGCGAGCACGAACAGTGGAAACGCCATGATGGTGTCGGAGACGCGCCCGACGATACGGTCGGTCCATCCGCCGAAGAAGCCGGCGGCGATACCCGCAAGCCCGCCCATGACGAGCACCAGCGCCACCGAGGCGATCGCGATCGTGAAGTCGAGGCGGGTCGCAGCCAGTACGCGGCTAAAAATATCGCGGCCCAATAGGTCGGTGCCGAACCAGTGGTGCAAGGATGGCGATTGCAGCGTCGCCGACGTATCGCTGGCGAGCGGATCGTAAGGCGTGATGAAAGGGCCGAACAGCGCGCACAGCGCGATCAGGACGAACAGGGCGAACGACAATCCGGTCACCGGATTGTCCGAGACCACATAAACCGCGTGGCGGAACATGGAATTGGTGGGAGGCTTGGGTTGAACCTCGACGACCGGCACTGCCGTCAGACTGGCCTCGGTCATGCCTCGAGCCTCACGCGCGGATCGATCACGCCGTAGAGCATGTCGATCATGAGATTGAGCGCGACATACAGCACCGCCATGGTCAAGACGAAACCCTGCACCGGCGCGAAATCCGATTGCAGCAAGGCTTCCACCGCGTAAGAGCCGATACCGGGCCAGGCGAATACCTTCTCCACCAGCACATTGGCGCCGAGCAGGAACGAGAACACCATGCCTAGCGTGGTCACCACCGGCAGCATCGCGTTACGAAATGCGTAAGTCAGGATCACGGTGCGGCCATCGAGCCCGCTGGCGCGCGCGGTCCGGATGAACTCCGAGGAAAGCGCCGCCAGCATCGAGGCGCGGGTCATGCGCGTGATCGGCGCGAGCGAGAACACCGCCAGCGTCACCGCCGGCAAAATCAGTTGGCTGAGCGAGCCGCGGAAAGACTCGAAATTGCCTGATATCAGGCTGTCGATCAGGTAGAAGCCGGTGATATCGGCGGGCGCGGTTGCGAACGCGTCCAGCCGGCCGATCGGCGCGGGCGACCAGCCGAGCCGGAAATAGAAGACGTAAACCAATAGCAGGCCGGTGAAAAAAACCGGAAGCGAAACGCCGGCGGTGGCGACGATGCGGCAAAGATGGTCGATCAGCGAGCCCTGCTTGACCGCGGCAAAGATGCCAAGCGGCACCGCGATGACGATGGCAAGAAACAGTCCGGACAACGTGAGCTCGGCCGACGCCGGCAGGCGGCTGGAGAGTTCGGTCGCTACCGGACGTCCGGTGGACAGCGAATTGCCGAAATTGCCATGGGCAAGATCGTTGACATAACGGGCGAATTGGTCGGGTAGCGGCCGGTCGAGCCCAAGCGACTTTCGGATTTCGGCGATCGATCGCGGGGTGGCGGCGGGGCCTGCGAAATAAACCGCGGGATCGCCCGGCAATACCCGGGTGAGCAGAAAGGTGACGATCACGACCCCGATGAGAGTCGGGATGACGGTTACCAGCCGTTTGAGTATCGTCACCATGGTCTTCTTGCCCCGTAAATTCCAAGCCGCGTTGTGGATTTGCCCATGTGCGTCGGGCGCCCTCGCGGTTTGCCTCAGGCCTTGACGATGGAGCGGTAATCGAGTTGCCGGTGGAACCAGTAGACGTAGCCTGAGATGTTCTTCTGCGTGGCGACATTCAGGAAAGGCTGGAACAGCGGGATCCGCGGCACCTCATTGTAGGCCTTGGAGATGAAGCCTTCGACGTCCTGGGCGTATTTCGCCTTGTCGCCGATGGCGGCGGCGGCGCGCGCGCCGTCGATCAGCGCGTCCATGTCGGGGTTGACATAGCTTGGCGTATTGAAGATGGCGTTCTGGCCGGAATAGCACCAGAAGAAGAAGTATTCGGGATAGTCCAACCAGCCGGAGAAGAAGTTGAGCATCAGCGGCATCGACTTCTTGGCCATCTCGCTGCGCCAGTTAGCACCCGGCACCTTGTTGATCGCGGTCTTGATGCCGATCTGCGCCAGGCTTTCTTGCAGCAACACGGCGACCGGTTCGCTGACGTCGCCGGTGCCGAGATCGAAGGACACGGTGGTTTCAATGTCAGACACCCCGCTTTCGGCCATCAGCGCCTTGGCCTTGGCCACGTCAGTGACATAGCCAGTCCTGGCCGGCCAGGCGATATCGGTGACGTTGTTCGACGGACCGCCGAACAAGGGATTGGCGAGGCCGAACATCGCCGCGTCCATGATCTTCTGATAGGGCAGCGCATAAGCCACCGCCTGGCGAACCTTGGGGTTATCGAACGGCGGATTCTTCACGTTCATTTCGACCGAGTACATGCCGTTGCCGATCGGATGGGAAACGATGACGAGCTTGCCGTCCTTTTTCATCTCCGAGGTGTCCTTGCTCGACAGATCGAAGGAGATGTCGGCGTCGCCGCGTTCCATCAAGGCGCGGCGATTGCCCTGCGAGGGAACGGTGCGCCAAATCACCTTCTTGAGCTGGGGCAGCTTGCCACCCACCCAGTCCTGATGGCGCTCATACACCACCTCGACGCCGGGCTTCCAGCTCGTCACCTTGTAGGCGCCGCTGCCGGCGGTGTTGCTCTTGGTGTAATCGAGCGCCCACGGGTCCTTTTCCGTGGCCTTCCTCTGCAGGAGTTCGGAGTTGTAGATGCCCGGCACGATCACCGCGAGGTCGGGGATCGTCAGCCGGTCCTTCTTGGCGAAATCGATTCGGACGGTGCTGTCGTCAACCAGCACGAACTGCTCCTTGTCCACCAGCGAGCCGGCCTTCATCTGCACGGTCGGAAAGCCGCCGACCGTCACCGCGCGATCCAGCGACCATTTGACATCCTTGGCGGTGACCGGCGCGCCGTCGTGGAATTTCGCGTTCTTCTTCAGTTTGAAGGTGACCGACATGTCGCCGACATTCATGTCTTCGGCGAGTTCGGGTTTGAACTTGTCGCGATCGTAGGACAGCGTGCCGTCGGGCAGCGTCTTGGTCTCATGGCTGATCAGACGGTCGTAGCAATTCCACGACGCCTCGTAGCCGGAACGATTGGTGCCGACGCCATGGATATCGAGATTGTTGGGGCCGCCCTCGGTGACGACCAATAGCGTCTCCGAGCGGCCGTCGGCCTTGGCGGAGGACCAGATCGCGGGTGCCGGCACCACCGCGCCGGCGGCGAGGCCGGAGACGGATTTGAGAAAATCGCGGCGCTTCATCGAAGGCTCCAACGCACGAGGAAATCGGCTTTTGGAGCAACCGTCGCAAGGTTCGTGCCAGAGCTTAAGGAATTCTTATCGAGGGGTTAAGCCTCTGATTCAGCTTCTGATATGGAGGTCGCGGCGGCGAATTTGGAAAGACTTATTGCATACAAAGGGATGCGATTGCCTAATTGATGAGCACGCTTTTTCGCTCGCCGTTTCCTTGGGCTGTTTCGATTCGGCTCGGCCTCGCAAACAAATGCGGACCAGGACAACCGCGCGAGCCGAATGGAGCCGCATTACCGATTTCCCGCTGCCAAAAGCCCCCTGCTAGATCATGATGCGATTAAGTTGAATCGCACCATGATCTCATCTCTTTGTTTGAGCATGATCTTTTCGGAAAACCGGTTTCCACTTTTCCGGATCATGCTCTAGCAGTTCGCTGAAAAACTGGAAATTGAGGCTTTTCTTTCGTTCGCAGATCGTTGTTCGGGCGGTGTGTTCGATAGTTTGAGGCGATTTTTGTAGCTGGACGCCGAGTTGGCTACGCGGCAGCCA
>Ga0193751_1000208_pt1 | contig 51444 bp, 50 predicted proteins | sample L1c2metaG_FD_143050 | JGI IMG/M metagenome (GOLD analysis project Ga0193751, IMG submission 143050) | Soil microbial communities from a riparian zone of the East river system, Colorado, United States - L1c2 | ecosystem: Environmental > Terrestrial > Soil > Riparian zone | place: USA: East River...
AAATTGGCGTACAGCGCGGCATCGATATCGTCGCTGGCCCCGCCGCCGACGAAATCGAAGAAGAAGTCGTGGTCCTTCTTGCGATTCCCCTCCGACGCACGATCGAGCGGGTGGTAGACAATGTTGATGCCTGACCGCTTGAGCTGCGCCTGCAAGAGCTGAATCTCGCCGACTTCTTTCTGGCCTCGATCGGCGCCCGGATTGATCAGCTCGATGTCGACCCCGTTCGCGTAGCCGGCCTGCGCGAGCAGCTGCTTCGCCTGGTTGATGTCGACAACACACATCTGCTCCAGCTCCCGCTGGTCGAAAAAACCCGGCGTTTCGGCTACGGCCGCCCAGCCCGCCTTACCGCCGCCGTAGGTCTTGACGACCTCCGAACGGTCGATCGAGAGCGCCACAGCCTTGCGGACGCGTATGTCCGTCAGCGGCGGGCGGGTGACGTTGATATAGATGATGCCGCCCTTGGTCGACGGATACTCGAGCCGCTGTGAGCCGGGATTCTCTCGCGAGATCTGGTCGGCGGTCGTGTCGTCGACCGCGGAGTGATCGGCCCCCAGAATGTCGATCTGTTTGGTCCGGAAGGCGGCGTTCTGGGTGGCGTCATCTTTGATGACCAGCCAGTTGATCTGATCCAGGTATGGCAGGCCCGCTCGGAAGTAGCCGGGGTTGCGTTTGTAGACCCAGCGCGTCCCCTTTTGCGAGTCACCCACGTCCATTTGCCATGGTCCGGTCCCCACGATGCGCGAGGAGAAGTTCCCGTCGGCGTCGTAGACCTCGTGCGCGACCACGGGGAACCAGTACTGCGCAAGGTAGTAGAGGAAGGGTGAGAACGGCGCACTGAAATGAACGGTCAGCGTGCTGTCGTCCGGAGTTTGGACGCTGTCCATCCCCTCGAAGGCCCAAGTGTTAAGCGCCGGGAACAGTTTCTTGTCCTGCTTGAACTGGCCGGTCCGCGAGTGGTACTCGACGCTCCAACGCGCGTCGGCCGCCGTCACCGCGCGCCCGTTCACAGGGGCGAGATTAGCAAACTTCACTCCCTGCCTGAGGTGGAAGATGAACGTCTGCCCGTCCGGCGATTCCCATTTCTCGGCGATGGCCGGCTGGAGGATCGTTTCGGCCGCCTTGACGCTGGGCCCGGTCTTAAACGCAAGCAGCGAATCGTAAGCCGGTCGAATCGCGTTCTGGTTCTCGCTGGGCTTGCCCGTCGGGTCAAAGTCGAATGGGTCGGCGGGCATCGAGACGTTGAGGCGGCCGCCTGTTCTCGGCGTCGTCGATGATGCCGAGCCACTCGGTCTCGCGCCGGTGCCGGAGCGACCCTGCTGCCTGCACGCCGCCAGCAGGCCCACCGAGCCTGAGCCGGCCAAAATGGCCCGTCGACTGATGCGGGGACGGGCTTGGTGCGTTTCACGCTCATATCGCGTCATCGTTGACAATTCCTTGAACTGCGTTTAGCGTTACGACCACGAAGGAGGTGCCGCCGCATGATCGTTGACCTCGACTCTCATCTGCGTGAGAGCTATGCCATGGACGAAGTCTACAAGCTCGATGCACCCTACGAGGAGTACACACCCGTCAAGATCGTGGATGGCGCCCCGCACGAGCGGCGTTTTGAGACGAAGCTCCGAGAGACCTCGCGGTCAGCACCGGGCTATTCGGGCTACAACCACAATTACATGTACAACCCCAAGGAGAACTGGCGCGGCGGCGTGATCGCCGCTCGGCAGATAGCGGGCTACGACATGGCCAAACGAATGGAAGGCAACGCCGCAGAGCACCTCGACAAGCAGCTCATCTTCCCTACAGGGATCAGCCTGCCCGTGCTCACGCCGGGCCCGCTGGGCGCCGCCCTCAGCCATTCCTACAACACCTGGGTTTCTAACCTCGTAAAGGGGTTCGAGGACTACCTCCTTCCCGTCGCAATGATCCCAGCCGGCTGCCCAGATGAGATGCCGAACGAGCTTCGGCGCTCGGTCACCGAGCTCGGCTTCAAGGCTGCGCACCTCGTCTGCTATGAGGGCGAGCACAACCTCGATGACCCCAGCTTCTTCCCGTACTACGAAGCGGCACAGGAGCTCGACGTTCCGCTCTTCTGCCACCCAAACGGCCATATGGGCTTCATCACCGAGCGCTTCAACAACTTCCTCGCCATGCACACGCTCGGCAGGCCGACCAACTGCACACAGGCGCTCGTGGCGCTGGTCGCAGGCGGCGTCTTCGAGCGCTTTCCGCGTCTAAAGGTCGCGTTCTTCGAGTGCAGCGCCGAGTGGCCGCTCTACTGGATGCACCGGCTGGATGACGACTGGGGATGGCTGGAGGATGATCAGGACCGGCATCTTCCCGTTCACCTGAGCATGAAGCCGTCCGATTACGTGCGCCGCAACTGTTACGTGACCCTGGAGGCCGATGAGGGCCCGCTGACCGAGTCCATCGAGCAGCTTGGGGCGGACCATATCCTGATGGCAACCGATTACCCCCACTTTGATTCTGAATATCCGGACACGGTCACGAAGATCCAAGCCCGCGCTGACCTGACCCCAAAGCAGAAGGAGATGGTGCTTGGGAAGAATGCCGAGGCTCTCCTGAATCTCGCATAGCCGCTCACTGCGGCCGGCCGTTCCACCATAGGGGCGGGTTCAGACCCGCCAGCACCGTCCAGAGGGTGGCTCTGCGGCCGGCCGTTCCGTGTCGGGGCGGGTTTCTAACCCGCCCGCACAGTCCAGAGGTTGGGCACTGGTCGTTCACGAAGGAGGCTCTACCCATGAGGCAGCATCGCGATGCGGAGAGTTACTCGGGTAAAAGCACCTCACGGCGGCTTACCCGTCGCCACCTTCTCGCCACTTCATCACTGGCCGCTGCCGGCCTCGCGGTTGCCGCATGCGGTCGGACCGCCGGAAATACTCCAAAACAAGCGGCTTCTTCAGCCGGCAAGGGCGCGCCGAAGCCCGGCGGCCAGATCCGCCTGCGCCTCACAGAAGACCCGATCGATTGGGACGTGAGCCTGCTCGGCAAGGGCGGCGCCGATGGCATCTTCTTTGCCTACGACAACCTCGTCGGTTTCAAAGCGGGCTCCGATGTCGGCTACACAGACGCCGTTCTGGCCCCGGAGCTCGCTGAGAGCTGGGAGATTCAAGACGAGGGCCGGACCTTCATCTTCCACCTGCGCAAGGGCGTGAAATTCGCCAACCTGCCGCCCGTCAACGGCAGGGAGTTCACGGCAGCCGACGTCAAATGGAGCTACGAGTACTGGACCAGAACCGGCGACTTTGCCGCAAAGAAGCTGCCCACTGGGCAGTGGGCGTGGATGTTTGAGGGACTCGATCGGGTCGAAGCTCCGGATCCCTACACGGCTGTCGCCCGGTTCAAGAAACCGTTTGTTCCTTTCGTTTCCTACACCGCCGCGGAACGCGGCTCTCCAATTGTTCCGCACGAGATCTACGACGCCGACGGCAATCTCAGCAACCGCTTGGCCGGCACGGGCGCCTTCCAAATGGACGTTTCCGCCTCGCAAAAGGGTAGCCGGTGGGTATGGAAGAAGAATCCCAGCTATTGGGAGAGCGGAAAGCCGTATATCGATGAGATCCGCCAGCTGATCGTGCCCGATGACGCATCCGCGGCGGCGGCTTTCCGAACCAAACAACTGGACGTCCTCGGCGACGTCGGCAATGGCTGGAACCTCAGCTACGAGGACGGCGAGCGCATCAAGCAGGAGAACCCGGCCGCCGGTGTTGTCGATTCGATGCACCCAAAGCCGCTGCTTCTGTACATCAACGTCCAAAGGGAGCCCTTCAAGGACCTCCGGGTGCGCCAGGCGCTGTCGCTCGCGCTCGACCGCGACGAGTTCGTCAAGGTGTTCACGGGCGGCAGAGGCGGTTGGGCCTTGTGCGGCGCCATGTCGGGGCTGTTCAGCCAGCAGGAAGTCAAGACGATGCTCCGCTACGATCCCGTGCAGGCCAAACGCTTGGTTACAGAGGCCGGCTACCCCGACGGCGTCAGCGTCGAGTTCATCTTTCCCGGCAAGACCTACGGGGAGCGCTACATAAGCGAGATGCAGCTGCTGCAGTCGCAGTTGAGAAAAGCGGGTATCAACCTCACGCTCAAGGATGTGCAGCAGGAGCAGGGTGCACTCAAGAAGAAGCACGACTACCAGATGAGCACGAACCCAGGATCTACCATCGATGGCGACATTGACGGCTGGGTCTATGGTGACTTCTATCCCGGCTCGGAAAAGAATTACGAGGGCGTCAACGACCCGGAGCTCGCCAAGATGCTCGACCAGCAGCGGGCGGAGGCCGACCCGGCCAAGCGCCTGAATCTGCTACGGGACATCGTCCGCTACATCAATGTGGACAAGGTCTGGGGCCTCAGCATCTACCACCAACTCGACTACGTTTTCTGGCAGCCGTCCGTCAAGAACTACTTCCCCAACTTCTGGACCCATCGCTGGAACGCCGTCAACCGCTGGATCGACCCCGGGGGCTAACTTCGTTCAAAGCCGACGCGAGGCTGCGTGCGCAAGTTCCTTGAGTTTGACGGTGTGGCGGCGGTGCCGTTGCTGCCCTCTGACATTTTTCTTCTCAAGGTGCTTCGCCCTTTGCACCTCCAACGGTCGATCTGCCGATTGCATGACTCGTCGCAAGGATACCATCGCGCCGGATCAAATTTACGATGCGGCAGCTTCGGATTTAGCATACGCATCCGCGATCCCGTTGAAGGCCCCTTGCATCGCGCGAACGGGTCTCGCTGTCGTGTGGATTGTCGCTACGGGCTCAGAGTGGCAGCGCAATAGGACGTACCATCGGGAGGACCAACGGGCCGGCCTCCACGGGGCGCAGGAGAGCGCGCTCACACAAGTCGAGGAGATGGCGGTAGTGATCACAAATGCCTCACTCACTCCGGAGGCGTTGGCCGAGGCTTGGTATTGGACAGAGGCTCCTTTGGGCTGGGTGATTGGTTTCGGGGACATTTTTTACCGCGTCGGATACGCGTACCGCGATAGCGCCGGTCTCGTCCAAACTGAACCAGTGCTCGCTGTTTGCATAGAGCATCCCTGTGACGCTGCGACAGGTCTCCCGCGTCGCGTTAGCTTCGCTCGCGCCTACCTGCTGGATGAGTATTTGGCGGACAACCCACGTACTTGGCCCAAGCTGCCGGATATAGCGGCGGGTAAGCATTTTGACCTTTGTCTGCTCCCCGCTCGACCTGGACATTGGGAGACAGAGTTGGTAGTGGACCTGGCGGATGACTTCGCTGCTGATTCGGGCACCGACTTCAGCTCGGATAGCCGCCTGTGCGGATTGCGGGACGGCTATTGGCACACCTTCGCGCAAAATGTCGCGAGGAGAGCTTCGCGAGCCGGAGTGACACATCCACTGCCCGATTTCCGCACAGTAGTGATTCAGCCACAAGAGGATGGGATTCAGCGGCCGGATCAAATACCGGAGGCGCTCTTCAAACTGCCGCTTTTGCCGGGTGAAGCAGACGTACAACCCAACGCCGCGATGGGCTTGAAGCTGACACATCTTCTTCGTCAACAAGTTCAGCAGCATTGGTGGAAAGCCGAGTGGCCACAATTCCCCTGGTTGGCTGGGTACGCGCTGACGAGTCAAGCCGCTATACAGACCTTGGTACGCTACATCCGTCGGTGCGCCGCGGAGCCAGGCCAGTTACTTGATGAAGCCCGAAGACAGTTCGAGGCAGCGTGTGATCGGGCCGGAATAACCATCCACCGTTGACAAGTAGCCAGCACAGTGGCATCATATGAAATCATATGACCGGGGTCAACACCATGTCTCAGTTGAATATTCATCTGCCAGAAACATCTGACTTGCTGGCGAGGGTTGAACAATGCGCACGAGAGTTAGGAACAAGCCCAAGCTCACTAGCTAGGGTAGTTCTTGATATAGGGCTGGAGCCTTATGTAAGCGCGCAACGAGAGGCTCGGCGGTACGACCGTGACCGAAGATCCGTGGTTACTCAGGAGCTACGCCAACGGTTCTCTGGTGCGCTTCCGGCACGCCGATTGACCGAAGACGATATCGGTGACGTAGTCACGCCGCACGCGGATACTACAGGAGCGCATCACTAAATCGATTCGTAAGCGAGTAACCGCAATTCCAGGACTAGACGGAGGCAGCATGTCCAACAGTGCCGATCTTAGGCGGCAGCCTTACCGGCGACGGCGGGAAGAGTTCGGAAGAGCCTGCTGGAATGGTACGGAGCGATGGTAGGTGCCGCACAGAGTATGCGTGCTGACGAGAAGCGGCACCTCGAAGCTTGGGAATCCGAGTTCGTCATGGGGGACGGCGAATTCGGTACGTCTGACTGGCCGGGGTGGAAGAGGTACATTGGACGGCGACCAACGCCGCCTGTCTAAGCTACCCATGCCCGTAGCACAAAGCATGTACGCGCCCGCTGGTCAAGCAGTATCTGCCTTCGCGCCACCTCCGGTCGGATTCAGAATAAGGAATGCGGTCCGGCCGCGGGTTAGAACGTCGACAGCGTCAGTAATAGCGGCGACCTGGCTGTTCGAGCAACCTCCATCGGCTAATATCTCGCATCCGTGTACCAACACTCCAGGCATGGCCGCATGATCGGACGCGGCTGCGCACTGTGTTACAACCATTCTGGTGCTCGCCCCAGCCGCGCGGGCGCGCCGATTCAATTTCGACTCGGGAGGAACTACCCCAGGAATGCTGACCGCCGAAGAGAACGACCTACTGTGCCGCGTCGGACCAGGGTCCCCGATGGGCGATTTGATGCGGCGCTACTGGCAGCCGATCGCCGCTGCGTCGGAGCTGACAGACGAGCAGCCCGTCAAGCCCGTTCGCATCCTTGGCGAGGATCTCGCCCTGTTTCGCGATCTCAGCGATCGCCTCGGCCTGATCTCGCTCTACTGCCCTCACCGTCTGCGCCCGCTGACCTTTGGCATCCCCGAGGAAGAAGGCTTGCGTTGCCCCTACACCGGTTGGCTGTTCGATGTCGACGGCCGCTGCCTCGACATTCCCTTCGAGCCGGAGGACAGCACGCTCAAATACGAGGTGCGCGCGACCGCCTATCCCGCGCAGGAGCTCGGCGGCCTCGTCTGGGCGTATCTGGGTCCGGAGCCGGCGCCGCTACTGCCTCCCTGGGACCTGCTCGTCGCAAAGAACGTCTTTCGCCAGATTGGCCATGCCGTTTTGCCCTGTAACTGGCTGCAGTGCATGGAGAGCGTCGTCGATCCAATCGACAACCCGTACCTTCACAGCAGCCCCGGCCGTTTGACACTGCCTACCCGCGGCCGGCAACGGTCCAAGCCAAATCTCAGCGGCCGCCGGCACGTCCAGAGCGAGTTCGAGCGCAACAAGTATGGCGTCGTACAGCGCTGCCGACTCTCATCGTCGCCTCTCCCAGAAGTAGAGGGCCGCAACTCATCCTCCCCACTCCCGAAGGGAGAGGGTCAAAGCTCATCGTCGCCTCTCCCTCTGGAAGAGGGTCAAAGCACATCGTCCCCTCTCCCTGTGGGAGAGGGTCAGGGTGAGGGCGACTGGGTCGAGGCGCATCCGCTCATCTTTCCGGTCATGGTCCGCTCTGGATCTGGATTTCGTCAGGAACTGCAGTTCCGTGTGCCGCTGGACGACACGCATACGTGGAATGTCCGCTATCAATGCTTTCTCCCCGGCGAGGGTGTAAAGGCGCCGAAGCAGAAAGAGATTCCGCTGTTCGAGATTCCGCTCAGAGACGAGTCCGGCGAGTTCATCTTTGACGTCGCCGGTGTGCGGGATATGGTCCTCTGGGTCTCGCAGGGCGACCTGCTCGATCGCACCCGAGAGCACCTCAGCGAGGGCGATCGCGGCGTCGAGCTCTACCGGCGCATCCTGCAGCAGCAGGTCGCGATCGTCGAGGACGGCGGCGATCCGATGAACACCTTCCGCGCCGCGGCGCAGGTCGGGCCCGCCATCGACCTCAAGCCGCGCGGCGATGAGGCGGCCCTGCCGGTGACCTTGTTCGATCCGAATTCCGTGGACGCGGACATCGAGCGCTACAGCCCGGCGGTCAACCAGATCAAACGTCTCTATCGCCGGGTAGCGCGGTCAGCGGCGAAGCCCGGCGCAGCACCGAAGCCGCGCAGCCGGCCGCGCACGGCGGCCAAGAAGCAGCCATGACTGCGCGCGATCTGCGTGGATGGCTCGCAGCGGTCGATGCGATCGGCGAGCTGTCGCGGGTGAGCGGCGCCGGCGCCGAAACGGAGATCGGCGGCCTCGTCGACCTGTCGCAGGAGCGCATGGGCAATCCTGCCATCCTGTTCGACCAGATCCGCGGCTACCCCTCCGGCCATCGTCTGGTCGCCAACGTGCTCACCTCCTACCCGCGCCTCGCCCTCACGCTCGGCCTGCCACCGGACTCCGGCCCCAAGGATCTCGTCCTGGCCTGGCGCAGCCAGCTCAAGGACCTGCCGCCTAAGCCGGCGCAGCTCGTCGAGCGGGGCCCGGTGCTCGCGCACGTCGACCGTGGCGAGGCCGTGGACGCGACGCGCTTCCCAGCGCCGGTCTGGCACGAGGGCGACGGCGGCCGCTACCTGGGAACGGGCTGCATCGTCGTCATGCGCGACCCCGATACGGGCTGGGTGAACTCGGGCACGTACCGCGTGCAGCTGCATGACGAGCGAACGCTGGGGCTGTACATCTCGCCGGGCAAGCACGGGCGGCTGATCCGCGACAAGTACTGGGCGCGGGGCAAGGCGTGTCCGGTGGCGATCTCGATGGGGCATCACCCGCTGTTGCTGCTGCTCGGTGGCCTGGAGGTGCCGTACGGGACCTGCGAGTACGACGTGGCCGGCGCTATTTGGGGCGAGCCGCTGGAGGTGGTGGCGGGGCCGCTGACGGGGCTGCCGGTGCCGGCGCACGCGGAGCTGGTGATGGAGGGCGAGGTTCCGGTCGACGAGCTGCGGAGCGAGGGGCCGTTCGGGGAGTGGGCTGGGTACTACGCGAGCGGGCAGAAGGACGAGCCGATCGTGCGGGTGCAATCGGTGCTGTACCGCGAGGACCCGATCGTGCTCGGCTGCATCCCCGGCAAGCCGCCCAATGACAACACCTTCTTCCGCAGTCCTCTGCGGGCGGCGCTGATCTGGGATGAGCTCGAAAAGGCCGGCGTGCCCGGCGTCACCGGTGTCTGGTCTCATGAAGCCGGCGGCGGGCGCATGTTCAACATCGTGTCGATCAGGCAGCTGTACCCCGGTCATGCCAAGCAGGTCGGCATGGCAACAGCGAGCTGCTACGCCGGCGCCTACGCCAACCGCTACGTCGTGGTGGTGGACGAGGACATCGACCCAACGGACACGAACCAGGTGCTGTGGGCGCTGTGCACCCGCACTGACGTCAGCACCGACATCGACACGCTGCGCCGCTGCTGGAGCACGCCGCTGGATCCGATGGGCTACGCGGGCGCGGACGGCCGCTCGTACTACAACGACCGGCTCGTGATCGACGCCTGCATACCCTTCGACCGGCTGAAGTCGTTTCCGGCGGTCGTCGGCACAAGCGACGAGCAGCGCGCTCGCCTGCCAGACCGCTGGCCCGCCCTGTTCGGCGCCGACGCCAGGATCCGGCCCGAACCGGCTCGAGCGGAGGCTCCGGCGCCCCAAGCGACCGCCGGATAGAGCCCGGGAATTCGTTTCTTCCCGCTATAGAGAAGGGGACCCGCAAGAAACGAATGTTTAACCATAAGTGCGCGAAGCATTAGCAGGAGCAGGCGTGGCTCACGTGGACGAGCAGCAGCTCAGAGCGCTCATCGACCGCCTCAACACGACCGGCTGTATTGTGACCTCGGCCTTCGAGGGCCAACGCGACGGCTGCTTCGTCAGCTACATCGCGCCCTGCAGCATCGAGCCGCCGAGGCTGCTCGTACTCACAAGTCACGAGACGCTGACACACGAACTGATCGAACGGAGCGGCGTCCTTGCGGTGCATCCCGTTGCGCGCGGGCAGGAGACCTGGATGCTCCTGTTCGGCGGCAGCAGCGGCCGTGAGGTCGACAAGTTCGCTTCACTGGTCTGGCAGCCGGGCGTGGCCGGAGCGCCGATCCTGACTGACGCACTCGGCTACATCGAGGGCCGCGTAATCGGCTCGATGGATTGCGGCGACCACACCGCCCGGCTCGTCGAGCCGGTCGCCGCCGCGCTTCTTGTCCCAGACGCAGTTCCGCTCACAACCTTCGAGCTATTTGCTCGCGGGCTGCTGAGCCCAAGCACAGCCCTCGGCAATCCCTGGCCTGTCTTTGAGCCGCACCACTAGGCTTCCGGCACAACTGGAACCAGCAGATACGCATCATGGGAAGCGCCGCAATGGAGCACGGCCGTGCCTGGCTTGCTCCGCTCATACTCGCATGGAAACTGACCGAAGAGCAGACTCTTTCGAAAGAACCAGCGGCCCTGGATGTCCAGCCGCAGCGTCTCGCCGGCGCGGAAGATCGTCGAGGACGCAAGCAGCTCGATCTCGACCGGCACGATCTCGCCGGGCCGGAGCGGCTCAGAAACGTCGTGCGGGTGCACAGGACGCCACGGCTCCGATCGCTCCTCGTCGAGGCGCCGCTGCGACGCCTTCAGCCAGCCGCCCGCCACCATGTCAAAGCCGAAACCGTACGAGCCCTCGAAGGGCACGTTCCGTCCCGCGCGCAGCTTGCGAACGCCGGCAAATACGTTCACGTCATCGGCGCCGTGGACCTCCAAGTGCAGCCGGAGCTTCATCGGACCTGTCAACTCAACATCCCGCGGTACCCGCCAGACGAAGCTCGAACGTCCAGAGCGCATGTCGAATCGCAGCTCGGAAGCCTCGGCGGGCGGGCGGTCGCTCAGGCTGCCGCTGCTGTTCAGGTACAGCCGCGTCCATTGAGTTCGAGGGAGCGGCCAAGCCGTCTCGTAACGGACCTGGTAGACGGCGTCGCCCGTCTCGCGCACCTCGAGCCGCACCGGCGGCATATCGCGCATCCCGTTATCCTCGCCCTTAAGAAAGCACTCGAAGAAGCGCGCCTGGAAAGCGAGCGCCTCCGGCGAGTAGTACGTGGCCCACTTGCCGCCGCGGTGCGTGTAGAGCCATTTGTGCTGGGAGGAGATTCGCCGGAACCCCTCAAAGGAACCCCGGCTGTGAAGATTGTGGTCCGAGAAGGTGCCGCAGATCAGCGCCGGCACCTCAATCCGCTCGAGATCGGCCGTGCGCCCTGCCCACCACTCGTCCCAGAGCGGGCGGGCAATCTGCTCCCCGCGCAGGTCGTCGCGGCAGCGGCCCTGACTGCGCATCTGGCCGCTCCACAGAGGCAAGAAGCCGTCCTCACGGATGCCACCCGGGCGGGCGAAGTCGCGGTAGAGGTCGCTGAATCCCTCCCAGGGACAGATCGCTGCTAGGTGCGGAGGCCGTAGCGCCGCGACCTTCCACTGGCTGAGCGCGAGATACGAGACCCCGTTCAGTCCGACCCGCCCGTTGGACCAAGGTTGGGCAGCGGCCCACTCGATCAAGGCGGCATAATCCTGCGCCTCAGCGTCGGAAATGAGCCTCCCTTCGCCCTCGGAATGGCCGAAACCACGCAGGTCGCAGTTCACCAGTACGTATCCCCGAGGCACCCAGAAGGCAGGATCGGGGGCCTCCCAGCCCGTCCAGGCCGATGTGCTCAGCGGCGCGCCCTGACGCATCAGGCGATACCGGAGAAGCGGGTGAGAGCCGAATCGGCCATGGCGCGGCAGCCGGTCCTTGCCGTACGGATGTGCGCACATAATCACTGGATAGGGGCCGGGTGCTTCGGGCCTGAAGACGTTTACCCGCAGTGTCGTGCCGTCGTACATGGCAACTTCGACATCCCGCTCGAAGCGAATTCCACTCGGGGGCTCGGTGATCGTTACTGGCGGCCACAGCAAGCGTTTGAGGCGATCGAGAGCGTAGGCGAGACCAGGGCTCTCGTTGCTGCCGGGACTCACAAGAAGATCATCCCTCCGTCGAGTGTGATCGCCTGGCCGGTCATGCCCTCGGATTCGTCCGACGCCAGATAGACTGCGAGCGGCGGGATCTCGTCGAGGCGGATGAAGCGGCCTATGGGAATACGAGCGATCAGAGCTTGCCGCGCGTCCTCGGCGTCGCCGCCGAGGATCCGCGCGAGGTTCGGCAGTTGTTCGTCAAACATGCGCCCCTCGACCCAGGCCGGGCAGATCGCGTTGACGCGGATGCCGAGCTCTGCCGTCTCGAGTGCGAGACACTTGGTCAGGCCCAGGACAGCGTGCTTGGAGGCGTTGTAGGCGCTCTGGTAACGTGTGCCCCACTTGCCGGCCGTCGAGGCGATGTTGATGATCCGGCCCGTCCGCCGCTCGATCATCGATGGCAGAACTGCCTGCGCAGCGATGAAGCTGCCGTGGACATTGACGTCAAACACTTGCTTCCACTGCTCGAGGCTGTGGTCGAGGAAGCGGGCAACGTGATAGATGCCGGCGCTGTTGACCAGTGTGTCGATTGGCCCGAGCTCCGAGGTCGCTCGTTCTACGGCCGCTCGAATCGCTTCCTCGGAGGTCACGTCTGCGGAGGCGACGAGGCTCCGTCCACCCGCTCCAGAGATCGCCCCCGCGACGGCCTCGATCTCTGCAGAGCTGCGGGCGACCAGCGCAACGGCTGCGCCCTCCTGTGCGAAGCGCAGCGCGATCTCGCGCCCGATCCCGCGCCCGGCGCCCGTGATCAGCGCCACCTTGCCGGCCAACCGGTTCACGCTACCGGTTCCTCCCACGCTGAGTTTCCTCTGCCCTTCAGCGCCTCTGCAGAGACCGCCACGATGGTCTCGCTGCCGATGTCCCTTCGCTGCGTGTGTACCCCGGCGAATCCCGCCGGCTCGAGCGCATGCTCGAGGGCCGCCACCTGGTCGTCGCCGTAGCCGCGGCGGGACGGCGAAAGCCAGGGCACGTCCGTGCGCCGCGCGCGCACGGCCAGCACCAGACGGCCGCCCGGCTGCAGCACGCGGTGCAGCTCCCGCAGGCCGCGGTCGAGCGGCTGCCAGAAGTAGACCGAGTGAATTGCGCAGGCCTTCGAGAAGTGGACGTCGGGAAATGGAAGATGGCCCGCGTCTCCAAGCCGTAACTCCAGCTTGCCCGCCCTGACCGCTGCCTTGTTGCGGCCCGCGGCCTGGAGCAGCATGACCTCGGATGGATCGACGCCGGCGGCAAGACCGGAGATGAGGTGCGGGAGCATCAGCTCCAAGGCGACGCCAGGACCGCAGCCGACGTCCAGCACTCGATCGTCCGGACTCAGCTCCAGCAGCTCAACCACCCAGTGGTCGTCGGCATCGCGTCGCGCCATCAGCCGACCCGCTATTTTGCCGAACAGACCCGATGGCTTGGCGAACTGGCGATCGAACATTAGCAACTTTCTACGGCCGCACTACGGTCACGATAACGTTTCATCCAAATCGAGGCCCTATACTTCAGCCCGTCGCCTCATAAATCTGAACCCGAGGAGGGCCCACAGCAATGAAATCGGCTGCACGTCTGCTGCTCCTTGCTGTCGTCGGAATGGCGGCGCTTGCCGCACTGCCGCATGCATCGCTGGCGCAGACCGCCACAGGCGCACCGGCCACGACCCAGATCAAGATCTTCGTCCCCTTCGCTCCTGACGGCACGCTCAACGCATCGTTGCAGGTTCGCTCGCGCGACGCGTTCCCTGACCTTCACTGCCAGGCCGGCTCCATCTCCACAACCAGACCCGATGCCTGGCGTTGCGGAACGGACGACCCATGCTTCGCGCCGCCGTTTGCTGACCCAAATGCGTCATCGGTCACGCTCGCGTGTTCCGCGGGTCCACGGACGGGCAGCGTGCAGCTTCTCACCGTACAGGGCGCGCTGAGGACCGCCGATGCCTGCAAGAGCCCGCCGGCCTGCCGGCAGCCGCTCGACCTGAGCTTGAATCCATGGGCGGTCGAGCTCGCAAACGGCATTCGCTGTGCGCTGTTAACCGGCACGATCTCCAGTCAGGGCGGCGTCGGTATGGTCTACGGCTGCGCCAATCAGGACGGAACGCCCGCCGGCCTCGCCGGAACGGTGAAGCAGGGCCTCGATCGCTCCCAATCGCTCTGGCAGGTCTTCTACCAGGCGCCGGGCGATTACGTTCTGGCGCAGACCGGCGTAGCTTTCGCATGGTGGTGAGGCCGCTGCAACCACATCGTTCGACCTGCAGAAGGCTCAGTGTCAGGCGCTCTGCCCTGGGTGCCGGCCTAAGTGTCTGCGCTCGCCACGCCGGCAACGTACGCCGTCCGCACCGACGGGACCAAAAGCATCGCGAGCATTCCCAGACCACCGAACGTCCCGCCCGCCACGAAGGTCCCCCTGACCCCCAGTAGTGACGAGAGCGGCCCAGTAACCGCGAGCGAGACCGGCACAAGCGCGTACGATACCAGCCAATCGACGCCGCTCACGCGCCCCAGCAGGCTCCGCGGTACCCGCGCTTGCAACATCGTGAACCAAATAACCAGTCCAAAAGAGTGCGCCCCGCCGAGTCCAAAGGCGAGACCGAGACCCTGCCAGATTGTAGTGATGGCGCCGTAGACTGCGACGCCCAGGAATGACAAGCCCCAGCCGGCACACATCACCAAGACAGGGCGCCTTGGCAGGCCCAGATGTCCGGCCAGAAGCGACGCCAAGATCGCCCCAAGACCCCACGCTCCAACCACGGAGCCATACGCCGCGGGGCCTGTGTGCAGCCCGTTCTTGACAAGATACGGCACCAGGACTGAGACGGGCCCCCGCGTGCCCAAAAGGCCCAACGAGTACCCAAGCAGACTCGCGCCGCACCAGGCGTTCCGGCCCACGAAACGCAATCCCTCCAGTAGCTCTCCAATGGCTTTGGCTCCTGCTTGAGGCCTGACACGACGAGGGGCGCCCCGTATACCGAAAATGAAGCCGGCGGAGGCGGCGAAGGTGAACGCGTCAAATAAGATCGCGAGGCCGGGTCCCGACGTTGCGACGAGTATGCCGCCGAGGGCCGGCCCCAGCAATTGAAGTGCGAGCGGCCATGCGGCGCCGTAGAGACCGTTGGCTTCCGCTAGTTGCTCAGGCGGCACAAGGTCCGGAAGCAGCGCGCCGGATGCTGGATTGAAGAACGCGGTCGCGGCCCCTGAAACCGGCGCCAGCAGCAGTAGATGCCAGAGCCGCAGCTCACCCGAAATGGAGAGTGCGGCCGTGACGCCGATGGCGCCGAACCGGACCAGGTCTGCGCTCACCATGATGAGGCGACGGTCAACCCGGTCGCTGACCGTGCCACCTACGAGCAGCAGGAGGACGAGAGGAACGGTCCAAGCCAAGATAACCAGCGACAGTGCGGTGGGGACGTTGCTGAGTTGATAGACCTGGAAGGCAAGAGCCACCGTAAGGACGCCATCCCCCAGGAACGACACGGTGGCAGCAGCGCTGAACAGCGCGAAATCCCGCTGGGCCAACGGATATAGGAGACGGGGAACCGCCCTCACAGCCCCGCGAGCTTCAGGCCCGCGCCAGCGGCAGCGCCGCCCAATACCAGCCAGGCGGAGTTGGGGCGGAAGCGCAACAGGATGACAGCAGCGATCAGGAAGATGCTCACCGCCCAGGGATCGAAGCCGAAAGGTGGCGCTCGTGTAAATCCGGACGGCGCCATGAGGCTGGCCCGGGCGAGCTCCAGTGTGACCGCGGCCATCAGTCCAAGGGCGGCCGCGTTGGCGGCGTCAAGAAAAGCGCTGAGCCTGACCGATTGGCGCAGCCGCGCGATCCAGGGATAGATGAGCGCGACGAGAACAAACGACGGCAGAAAGATCGCCACCGTCGCGAGCAGAGCGCCCGGGAGCCCCGCAAACAGGTAGCCGAGGAACGTCGCCGTGGTGAACACCGGCCCCGGCGTGAACTGCCCCACGGCGACGGCGTCGACCAGCTGCTGGTCGCTGAGCCAGTGCAGATGCGTGACGAAGCCGGCACGCAGAAAGGCAAGCAGCACATAGCCGCTGCCGTACACGACCACACCGAGTTTCAGGAACGTCAGTGTGAGCCCCGGCAGCGTCACCGCCGCCTTACCGGCCGCGGCCGGCATCGCGATGCGCGCCAGCAGCCCCAGTCCGCCGCCGCTGACGATCGGGCTCGCGCGCGAGTGGACAAGCCTGCGTCCGTTTCGCATAAGCATATACAGGATTCCAAGGCCGAACAGCAGCAGAATGACGTTTAGGCCAAGCAGGTACAGCGCAAATACCAGCACGGCGACGCCGGCCAGCAGTGTGCCCTTCGTGACGGCGGTGCGCCAGAGTCCGTACAGCGCCTGCAAAACGATTGCGATGATGACCGGCTTGATCCCGTACAGAAGCCAACCGGCCGCCGGCAGCGTCCCAAAATGCACGTAGGCCCAGGCGATGACAAGCACGATCAGCATGGCAGGCGCGATGAACAGAACACCCGCGAGCACGAGCGCGAGCCAGCCGGCGCGTTCGTAGCCGAGCATGATCGCCAGCTCGGTCGAGCTGGGGCCGGGTATGAGGTTGCAGGCGCCGAACAGGTCGAGGAAGCGCTGGTCGCTGAGCCAGCGGCGTCGCTGCACCACCTCCTGGCGCATCATGGCGACGTGCGCAGCCGGACCGCCGAAGGCGATGCAGCCGAGCTTCAGGAAGAGCTGGGCAACCTCGCTAAGCGAGCCCCGGCGCGGTTCCAAGGGAACTGAACCAGCAGAACTCGGCTCAGTCATGGCTCGTCGCCGCTTCGCGTGTTTCCGCTATGCTCAGCGCTCCACCGGCGTGTCAGGCTGCCGGGACCACTGACTGAATGAGCCGGCGTAGGTACGGGCATACTCGTAGCCCAAAAGCCGCAGAACTATCGTCGCGAGGGCCCCTCGCGCGCCTCCCTGTCAGTAGCTGTTGACCTCGGATTCCGGCGTGATGCCATGTGCCTTCAGCAACTCGCGCAGCTCGCCCGCGGGCTTGAACGTCTTTGTCGTGGAGTCGAACAGCTCCGTCCATTCGAGGTGCACGGCGCCAGGGATGCGCCCTGGGCGGGGGAGCGGGTCCCAAGCGGCCGCCGCTGTGCCCTCGTACTCCGCCAGACTGCGCGTATCCCAGAAGATCGCACCCGCCCGGCCATGCGACGTCTTGGCGGAATCCAGGCTGCAGTACAGTTCCGCAACCGGATGGGCATGAAACACGGCCGGTGGATACGCGGAGATTTCCGTGGAAACCGGCCGGCCTTCCGCCAGCCACTTGGCGATGCCGCCGTCGAGCAGCCGCGTATCACCGTGTCCGTAATAGAGGAACGACCAGGCGACCATCCCCATCATCTGACTCGGCGCATCGTAGACGACGACCGCCGTATCGTCGCCGACCCCAAGCTTGCCCGCCACCTCAGCGAACTGCGCGGGATCGGCCATATCGCCGTTCTCGGCGCGAGGTATGCCGCCGAAGCCGCTCAGATTCACGGCGCCGGGGATGTGGCCGGCCTCGTACTGCTGCGGCGGTCGAGCGTCGATGATGCGTAGTGTAGGACTGCTCAGGTTCTGGGCGAGCCAATCCGTCTCCGCTATGAGCTCCGGGTGCGCATAGCCGCGCTCGCTTACCGGCACCAACGCCATTGGGTTCCTCCTGTTTCGGCTGCAGGATGGGCCTGCGGATTGCGCCGGACACGCCGGCGCCTAATCGAGCGTCGCGATCGCCTGAATCTCGATCAGCGCGTCGGGATTCGCCAGGTGGCTGACGCCGATCAGTGCGCTGGCCGGAAAGTCGCGCTTGAGGATCTCCCCTCGCAATCGCACAAACTCGTCACCATGGCGGATATCCGTGACGAAGACTGTCATCGTAACGAGGTTATCGAGCGAGCCTCCTGCAGCTTCGAGGATTGTCCGCATGCGTTCGAAGACCCGGCGAGTCTGCAGCTCGAACCGCTCCACTCACGGCTGTGGCTGGGCGTCCGTTCCGGTCTGACCGGCGAGGAACAGCAGGTTACCCGCGCGTATGCCGTGCGAGTAGGAGCGTGTCGGACCCGGGTCCGGCAGCCCCGGAGGCTGGACGGTCTGCTTCGGCATATGACCCTCTGGAACCCACTTCTGCACCCAACACGGATGGCCGGAGACTAAACCGGCAACTGGTCGGCGTCGGGGGCGGGCTGCAGGTCGAACGTGTTATTGATGGCCGAGATGTACTGGTACTGCCCGGCGGTGGCGGCAACCTCGACAAGCCAGCGAACCCCGTGCCGCTTCACAAGCTCGTCGAACAGCGATTGCTCTACACGGTTTGTGCGCAGCAACTGCCGCACGAAATCGATGACGTCCCGCTCGTCCCGCTCCAGGGCGCTGTCGTCCCGCCGGTGCCGCACGACCTCGATCGCCTCCTCACGCATTCCGGCTGCCCGCCCCGCCCGGACGTGCGCGGCCCACTCGTAGGCGGCATCCTTCTCGCGCGACACGGCAATGATGCACAGCTCCCGCTCGACCGGCGTAAGCGTCGAACCAAGGCGTACCTGTGCGCCCGCCTCACAGACCTTCTGCGCCAGCCCCGGGCTATTGAGCAGAACGCCGAAGGGCCCGCCGACTCGACCCAGGATCTCGACGATCCGGTCGTATTCGGCGTGTTGCTCGGCGGGAAGCTCGGCCTTGTCGGTGATGAGTTTAATTCGCGGCACAGCGCTACTCCTTTTCAGTTTGTCCGCATTATCACACAGGATCGCGTCACTTATTGGACGCCTGGCCGATGATCGAGCTCGCGAGCCGACTGCCAGGCGCGCGCTGATGTAGAATCGGTCGGGCCACGGGACCGTCGCGGCCCGCGGACGGGCGGGAGGGATCGATGGCGCAGCTCAGCTCCGAGGAACGGCAACTCTTCACCGACAGGAACTTCGTGGTCCTGGCGACAACCCACAAGGATGGCCGGCCGCGTGCGGTAACGCTGTGGGTCGACGTCGACGGCGACGAGATTATCGTCAACGGCGCACGCTCACGCGCCTGGATCGAGAACCTGCGCCGCGACCCGCGGGTGGCCCTGGCGATCTTCGACCTGAACGAGCCCTACCGGCGCGTCTCAGTCCAGGGGACGGTGACGGCCATCGTCGACGAGGGAGCCAGCGAGCACTACGGGAGGCTGACGCAAAAGTATCGCGGGCTCACCGAAGAAGAATGGCGGTGACGCTCCACGGACCCGAACCGCGCGCCGCCCGAGGACCGCACCATCATCCGCATCCGCCCCGACCGCGTCATCTCGCGGGCGCAGTCGTAGCCCTCCATCTCTGGCCCCCACACCAGAACAGCGGTTGCAATAATGACATGTACACGGTAACGTGTATTTGTGGACGCGGACCTCGTTCATATCTACGCCGCGACCTAGACTTTAACCAAGCTCACCGTCGTCCGCAGCGGTCGGAGGGATGTAATGGGGCTGTCGGTGCTCGAGATTTGCGCAGGGGCTGGTGGGGAAGCCATCGGGCTAGAGGCTGCAGGGTTTGAGCATCGTGCTGCGGTCGAGATTGATCCAATGGCGTGCGCCACACTGCGGATGAACCGTCCCAGCTGGCAAGTCATCGAGAGCGATGTGCGCTCGGTTAATGGTCGTCAGTTCGAGGGTGTCGATCTGTTGGCCGGCGGCGTGCCCTGTCCGCCCTTCTCCATTGCTGGAAAACAGTTGGGCCGCGGCGATGAGCGGGATCTCTTTCCCGAAGCCCTTCGTTTGGTGAGAGAGGCGCGGCCAGCAGCCGTGCTTCTAGAGAATGTTCGTGGATTCGCCTCGGCTAAATTTGCACCGTATAGGGCGCACATCCGCTCGGCTCTTCAGGACCTAGGGTTCACCTTTGTAGATTGGCGTGTGCTCAACGCGTCGGGGTTCGACGTGCCGCAACTGCGCCCTCGCTTCATTCTCGTTGCGCTTCGCTCCCCTTTCAGCAACGAGTTCCGGTGGCCGTTGGAACGGCGAACAATAGGGACGGTCGCATCGGCCATAGGCGATCTTGTAGCCTCAAGCGGCTGGCCGGGCGCCGCCGCGTGGATGTCCAAGGCGAACGCTATCGCGCCAACTCTCGTTGGAGGGTCAAAAAAGCATGGGGGCCCCGACCTTGGCCCCACACGGGCCAGACGACAATGGGCCACGCTTGGCGTTGACGGGCTCGGGCTCGCGAACGAGCCGCCGATAGCATCGTTCCCCCCCGATGGCCTTCCGCGGTTGACTCTTCGCATGGTTGCCCGCCTGCAAGGCTTTCCGGACGACTGGGGGTTTGCAGGCAGGAAGACGGCAGCTTATAAGCAGATAGGCAACGCACTTCCGCCTCCTGTGGCTCAGTCGGTTGGACGTGCAATTCACCTTGCGCTAACTCTCACTCCCGCTCCGCGCTATCCTGAGTCCGACCCACAAGAGCGGTTCGCGGCATTGGTGGGAGCCGTGTAGAGTAGTTCCGCTCGCCATACGATTTGGCCGACCTCACACACCCTCCGACTGCCAGTGTCAGCTTTGTTCAGATTCGCCCTAATGGCGCTTCGCTGCTGGCGCAAGCGCTAATTAACTGGGCTTCGCGAAACGGCCGACGACCCCCCTGGCGCGCATCCGCCGACCTGTACGAGTTGGCCGTAGCCGAGATCCTTCTACAGAAAACCAAGGCGGGAGACGTTGAGCCGGTTTGGCTTCACCTCATCGACGCCTACGCCACGGCAAGCGAGCTGGCCGACGCTTCGAGCGACACGGTCCGTGACATCGTGAAGTGCCTTGGGTTAGGGCGCCAACGTACGGCCCGTTTGTTGGCAGTGGCACGCGCGCTCGTTACGACCGGGCTCGAAGCGGCTACAGGAATTGGGCCATACGGGCGGGCTATCCTGGCCCTGAGTGCAAATGCAAGGCCCGAAGGGCCTCCGGTTGACGGCAATATGGCTCGCGTTATCACACGCCTTCTCGGCCTGAAATTCGAGCGGGGTGAGGCGCGGAAAAAGCCTGAGGTTAAGCGTGCAGTTGAGGAGTTGCTCGCGTCTTGTCGAAGACGACCGGAGAAGCTTGCGCTCGTCTATGCGATGGTTGATCTCGGGCAAGCTGTATGTCGGCCCGCCCACCCAAATTGCGCAGCGTGCCCGTTGCTTCCGCGCTGTGCCTACGCCGCTCTGTGTTCGGTCGGCCAGTTCAAGATCGGCGACGATCACCTCCATCTCACCACATACATACGCGGCAGTACTGCGCCGTTGCGGCGAGTGGCGGAGGTAAGAGAAGTCTACGGGGGCGCGGTAGCCGATGTATTAAACGAGCAGGGAGAGCGTTAAGTCGGGCTGGTTCGGAGGGTCGGGCGGACGCACTTGGTGTCGGGCGAGCCAAGATTCTCAGCCGAGGACGCGGTAAGGGGGACCGTGGAAGAGGAGTCATTGCGGAGGACTGAGCAAGCACTGCAATCCATGCTCAATTTTATTCGACGGCACGTCGAGGAAGGACCGACCGTCGTCGCCGAACTCATTGATCAGTACCTTCGTCTGCGCCAGCATCTTCAGTCGGAGTTACGGTCCGCGATGCTTAGCGAGGTTGACGCGGCCCAGCGAGAGATTCTTCCAAGCACGCTTCGAGGCATCGAACACCGCATGCGCGCATTATTTGATGAGCGTGTGCCCGTGCGGTACCTCGTGCCCTACGCATACGGTGGGGTACACCCTGTGTTACTCGGTTATTTAATTGCGCACGTAGGTGCATGGGTTCCTGCAAGCCATCTACGTGTCCTCACAGGAGATCAGGTTCACACGGAGCGGCGAGTGCGAGAGCTCCGCGACGTCGGTTTCGACATCGTTTGGGAATCGGGCGGCCGTCAAGTTACGAACTATCGGCTAGTTAGCCCTGAACCTGACATTGATTTCGCCGCGCGGTTCCAGTTGGAACATCGGATTAAAGCTGATCGGTCATTAAGCGCGACTGGGAAGATGCTGAGTCTGCTCCAGGCCGAACTTGGGCGGGTGGTGCACACATCACGGCTCAAAGGATTGTCCGGCGGACAGACACAGTATGACCGTCGGATCAGGGAACTCAGGGAGCGCTTCCCGATTTCTACTGGACTCAGCAAACAGGGATTACGTCCTGACGAGTATGAGCTCGAGTCCCTTGAGGAGAAACTCGAGCATGATCACTTCAAACCCGCCATCCGGGACGCGATACTTCGACGCGACGACTTCACCTGCGTTGACTGCAACTGGCGGCGTGGCGATTCGGCGCGAGGAGGCCATAGGTTCTTGGAGGCGCACCATGTAGTGTATCGAGCCGCTATGGGGCAAAATACGGCTGCAAATGGACTGACGCTATGTAATGTGTGCCACGACGCGCGCCACACCCGTGAGCTTAGCTAAGCAATCCTAGCGCCAGAGGAGCGCACGATTGTGCGGATCCGGCCGGACAGGGTCATCTCGCGGGCCGAGGACTAGCGACGGCTCACGGGAGCTCTATCGGATCCTGGCGCCGATGACGACCCTCAGGCGCTAGGGGACTCGTTACGGAACTCTTGAATGAGGCGTTCGAAGTCCTCCTCGCCTATCCCAAGTCGGCGGGCTTGGGCGGCGCCGTAACGTTGAAGGGATTCGAGCACGTGCACGGCGTCAGATCTTGTAGACGCGGAGCATCTCCCTGAACAGCTCGCTCTTGTTGCGGCCTTCTTCCGCGGCCAGGCGGTCGAAGTCCGCTGCCGTCTCCGGCGGGACTAACACTGCCAGGACCCTGGACGTTGTCGCTTCATGCACAAGAGGGTATGCCATAGGATTGCCGTTACTCTAGCGGGTGAGAATACAGCGGGTGAGAATACCCCGTCCTGAAAGGACCCTCGAGATGACCGATTGGGCCAACCACAACAACCAGTATTCCGGCACTCGCCTCTCGGTACCGGCGCGGCTACGCGCGCTCTTGGCACAGCCTGAGCCGGTGCTTGCGCCCGGCGCCTACGACGCCCTCAGCGCGCGCATCGTGGCGGAAGCTGGGTTCTCGGTCGTCTACATGACGGGCTATGGAACTTCCGCCGGACTGCTTGGGCGCCCGGATGTCGGACTTCTCTCGAGTACTGAGATGGTCGACAACGCGCGGCGGATCGTCATGGCCGTTGACCGCCCCGTCATCGCCGATGCCGATACCGGCTATGGGAACGCTCTCAACGTCCGGCGGACCGTTCAGGCCTATGAGAACGCGGGTGTCGCCGGCATCCACATCGAGGACCAGGTTGCACCGAAGAAGTGCGGGCACATGGAGCAGGGGAAGCAGCTCATTCCGGCCGAGGAGATGACGCAGAAGCTCCGCGCAGCGGTCGACGCCCGCCGCGATCCGGATTTCATGATCATCGCCCGCACGGATGCGCGGGCCGTTGAAGGGCTCGATGCGGCGATCGCGCGCGGGAAGCGCTACCGCGACGCCGGCGCCGACATGATCTTCGTCGAGGCGCCGCAAACCGAGGCGGAGATCGAGGCCGTCGCGCGGGCGTTCGACACGCCGTTGCTGTTCAACTGGGCCGACTCCGGCCGCTCGCCACTTCTGCCCGTCGAGCGGCTGCGCGAGCTCGGCTACCGGCTGATCATCTACCCCGTAAGCACGCTGTTTGCCGCGACCAAGGCGATGATGGAGGTCGTCGCCGAGATCCGCCGTTCCGGGACCACCCACGCATACCAGCAGCGGATGATCCAGTTCACCGACTTCAACCGCTTCATCGGCCTGCCAGAGGTACTCGCGCAGGAGAAGGAGTACGCTCCACGCACATCAATTCTGTCGTAGTCCTCATGCGTCCCAATCCACTTGATCCAGACGATGCTCCTCTCACCCAGTGCGCCTCCTTACCTCGTCAAACCAAGCGTCGAGCGCTGACTCCAGTGCGGGCTAATCAGCAAGTGACGTGATTGTTCCCCGATAGAATGCGGGCATGATCGAACGTTTCCTCTCGGCCAACGGTCTGCGCTTTCGCTACCTCGATTGGGAGGGTGGCGGCCCCGACCTGATCCTTCTGCACCCCACCGGCTTCGTAGCCGACATCTGGGCTCCGCTGGCGCAGCGGCTCCGAGGCCGCTTTCATGTTGTCGCGCCCGATTGCCGCGGGCATGGCGACACGGACAAGCCGGCCGAGTACAGCATGCAGTTACTCGTCGAAGACCTGCGCGCGCTCATCGACGCCGCCGGCCTCAAGACCCCGGTGGGAATCGGTCACTCCGCGGGGGCTACCACAATCTCGGCACTGGAAGCGGCGAGGCCAGGGACGTTTCGAGCTGCCGTGCTCATGGAGCCGGTCCTCAACTACCGCCCGAACCCGAATCCACTCACAACCGACACCCATTCACTCGCCGCAAGCGTGCTCAAGCGCCGCGCTATCTGGCCCAGCCGCGCCTCCGCACTCGACTCATACTCGTCCTGCCCTCCATTCCATGATTGGAATGAGACCGCACTGCGGGAGTACGTCAAACACGCCTTTATCGACCGCCCGGACGGCTCTGTGGAGCTGAAGTGCACACCCGAATCAGAGTCGCGGATGTATCTTGTCGGGCCGCAGACCGTGTCCGCGAGCGGCATCATCCCCCGGGTGCGCTGTCCGGTCCTGCTCATCCGCGGTCGAGACAGCCCAACCCTCAGTCAATCAACAGCGGACCGGACGGCAGCGCTGCTTCCCGACTGCCGCGCGGTGGCGATTCCCGGCGGGCATTTCGCACCGTTTGAGCAGGTCCAGCTAACCGGCGACGAGATTCTTCGCTTTCTCGATGAGATTGAGGCGGTGCAACCCTCCGAGGATTCTGGGCCGGCAGAGTTGTCTGTCAGCGAGGGCGGCTCATGAGCACCACGACCGGCCTGCCTGCGAATATCGATGATGAACTGCTGGCCCGTGCAGCGGCTCTGTCCGCCGACTTCACCAGCCGCGCCGCGCAGCACGACCGCGATGCAAGCTTTCCGTTCGAGAACTTCGATGCGCTGCGAGACGCCGGCCTGCTCAACCTCACGATTCCGATCGAGTTCGGCGGCCTATCGGCAAGTCTCACGACCGTCTGTCGTGTGATCGAGGCTATCGGCGGCGGCGACCCCTCAACCGCGCTCGTGCTGAGCATGCACTACCTCGGGCACGCCACGCTCGCGCGGGAGCGGCGTTGGGACCCAGACATCTACGAGCGCATGTGTCACGAATCGGTGCAGGGAATCGCCCTGCTCGCGCCGCTGCGCGTCGAGCCTGAGCTTGGTACCCCGGCGCGCGGCGGCCTGCCGGAGACCGTTGCCACGCGATGCACCGACGGCTGGCACCTCACAGGCCACAAGATCTACGCGACGGGCAGCCCGATTGTTCGCTACTTCAACACCTGGGGACGCACGGCGGACGATCCACCGCTGCTCGGCAGGTTTCTCGTCCCGCGCGACGCCCCGGGAATGCGCGTCGTCGAGACCTGGGACCATCTGGGAATGCGAGCCAGCGGCAGCCACGACATTCTCTTCGAGGACGCCCTGCTGCCACTGGAGTATGCAGTCGACCTCCGACCGCCGGCGGCGTGGGCGGGCGGCCAAGACCGGTCCACTGCCGGCTGGAACGAGCTGGTGATCTCATCCCTCTATCACGGCGTGGCCGCCGCAGCGCGCGACTGGCTCGTGCAGTACCTCAACGAGCGGGTTCCCTCAAACCTCGGCGCACCGCTGGCATCGCTGCCGCGCTTCCAGGCGGCAATGGGCGAGATTCAGGCGCTGTTGTATGCCAGCGAGCGCCTGATCTATACCTGCGCGGCAGACATCGATAGTGGCAGCGGCGATTCTGGCAGGCAGGCGCCGATCGTGAAGTACCATACGACGACGAACGGCATCCGCGCCGTCGACATCATGCTGAGCCTGACGGGCAATCCGGGCCTGATGCGGCGCCATCCGCTCGAGCGCTATCACCGCGATATCCTCTGCAGCCGCATCCACACGCCCCAGGACGATACGATCCTGCTCAACGCCGGCAAGGCGGCGCTGGCGCCGCCGCCACAACAATAGCTTGCGTACGCACCGGCTCAAACGTAATCGGTCAACGGAAACGACGACTACGCCGACAGAACGCTTGGGGGCTCCGCCTGCGGAGGTCGCAGGGGGTAAAGCCCCCTGAAGGAACCCAAGAATGGGTGGGCGGGCGGGCGGGCAAACTGGACCCGGGCTACCCGTCCCCCATCTGTGGCGTCGCCACGCCGGATAACTCGGCAAGTGTCCTTGCTGCTCAGCGTGCGCGGGCAACTGCGAAGTCAATCAGGTTCAGCAGCCGCCCGCGGGCTACGGCCGAGAGTCCCGCACTCTCGATCAGGGCGCGGGCCTGAGCGGCGTGGTCGAGCGCGAATCGCTCGGCCTCCTCGCGGCAACCGCTGCGCCCCAGTTCGTGCAGCACATCCCGAAGAGCCGTTCCGCGCAGCGAATCTAGTGGCAGACCGCGCTCGCCGGCAAGCACGACGACAAGCGACTTCTTGCCACGTGTCAGATCGTTTCCCACTGCCTTGCCGGTCTCCGCGGGATCGCCCCAGAACGCCAGGGCGTCGTCGGTGGCTTGGAACGCGAGGCCGAGCTCGATACCCGCCTCGCCGAGCTGCGTAACCTCGGACATCTCCGCGCCACCACAGACCGCGCCCAGCGCCAGCGCCGCACCCAGGATCGCCCCGGTCTTTCCGCGAACCATCTGGACGTACTCGGCGAGAGAGACAAACGGTCGGGCCTCAAACTCGATGTCGAGGTGCTGACCCTCGATCATGCGAAGGCACGCATCCAAGTAGAGCCGTAGCGCCAGCAGCCCCTCGGCCTTGTCCAGGCGGAGCATGCCCTCGTACATCGCCTCGCCGGCCTTTGCGAACAGTCCGTCGCCGGCATTGACCGCCAGTGGAATGCCGAACTGCGCCCAGAGCGTCGGCCGGTGACGTCGCTGGCGGTCGCCGTCCTCAATGTCATCGTGAACCAGCGAGAAGGCATGCAGCAGCTCAACCGCGGTCGCGATATCCACCGCGGCCTCGCTGTCTCCGTAGCCGCTGCAGGCCGTCAGACAGAGGACAGGACGCAGCATCTTGCCGCCCTCGGCATCGGCCGGCCGGCCAAGCTCGTCAGTCCAGCCCATGTGGTATCGCCAGAGATCGAAGACGCCACCGGAGCGCGAGCCGGCCAGCTCTCGCAGGCGCAACCCAGTCCGCTCGCGGTAGCTGGAATACCAATCCGCCGACTCTACTCTGCTCTCTCGACGGGGCAAATGACCACCCTTGTACAATTGGCCTCGATCCGTTCGCGATGCGAACCTCATCATTCTAGGCCGGTCCCCAGCGGCCGTTCACCCGCCGGCGCGTTAGCGAGGAAGGCATACAAGATGCCAAGACAGAGGCGACTCAGCCTCGGGCGCGCATGGCGAGCGGTCGCGGCGCAGCGCTGCGCAGCTCTCGCCGTCTGCCTGGTCCTGAGCGCCGGAGCGGGATCGGCCGCGCCGGCGACGGCCGGCGAGAGCGACGGCCCGTCACCTCCACCGAACACGATCCTGCCTGCTGCTCCGCCCGTGGCAACCGCTACGCCGGTTGCCGTGACTTCCGATCCGGGGACCGGCGGAATCCAGATCCTGGCTGTCGGATTCGGCCAATCGAGACCGGGCGGGCCCGTAACCGTCGCCGCCCGGATACAGAACGACGGGCCGTCAGTGGATCTCATACCGATCAGCATCACTATCTACGACGCCGGCGGTGTCGTCATCGGTGCAGGCGATGTGACGGCGCACTACCTCGTGGCCGGCGAAACGACCGGATTTGCGCACCGTCTTACAACCCACGGCTCGGGAGCGGCCGCTCAGGTGCAGTTACAACCCGGCGACGGACGGCCGGCGAGCGATCCGCTCCCGGGCTCCCTGGAGTTCAGCAGCGTCTCGCTCGTGACGGATCGGTCGGGAATGGAAGTCTCGGCGGTGCTCACGAGCACATACAGCAACGACCTGAGCGAGGTTCGCGTGGATGCGATCGCCTATGACGGCCGAGGATCAATCATCGGCGGTGGGGAGCTGATCAAACGCCGAGTGCCGGCAGGCAGCTCAGTGGGCGTACTCGTGCCGCTGGACCTGAGTGGCACGCCAGCCCGCATAGAACTGTACGCCCACCTGCCGTAGAAGGGACGGCCGCCCGATGACAGTCGCCGCGGAGCTGGCGGACTACCTGACCAGCACGCACTTCGACGACCTGCCGCCGCTGGCGGTCGAGCGGGCCCAGATGATTATCGCCAGCACGTTGGCGAGCGCGGCGGCCGGTTCGGAGATCTCCTCGACGAACATGATCCGCGATCTGGAGAAGGAGCGCGGCGGTGCGCCTGAAGCGAGCATCTGGTTTGACGCTGGGCCAAAGCTGCCGATCGCCGATGTCGCGCGTGTGAACGCCGTCATGAGCGACTCCGCCGCGTCAGACGACAGCGACCTGCGTAACATCGCCCACATCGGCACGATTGTCACCGCAACCTCGCTGGCGATGGCGGAGCGCACGGGCGCCTCCGGAAGGGATGTCCTCGCCGCGATGGTGCTGGGATACGAGATCGCCGGACGGATCGGCGAGGCGGCAACGCCCGGCTACGGAGAGCGCGGCTTCCATGGCTGCGTCGTGACGATCTTCGGCGGGACCGTCGCCACAGGCACGCTTCTCCATCTGAGCCGGCCGCAGATGGCCCAGGCGATCGCCATCGCCGCCACGTCAATCGGCGGCCTGGGCATGGCGGCGAACACAAGTCTGGCGCGCGAGTACCACGCGGGCCTGTCGGCGATGCTTGGCGTGAATGCCGCAATGGCGGCGCAGAAGGGCTACATAGCCGAGGAGAGCGTCCTGGAAGGCAGCCACGGCTACTTCGAGACTTTCGGCGGGCATGAAGTAGAGAGCGTCACGCGCGACCTGGGGAAGACCTGGGACATCACAACGCACATGGGCATCAAGCTCGTCCCGGGTGCCCACTCCTACCACGCCGCCGCCGAAGCGGCGACCAGCGCGGCGATCACCGGAGTCGTGGATCCGGACGCTGTAGAGGCCATCACCGTCTCAGGGCCGCAGTTCAGCGCCCTGCGCGGACCGGTGCATCCGGACGATCTGATCGGGGCGGCGCACAGCCTGCCGCATTTCCTGGCCTCCGCGGTCGCGGATAGGGACTTCTCGTGGGTGCACGCGGGTTCGGAGAAACTCTCAGACCCGCGGATTGCCCGCCTTCGCGAGAAAGTAAGAGTCGACGGCCCGTATGAGGGTAACCTGAAGGGGGTCGAGAGCCGCTACGGAGCCACGGTGACCATCAAGACCAGGGATGGCGCCAGCTTCTCGAGCACAGTTGGGGCGCCGAGAGGCTCAGGCGCGCGTGGCATCGAGTGGGCGGATGTCGACGCCAAGTTCCGGACCCTCACGGCGGCAACGCTCCCGTTACAGCGGATCGACGGCTGTCTCAACGTTATTCACAGGCTGGACCGGCTGACGGCGATCTCAGAGCTTGCGGCGATGCTGCACTAAGGTCCTACCCGCCCGGCTGAGCAGCACAATTCATTTCTTTTCGGTCCCCTACTCTATAGGGAAAAGAAACGAATTCGAGCCAGCAGCGGAGGCCGAACCGCCATGAGCGTCCGATTCACCTACCAGATCCCCGCGCAGTGCCCCGGCGACTATCCAGCGGACCGTTTCCTCGCTGAGATGATCGAGCAGGCGCAGGCGGCCAGGGTGGCCGGCTTCACGGGTTTGACATCGCCGCAGCATCACCTCGTCGGCCCGCTGCAGTACTTTCAGCCGGTGCCGCTGCTCGCACGCATGGCGGCAGAGGCGCCGGGCATGGAGCTGATCCCCGGCATCATCCTGCTGGCGCTGCACCATCCGGTTGAGGTCGCCGAGGAGCTGGCGACGCTCGACGTCATCTCAGGCGGGAAGCTGATCGCGGGTTTCGGGCTCGGCTATCGCGAGCCGGAGTTCGCCGCCTTTGGGGTTCCGCGCGGTGGGCGCGTCGCCCGGTTTGAAGAGTATCTGGAGGTCATCCAGCGGCTCTGGACCGGCGAGCCGGTTCATTTCGAGGGACGCTTTGTGCGGCTGGATGGGCAACAGATCGCCCTGCGGCCGCTGCAGTCGGTCGCCGGCGGCCGGCCGCCGATCTGGCTGGGCGCCAACGCCGACGCAGGCGTTCGACGCGCGGCGCGACTCGGCGATGCCTGGCTCATGAACCCGCATGGAGCACTACCCGCGATGCGCCGTCAGCTCGAGCTCTATCTGACCGCCCGCGCGGAGGCGGGACGGCCCGCGCCCGAGCGCATACCGCTGTCGAAGGAGCTGTACGTGGCCGAGGACAGCGACCTGGCGCTCTGCCAGGCCAAGCCCTATCTCGCGGAGAAGTACCGGACCTACACTGCCTGGGGTCAGGCTGAAACCCTCCCCTCAGACGACGCCTGGTCCGAGGATTTCTCCGAGCTCATGCGTGACCGCTTCATCATCGGCGGTCCGGACGATGTGCTCGCGACCCTGCAGAGCCTTGTACGCGAGCTGAGCGTTACCGATTTTATGTTTCGGATCTGCTGGCCGGGCATGCCACAGAAGGACGTGTTGACAGCCATCGAGCTGCTGGGAAAGCACGTCATCCCACAATTCGCAGATTAGGGGGCGTGCTTGCAACCTGCCTGTACATCGCTTGTTGACAGCAGGTAAGAGCAATGTGAGTATTAGTATTACCATGACTCACCTCGAAACGCCGCGATTCGCCTACACGTCGAACCTAACCAGCAAGGGACAGGTCACCATTCCGGTGGAAATCCGGCGGCTTCTGGGCATTGCGCCTCGTGACAAGGTCGCCTTCGTCGTTTCCGACGGGAAGGTGCAGATCTCTCCCGCTCGCAGCGTCACGGAGCGAACTGCCGGCATGCTGAGGAGCGAGCTTCCCCGCCTCCCGCCAGATGAAGAGAAAACGCTGATTGAGGAAGAGTGGGCCAGCGCCGCAGCGAGTTCGCGGAGTTAGATGGCGCTGCCCTTTCTCGACACCAACATCCTGTTGCGGCACCTGCGCCAAGACGTTCCCGAGCAGTCGCCGAAAGCCACGGCCCTCATCGGCCGTATCGAAGCCGGCAACCTGGTTGTGCGGACCTCCGATATCGTCATCTTCGAGACTGTCTTCAGCCTGCAGCGAGGTTACAAGCAGGCGCGAGCGCGCATCGCGGCAGCGCTCCTTCCGATCATGGAACTACCGGGCATCGTGCTACCCGGTAAGCGGCACTACCGAGCGGTCTTTACGTTGTATACAACTCTCCCGCTGGGTTTTGCCGACTGTTATCACGTCGTGCTGATGCGCCGGTTGAAGCAGACCGATATCTTCAGCTTCGACACTGACTTTGACCATCTTCCGGGAATCCGCCGGCTCGAAGCGTGACGCTCCGATCTGGGGTATTCCCGTAAGATTGCGACACAAGGAAGGGAGATACGCCATGCCGAAAGTCACAGGTCTGGGCCACGTTGGGCTGTACGTCAAAGATCCAACGCTGATGATCGAGTTCTACCAGGACTTCCTGGGTATGACGGTCACCGACCGCGGTGAGAACGACCGGATCGTCTTCCTGAGCGCGCGTCCGGAGGACGAACATCACGAGCTGGCGCTCGCCCGCTCGGACACGCTTCACAGCGAGGTGCAGCAGCTCTCGTTTACGCTTGATTCGCTTTCGGACCTCCTCATCTTCTACAGCCGGATCAAGGAGCGCGGCTATCCGGTTGACCGCACGGTCAGCCACGGCAACGCCTTCAGTTGCTACTTCCGCGACCCCGAGAACAATCGCGTCGAGGTCTACTGGCACACGGGCAGGAATTGGCCGCAGCCGTACGGCCAGACAATTGACCTCACCCTGTCTGAAGAAGAGCTGCTGGCGCTCCGTGACGCCATACCGGAGTACGAGCGCGCGGCGACGTAAGCGCCCGGGCCCCTACCCCACAAGCGCCTCGCCCTCATCCCAACCTGCTCCGTGGCTCCCAGACAACCCTCGTGACCGGACGAGAGCGGGTCTGAGACCCGCTCTATGCGCCCGGCGGTTGCGCCTGGGTGACGATTCCCGATTGACGATACTAGAACATATGTTCCATTCTTTCCTCGTGGATAAGGACCAGCGCATCGCACGACGGCGACGGCCCACCAAGGTCGACCGCCTGGAAGACCTGTTGCCGGAGCACATGAACTATCGCGACGACGGCTGCGAGGTCTCGGCCACCTGCCTGAGCTGCCCGCTTCCGGTCTGCCGGTACGACGTTCGCGGCGGCCTGGCAGCGCTCCAGCGGCGGCCGCGTGACGCCGAGCTGCTGGAGCTCCATCGACGAGGCGCCGGCATCGACCGCCTCTGCCGCCAGTTCGGGCTAAGCCGGCGAAGCGTTTTTCGCATCATCGCCGCCGCTCGGAGTGGGCTCGCGAACTGAGCAGAGACGCCCGGGCCCGCTGCTATACTCGTCAGAGCCCTGATGGAGAGCGCATGCAGCCCTGGCGCCGTTCCGCCCCGGACCCTTCAACGCGCCCCGGCGCGGGCGCTGGTGGTGCGCGGCCGGCCGCGCCGGTCGTTACTCAGATCACACGCAGCTTCGGCCTGACGCTGCAGCGAATCGGCGCCCGCATATCTGGAGCGCCCGCTGCACCCCCCATCGCGTCTGGATCAGACGGTGAGAACGCCGGCCTCGTGCGGGCTCGAGCGGCACTGGCGCACGCTCGCCAGCAGATGCCCGGCCTCTTGGGGACGTTACCGGCCGCCACCGCGGATTCAAGCGCTCCAGCAATTCGCCCCGCCGAGCCGCAGAATGAATCCATAGCAGTCGTCGATGGGGCCGCGCAGCTCTTCGAGCGCGACATGCGTCTCGCCCGCGTTGAAGAGGTGATTCTGCAACTCGAGGAAGAGCGACGGCAGTTACGCTCGGAGGTCGCCACGCTGAGGCTGCTCGCCGATGACCTGCGAGAGACGCTCGTACGCCTCGACGAACGTGGCTCGCCAGGCCCGACAGAACTCGGCGCAGCGCCGTGGGACCGGCGACCACTCACTGAGCCTCTCTACCCTGCCGGCTCGATCGGCGTTGAGCTCAGGTTGTCGGCGATCCATCACGCCGGCGAGGTCGAGGGGATTCGCGCCGCTGTCGCAAGCCGCCCTGAGGTCGACTCCGTTCGCGTGATCCGCTCCAAGAAGCGCAAGGCGAGGCTCAGGGTCTGTCTCCGGCTCCCGACCCCCCGCCGGCCGTTCCTTAACCTCATCCGCTCTGCTGCGCCCGCGGCCATCCTGGTGCCGGGCTCATCTCGAGGCACCGTCTCTCTGCGCCTGCACCCGTCCTAGGCGGCGGGCGGATGTATCTCTCGCATCTGAGCCTTAGGAAGTACCGCAACTACGACTCGCTCGACCTACCGTTGAGTCCTGGTGTGTCGCTGTTCACGGGTGGTAACGCGCAGGGCAAGACCAACTTGTTGGAGTCCATCTACCTGCTCGCCACGACTCGGACATCCCGAAGCAGCACCGACAGCGACCTCGTCCGCTGGGAGGCGGCCGCCTCGGAGAGCCCCGTGGCGCGGATCGGCGGGCGGGCCCGAAGGCGCCACGGTGAGGTCGAAGTCACAATCGCGATCGGGCTTGCGCAGCAACAGGGAGTCGAGACCCGAAGGACACACGCCAGCAAGCGCCTGCAGGTGAACGGCGTCGCGCGCCGGGCGTCCGATGTGGTAGGGCAGATCGCGGCGGTACTCTTCACCGCCCAGGACATCGAGTTGCTCACCGGGCCTCCAGCCCTGCGCCGCCGCTACCTCGACATCACCATCTCGCAGGTGAACCCGCTCTACCTCCGATCGCTGCAGCGTTACAGCCGGGTCGTCCTCCAACGCAACAGCCTCCTGCGGCGGCTTCAGGAGGGTGGCGGGCGCACCGACCAACTCCGGTTCTGGGACCAGGAACTCGCCCGCGAGGCGGCAGCGATTCTCAGGACGCGGGCCGCTGCGACCGCCTGGCTGGCAATACGCGCCGCGGCGGCGCACACGAGCCTGAGCGGCGGCGGCGAAAGTCTTGCGATCGCGTACCAGCCACAACTGCCACCGGGCGTCACGCCGGACGCGCTGGCTCACGCGCCAAATGCGCTGCGAGAGACGTTTCTGTCTGCTCTCAGCCCACTCCAGCGACGTGAGATCGCAGCAGGTGTCTCGCTCTTCGGACCGCACCGAGACGAGGTCTTGTTCACCGTAAACGGCGTCTCCGCCGCCGCGTTCGGCTCACGCGCGCAACAGCGGACAGCAGCGCTCGCCTTACGCCTCGCCGAGACCGCCTACATCGAAGCCGAGGCTGGGGACAAGCCGGTGCTTCTTCTCGATGACATACTGTCGGAGCTCGACGAACAGCGCCGCAGGTCAGTTCTTGAAACACTTGGCGGCGTGGACCAGCTTCTGGTGACCGCCACGGAGATCGACCGCCTGGCCGCCGGCGCCCTTGCCAGCGCACGCCGTTATCGCATTCAGGCGGGCCAAATAGTGGACGGGGGTTAAGGAGCGTTCCGCTAGGGACGGAGCAGCATATAGGTCACGCGCCCACGCGCGAGCAACTCACCCGAGGCGTCGTGAACGTCCGCTTCCCCAAATGCAATGGTTCCGCCCTTGCGAATAATCCGGCCCTCCGCGTAAACCTCGCCCTCCCTCGCGGCGCCGACAAAGGTGATGTTGAGGTCGAGAGTCGCCTGGCCAACTCCACCCACGCTGGCCTCGTGCACCGTGCCCAGTGCACCACCTACGGCGGCATCGAGCAGCGAAGCGATGGCGCCACCGTGCACCGGCGCGCCGGCTGCGTTGCGTAACTCGTCCCGAACCGGCAGGCGGAGGCGAATCCAGCCCTCGCCGGCGTCGATGACGTCAATACCGAGGTGCCGCCAATAGCTGTTGGCGCCCGCCCGCGCTTTGGCGCTCTCAAGGATCTTTGGGTCGGATGGAGTCATAAGTCCTCAGCCTCCGCCGCTGGCGGTCACAAAGCCACGATGCGAGACGAGTGCGAAGCCTCACCGGCCATCGCCGCCTGCGGTCATCATCCAGTCGAACAGACCAAGGGCGAAAAGCACAACTCCCGTCGCGGCAACCGCCTGCTGTGCCCGCGGCAACCGCTCCAACGTATCGGCCGAGAGACTCGGTGTTACGGCCAGGCTCGACAGCCGGCCCAGATGTTGAATGTCGAGACCGGGAGGTAGCTGAAGTCCCCAGAGCGGGCCGAGCGCAACGAGGGCGGCACCGAGTCCGCAGACGACGTACGTCCAGGGCGGCGGCGGAATCCGCCGCTGCCGCCTCACCGCCAGCAGCGCCACAACGGCGCTTATGCCGGCGAACACGATCGACGCGGGCACAGGCCACAGGCGCGCGCTCCCGCTGGTGCCGGCCCACCAAAGCGACGCAATCGCGATCGCCAGTGCGGCGACCATCACGGAATAATGCAACGCGCGGGGGCCGCCGAGCGCAACACCTGCGCGTCGCAATGCTCGCTCGCGCTCCAGGCCTTCCAGGCGCTCCATGGCACGCAGCCCGCGCTCGTCCAGAGGCAGCGGCACCTCCGCGTACTGGCAGCGGCACTGCCAGCCGCTCGCACAACCAACGACGGGTAGGGGCGGGGCGATCGACGGGTCGTAGATTGACGCTGCCACCTCGGCGCATACGTCACAACATCCACCCGCGGTAACGATGCGGATGCCCTGAATTCGCTGCTTTCGGTGGAGCTCCTTCAGGTCTGCGAGTGCGTTCCGGCGACGCTGCGTGATGGGCGCGGGCTGGCTCCAGTCCGGTGGTGCAGCAGGTCGCGGCGGTGTGTCACTCTCGGGTGGTGCCGTCGCCGGCAAACTCGCCGGGGTTAGGGGCGCCGGCTCCGCAGGGGCCGCGGCCAGGGCTGCGTGCTCAACTTCCTGCGGCGGCTGAGGCGCCGCTTCCGCCGCTGGAACCGTTGGCTCGGTGACCTCGGCCTCGGCTGCCGGCAATAGAATGGGCAGCCTGCACCGGCACCCGCCGGGATCGCGACAACCGGCGATTGGGAGCTGCGGCGGGCGATTGACTGGGAACGTGATTCGCGACACAGCACGGCAGATGGTGCACATGTCCCCGAGGATGATCCGGTAACTCTCAGCCGGCATGGCTGCCTTTCCCGTGGACCCGTGCTGCTCGGCCGGTACGTATAGATCCACAGCGGGGCCGATTGTTGATGGGCTTGGGAGTCACTGTGGATGACGATAGTAGCAGCGAGCAGGTACGGGCGTCGCCGGATAGGGAGGCACAACCGCTCGGCGAGGCGTTCCTCTCACTCTGTAATCGCTTCGGCCTGCAGCCCTGGGCAACCGCCCGCGACGGCCACGGGCTTTGGGCATTCGGCGCGGCGCTCACAAGCTGGCTCCAGCAACCCGAATCCGAACGCTCCACCGGGTCAGAATTACAGCTCGAATCGATCAGGTTGGTTACTACCCTGCTCATCATCGTCGGTGCGGTTATTCGGCCGGCTTCAGGAAGGCCTACGTCCGCCTGCAAGCAGGCCTTGGACGCAGTGGCAGCGGCTCGACGGACGATCGCATCGCAAATGGGTCCGGTAGCATCCTTCCCAGGCACGGCGCGGGTTATGGAGCGCCTCGTTCGCGTCCGTGGTTGGCGAAAACTCACTGTCGCAGAGCAGACGCTCGCGGAAGCACTGCTCGACCTCTACCTCGAAACGCTCGCGGCGACCATAAAAGAGGCGGGCGCAGAGATTCTTTTGGCAACCAGCGAGGCGTGGTTAACAATCCTCCATACGCAGGCGCTGCCGGTCGGTTTTGACGAGCGGCTCTTAAGGGCCACGTCGTGGTATCTCGATAGCTACGTGTCATCGCGCGCCCGATAACCGTGGCTATGCATGCCACGCCACTTCGGTGCGGCCAAAGCGCACAAGGGCCCCCTCCACGACACCAGCACGCCGAAGCGCAGCCAGAACGCCGAGCCTCTGCAGTCTGCGCATAAACGTGGCCCATGCTTCCAAGTCCGATAGATCGAGCATCTCCGCCATCGCTTCAAGCCGGCGGCTTCCCTGTACTCGATATGCGGAGTCCTCGCGCATCACCGTCACGCCGGCACGAGGCTCGGGACGCAGGACGAGCACAGGCTCTTGCTGGTGGCGGTCTGCCACAGCCTGGCGCGCCTCAAACAATCGCTGTTCAACACGATCCAGCAGATGCTTTACCCCTTCGCCAGTGGCAGCGGAGATGGCAAAGACGTCTGGAGTGACCTCTGTTAATCGACCAAGCAAGGCGCGAAGCCGTAGCTGCGTTTCAGGAAGATCGATCTTCGTGACCGCGACGATCTGAGGCTTTCCCGCGAGGTCAGGGCTAAAAAGCGCCAGTTCACGGTCAATGAGACGAAGATCAACCATCGGCTCCGGCGCTGAACCATCGATAAGATGCACAAGCAAGACCGTCCGCTCGACATGGCGGAGAAAATCGAACCCCAGACCAGTTCCCTCGTGCGCTCCTTCAATCAGACCCGGTATATCCGCCATGACGAATGAGGTCTCACCACGATCAACGACACCCAGCTCTGGCTCGAGCGTGGTGAAGGGATAATCCGCAATCTTCGGGGTCGCCGCGGATACGGTTGCCAGAAGGGTCGATTTTCCGGCGTTCGGTAAACCGATCAGGCCGATGTCGGAGATCAGCTTCAGGTCTAGAATAAGCTTGGCTTCATCGCCGCGCTGGCCTTTCTCCGCTACCCTCGGTGCCTGATTGGTGGCGCTGGCGAAGCGTGCGTTACCTCGTCCTCCCATGCCACCGTGAGCCACAACGACGCTGATACCGTTTCTATCCAGGTCAGCGACCATCGAGTGCGATCCGTCGCCGTTCAGACGCCGAATCTGTGTCCCGACGGGTACGGTGATCTGCAGATCCTTTCCGCTGCGGCCATGCATTCGAGCTCCGCGCCCGTTCCCACCTGCATCGGCCTGATACCGTCGCTTGTACCTGAGGTCGCGAAGCGTCGACACATTCGAGCTCCCTCGAAGCACGACATCACCGCCCTGTCCGCCGTCACCGCCGTCAGGTCCGCCTCGCGGCACATACTTCTCGCGACGAAAGCTCACCGCGCCGTTTCCACCGTCGCCACCGTTGACCCGAATCTCTGTCCTATCAATCACACGTAAACCTACGAATACTAGCTTCCCGATGCCAGTATATCGGCGCTTGGGCTATGCTCCGGTTTTCCCCTGGGTCTGACTGATGAGAGAGAGTTCCAACGATAAGAAAATCGGTGTAGATAAGTAGAAGCAGTAGGGGCGTGGAAGGTGTGGGCAAGCGCGATCCCGCGTCTGCCCATGTCCGGGGACGGCCCGCCGATTGTTGATGGGCTTTGGAGTCACTGTGGACGCCTGCGGGCCGCCCCGGATCGGACTGGCTGGGAACCGTCCGAGCCGGCGATTTAGCCTCAGTTATCCGCAAAACCGGCCACTTATCCACAGAATATGGCCACTTATCCACAGAGCGCATGACCTAGCCTCCCGGCTAAGACGGCTATATCGGGTAGGTTAGATCGTGCGATGACAGTGAACGATCAGCGGGGGGTGGTAAGCCGTCGCGGCCTCCTGCGGCTATTCGGTGCAGCTGTGGGATCGACACCGCTGTTGGCGGCTTGCGATGGCTCACGGCCGTTTGCTCCCGCACGCCGTCCCGTAGCCCGCATTGCAAGCGCTCCCGGGGTCGCCGCCGGCACGATCACCCTCGGCTCCATCTACCCACTCACGGGTCCCGCGGCCGGTTACGCTTCGGTAGTTCAAACCATGGACGCGTACTTCAAAAAGGTCAACGACGACGGCGGGATCAACGGGCGGACGGTGAGGTTTCTGGTTGAGGACGATCAGTACTCGCCGGTCAATACACTCCCGCTGGCGAAGAAGCTTATGGAGCAGGACCAGGTGTTCGCGCTTGTTGGAGACCTTGGAACGACGACGACCTCCGCTATCGCGGACTACACCACCAGCCGGAGAACGCCGCTCCTGTTTGTCGTGAGCGGAAGCGATGTCTGGGGAGATGTTAGTAAATACCCATATGCCGTAGGCCTGCAGGTGCCGTATCCGGCCGAAGGTCGCGCCCTCGGTAGATACATAACCGGCGCCTGGCCTGGGAACAAAGTGGGACTCTTGTATCAGAACGACGACTTTGGCAGAGAGTACCTGGCCTGCAAGGAGACGCTCGGTGCCAACAACCCTTTCGTCGGCGAGGAAACCTACGACGCGCCGGCGAGGGATCTCAGCCAGCAGGTCAAGAACCTTCGTGCCAAAGGCGCCCAGGTTGTGATACTCATCGCCACTGCGAAGCCGGCGGGCCTTGCCTTAAAGGCTGCGGCTGACCTGGGATGGAAGCCGAATATAGTGATGAGCTCGGTCGCGGAGGATGGCTCTGTTTTCGGGCTGGCAGGTGGGACTGCGAACGTGGAGGGGGTCATCAGTGATACTTGGCAGCGGTCGTACGACGATGGAAGTCCAGAGGTGCAGGCAGTCAAGGATCTGCTGGCGAAGTACGCCCCTCAGGTTCAGTTCGCCCAGTCTCCAGTCACTGGATATATCGTTGCGCTTCTCGTGGTCGAGAGCCTGAGGCGCGCAGGTCCGAACCCCACGAGGGAGTCGCTCATGGGCGCAGCCGAGTCGTTCCGAAACTTTGCGGTTCCGCAATTGTTGCCCGGGAGCGTGGTTTCGACCTCCAAGACGGATCACTCGCCGGTGAAGTCGCTGCAACTCACCCGCGCGACGAACGGACGATTCGTTCCATTTGGCTCGCTCGTCAGCTAAACTGTGTGAAATGTTAGCGTACGCAGTGCGGCCGCGGCCGCACTCCTCTCCGCGGTGGGCGTCGCCTAGCGGTTAAGGCGCCAGGTTGTGGCCCTGGAGACCGAGGGTTCGAATCCCTCCGTCCACCCTCTCTTTTCCCTCGCTCTTCCGTCCCAGGCCCTCCGGCACGTACCTATCGCATAATCGGGAGCTTGTTGTCGTCCCCTTGGACGTTCACGAAGGCTGACGAGACCCAGCCGGGGGCTGTTTGGCCTGGTGCGGTCACCCGATACCAGGCGCAGGCTGAACTGCAGGCACTGACGGCGACGGTCTGGCCGCTCTGCAAGTCTTGTACTACGATCGCGTTCGAGCTTGGGTCCGACCGCACGTGTGGCGTGCCGATGACGCGTCCCGGAAGCTGGATTCCCGTGGGTGTACCGCTTGGGTGTGCGCTTGCGGCCTCTGCGGGGGCGGCGCCAACGTGGGCTACCTGGGCAGCAGGGTGAGGAACGTGCGTCGTCAGGTAATAGCCGCCCCCGGCGAGAAGCACGAGGAGCAGGACTGCGGGCCCCATTACTGTCCAATTGAACTGCGGCAAGCTGCAACCCTCTGCTGGCACGCATCCGTTCGCCGGCGGCCTGTTGTTGATGCCCTGAATCTTCGGTATTAGGACGAAATGCCGACCAAAGGATCGCAGACTCTCAATATTGCTGTCAATTGCGGTGCTGCGGCATGAGCCGGTATCTCGAGAGCAGCGATCCCGTCGCTCCCGACCTCGCCTGCATCTCGGGCGGAGTCTACTGGATCGGCGACGATTCTGGGCGGCAGGACGAACGGCCGTCGCACAGAGTTGAACTGTCAGGATTTTGGGCTGCGCGGGCGCCAGTAACAAATGCCGACTATGCGCGTTTTCTGGCTGCAACCGGCCGGCCGCCACCACGATTCTGGCGGGACGCGGCGTTCGCGGTGCCGAATCAACCGGTCGTCGCCGTCACCTGGCACGACGCCGGCGACTACTGCGATTGGCTGTCTGCACAACTCGGACGGCACTGTCGCCTGCCGTCCGAGGCGGAATGGGAGGTAGCCGCGAGGGGCGGGCTTCAGGGCCTGAGCTACGCATGGGGATCCAACCCGCCCGACGTTGGCGGGGTTCCGCTGGTGAGCGTCCCGCAGTCAGCCCCGACCGCTGTAAGTTTCTCGCCGCCGAACGGTTATGGCCTATACGACCTTGGATTCAACGTGCACGAGTGGTGCCTCGACTGGTACGATCCGCGGTACTACCAACGCTCGCCTCGCGGCAACCCGCTCGGTCCGGAGGCAGGTGAGCGTCGTTCCTCGCGCGGCGGCGCCTGGCGCCACCAGGTAAAGGTATCTCGCTGCGCGGCCCGCAGCTCACTCAAGCCGGATTTTCAGTACAACGACTACGGGTTTCGTGTCTTTGGGGACTGGAGATAACGGGGCTTAGCGGCGCTGAGCGGAAGCCGTTCGAGGTGGTTGCGGGCGAGGCGTGCGTGCGCGGCGTGGGCGGGGCCCCGCCGGTGCAGCGACGGCCTCGGGCTCGATGACGCGCGCATTGAAGATGTAACCCACACCCTGCACTGTGCGAATCAGACGCGGCTGCGACGGATTTCGCTCGAGTTTCTGCCTCAGCCGGTTAATCCAGACACGTAGAGACTGAACGTCCTCACGCGCCTCACGCCCCCACGCGTTCTCAAGCAGATCCTCGTGGAGGAGCGTCCGGCCGGGATTGGCGGCGAAGTGATCGAGAAGCTGCCACTCCTTCGGCGATAGAATAATCGCTTTCCCGTCAACGGTGACCTGGCGCCGGTCGAAATCGATGATCAGATGGTCGATACCACCGGCATCGGCCTCCGTCCAGCGGCTGCTGGCGCGGGCGCGACGCAGGACCGCGCGAACGCGCTCGATCACCTCTTCGGTATTGAAGGGCTTTGTTATGTAATCATCCGCGCCGAGCTGAAGACCACGAATGCGGTCCAGATCCTGGTGCTTGGCACTTATGATGATCACCGGGACCGACGAAGTCTCACGCAGACGGCGCAGAACCTCCATACCATCAATCCCTGGCAGCATCAGGTCCAGAAGGACCAGCGTCGGCTCGTCGCGGGCGACGAGGTCAAGGGCCTCCTCGCCGTTCGCGGCTTCCGTCACCTGGAAATCGCTCGCGCGGAGCTCAACGCGCATCAGGCGGCGGATCTTGGGGTCGTCGTCAACGACGAGAATACTCACGGATCAGTGAACTCCCAAGTGACACGGGCAACGCAAAGGTGCGAAGACGGGATGGACACTGCGCGTATTATATGGCGCGCCCCGCCGCCGCACAACCGGCGAGGGAACCGGCGCGTCCCGCCTATTGTTATGGACTGACGGTCGCGTGGGGTGAGATAGTTATGTTATTACTCAAGAAATCTTTCAACTGATAGTCTGTTGAGCGAACAGCAGCCGGCCGGAGTCAATCCGGCCGGCTGCTGTACTTCTGACGAAAGTCGAAGCTGCTTAAGGTGCTGCCAGGTCTGCTTTGACGGCGCCGCTCACGTCGGGCACCGTGCTCGTTCCAACGACAGCTGCCACAGCGCCGCCGACGCTGAACGTTAGCGCGGAGCCCGCCGTCGAGCAGCCCGGATCGCTGCCGGTGAGGTCCAGAGCGTAGTTGGACCCGCTTGCGGGAGCGGCGCCCACGGTGGTTGAGCCGCAGGCGGCGCCGCTGGCGGCTGCTGCTGTCACTGTCGTTCCGGCGGCCGCGGGCGCTCCCTGGGCGGTAACGGCGCCGTAGAAACGGCCCGAGGGCGGCTGTGCGCCTGGTGGGGGGCCGGTGCTGGCCTGGGTTGCCGACACGGTGATGGGGCCGCCGTTGTTGGACAGTACCCAGGCTCCCTGGCCCGGGTTCAGAAGTGGCGACTGGTTATAGCCCGCGACAGGATCGTAGGTGTAAACAAGGTCGGCGCCGGAGACGACCGCCGCGGTAATTCCGCTCGGGTTCCCGACCATGATGTACGAACCCGCTGGGGCTATCGTGGCGTAGAAGCTGCCGCCGGCGTCCAGCGTCACAGCGGTTGAGCTGGCGAAATAGGCCCAATAGCCGAAGCCAGTCTGCGTACCCTGAGTCGGATCCACGGTCTCGTAGTCCGTGTCGCCGGGCTGCATTGTAAACAAAGAAGATGTGACCTTCGAGAGGTCAGTGTTCTGAGGAAACGCCACCAGATTCCAGCCGGCAGCGAATGTGACCGAGTTGCCGGGGCTGGGAGTGCTCGGCGCCTGCGCTCGAGCAGGTGACTCGCTGAGGAGCAGGAGCGCGCAGGCCAGCATTACCAGCATCAGGCCGGCAGCCGGCCGTACTCCAGTCGCCCTCAATGATCGCATGGTGAACCTCCTGGAGTGTTCGTGCGGACGTGGCCCATCGTGGGGACGTAGTCCGGTGATACGGGGATGCGTTAAGTATATAACGGTGCCGCGATCGACCGGTCCCGGACGGAGAAGCTGACTGCGTCAGACCCGCAGCAGCACGCGCCTGAAGGACTCCGCAAACGGTGTGCCCGCGCGCTGCCCGGCCTCCAGTGTCTGCTCTCGCCTGCGACGCCGAAACTCCTCCTTCTCCAGCGGCTGAATCTGACTGGTATGGCAGTAGATGGCGTCGAGCTTGATGTCGAAGTAGTCGCTGATATCGATGAAATAGTCAGGCTGCTCGCTGCCGGCCAGCAGTAGTTCACGCACCTTATGCGGTGTCAGTCCGTTCTCGGCGTCTCCGGGATGATAGAGCCGGTCGCGGGCGGCAGGAAAGACGGCGTCGTATGCGGCGACGCCCACGGCGCGGTGATCGTTGTGATTGAACCCACGCCGGTAGGCGTCCCAGGTGATGACGGTATCCGGTTGTTGGGCTCGAATCAGATGGACGATCTCACCGCGGAGCGGCTCGCCGTCTTCCACAAATCCATCGGGGTGCCGGAGGAAAACACACTCCCTGACGCCGAGTACGGCAGCGGCGGCGCGCTGCTCTGCTTCGCGAATACTGGCAAGGCGTGCCCCGTCCATGTCCGGATCGCTCGTGCCCTTGTCGCCGCTGGTGGCGACGACATAGACGACCTCGCAGCCTTCTGCGCAGAGCTTGGCGACGGTTCCGCCATAGAGAAAATCGGCGTCGTCGGGATGAGCGATGATGACCATCGCTTTGTGCCGCTTTTCCTCTGCCATCTCATTCCTCCGGCGATATGTATCCCTATCGTGCGAGACGCCAAAGCATGAGCGCAGCGAGGGAGGTGGCGTCCCGAAGCTGTTCGGTCTGAATCAGCTGCTCGAGCTGGGTGATGGTGAAAGCCGCGACGGACAGCCCCTCCTCGGTTGCCTCGAGCGATTGCCGGCCCGGCTGCAGATCCTCGGCGAGGAAGGCGCGCCCCAGCTGACTCGTGGTGCCCGGTGCGAGATAGATCGGTCCGAGGTCGGTGAGCCTGCCGGCAATGAACCCGGTCTCTTCTGCGAGCTCCAACGCGGCCATCGACGGCAGGTCCGATGCCTCGCCCCGTCCGCCTGGTAGCTCCCAGGTCCGGCAGCCGACCGGGTAACGATACTGGTGCACAAGATGAACCCGCTCGCCGTCGTAGGGAATGACAATCGCGAACGGACCCTTGTCGATATAGGAGAACATCCCCGATGCCCCACTCGGCTGTCGCAGCCTGTCCTCGCGGACGCGCATCCAGGGTGTTTCGTAGACGATGCGGGAGCTCAGCGTCTCCCACCGCTCGCTCATTACGTTAAGGCTCGCAGTTGGTGGGCGAAGGGGCAGGCATGCCGTCGACGGACGCTAATCGTCCTCGTCGTCGTCGTCTTCGCCACCGCGGCCGGCAGAGGGAAGCGTCGGCGATGCTTCGCGTTCGTTCCGGCGCCGGCGACGCGGGCGCATGGCATCGATGGTCGCGCGGGCGGCGCTGAGCCGCTTGGCCGCATCAGGTCCATCGAGCAGCATCGCCCCGACGCCCGAATCGCGCAGACATTCGAGCTCCTCGGAGGTGAGGCCATCACTGAACTGCAGGAACAAGGGCTTATGCGCGAACGCCGAGATCCGGCGTAACTGAAGCTGCTGCCGAATGGAGAGCGGTTGCGTGATACCGTCCACGACCAGGGCATCAAACGGCGTCGACTCGAGCACACGCAGCGCCGTGTCGCTGAGATCCTCCGCGACGGAAAAGAGGTAGCCGATCTCCTCGTCCAGGAGTATCGTCGCAGGGGCGTTATCGTCCTCGATGTGAAGGAAGTCGAGTCCCGCGTCGCGCGCAGTTGCAGCGACGCCTGTGACGGGCTTGGCAACGCTGAGGCCGCAGGGAAGGTCGGTGGCGCTCGTAACGGCCTGTATCTTGGCAGCGCCTTTTTCCAGGTCGCCGTCATTCAGCAGGATCAGCTTTGCACCGGCCTTGGCCGCAGCTTTGACCGCGTCGAGATCCAGCTTCTCGATTCTGACACCGAGAATTATTTCGGGGTTTTTGGCCCGTCCGGCCATGGTGGCAAATCCCATCGGTGCCGGCTCGGATCGCCCCACCCGTCGCAGAAGCGCCGCAAGCTTGCTCATGTAGGCCTCAGAATTCGGATGGATACGCTATGGCCCATCGATCGTAGCACGGTCCGTGGGTTGCCTGTTGACAAGGTCAGGCGAAGGGTTGACAGTCGATGCGTTAACCGGCGGCATCGAGCCGGCGGCAAGGGAGACAGTCAGATGGCGGTAGAGCGGCTTCTTCAGGACCCGGCGCCAGTGGGTGAGGCAATTGTCAAAGTGCTCGAACAAGCGGGCATCGACCACGTCTTCGGCATGCCCGGAGGCAACACGGGCTGGTCGATCTTCAGCGGCTTGTATGACGCCCAGGATCTGATCCGGACGGTGCTGGTCCGCGAGGAAGGCCTGGCGACGGTGATGGCCGAGGTCTACGGCCGCCTCACCGGCCGGCCCGGCGTCTGTTGCGCACAGGCAGCGTTCCTGCTAACGAACGCGGGCGTCGGCATTCTCGAGGGCTATCTCGCCAGCTCTCCGATGCTGATTCTTACGGACCTGAGTGATAATTCCCCCTTTTCGCATCACGCCCCCTACCAGTCCGGCAGCGGCGACTATGGCGGCTGGAACGCGCCGGCCACGATTGCCGGCTACACGAAACAGGTGTTCGTCGCCTACGACGGTCCCCAGGCGGTCGGCCAGACGCAGCTTGCCATCAAGCACGCCATCAGTGGCACACCCGGGCCGGTTGCGGTCCTCTATCACAGCACAGCGCTCGATCAGGTTGTCGGCCCTGACTCAACGCCGCGGCTTTACAGCACCGGCCACTACCTCCCTGGAGCCGCGGCCCCGGCGCCCGCTGCCGAGGTCGAGCGCGCAGCGCAGATGCTCGCGCGGGCCGAGCGCCCCGTTGTTATCGCGGGCAACGGCGTCCGCGTTGGTCAGGCGCGGGAGGAGCTGCGCGAGCTCGCGGAACTGCTGGACGTACCGGTCGCGACGACGGCGTCGGGCAAGGGTGTGTTCCCTGAGACGCATCCCCTCGCGCTGGGCCTGTTTGGGACCTTCGGGTTGGAGGCCGCGAACGCCGTCGTGGCCGATGCCGACCTCGTCATCGCGATCGGTACGCGTCTCGGGTTCACCGATACGGCGCGCGAGAACCCATCCCTGCTCGACCCCGAGAGGCAAGCGCTGATTCAGATTGAGGTTGAGCCCCGAAATGCCTCATGGACCTTCCCCGACGAGGTCGCTCTCGTCGGCGATGCGTCCACCGTGCTCCAGCAGCTCACCGGCGCACTGCATGATACCGGCTCCTCACGCCGCGATTCCGGCCGGCAGCGTGTCGCGGCGGCGCATCAGGAGCTGGATTCCTTTGAGGTCAGCGAGGCGTTGTCGGACGAGTCGCCGATGCTGCCGCAACGCGCGATCGCTGAGCTGCAGCGAGCCTTGCCGGACGACGCCATCGTTACCTGCGATGCGGGCGAGAACCGCTTGTACATGCAGCACTACTTCCGCACGCGGGGTGGGATGGAGTATCTGCAACCGGCAGCCGTCGGCGGCATGGGCTACGCCATACCTGCCGCGCTCGCTGCAAAGCTTGTGCACCCGGGCCGTGCGGCGGTCGCGGTCTGCGGCGATGGCGGCTTTGGGATCGCCATGAACGGGATGATGACGGCGTTCGAGGAGAAGATCCCAATCGTGACGGTCGTCTTCAACAACTCCGCGCTTGGCTGGGTGCTGCACGGCCAGGGCGAGCGTCCGATCGCATCGGAGTTCGCACCTTTCGACCACGCGGCAATCGCCCGTGCAATGGGATGCGACGCCTACCGCGTCGAGCGCCCGGCGGACCTGCAGCCGGCCCTACGCGACGCGATGGCAGGCGGCCGTCCGGCCGTGGTCGATGTCGTCACGTCGCTCAAGGAGACGTTCCGCAAGGTGACGTCCCCTCTCGCCGCACAGCCGAGGCGCCAGCCGGCGTACGGCCGGTAGGTTGGAATTTGTGCATGCGGCCTGCGAGAGAAGAGTCCGTCGTATCACGTGGCGCGAGAGCGAATCTGGCGGACGCTTGGGACCGCGCAAGCCGTTACATAAGCCCCACCCGACCATCAGCCAAGTGTTGAGTGTTACCCCGTTACGGACCGATACGCTATTTACCCAGCAGAGGCAGAAGATTTCCTCGCGGGTCGGCCCATCTCGGCATACGCACTGGCGGGCTTTGCCGAGGTTGAGCTTCGTAGCGGTGATTCCGTGACAATCCCACTCGAATGGGACATCCTCGATGGGAGGGACGGGGCAGTTAACGAAGCGAATTCAGGTGTCGACGATATCTTAGGGCAGGGATACCTCGGGATTGGTACCAGTGAGCAACTTTTGTCTGAAGAGAGCTTGCGAGCGTGGACGCGCGAGATCCTGGCTCGCCGGCTCGGTGACGTGGCCGGTTTAACGACGGGCCTAAGACTGGTGCGAAAGCTCTGGCGTACTTATGTCCCTCGCCTTGCTGTGAGAGACAGGTAGGCCAGAGTGAGGTGACCGCCCAGCGAGGGGGCAACCAGGCTACGGCCGGGAGTCGCGATTCTAGAATCGCCATCCTTCCCTGTGTGCCATCTTCACGTCGTGGTAGATGCCGCTATAGGCGCCGCATAAATTTATACCCGCGCTGGACTCCTAAGCCATCTGCTCCTACGACTCAATCGGGCATCACGGTCGGTGCTCCGAACTAGAGCGCAGACGAGACCATCTCCTCCAGGTAGTTCCAGATACCGCCGCCCATGCGACGGGTTACGCCCGCCGCCGCGAGCTCAGCCGCGCGATCCTTGAAGTGCGGCAGCGCCGCGTTGTTCTGCCCAACGACGAGCTCCTCGATGAGCTCATCAGGGACGCAGGGGAAATTCGGGCCGAGGGCCGACAGGGCGTAATAGTTCATCTGCGCCTGATGCTCTAGATGGATCATGCGCATGACCGACTCTTCCGGCGTCCTCCCGACCGTGGTGGCCCCATGGCCGAGCAGCAGCACAGCGTTGCCGTCTCCCAGCAGCTTGGCGACATCCTTGCACTCCTCGTCGGTCACGACAGTCTTCGTGTGCGGATAGACGGGCAGCGGCTTGCGGACGAGCTGGATGCCCTCCTGAGCGATCGGTTTGATCGTTTGCTTCAGTGTGCTCAAGACGACCGTGAACGTCGGATGCACGTGGACGGCCGACAGGACATCCGGCCGCACCTGGTAGATGCAGGAGTGCATCTTGACTTCGTTGCAGGGCATCGAGCCCGGCGGACCGTCCACCCAGCGCCCCTCCAAGTCGCAGGTAACCATGTCTTCTGGACGCATGCGTGAGATGATGTCCATCCGGTAGCCGCGGCCCTTTACCAGGAACTTCGTCGGGTCATTGGGAAGCCGCATGCTTACGTGACCCAGGGAGGCCCGCACACCGGCTGCGAGTCCCACGTAGGTGAGAATCCGGTTCGCTATGGCAATCTGCCGCTTTGCCTGGTCGAGCTCTTCACTCATGGCGCTGACTCTCCTCTAATCTCACGTTTGGTAACTCCCGGCCCATCGGTCGACTGCCGGCGTCTCCGGGTCCGTGACTCAGGGCACACGATACACCACGCTTAGAGTTACTGAAATGTCCAGCGCGCGGCTGACTCGACGAAGTCTGCCTCCAGCCAGGTGAAGGCGACTCTCGGTCGTAGCTCGTAGACGGCGGCGGCGGGGTCTGACGGGTCGGGCCGGACCTCATACTTGGAGTCATAGGCCTCGATATACCGGTCCAGGATCGCGGCGCCGTCGAGCTCCTCGACAGCTCCCTCCAGGATGACCACGTCGTCTCCGCTCTCCAGATGGACCGCGATCTCCGGGTTGGCAGCGAGGTCACGCCCCTTCCGCGCGGCGCGACCCGTGCTGAAGATGAACGAGCCATCCATCCACAGCCCCCAGACAGGCATGGCGTGCGGCCGCCCTGCCCGGCCCGTGGTTGCGATCCAATAGTTTCGAGATTCCGTAAGCAGCCGCTCCGCCCGTTCCCAAGAGGCGTTCGCTGGTCCGGCAGATCCTTCTGGCAGGCCGTAGCCGGGCATGATTGGTCGACTGAGTTGGGGTTCAATTGACATGCGTGCCTCCGTGCTATGTTGGATCGGTCCCTCGCCGGCCGCGTCCAGAGAATGCCATTCTCAGCAGTCGCCGGCGCCGGACTTTCACGGAGGATCTTCAATGATTAAGCTGCTGATTCTGGTCGCTCTCGGCGTGGGTGGCTATTTTATCGTCCGGCGGATCCTGTCTGACGACACCGGCGCTGTGGAGGCGGAGCACTCCTACGGTGCGCCCGAGACCTCGCAACCCGCGAACTGAGCGCTGACGCGCCCAGCCCCGATCGGCGCGGCGAGAACACCTGAGTAGGTGTACGGATGCGTATTCTCGTCGCCGGAGGCGCAGGCTACATCGGCAGCGTCACCGTTCAGACGCTGCTCGATGCCGGCCATTCCGTCACCGTCTATGACGACCTGAGCCACGGCCACCAGGCTGCGGTTGATACCCGCGCGCAACTTGTTGAGGGTGCGCTGCAGGATATCGCCTGTCTCACCGCTGCCTTTGCATCGCAGCCGTTCGACGCAGTGCTCCATTTCGCGGCCTACATCGAGGTCGCGCAATCGATGTCAGAGCCGGGTCGTTACTTCGCCAATAATGTTGGCGGGACCATCTCGCTCATCAACACCGCCGTGGAGCACGGTGTGCAACGTTTCGTCTTCAGCTCGACCGCCGCCGTCTACGGCCCCCCAGCCTACACGCCGATTGACGAGCAACACCCGCTTGTGCCGATCAACGTCTACGGCCAGGGAAAGCTCATGGTCGAGCAGATGCTGGCGTGGTACGGGTCCCAGTGCGGGCTGCGCTCCATCTCGCTGCGCTATTTCAACGCCTCCGGCGCAACGGAGACGCTTGGTGAAGACCACGAGCCGGAATCTCACCTCATTCCCAATCTGCTCGCCGTCCCGCTTGGTCGCCGCGACCACGTCGACGTCTTTGGCGACGACTACTCGACTCCGGACGGGACCTGCATCCGCGACTATGTGCATGTCATCGATCTCGCCGGCGCGCACCTGTTGGCCCTTGAACGCACCGAGCGCGCGGGTGGCGTCTACAACCTGGGGACGGGCAACGGGTATTCCGTGCGCCAGGTTCTCGACGCGACGCGGCGTGCGACAGGCCACCCGATTCCGGCGGACGTGCAGCCACGCCGCGCCGGCGACCCTGCCGTGCTGGTCGCCTCAGCCGCGCTCGCGGAGCGCGAGCTGGGCTGGCGGCCGCAGCGTAGTGGCATCGACAGGATCGTCGGCGACGCCTGGCGCTGGCACGCGGCGCATCCGCGCGGCTACGACTCCAGCACCACCGCCTCATAGAACGACGCGCGCGGGTGCCCAAGAATCAGACCCTCGGGCAACTCCTGCCCGTGCGCACGGCGGAAATGATCGGACTGGGCCCATGCGAGGAATGCTTCGCGCGTGTTCCAGGTCGAATGCGAGATGTACTCGCCTGGCTCGTCGCCCCGGAGCAGCGCAAACTGGATGAAGCCGTCGAGCCCTCGAAGGTAGCTCTCGCGTGAGCGCCAGCGCTCCTCAAACTCAGATCCCCGGTCTGGATTGACGCTGAACCGGTTCATGGCGATAAACATTGCAACTACCTCGCGAGCGCCTGCTCAATGGCGGGCCGTAACTCCGCAACAGACGCGACGCTGAAATCCGGCTGGTTCGCTTCTTCCGCGCCCTCAGTCTCCGCGTAGTGCCCCTGCTGAATCCAGATCGTCGTCAGAACGTCACCGAATCCGCGCCGCAGCACTCCAAGCAGGCCGGCCTTGTCGTCCACAGCAACATAGCGCTCGGCCGGATACCAGCGCCGAATATCCTCGACGTGCTTCTCCTTGTGCAGGAAGATCAGCACGTTTCCGCCAACGGCTGCGCCCAGTCCCGCGTCGGTTATCTTCTTCGCCTGGAACCATGGGTCGCCGTCGGAAAGGATGACGGGAACGCCAACGCCACGGAGCCAGCGCAGCAACTCCAACGCACCGGGATAGACGAACTCGGCGAACGGCATCGCGTAGAGATGTGAAGTGAGGCGATCGACCATCCCGGCGTCGGCACTCTCCAGGCGAAGCCGCTCCAGCGTAACGGGAACGCTTACCGCGCCCAGATCTGTGCGAACGTCCTCGTACAGCTCCCAGAAGCGCCGCTCGATTGACGGTCCGGCATCGCGATTCAGTACCCGCTCGAGGTGTTGTTTGACGAGGTCGTTGTCAAGCAGCGTGTTGTCGACGTC
>Ga0193751_1000209_pt1 | contig 51432 bp, 50 predicted proteins | sample L1c2metaG_FD_143050 | JGI IMG/M metagenome (GOLD analysis project Ga0193751, IMG submission 143050) | Soil microbial communities from a riparian zone of the East river system, Colorado, United States - L1c2 | ecosystem: Environmental > Terrestrial > Soil > Riparian zone | place: USA: East River...
CCAGACCAGAGACGCCGAAGCGACTTGGCGAAAAGTTGGCGATCTCCTCAACCTCTTCTCCAAAGACGAGTGCGCCAATTACTTCACGAACTCAGGATATGTTGCCGTCTAAAAACAACGCGCTCTAGAGGGTGGGGTGAGGGGCTCTTTCGGCAAGTTTGACTCGTGGAGAGTCCCCCTCACCCGGATTGTGGAGCCTGTCATCGGGCGGCGCTTCGCGCCGACCCGTTGGCAATCCGACCTCTCCCCGCATCCGCCTTCGCCAGAAGGCGGGCTTCGGCGGACAAGAGCGGGGCGAGGCGACCGAATGCGTGCTTCGGCCGATTCAACCAAAACCAATCATGGCCTAGCGCTTGCGCGGTGCTTCAAGGCCCCTCAGCAGCAGCGCCAGCACGGCGTCGATCCGTACCGGGAGTTGCGGATCGCTCCACTCCTCGGAATGGGCGGGATGATGGAAGCGGCTGGTGGCCTCGAAAATCGCGCGCGCCGTGGCTTTGGCATCGGTGACCTGGAAGGCGCCCTGCTTGACACCGTCCGACAGGATCATCGCAACCTGGTCGGTCAGGATTTCCTTATGCGCCCTCACCGTCTTGCACGCCTCGCGCGCCAGCGTCAGATAGGTCGCAAACATCTCGGGGTCGTCGCAAACCCGCTTTTGCTTGGCCGCGAACAACGCGCGCAACCATTTATCGAGCCTTGCCGGTGCAGGCCCCGATCCTTCGGCGATTTTCGCAAGCGGCGTGCTGACGCGATCGAGCCAGCGCTTGGCCACCGCCTCGCGCAGCGAGGCCTTGCTCGGAAAATGCCGGTAAACGCTGCCGTGGCTCACATCGAGCGCGCGCGCAACGTCCACCACCGTGGCTTTCGCCAGCCCAAAACGGCGCAGCACATCCTCGGTTACCTCGAGAATGCGTTCAGGGGTCAAAACCACTGTCTCGTTCATACGCGCATCCTCCGCTTTCGCGAACCGATCTCGTGGCTTGTCATCGTCGTTCCCTTTTTACCGGGCCAGCCGTTCGGCCTGTGCGGCAAGGTGACGGGCAACGCGGGCATTGATCCAGCGCTGGATTTGTGCGGTCAGATAGAAAATCTCGATAGTCATGGCGAAGTCCTCGTGAACTGCCTGGCTCGCGGCCGATGGAGGCCAGTTCGCCAGGTGACGCATCAATGATGGGCGTCACCAGCAATATAGGGTATCTTGCTGACAGATTTCAATATCTGTCATTCAATATTCCGTGATCGAGAAGGCGCGGTGGCTCCGGGGCCGCCGGCAAGCCACACGAAAGGCCGGCGTTGGTCTCAATTTGTCTCCCTTCGCCCGCTCTGCTAAAGCGCAAGGCAACCCCCAAACCTCAGAGTCGTCGATGATATCCCGCTATACCCGCCCGGAAATGGCCGTCATCTGGGAGGCCCAGACGCGCTTCAAGATATGGTTCGAGATCGAGGCGCATGCGGCTGACGCCTTGGCGGAATTGGGGGTGATTCCGAAAGAGGCCGCGAAGGCGGTCTGGGCCAAAGCCCGCGACGTCATTTTCGACGTGGCGCGGATCGACGAGATCGAGCGCGAAACCAAGCACGACGTCATCGCCTTCCTCACCCATCTTGCGGAAATCGTCGGCCCCGAGGCGCGCTTCGTGCACCAGGGCATGACCTCCTCCGACGTGCTCGACACCTGCCTCAACGTGCAGCTGACGCGGGCGGCGGACCTCTTGATATCGGACATCGACAAAGTGCTGGCGGCGCTGAAGAAGCGCGCCTTCGAGCACAAGATGACGCCGACCATCGGCCGCTCGCACGGCATTCATGCCGAACCGGTGACGTTCGGGCTCAAGCTCGCTTACGCCTACGCCGAATTCACCCGCGCCCACGAGCGGCTGGTGCTCGCCCGCCAGGAAGTCGCGACCTGCGCGATCTCGGGCGCGGTCGGCACCTTCGCCCAGATCGATCCGCGCGTGGAGGAGCACGTCGCCAAGGCGATGGGGCTCAGGCCGGAGCCGATCTCGACCCAGGTGATCCCGCGCGACCGTCACGCGATGTATTTTGCCACCCTCGGCGTGATCGCCTCCTCGGTCGAACGGCTTGCCACCGAAATCCGCCATTTGCAGCGCACCGAGGTGCTGGAAGCCGAGGAATTCTTCTCCGAGGGCCAGAAGGGCTCCTCCGCGATGCCGCACAAGCGCAACCCGGTGCTGTCGGAAAATCTCACCGGCCTGTCGCGCATGGTGCGCGCCTATGTGACCCCGGCGATGGAGAATGTCGTGTTGTGGCACGAGCGGGACATCTCGCACTCCTCCGCCGAGCGAATGATCGCGCCCGACGCCACCGTGACGCTCGATTTTGCGCTGATCCGTCTTGCCGGCCTGATCGAGAAGCTCCTGATTTATCCTGCGAACATGCAAAAGAATCTCGACCGTCTCGGCGGCCTCGTTCACTCGCAGCGGCTTTTGATCGCGCTGACGCAAAAGGGTGCCAGCCGCGAGGAGGCCTATAAGCTCGTGCAGCGCAACGCGATGCCGGTGTGGCGCGGCGAAGGCGACTTCCGCTCACTGCTGAAAAAAGACGCCGGGGTGAAGAAATACCTGACCAACGCCGAAATCGAGGATCAATTCGACCTCGGCTATCACTTCAAGCACGTCGACACGATTTTCAAGCGCGTATTCGGCAACGCTTGAGCGTTGGGCCTCTAGAGAAGCATACACTGAGAAGCATGCAGCTAAAATACGACGTTTCCAGAGCCGTGTTGATCGAGGCGTACCGCCTGCTCAGCAGTAGCCTGAAATCGGCGATAGCCGGTGGTGTGGTTGTGTTCGTCCCCATCGCCATCGCGATTTTTTGGAACCGCCCTGTCCCAAAGGCGATTTCGCAGTTCGCCTCTCTGATGTGGTTTCCACTCCTGGCAGGATTACTTTATTTCGCCGTCCTCACACTCTTGTTCCGTTTCCTGATTCTTCCGATCCGCGCTTCAAAACTTCATCGGCAAAACCCGTTGTTGTTCGGGGAGGTCGAGCTTATCGAGGACGAGGAGGGAGTGGAGATTAAAAGTGCCCGCAGCGTTTCGCGATACCGCTGGTCGGACTTTCTCGGGTTCAGGGAAAACGAAAGGATTTTCGTGCTGTGTCTCAGCAAGTCGGTTGGCTACCCGATTCCCAAGCAAGGCTTGACTCCCGAAACGATCCAGCAGATCCGAGAGCAATGGGGTCAAAAGCTAAAGCGGCTGAGATGATGCCCTGGACCGCGCTGAGAAACCAGCTTCAGCCCGGCGCGCCGTCGATCATCCGCGCCGTCACCCGGTCGCGCATGATGAAATGATGCCATGCCGCGGCCGCGAGGTGGATGACGATCAACGCCAGCAGCGTGTAGGCCATGAAGATGTGGCGCTCCTCATATGCGTCGGCGGCCGCTTTGTCCGGTGAAGTGATCTGCGGCACGTGGAACAGGCCGAACCAGCTGCTATAGTCCTGCGCGCGCGAACCGGAATGCGCCCACCCCAGCATCGTTACAAGAATGATCGCAACATAGATCGCGCCGTGGCTGACGCGCGCTGCGACCCGCTGCCACCGCGGCGTATCGGATGGCAGCGCAGGCGTGGGATTGACACCCCGCCAGATCAAGCGAAGCACCGTGAGCAGCAGCACCACATAACCGATATCGGCATGGATATTGCGATAGAAGAAGCGATCCGGGCGGGCCGGGATGTGGTTCATCCACCAGCCGAACGCCAGCATGCCGAGGATGGTGAAGCCGAGAACCCAGTGAAACAGCCGCGCGACGCTGCCCCAACTCGAAGGTGTGTTCCAAATCATGTCCTGTATCGCCTGATGAATTCATGGTCCTCGGATCAAGCGGCACGTCGCGCCAGAGCCGATTGTAATCGCAGCGTCCGTTAGAACCCGGGCCGAATGAATTATTCCCAATTCTTGCACGATACGCAGCCTATCGATGCACGCAAGCCCGCCCGGCTTGGGTCGCGATCAGGCCAGCAGCAGATCGGCAGCTGACCAATCGCGTAAAAGTCGTGACAGCCGAATGAAATGTCCTTTCTCCTTCAAGAGAGCCGCGAAAGACTCTTCAAGCGATGGAAAACGGATCGAGCAGCGGCACGCCGGCGACGCCAATATCCGTGACATTTCGGGTCACCAGCGTCAGTCCATGCGTCTTGGCGGTGGCTGCGAGGAGCCCGTCGATCGGAGGCAATGGATCGGGAATTCCCATCAGCGCCCACGCTTCCGCGATCGGCTCGTCGATCGGCAGGACGCGATCTCCAAGCCGTGCCCGCATTTGCGAGAACCATCGATCAAGAGATTTGGCCTGTTCCGGGTCGCTCCGCCGTTTCAACTCGATGCCATGACGGATTTCGGCGAGCACCAGAACGCTCGTTCCGATTTCCGTGACCGGAGTGCGCGCGACCCACCGGACAACATTGGGATGGGCGCGGTCGCGTTTGCGGATTTCGGAAATGATATTGGTGTCGAGCAGGAATTTCAAAGATCGACCTCGCGCCAACTCCCTTGACGGGGCCGATCAAAAACGCCTGCGAAGGTCTCATCGGGAAGCTCAGAGCCAAAGACATCGAAGGCCGTTTTCGCCTCGGGATGCACCAAGGCTTTACCGAGTGTGGATCGAACTGCCTCGGCCTTTTGGTCCCTGCCACGTAGCGTCTCGGCGAGCGCGCGGATCAAGCCGGCATCTTGCTTGGGCGCCTGAACCTCAACGCGTACGAGACCTCGTGCCGCCGCGCGACGACGGTGGGTTCGGGTCGCCTTTCGCTGGGATTTACTTGCCATTGGCATCCTCTAAACCACCGGGCTTTTGCCGGTTATATCACCGGAAATCCAGTGGCGCTAGGGATATTCGTTTTGCGGCTAGGGCTTGGGGCGAAAACTCCGTCCAACGGCAGGTAGAAATCGCCTGCGCCTAAACGGCGATTTTCGCGAGCCGATTCAACGTGATTTGGGTCGTTCAGTCCCTTGCGAAAAAATATTCGGCTTGTGTGTCGGGCAAATCACCTGCGCCAAACCAATGTTTTTTAGGAAGTCCAGCCCCTCTTGCAAAAATATTTCGGTTTTTCCGAAACGCAAATCAGGTGTATGTCTTTTCCCGTCCCGCCTCGATCAAGAGGGGCGTTTGCGCAATCGTCACGAACGTTGCGGCGGGATGCGGTGGACGCGGGTTTGCGCTTTCGACGATGGCGCGGACTTGCGGACGGCAAAGTCGTGTGGTCCTGACGCCCCGACGCTGGCGTTAAGTCGGTCGAAGGTATTCTGCCGATGACGGTGGCAAAAAAGCCCGGTCACCGAGGAGAGCGCGGTATACGCCGTTAAAACCATTGCGCAGGGAAGGCCGGATGCCGGCACGAACCTGTGGTGACTTGCTCGTGTGGTTTTTTCATTCCCACGCGAGGCTGCCGGTGCGAGCCAAGCAGCCGGCTTTCCCTGCGCCCTCTACTTTTTTAGAGGGTCACCGTTGTGCATCACTCGGGCGCGCGCCGCGAGAATGCGTAGCTGTGTCTTGGATAGCCGCGTCTTGGGAAGCCACGAAAACAACGGAACGGTAATCTAGTGGTCCGATTCTAACATTCGCATCCCGTTTCGGCAGGCATTTTTGCGAATGTTAGAATCAAAGGACCACTAGTAAATATAGGTTTGTAGTGGAGTGGATTTGACATTCGCTTTGCGAGCCCGCGGCCTACTGGGTAGCGAATGTCAAATCCACTCCACTAGGATCGGTTAGGATCATTCTCGTGCCTGCAGCCCCGACGATTGTGGTATTCGATTCCGGCCTCGGCGGCCTCACGGTCCTACGCGAAATCGTCCGTGCGCGAGGAGACGCGCATTACGTCTATGTTGCCGATGATGCCTTCTTTCCCTATGGCCATCACAGTGAAGAACAGATCATCGCCCGCGTGGTGCCGTTAATTGGCGAATTGATATCAGCGCATCACCCGGATCTGGTCGTGATCGCCTGCAACACGGCGTCGACGCTGGTCATGTCACATCTTCGCGAACGATATCAGGTGCCGTTCGTCGGCACTGTGCCCGCGATCAAACCGGCCTGCGCGGGTTCGAAAACCAAGCGCGTGTCGGTGCTCGGCACCAGGGGTACCGTCAAGCGCGAATACACCAAGGCGCTGATCCGCGATTTCGCGCAAGATTGCGAAGTCACGCTGGTCGGCTCGGCCGATCTCGCGTCGCTGGCGGAAGCCGCACTGAGCGGTGGTGAGGTCAGCGACGCCCAAATCTCGGCCGAGTTGGCGCCCTGTTTTGTCGGCGCCCGTGACAACCCCTCGGCGCGTACCGACACGATCGTGCTCGCCTGTACCCATTACCCGCTGCTGATGGATCGGTTGGTAAGGCTCGCGCCGTGGCCGGTCGACTGGATCGACCCTGCGCCCGCGATCGCAAAGCGGGTTGCCAATTTGCTCAAAGCGCCGGGTGGCGAGCCCGACCATGCCGGGGCCGAGATGATTTTCACCTCTCGGCGGCCGCACACGCTGAGTGAGGCTCTGATGCCGTTTTTTGGGGGTCGTATTCCGGCCTGAAGCTACTGAAATCGCTTGCAATTTATAAGACTTCCCAATTCTAGCGGCTCGCCCCGCCCGAGCCTCCATGCTAGATCAGAACGACGGACGGGTGATTGCGGAAACTTTGAGCGAAGCATGCGCGGAACCAACAGAAAGATCTCATTGCCGCGCCGGTTCATCGCCGACCTCATGCATGCGTCGATGCGCGTGCCGTTCGTATCGCTCTCGCGGACGCTCGATGTCAGCCCATTGATCGAGGCGCGCGCGCAGGTCGCGGAGCCGCCCGGCTGGGCGGCGATCTTCGTCAAGGCATTCGCGCTGGTCGCCAAGCGCGAGCCGGTCCTGCGCACGCTCTACGTCAAACTGCCATGGCCTCATTTCTTTGAACTGCCGCGCAGTGTTGCAATGGTGGCGATCGCGCGTGTCGAGGACGGACAGGATTGCATCCTCCCGGAAAAGGTCCCGGCGCCGGATGAGCGGCCGCTGGCAGATATCGACGCGCAGATCCGGCATGCCAAGAATGCCCCGCTGATGGAGATCCCGGCGTTTCGGAAAATCATGATGGCAAGCCGGCTGCCGCTGCCGCTGCGCCGCCTAGGCTGGCTGGTCGGCCTCAATGTCGGGCGCATCTGCGCCAACAATTTCGGCTCCTTCGGGGTGACATCGGTTGCCGCCTACGGTCCCGGCGAGCTTCACGCGCTCAGTCCGGGACCATTTCTGCTCAGTTACGGGGTGGTGCGGCCGGACCGCGGCATAGACGTCATCATCCGCTGGGATCACCGAATTACCGACGCTGCCTTCATCGCCCGAAGCCTGGCCCGGCTGGAACAGGTGCTGAACACCGAAATATCGGCCGAATTGCGCGGCAGCCGGCCGGCGACGGAGGCAAAAGCGGTCCAGGCGGCGGTGAACTGCGGGTTTCATTGACAGGACAGCGGTTTCTGCCTAGAAACCGCCTGCTCGCGGGCCGGTTTCGGCCCGCGATGCGTTTCGCGACCCGTGGTCCTGCCCTTCTCAAGCTTTAGGGTCGGACCTGTCGGCACCGGGAAATTCCCGGCGCACAGGAGGGCGCGTTTCCTCAACCTACCAACCAGAACGCCACCGCATTCGCGATGGCCATGTCAAAGAGGACGCGATGACAAAGCGCAGTGAGGCGAAATACAAGATCGATCGCCGTATGGGCCAGAATATCTGGGGCCGCCCCAAGAGCCCCGTGAACCGCAGAGAATACGGTCCCGGCCAGCACGGCCAGCGCCGCAAGGGCAAGCTCTCCGACTTCGGCGTGCAGCTGCGCGCCAAGCAGAAGCTTAAAGGTTATTACGCCAACATCAGCGAGCGCCAGTTCCACGGTATTTATGTCGAAGCCGGCCGGATGAAGGGCGATACCGGTGAAAACCTGATCGGCCTGTTGGAGCGCCGCCTCGATACCGTGATCTATCGCGCCAAGTTCGTGGCCACCATGTTCGCCGCGCGCCAGTTCATCAATCACGGCCACGTCAAGGTCAATGGCCGCCGCGTCAACATCGCAAGCTTCAAGGTGAAGGTCGGCGACGTGGTCGAGGTCAAGGAATCCTCAAAGCAGCTCGTGCACGTTCTGGAGGCGATCCAGCTCGCCGAGCGCGACGTACCGGATTTCCTGGAGGTCGACCACTCCAAGATGACGGCGAAGTTCGTCCGCATTCCGGCGCTGACCGACGTGCCGTTCGCGGTGCAGATGGAGCCGCATCTGATCGTCGAATTCTATTCGCGCTGATTTCCAGACGCCGTCATTGCGAGCGAAGCGAGGCAATCCAGCAGTATCGACGCGAACTGGATTGCTTCGTCGCTTTGCTCCTCGCAATGACGTGGGACTAGTCCGGCCGTGACGTCGTGAGTGACGAGACCATGACCTACACCCCTGCCTGTCCCGATCCCAAAGCGCCAGCGGTCCGCATCAACCTGTTGTCGGATACCCAGACCCGTCCGACGCCCGGCATGCGCGAGGCGATGGCGCGCGCCGAAGTGGGCGACGAGCAGACTGGCGACGATCCTTCCGTCAACGTGCTATGCGACCGCGTGGCGGATTTGCTCGGCAAGGAAGCCGCCGTGTTCATGCCGTCCGGCACCATGTGCAATGTCGCGGCGACGCTGGTGCATTGTCGGCCGGGTGATGAAATCCTGGCGCACGCATCGGCCCATATCATCGCCCGCGAAGGCGGCGCCCACGCAGCGCTCGGCGGATTCCAGATCATGCCGCTACCTGGCCCCGACGGAAAGTTTACGCCCGACACGTTGCGATCCGCGCTTCACCCGCGTACCCGATATCAGCCGCCGCAGGCGGTGGTCAGCGTCGAACAAACCGCCAATATCGGCGGCGGCACCATCTGGAGCAAAACCGATCTCGACGAGGTCGTGAAAATCGCCAAGCCCAACGGGCTCGCCACCCACATGGATGGCGCGCGGCTGTTGAACGCCTGCGTCGCGACCGGCATCAGCGCACGCGATATGGCGCGGGGGTGGGATTCGGCCTGGATCGATTTCTCGAAGGGACTTGGTGCGCCGATCGGCGCCGTCATCGCCGGCACGCGCGACTTCATCGATGAAATCTGGCGCTGGAAACAGCGGCTCGGCGGCTCGATGCGGCAGGCCGGCATTTGCGCCGCCGCCTGCACCTACGCTCTCGACCACCATGTCGACCGGCTAGCAGAAGATCACGCCAATGCAAGGGCGCTGGCGCGGGGCCTGGCGCAGATTGCCGGCATCGAGGTGCAGCAGCCCGAGACCAACCTGGTTTTCTTCCGCCCCGACGGCGCCGGCGTCAGCGGCGGCGACATGGTTCGCGCTTTGCGCCAGCGCGGCGTGCTGCTCGCCATGATGGACGGCCGGATCCGCGCCTGCACCCACCTCGATGTCAGCGCCGGCATGATCGAAGAGGCGGTCGGACTGGTGCGGGAAATCGTGCGGGAGGCGTAGCGAGTCCCCTGCCCTTAGCGCGCGGCGGTATCCGTCACAAGCCGCAACGCCGCTAGCATCGATGTGAAAACCATCGTCAACAGCAAAATCACGACCGTCATCTCGCGCAGATCCTCGACGCGCCAGACATGGTTGGCGGCGTCAGCGATCTCACCACTTTGACCGATGAGCCACGGCGTCACATGGGTGAGGCCGGAGGCCAGATACAGCAAGATCGCCACCAGCCCGAGCGCGCGCCCATTTTCGGCTGTCCACGCCGACACATGGTGCCGGCGGCTGAGATAAAGGGCGAACGCCTGATAGAACAGCCATGAGGTCAATAGCCAGCCGAGATAGTTTGAAAGCGGAACGCCGAAATGGGCGCCTCCGTCGTGCCATATCCAGGCCTTTGAGATGGTGGACTCGGGCGGATCCAGGACCACATCCCATTGCGTCATCACGAATGCGGCGACGATCGGCAATGCAAAGAGTTCGAATTTCCGGCTCGGACGCGCCTGCCCCCCAAGCAAGGTCCCGGCCAGAATCCACGAAAAATACCCCATGCCGAACCAGAGCGGACCAACGATGATCGGGATGGCCCCGACATGCGGCAGGTTCGATCCGACTTCGAAATGGTAGCGGCCGAAGGGAAATCCGGTGGCGACCCCAATGTTCTCCATCGCGAATGTGATGACGACGCAGATCGCCACCAGCGCTACTGCATCCTTCCAGCCGTAAAACAGAGTGGCGTGGGCGAAGGCGGCGAGAACTCCGACAGTCGCCAGAACTTGCGCGAGCGGCGTGGGATTCCAGGCAAAGCCAATGACCAAAGCTAGGTAGATCACCAAGGCAATCCAAAAAACCGCCTCGCGCAGCGGAATGAAACGACCGCCAGCCGGCTTTGCGGCCTCTGGCGCGGATATGATGTGACTCATTTCTCGAGTGCCTCGTAGATCAGCGTCCTCAGTTCGGTCTGGATGCGCTCGCGCTGCGACGGCGACTGCATCATGCAGATCGCGAACATATCATCCTTCGGGTCGATGAAAAAGAACGTGCCGGCGACGCCGTCCCAGCGATATTCGCCTAACCGCCACGACGTATTCGCGGGCACTGCCGTCCGCACGGCAAAGCCAAGTCCGAAGCCGCTGGTTGCGCCCGGAAAATAGTAATGATCACGGGCGATCTTTGTCTCCGACCCGATATGATCCGACGTCATCAGCGCAACAGTCTCGGGCCGGAGGTAGCGCCTGCCATCCAGCGTGCCGCCATTGAGCAGCATTTGCGCAAAGCGGGCGTAGTCGCCGATCGTCCCGATCATCCCGGCGCCGCCGGACTCCCAGCGCCGCGGCAAGATCGGGTCCTTGATCCCGGCGATGGGACCCCCGAAGCGATCGGCAGGCAGCGGCTCGGCGACCCGCGGCCGCTTCGCGTCGTCGGCAAGGTAGAACGCCGTCTCCGTCATGCCGAGCGGATCGAGCAGACGCGCTTTTTCGAATTGAAAGAGCGACTGCCCCGATACGACTTCGATGACGCGGCCGAGGATATCGGTGGAGTGGCCGTAATCCCACAGCGTTCCCGGCTGTTCGGCGAGCGGAAGCCTGGCGATCCGCTCGGCGAACAGCGCATTGTCGAAATCGCCGTCAAACAGGCCAGAATTCGCATAGAGTTTTCGCACCGCGTTGTCGCCATAGAAGCCATAAGTGACGCCCGAGGTGTGGCGCAGCAGGTCTTTGATCGTGATCGGGCGGCCAGCCGGTTCGCTCACGAGCATTGGCTTCCCATTCTCGTCGCGCTTCTCGACGCCAACCTTCACCTCCGCAAAGGCTGGAATATATTTCGACAGGGAATCGTCCAGCGACAGCTTGCCGTCGTCGATCAGCATCATGGCGGCTACCGATGTCACCGCCTTCGACATCGAATAAAGCCGAAAGATCGTGTCAGTGGTCATCGGACGTTTGTTGTCGACGTCGCGTACGCCGAAACTTTCGAAAAAGACCGGATGACCGTTCTGCTGGATCAATAGAACTGCGCCGGGAATCTTTCCGGTCGTGATCTCGTTGCGCAGGTAATCGCCGAGGCGCGCGAGCCCTTGCGGCGAAAAACCGGCAGAAACGGCAAGCGGCGATTCTGTCCGGCTCGTATTGGCGGCAATCGCCGCCACCAGGACGACAAGCGCCGCCGCGATGTTGGGACGCTTTGAGCCGTCAACCCCCCATCGCTTCATCATCTTCTTCCCGCCCGCTATGGACGGAGTTTAACGGTCGGCTCAATCGGCACAAGGTTCGCCAAATTCGGCGATCGCCTGCGCATGCAGGGCAGTGCTCTCCGCTGAAAAACAGCAGAAGATCACCCGGCTGACCGCGGGCGCCGATGGCAGCGCGTTCACGGTGGTCGCAACCGCGATCCGCGCCGCGCGCCCGGCGGGAAAGCGATAAACGCCGGTCGAGATCGCAGGAAAGGCGACCGATGCAAGGTTGTGGCGCTGGCAAAGCGCGATGGCGCGGGCATAGCAGGAGGCCAGCGCCTCATCTTCGCCGCGGCTGCCCTGGTTCCAGACCGGACCGACCGCATGAATCACGTTACGGCACGGCAATCGATATGCTGAGGTGATTTTGGCGCTGCCGGTTTCGCAGCCTTGGAGCGTGCGACATTCGTCGAGAAGCCCGGGTCCGGCGGCGCGATGAATCGCGCCATCGACCCCGCCACCCCCGAGCAGAGAGGAGTTGGCGGCATTGACGATGGCGTCAACGCGCAATGTGGTGATATCGGCGAGAATGACTTCCAGCCGCGCCGAACCGACCTGGCGCGCGATCAAGCTCAGGCGGAGGCAGGCGCGCCGACCGTCACGCCCTTGGCGGCAAAGAGCTGCTGCAACTCGCCAGCCTGGAACATCTCGCGGATAATGTCGCAACCGCCCACGAACTCACCCTTGACGTAGAGCTGCGGAATAGTCGGCCAGTTGGAGTAGGTCTTGATACCGTCACGAAGTTCGGCGGACTCAAGAACGTTGAGACCCTTGTAGCCGACGCCGACGTGATCGAGAATTTGCACGACCTGCCCGGAGAAACCGCACTGCGGGAACTGCGGCGTCCCCTTCATGAACAGCACGACGTCGTTCGACTTCACTTCGTTGTCGATGAATTGTTCGATGCTCATATTCAATTCCTCTTAGGGCAGCCGCTTGCGCCCCCTCGCGGCTTGGGCTGTTCGCCCTACCCGTGACTGCCATATATGTACCCCAAAGCTTTGTGCATCCAAAGCAAATTGGCGAGGATCAGGCATGCGATAGGCCGCCTGTCCCAAGGCATCGCCGGGGCAACCGACCCGGGTAACAATCTCACGCACTCCAACGTACTCCAAACTACCTCCGGAAGGCTTTTTTCCCGGACGGGAACCCCTATCTAGGACAGGCCGTTCTCGGGGAACCCCTCCCCCGGAGTAACGTTCTCTCCCCGGAACCGGAGATAGCCGTGACGAAACCAGCCTCCGCCGCGCTCGCCGCCCCTTGGCCGTCGCTATTTTCCGATTCCGCAAGCCCGGCCCAGAATTTGGTGGAAGCTTTCCTTGCGGTGCGAAACGAGACCGAACGCCGCGCCGCGCCGTTGACGGCGGAAGATCAGCTGATCCAGTCGATGCCGGACGCAAGCCCGGCGAAATGGCACCGCGCCCATACCACCTGGTTCTTCGAGCAATTCCTGCTCGGCGAACACTGTGGCGGATACAGGCCCTTCCATCCCGACTATGCCTTCCTGTTCAATTCCTACTATGTCAGCGCCGGCCCCCGGCATGCCCGTCACCAGCGCGGCCATCTGACGAGGCCCGGCGCCGATGAAATCGCGGCCTACCGGGCGCATATCGACGCGGCGGTCGTGAAGTTCTTTCACGAGGCCCCTGCGGACAAGCTCGCTGCGATCGCGCCGCTGGTGGAAGTCGGCCTCAATCACGAACAGCAGCATCAGGAGTTGATGCTGACCGATATCCTGCACGCCTTTGCGCAGAACCCGTTTCCGCCCGCCTACGATCCCTCATGGCGCTTCCCGGCTTCGACGCGAACTGCCGACGGGGACCGCGCCGGCGACAAATGGATCGCCATCAACGAGGGCATCCACAGCATCGGGCATGCCGGCGAGACCTTCCATTTCGACAATGAAAACCCGGTCCACCGCGCGCTGGTAGGTCCCGTCAGTCTGGCGCGCGATCTCGTTACCAACGCCGAATGGCTCGCCTTCATGGCAGATGGTGGCTATGCGACGCCGACGCTATGGCTGATGGACGGTTTTGCAACTGCGAACTCCGAGCAATGGCAGGCACCCGGTCACTGGCGGCAGATCGACGGCGAGTGGCACGTCATGACGCTGGCCGGCGTGAAGCCGGTCGATCCCGCAAGCCCGGTCTGCCACGTCAGCTATTACGAGGCCGACGCCTTCGCGCGCTGGAGCGGCAAACATCTGCCGACCGAGATGGAGTGGGAGGTCGCCGCGAGGGCCGGCCATCTCAACGATGCCTTCGGAATCGTGTGGCAGTGGACCCGCAGCGCTTACGCTCCTTATCCCGGCTATCGGGCGATCGAGGGCGCGCTCGGCGAATATAACGGCAAGTTCATGGTCAACCAATTGGTGTTGCGCGGCTCCTCGCTTGCAACCCCCGACGGTCATAGCCGTGTCACCTATCGAAACTTCTTCTATCCCCACCACCGCTGGCAATTCACGGGGCTGCGCCTCGCCGATTACGCCGGCTGATATTTCGAATTCAAACCGCGCCGGAAAGCGCGCTTTCGGAGACTGTCATGAATGTGCACGCCGCCGCTTTGGTCGAAGCGCATCATTTCGACGACCAAATCTCGGCATTTGCCCGCGACGTGATCGGCGATCTGTCGCAGCACCCCAAGCGGCTGTCGCCGAAATATTTCTACGACGCGGTGGGCTCGGAGCTGTTCGAGCAGATCACGTTGCTACCGGAATATTACCCCACCCGCACGGAACTCATGATTCTGCGCGACCGCAGCCGCGCGATATCGGCCATCATCCCGAACGGCGCCGCGTTGGTCGAGTTTGGCGCGGGCGCCACCACCAAGGTGCGGCTATTGCTAAGCGAATGCCCGCTCGGCGCCTACGTCCCCGTCGACATTTCCGGCGAGTTTCTGGAAGCGCAAGCGCACGCCTTGCGCGCGGATTTTCCCGCGCTCCGGATCCATCCGGTCACGGCGGATTTCACCGCACCCTTCGAATTGCCCGAATCGATCGCCGCGATGCCGAAGGTTGGATTCTTCCCGGGGTCGACGCTTGGCAATTTCGAACCGCACGAGGCTTGCGCCTTCCTGCGCAGCGCGCGCGGCATCTTGGGGAAAGGCGCGCGGATGGTGATCGGCGTCGATCTCGAGAAGGACGAGCGCGTGCTTTACAATGCCTATAACGATGCCGCCGGTGTCACCGCGCGCTTCAATCTCAATGTGCTGCATCGCATCAACCGCGAATTGGGCGGTAATTTCGACGTTGGCGCGTTCGTTCATCGCGCGATCTACAACCGCGATCGCCATCGCATCGAGATGCACCTGATCAGCAAGAAGGCGCTGACCGCGCGCGTGCTCGGCAAGAAGTTCTCATTCCGCCCCGGCGAGAGCATCCACACCGAGAACAGCTACAAATATAGCCTCGCGCGGTTCACCGCGCTTGCCAAAGGTTCGGGCTGGATACCGCTGGAGTCATGGACCGACCCGGACGGCATGTTCTCGGTTCACGCGCTGGTGGCCTCGGATTGAGGTTTCTCGGACCGGGACTCCTTGGCCTGCCCCGACCGCAGCGAGATTGATTCCCATACCGCGACGACGATCATCACCGCCGACGTCAAGGCCGACAGCATCAGGGGCGAGAACTCGCGCGCAAACCAGCCAAGCACGCAGAGAGCGATAATTCCGACGCCGTGGGAGAGCTGCAGCCAGCCGCGAATCGTGTGCTTGAAGAGGATGGTTCCGATCAGAAACAATAGCGGTCCGCCGATCGCGCTCAGTACCGTTCTTGGATCGGAATGACCAGAGGGATATTGCAGCACGAGGTCATCGGCGACCGCCGACAGAATAATGCAGGCAACGATCGGCAGATGCAGGTAGGTGTAAGCGAGCCTCGCCAGCCGCCCCGGCTCGCTCGAATTCGAAATCAGCTCGGAACCCGCCTCAGCCCCTTTGTGGAAATAGATCCACCACATCGCGAGCGAGCCGACGAAGGCCGACAGGAAGGCTGCGACCACCTCGCTGGTCCAGCTCAGATCGGCGAAGGTCGCACCGGTTACCACAATGGATTCCCCAAGCGCGATGATGATGAACCCCGCGCAGCGCTCGGCCATATGGCCGCCCTCGACAAACCAGTCCGCGACCGAGGACGCGCCGTATTTCGGTATCCAGAACCGCGCCGCGGGCGAGATGTATTCGATCGCAAGCGCGACCCCCCACAGCACCAGCCGCGCGGGACCTTGTGCAAGACCGCCCGCGATCCAGAAGATCGCCGACGTCGACAGCCAGACCAAAATGCGAACCGCATTCATCCGCGCCGCGGTTCGCCAGCGCGGGGTCGATATCAGCCAGAAGATGGTGCGGCCGACCTGCATCGCGGCATAGGCAGATGCGAACCACAGCCCGCGCGATTCAAAAGCCTTCGGGATCGAGGTCGACAGCACCAGCCCGCCCAGCATCAGCGCGAACAGCATTACGCGAACCGGCGTTTGTTCGGGGTTGAGCCAATTGGTGACCCAGGAAGTGTAGACCCACACCCACCAGACGCTCAGCAGGAGCAGGGTGGTTTGCACCGCCCCGAGTAGGGTAAAATGCTCATGCAGGGTGTGCGATACCTGCGTTACCGCGAAGACGAACACCAGGTCGAACAGCAACTCGGCATAGGTCACGCGGCTGTGCTGGTGCGGCACGATCGGGCGAAACAATGGACCGCGTTCAATGTCCAACGCCATGCTCCCCCCTGCCCGCTATATCTGGGGTCTCCGGCACCCCGGGTATCCCGCGAATTCGGTCGTCGGGTCAGTCCGGTACGCCGGTCTGCAGCGCCAGCGCGTGAAGCACGCCGCCCATCTGTCCCTGCAACGATTGATAGACGATCTGGTGCTGCTGGACGCGGGATTTGCCGCGGAAGGATTCCGAGATCACGGTCGCTGCATAATGGTCGCCATCGCCGGCCAGATCGCGGATCGTCACCTCGGCGTCGGGTATAGCCGCCTTGATCATCGATTCGATATCGCGGGCGTCCATCGGCATAAATTTGTCCCTCCCGCTTCGAATCCCGCCCGGCTTTGCCGCTGCACCTCAACTTAGCGTGGGGGCCCTTCTAGGTCACGCTTTGCCCCACTATATTCCCAATCTGCTCATTGCAAAGCCGGAAGGATCGTACCGCACGATCACAACGGGCTGACCGAAAGGCTGACAACCATGAAACTACCCGGCCCCGACCACCCGATCACCATCGCCGCAAACCCCAAGCGCGTCCGCGTCTCCGCCGGCGGCGTGGTAATCGCCGACACCACCAGCGCGCTCAAGCTGAAGGAGGCGAGCTATCCGGCGGTGAACTATGTGCCACGCAAGGATGCCAATATGGCGCTGCTGGCGCGCACCGAACGGGTGACGCACTGCCCCTATAAAGGGGATGCGAATTATTTCAGTATCGCCACCAACGGCAAGACAATCGAGAATGCGATGACGGAAATCTCCGGCCATCTGGCGTTTTATCCCGACAAGGTCACCGTCGAGGAAGTGGCTTAGCGTCATTGCGAGCGCAGCGAAGCAATCCATAAGGCAACAAGTAAGCAAGTATGGATTGCTTCGTCGCTACGCTCCTTGCAATGACGGCGTTGGCCGCTCTTGCGGCCTGTTCTTCAGTCGGCGTGCCAATATCAGTTGATGGTCAACTTTTTCGGCGGATGAAAATCCGATCGAACTAATACGGAAGCGCCTATGGCCGAAATCACAGCGAGAATGTCGCTCGACAGATATGAGCACAACATAGATGTGCTTTCGTATAACTCATGCAGCAACAACCCAAATGGGCCCAGTAGCCAACGTTGAGGCAGTCAAGAATAACATCATTGAACACTTCAAATCCCATGCCCTTGGTCAAGCTCATACGCACCCAGATCGCGTCATTTTTGAATAGTCGAATCCCGTTTGCCTCGATACCGATCTGAATTTGGAGTGTTTTGGTGCTGTCGCTCGAACAGGCAATAAAATCCCAACAGGGCGGGCGGTGACCTTCCAGAGCGTTTTCAAGCGAAGTGGAGACCGGTTCGCGTCAAGAAAACGCGTCAAATCAAGAATCTAGAGCCCCGTTTCGATTCAATCGAAACGGAAAAGGCGCTAGAGACCAAGCTCGCTGTGAGAACCCAGCCGGACAAGTTCAAGATTTTCGGCATCGGGTTTACGGTAAATAAGAATCAGATCCGGCCGAATATGGCAATCTCGATGATCCTTCCATTCGCCAGCCAGCGAATGGTCGACATAGCGAGGAGGTAGCGGCGTGTCCTCGACGAGGACGTCGATGGCTTCCTTGAGCAGCGCATCGAGTTTCCTGCCCAAGACCCGGATTTTTCGCGCGATAGTTTCGCTTGAAGCGGTTGGTATATCTAATCGTCCGCATTGAGGCTTGCGAACAGGGCGTCATTGGAACCGACGGTTACCAGTTCCCCCCTTCGTGCGGCCTTCATCGCCTCGACAGTTTCGGCATTGGGAACCAGCGGCTCGAAGGGCAAAGCCTTATCCTTGGCGATCCGCATCATCATCAAGCGGAAGGCATCAGATACGGTCAGGCCGATCGTGGCCAGCGCCGCGGCGGCCTCCTCCTTCACCTGCTCATCGATCCGAGCGCGGACAACCGTATTGGTCATGGCGTAATCTCCTTGGGCTACAATGTAGCACAGCCGAGAGCGAAATTCAACCGGCGCGTAAGAAACGCGCTTTGGAAATGGTCCTCATCGCGTGCCGTCGATCGGATTTCGTCGAGCCTGTCATTCGGCGCGCATTCGCGCCGACCCGTTGGCTGTCCGCGCTACAGAGATTTAGGAGGCCTTGCCGCTCATATACGCCGGAAACCAGCTCTCGAAGCCGGCCTTCAGGGACGCAACCCGAACCGGCTCCTCGCCAGAAATGGCAACCGCATCGCCGCCGGTGGTGCCGATCTGCGCGCACGGCACGCCGGCGCCCTTCATCTTCGCCAGCACCAAACCAGCCTGCTCGGCCGACACCGTGACGACGTAGCGCGCCTGATCCTCGCCGAACCAATACGCATGCGGCACGATCGACCTCGGCGCCGCGAGCAACCGCGCGCCTACCCCGCCCGCCATCGCCATCTCGGCCAGCGCGATCAACAGGCCACCATCGGAAACGTCATGCGCTGATGTCGCGGTGCCGGCGTGGATCATGCCGCGCACCACATCGCCGTTGCGTTTTTCAGCGGCGAGATCGACCGGCGGCGGCGCGCCCTCTTCGCGGCCGCAGATGTCGCGCAGATAAACGGATTGCCCGAGCCAGCCGTGAGTCTCGCCGATCAGGAGAATTGCCTCGCCTTCCGCCTTGAAGGCAAGGGTGGCGGACTTAGCAAAATCATCGAGCAGTCCCACGCCGCCGATCGAGGGTGTCGGCAGGATGCCGCGGCCCAATTCTTCTCCAGGAAATCGGGTCTCGTTGTAGAGCGAGACATTGCCGGAGACGACGGGAAAATCGAGCGCGCGGCAGGCCTCCGAGATGCCCCTCAGGCAGCCGACGAACTGGCCCATGATTTCGGGGCGCTCCGGATTGCCGAAATTGAGATTGTCGGTGATCGCGAGCGGCCGACCGCCGACGGCGGTGATGTTGCGCCAGGCTTCCGCTACCGCCTGCATGCCGCCCTGATGAGGATCAGCCTCGCAATAACGCGGCGTGACATCGACCGTGAGCGCCAGTCCCTTCGGTCCATCCAGCACCCGCACCACCGCGGCATCGCCGCCAGGCCGCTGCACGGTGTTTCCCAGAATAACGTGATCATATTGCTCCCACACCCAGCGCCTGGAGCACAGTTCGGGCGTCGCAATCAATTTCTCCAGCGCAGGCCCAATGCCGAGCGGCGGCCTCACCTCACGCGCGTGGGTCACCGGCAGCGGCGGCGAAGCCACGTGCGGCCGGTCATAGACCGGAGCCTCGTCACCCAACTCCTTGATCGGCAGATCGGCCATCACCTCGCCGCCGTGCTTCACGACGAAGCGCTTGGTCGGCGTGGTGTAGCCGACCACGGCAAAATCCAGTCCCCATTTGCGGAAGATCGCCTCGGCTTGCCGTTCCTTCTCGGGCTTGAGCACCATGAGCATGCGCTCCTGGCTTTCCGAGAGCATCATCTCATAGGCGCTCATGCCGGTTTCTCGCGTCGGCACTGCATCGAGATCGAGGTCGACGCCGAGATCGCCCTTGGCGCCCATCTCGACCGCCGAACAGGTCAATCCCGCCGCGCCCATGTCCTGGATCGCGATCACGCAATCGGCGGCCATGATTTCGAGGCAGGCTTCCAGCAGCAGTTTTTCGGCGAAGGGATCGCCGACCTGCACGGTCGGCCGCTTCTCGGCGGAGTCGTCGTCGAATTCGGCCGACGCCATCGAGGCGCCGTGAATGCCGTCGCGTCCGGTCTTGGAACCGAGATAGACGATCGGCATGTTCACGCCGGAAGCCGCCGCATAGAAGATCTTGTCGGTATCGGCGAGGCCGACCGCCATGGCGTTGACGAGGATGTTGCCGTCATAGCGCGTATGGAAACGCACCTGCCCCCCGACAGTCGGCACGCCAAACGAGTTGCCGTAGCCACCGACGCCCGCGACGACTCCCGAGACGAGGTGACGCGTCCTGGGATGTTCCGGCGCGCCAAAAGAGAGCGCGTTGAGACAGGCAATGGGGCGCGCGCCCATCGTGAAGACATCGCGCAGGATGCCGCCGACACCCGTGGTCGCGCCCTGATAAGGCTCGATGTAGCTCGGATGGTTGTGGCTCTCCATCTTGAACACCACCGCCTGGCCGCCGCCAATGTCGATCACGCCGGCGTTTTCGCCCGGTCCCTGGATCACCCAGGCCGCCTTGGTCGGAAGCCCCCGCAGATGGATGCGCGAGGACTTGTAGGAGCAGTGCTCGTTCCACATCGCCGAGAAAATCCCAAGCTCCGTGAAGCTCGGCACCCGTCCGATCAGTTTGAGAATGCGTTCATACTCGTCCGGCTTCAGACCATGGCTGGCGACGAGTTCGGGGGTGATCTGCAGCTGGTTCATGAGGCCTTATTAGGGAGATCGGAAGCGCCGGAAAAGGCCTTTTATCGGGCAAATCCCGCTGTCCATAGCTTTGCAGGCAAGCGACGGCCGCACGCTCGCACTTCACTCACGCCGCGTGTTCCAGATGCGCGGCAAGGCCTGCGAACAGGCCGCGGCCGTCGGTGCAGCCCATGATGTCTTCGACGTGGTTTTCCGGATGCGGCATCATGCCAAGCACGTTGCCGCGTTCATTGACAACGCCGGCAATCGAATGCGCCGCGCCATTGATATTGGCGCCCTCGTCGACAAGCCCGTCGGCCGAGCAGTAGCGATAGAGCACGCGCCCCTCGCCCTCGAGCCGCTTCAGCGTCTCCTCATCGGCCTCGTAATTGCCTTCGCCGTGGGCGACCGGGACGCGAATGACCTGACCTGCATTGTAACCGCGGGTGAACGGCGAGTCGGACCGTTCGACCCTCAAGTGAACGTCACGGCAGATGAATTTCAGCCGCGCGTTGCGCATCAGCACGCCGGGCAGAAGCCCGGCCTCGCAGAGAATCTGGAAGCCGTTGCAGACGCCGAGCACGAGACCGCCCCCCGCCGCAAACGCCCGCACCGCGTCCATCACCGGCGCTCGCGCGGCGATGGCGCCGCAGCGCAGATAATCGCCATAGGAAAATCCGCCGGGCACCACCACGAGATCGGTGCCCGCGGGCAGCGACGCCTCGGCGTGCCAGACCATCGCGGGTTCAGATCCCGATGCGAGCCTGAGCGCGCGCGCCATGTCGCGCTCGCGATTGATTCCGGGAAAGACGAGAACGGCGGATTTCATGCGTGGGACCTAGTTCCTCGCGCCTTTAAGGGCAGATTCAAACGTGCCTAGATTTGCTTCACTTATCTTTGTATCACTGTGATGAACTGCTCAGCGACGCATGCCATCTAGGACCGTCGACGCCTCCGAAAACATAGTAGAATTTTGAGCCATACGACGCCATAGCAATGCTGTGCATCAGTCCCGTTCTCAGGTTAATTGCAAGCGAAGATAGCGTCTTGCTTGGCTCACCCAACATTGCCGACACCAACGCTTCCTGCTTCCGCATTATCCCCGGAACCGGTGCTGAGTTGGACAGTTCAAAATAACAGATGATCCTCGATCCCACGACACAATCGGAGCGTTCGCATACGTAAACGTGCAAATCGCCCGGCCCTGCGATGTATCGCCAACCGTCTATTGTGACTGGCGCTGCGGCGTTGGCCAAAGAAATCCCGGCAATTAAGCTCGCCAGGATTACTGCGGTTTGGGAACGAACAGCGGATTTCATATGGTTGGAGCGTCGTTCAATTCGAGACGCCGTTCGATACGATCCAAACGATCCTCGTGGCGAACTAGGGTTTTATGAATCCCCGAAATTTCCTGGAAGACACTGGTGATTTCCTGACGGATGCCATTCTGGGCAGTCCGTGACGCCTGCATCTCCTGCTTCAACTCGTCGACCTTACCGTCGACCTGCGTGAGACGCGCCTGGACCGACTTCAACACTTCAAACATGAGTTCCAGCGTCACGTCAGGCATCTTACCAATCCTTAAGCCTTCACCTCGATAGCATAATTCTCGATCACCGTATTGGCCAACAGCTTGTCGGCGGCGTCCTTCAATGCCGCTTCCGCCTTGGCCTTGTCGGAGCCCGATAGCTCGATGTCGAATACCTTGCCCTGGCGCACGCTTGCGACGCCATCGACGCCGAGCGATTTCAGCGCGCCCTCGATCGCCTTGCCCTGCGGATCGAGGATGCCTGATTTCAGGGTAACGGTGACACGCGCTTTCACGGATAGCAGCCTTTAGCTCTTCACCAGCACCGGACCGGAGCCCGCGGGCCGCTCGTTTTCCATCAGGATGCCGAGCCGTTTTGCCACCTCAGTGTAGGCCTCCAGGAGACCGCCGAGGTCGCGGCGGAAGCGGTCCTTGTCGAGCTTCTCGTTCGACTTGATGTCCCACAACCGGCATGAATCCGGCGAGATCTCGTCGGCGACGATGATCCGCATCATCTCGTTCTCGAACAGGCGGCCGCATTCCATCTTGAAGTCGACGAGGCGGATGCCGATGCCGAGAAACAGCCCGGTGAGGAAGTCGTTGACACGAATCGCGAGCGCCATGATGTCGTCGATTTCCTGCGGCGTGGCCCAGCCGAACGCGGTGATGTGCTCCTCGGAAACCATGGGATCGTTAAGCTGGTCGTTCTTGTAGTAGAACTCGATGATCGAGCGCGGCAGCTGGGTACCCTCCTCGATTCCAAGGCGCTGCGACAGCGATCCCGCCGCGACATTTCGCACCACCACTTCCAGCGGGACAATCTCAACTTCCCGAATCAGTTGCTCACGCATGTTGAGACGGCGGATGAAATGGGTCGGCACCCCGATATCGTTGAGGTGTTGAAACAGGTACTCCGAAATCCGATTGTTGAGGACGCCCTTGCCCTCGATTACCTGGTGTTTTTGTTTATTGAACGCCGTCGCATCATCCTTGAAGTGCTGGATCAGGGTTCCCGGCTCCGGACCTTCGTAAAGGACCTTGGCCTTGCCTTCATAAATGCGGCGCCGACGGCTCATTGGGATGTACCGTGTGTTGTTGAAATCCATGAATTTGGTGTGCTCCGGATGACAAGGATTGAGACCCACGACGGAGCTGCCGTGAAGGCCAGGGACAGGAAAACAGAACGAGAACCGAGCCTGGAATCGAACCTATCCGATTGGACCATCCGGCACAATCGATCCGGTCCCTTGGGAAGCGAGTTTTACCCTTTTTACCTGCGGCTTTAAGGCTCGTTGTCTTGGCCGATTTCTCTAATATTTAGGCATGCGGGCGCCCTGCCGCAACAAGGCTCCCGCAGCCCAATTCGCCACCTGAGGAACCCTAGCCATGACCACATTCGACAAGCGCGAGGAAGACTTTGAGAAAAAGTTCGCGCTCGATGAGGAGCAGAAGTTCAAGGCCGAAGCGCGCCGCAACCGCTTGCTCGGATTGTGGGTGGCCGAGAAGCTCGGCCTGTCGGGCGACGGCGCCAATGACTATGCCAAGATGGTTGTCGCGGCCGAATTCGCCCAAGGCGGCGGCGCCGCCGTCGTCCGCAAGGTGACGGGCGATCTTGCCGCCAAAGGCGTTGCCATCACGGACGCCCAGCTCCGGATGAAAATGGACGAACTGATGGCGCTGGCCGCCGCGCAGGTGAAGGCGGGGACATAGCGGTCAACCCGACCCCACCGTCATTGCGAGGAGCGCAAGCGACGAAGCAATCCATCCTTTCCCGATATGGCGACATGGATTGCTTCGCGGAGCCTGTCATCGGGCCGCGCTTCGCGCGGACCCGTTGGCTCGCAATGACGAAACAATCGCTGCGGCACAACGCCTCACCCTTCCTTGAAGCCATATTCCGGCACGTTGCCGCTGGCGCCGTAATATTTGTACGGCAGGAATTTCCCTGACATCGTGATCTTGACGCGATCACCCTTGGGATTGGGCTGCCGCTCCATCACCATGTCGAAGTCGATCGCCGACATGATGCCGTCGCCAAACTCCTCCTCGATCAGCGCCTTCCACGCGGGGCCATTGATCATCACCAGTTCGTAGAAACGGTAGATCAAGGGATCGGTCGGCGGCATCGGAATGCCGCGTGTCGGCGTCTCGTTGAGCATCGCGGTTTCGGATTTGGAAAGCCCGAACAGCTCGGCCGCGTTCGCGGCTTGCGGCTTTGTCAATTTCATCTGGCCGAGGCAAGCGCCAACGATCAACACTTCCGAGTAGCCGCCGATTTTGTCGCAGATGTATTTCCAGCTCCAGCCCTTCTCGCGCTTGATGTCGAGCAGCTTTTCGGTGAGGTCGGATCGGTTCATATGGGTCTCCCTCTTCGTCATGCCCCGCCTTGTGCCCGGGCATCCACGTTTTTGATTGGCTCAGTAAGACGTGGATGACCGGGACGAGCCCGGCCATGACGCCTGCCTTAATTCATCATCGCCTGCCGCGATCATAAGCCCGGGTTTGCCTATCCGCACCACCGGCACGTTGCGCGGATCATGGTCGGGCGTCTCGGTGGCGAAGCTTTTGCTGCGACTGACGAGAAAGTCGACGATATGATTTCGTACCGCGTAGTAATAGGGATGGCGGTGCAGATCGGTCCGGCCGCGATCCTTGGGCAGCGGATTTTCCACGATCTCGGCCAGCACGGCGCCGGGGCCGTTGGTCATCAGGAAAATCCTGTCGGCGAGGTAGATCGCCTCGTCGACATCGTGGGTGATCATGAACGCCGTCTGGCCGGTCTCCAGACAAATGCGGCGAACCTCGTCCTGCAGCGTGCCGCGCGTGAGCGCGTCCAGCGCCGAGAACGGCTCGTCCATCAGCATGATCTTCGGCGTGATCGAGAGCGCACGTGCAATTCCGACCCGCTGCTTCATGCCGCCGGAGAGCTCCGATGGACGCTTATGCTCGGCACCGGTCAAGCCTACGAGATCGATGAAGGTTTGCGCGTGCGCCCTGACTTTGGCGCGATCCCAGTGCCGCCATTTCGATGTCACGGCATAGGCGACGTTGCCGAGCACCGTGCGCCAAGGCAGGAGCGCATGGCTCTGAAAAATCACGGCTCGGTCGAGACTGGTGCCCTCGATCGCCTGCCCATCGACGATCACCGCGCCTTGGCTTGGGGCATCGAGCCCAGCGAGGATGTTCAACACCGTGGTCTTGCCGCAGCCGGAGTGGCCGATGACGCAGGCGAATTCGCCGCGCTGCATCGACAGCCAAAGAGCTTCGAAAACCGCGATCTCGCCGCCGTCAGCGCCGGGATAGCGCTTTGCGATGGCTTCGATGGAAATGAACTTCTCGGTCATCGCGTCATTCCGGGAAGGTGACCATGCGGGTGAAGCGCGCCAGAATCTGATCAAGCAGCATGCCGACGACGCCGATCAGGAGAATGGCGATGATGACATTGGTGATCGAGAGGTTGTTCCACTCGTTCCAGACGAAATAACCGATGCCAGTACCGCCGACCAGCATTTCGGCGGCGACGATCACGAGCCAGGCGATGCCGATCGATATCCGCATGCCCGTGAGGATGGTCGGCGCTGCCGCCGGCAGGATGACGGTGAAGGCGCGCCGCAGCGTGCCGACTTCAAGCGTGCGCGCGACGTTGATCCATTCCTTGCGCACGGCGGCGACGCCGAATGCGGTATTGAGCAGCATCGGCCATACCGAACAGATGAAGATCACGAAGATCGCCGACAGCCCGGAATCCTTGATGGTGTAGAGCGCCAGCGGCATCCAGGCGAGCGGCGAGATCGGCTTTAAGACCTGGATGAAGGGGTCGAGCGCCTGATTGATCAAGGGCGACATCCCGATCAGGAAGCCGAGCGGGATCGCGACGATCACGGCCAGAAGATAACCGAGCCCAACGCGCGCGATCGAATAGCCGAGCTGGATGCCCAGCCCCTTGTCGTTCGGCCCATTGTCGTAGAACGGCTGTTTCACATGTTCCCACAATTTGGCGCCGACATCGAACGGACCGGGCATCGCCGATTTGCCAGCCGTCGCGGTCACGCCCATCAGCTTGGCGTATTCCGGGCTCATGCTGGCGACCGCGCCGGTGCTGCGCGTTGCGATGTGCCAGACGCCGACGAAGGCAACGAAAAGAGCGATCGAGACGATCGCCGCGCGGAGACGAAGCGAAGAGGTCATGCTGATGCTCCCCCCTCCCCTGAAGACGAGGTGAGGAGCGTCACACCGGACATCTGCCTCACGACGACTTCCTGATCTTGAAGCTGTTGAGATAGTCCTCAGGTTTGGCCGGGTCGAAAGTCTTGCCCATCACCGCAAACGACTTGTAGGAAGTCGCCGGCGGTGCCAGCCCCATCTCCGTCATCGCCTTGCGCGTGTCGGTCGCCAGATAAACCTGCTCGGCGATCGATTTGTAATCCACATCGCCTTTGACCTGCCCCCAGCGCTTCATCTGCGTGAGCATCCAGACCGCGAAGGATTGCCAGGGGAACGGATCGAAGTCGACGCGCTTGGCGTCGGTCTTGACGCCGCCCAGTCCGTCCGCGTAGGTCCCGGTGAGGACCTGCTCCAGCACGGTGACCGGGGCGTTGATGTAATTCGCCGGCGCTATGGCTTCCGCGATCTGCTTGCGGTTCTCCGCTTTCGAGGCGTAGGCGGTGGCATCGAGGATAGCCCGCGTCAGCGCGGCGAAGCTGTTGGGCGATCCGGTGATGAACTCGCGGCTCGCCGCGAAGCTGCAGCAGGGATGGCCGTCCCAGATTTCCTTGGACAGAAGGTGCATGAACCCGACGCCGTCGTATATCGCGCGCTGGCAGACATTATCGGGCGCGAGGAAGCCGTCGATGTTGTCGGCGCGGAGATTGGCGACCATTTCCGGTGGTGGCACCGACCGCAATTGCACGTCGGTGTCGGGGTCGATGCCGTGTTCGGCGAGATAATAGCGCAGCAGATAGTTGTGCATCGAATAGTCGAACGGAATCGCGAATTTCATGCCCTTCCAGTCCGCAGGATTCCGCCTCTCCTTGTGCTTCATCGCCAGCGTAATGCCCTGGCCGTTGATGTTCTCGATCGCAGGCACCGCGAAGGGAATCGCCTGCGCGCCAAGGCCGAGCGAAATCGCGATCGGCATCGGCGCCAGCATGTGGGCGGCGTCATATTCCTTGTTGATGGTCTTGTCGCGGACCACCGCCCAGCCCGCCGTCTTGACCACCTCGACGTTCAACCCGTGCTTGGCATAAAAACCAAGCGGCGCCCCCATGATGATGGGCGTCGCGCAGGTAATCGGGATGAAGCCGACTTTCAGATCCTTTTTCTCCGGCGCGCCGGCGTCCGCGAATGCCTCGGTCGCGGTCTTGAGCGGAAAGAATTGAGAGACGGCGGCAAGCGCAGTCGAGGCCCCGACCGATTTCAGGAACGCCCGGCGCGCGGCATCTCTGGGAAACATCGCACGCATCACCGCCGAGGCGACGACACCCTCGTAACGCTCCTCACCGCTTGCCACCGGCTCGCAGCGCAGCGCCAAGGCGGCTCGCTCGTGTTCGGCTGCGGAGCGATGCCGGCCGCACACGCAGCCCGCCCGCGAAAGCTCGCGGTCAGCATCGAAGGGGTCGTCAAAGGTGGACATGCCTGGATTCCTCGCGTGGCGCCCAATTATGGCAGGGCAAATCCCGCCACGCTGGATTCACCGCCCGGCCGCCAAGGGCGACCGGGCGATGAAATAACATGCACTTTCTATGCCGCTTTTTCGGTCAATTTTGCCTCGGTGGGCAGGCCCTCCTCGATCGGCAGCGACGGATCGCGCGACCATTCGTTCCAGGAGCCGAAATACATCCGCACATCCTTCACACCCGCATTCTTCAATGCCAGGAAGGTGTTAGAGGCGCGCGCTCCCTTGAAACAATAGAGATAGACCGGGGTATTCTGGGAGATTCCGACGGTTGCGCATTCGGCCAGGATTTCGTCCTTGGACTTGAAACGCGGGCCCTCCGCCGTCGGCTTCATCATTCGGTACCATTCAAGCCAAACGGCGCCGGGGATGCGCCCCTTGCGCGGGCAGAAGTCCTTGCCGTAGGGCGAGGAGCTGTCGCCGATCCATTCATCGACGTCGCGGACATCGAGCAAGGCGATGCCGGGCTTGCCGACGGCGGCCAACATAGTCTTTGCGTCGATCAGAATGTCGGCGGCTTCCGGGACAATGGAAAACGATGCCGGCTCGGGCGTCGGCACGGCAGTCGTGACCGGCAATCCCTTCGCTGCCCAGGCGTCGTACCCGCCATGCAGGACCTTGATCTTGGGATAGCCGAGCATGGTCAGAAGGTAATAGCCGCGGCAGGACTGGCCGAACCCTGAATTCATCGACTGTTCGTAGATGACGGCGGTTTCCTTGGCGGACAGTCCGGCCTTACCGAAGGCGTCGGCAAATTTCGTCTTCAGTTCGTGGACGCCCTCCGGCGTGGAGGTCGCGAGGTAGGTGAAGATCTCATGGACATTCACGGCATTCGGGATGTGTCCCGCGCCATAGGCATCCGGGTTGCGCGTATCGATAATGACACACGGCTCCTTGGATACGAGTTCGGCGAGTTCGCCGGCAGAAATCAGAACGTCCGTCATGGCAGCCTCTCCTGTTTTGGTGGAAGTTTGGGTCGAGTCTAAAAATTCACATGTCTGCCAACATCTTGCGCAGTTGCTTGGTGGCCGGCGTGACGATGGCAACGAAATAGGCTTCGCGAAGCCGCCGCTGGGCGCGATGGCTCATGACGTATCCGCGGGCGCCGCAATGGAGCATCGCCGCATGGGCAGCCGCGACACAGGCCTCGCCCGCCTGCAGGCGCAGATCGATGACGTGGCGCCAATAGCCGTCGTCTTCATTGAAGGGGTCGCGCGCCAATTCCGTGGTGCGGGTTTCAAGATCGGAGAGCAGCTCCCGGAAGTCGATCGCTTGTTGTTGCAAATAGCGGTTGACGTGGCCGAGCGGCGCATCGACCTCGTTCATGATGTTAATGCAGTCCCGGATCAGACCCGTGGCCATGCCGGCCTGCAGCAGGACGAAGCCGGCGCGAATTTTCCTCACAAAAGGGCCAGCCGGGTCGGCCAGAATGCAATCGTCAGGCACAAAAGCGTCACGGAATTGCACGCCATAGGTGCCTGTGCCGTCCATCGCGAGGAATGGTTTGCACGGCTGCAAGCGCTGACCTCGAGATTGACCGGGCGTGTGAAGGTGTTGGCGACCGGCGACCATTTCTTGACGTGGGCCACGAGCGCGTCGATCTCGCTTTGCGGAACGCCCTCGCATTCCATGTCGACCTTGACCCTGACGTCGGTAAAGCCAACGGGCTTCTCGCTGACGTCGCCGGTGCCCCAGACCGCGGTGATGTTGAGGTCGCCCTCAAGCTGCAGTTCGAGCTTGTTGACGATCCAGCCACGATGCACAGCGTTGGCGTGGAGGCCCACCGCAAGGCAGGAACCCAGGGCGGCGAGGGATGCCTCGGAAGGATTGGGCGCGGTGTCGTCGCCCAGAAGACCCGGCGGCTCGTCAACGATGTATGGCGCGAGATTGCGAATGTAGTTGGCGTGACGGAACTTGCCCTCGGCCACCGTCTTGCATTTCAAGGTCTTGATGACCTTCGGATTGGCCTTGCCGTTGGCGATGAGTTGCTCGAGCCCTTCTTTATCGATCGGGGCAAGGCAGCCGGTGAGCACTGTTTTTTGAGCGACCGCGGTCATTGATTCTCTCCCTAGGAGGCAGGATACCGAACGGTCTGTATCCTGCATGAAGCGTGCCAGATGCAGCGCCGGAAAAAACCCAAAGCCTTGAAGCCGCTTAGCCGATGCTGCCTTCGAATCGACCAGCGTCGCGCTGCTCAATCGAGGTGCAATTGCTTGCGACCGCGGTCATTTTGCACGCAGCAAGATGCGACTTGATGATTCCGGCCCAGTTGGATTAACTGAGAGGATGGGCAAGGCATCTTCGAAGGGGCGTTCCGTCGCGGCGAGACACAATGCCGGCGACGACGAATCCGCGCGCGGACGGCTGCTGAGTGCGGCGACGCGGCTATTCTGCAAGAACGGCATCAACGCCACCGGCATCGACGCCATCATCAATGAGGCCGGCACGGCGAAGACCACCCTCTACAAGCTGTTCGGATCGAAAACCAATCTCGTCCACGTCGTGCTCCAGACCGAGGGCAAGCAGTGGCGGGAATGGTTCATCGGGGCCATCGAAGCCGGCGGCGGCAGCGCGCAGGCAAAATTGGCGCGGATTTTTCCGGCGCTGAAGGATTGGTTCCGTCAGGAACGATTCTATGGCTGCCCCTTCATCAACGCCGTCGGTGAGCACGACAAGGATCAGAAGCAGCTCCGCGCGATTGCGATGCGACACAAGAAGGTCGTCCTCGCCTATATCGAGAAGCTCGCGAGCGAAATGGGGGCGGCGGAGCCCGAAGTGCTCGCCCATCAACTCGCATTGCTGATGGACGGCGCGATCGTCGCCGCCATGGTTTCGCGCGATCCCGGCGTCGCCGATACCGCGGGCCTGGCCGCCTGCTCGCTGTTCGCGCCTTCAAAGCTGAAGAAGCAGAGGCGCGCAGGCAGCACGCCGGAACAGCTGATGGCGGTCTGATCGACGGACGGCGTGACGCCATCCTCACCGACCTATTTTCCGAGATGCTTGTCGAAGAAGCCGGCGATCTCCTCGAAAGCCTCTTTCGTTTCCGGCGCCGTGTCATCGCGGATGTAATGCGCGTGCGACATCCCTTCATAGACCTGAAGGGTGGCGTCAACGCCCGCCTGGCGAAGCTTGCGGTGAACGCGAACGGTGTTGCTCAGCAACAAGTCACGCGTGCCACTGGTCAGGATGGTCGGCGGAAAGCCCTTCATGTCGCCATAAACCGGCGACAGCAACGGATCCTTCAGGTCGTGCCCGTTGGCATAGACCTTTGTGCCCGCGTCACAGAAACCGTCGGGAGAAACCAGGACGTTGTCCAGCATCGCGTTAGTGTAGAAGGTGTCGCCGACCTTGGTGACATCAGACATCGGCGTTCCCGGCGCGATCGCCCCGGGCAACGGGAGCCCGAGTTCTTTCGCCTTCAGCACCATTTCGAGCGTCAACGCGCCGCCGGCCGAGGTGCCGAAGATCGCCATGTTCTTGGCGTCCGTGGTTTTCAACGCGGCCTTCCAGACCGTGATCCCGTCGTCAAGCGCGGCCGGGAAGGAAGCTTCCGGCGGCATGCGGTAGTCCACCGAGATCACCTTGATTTGTCCGAAGCCGGCCATGAAAATGGCTTCCGGCAAGCCGGCCTCGCCGGGGTTGAGAACGTAACAGCCGCCATGCATGTGGATGAGCTGCCGGTTGCGGTTCTCAGGCGCGATCGTTTCCGGGGTCACAATGTAAGCCCGCACGCCATCGATGGTGGTCTTCTCGACCTTCACCTTGAGCCGCTCGAGCATGCCGGGCACGTTCTTGATCAGCGCCGCCGCGCCGGCTTCGGCGACCGGCTTCCATTCCTCGCCGGTCTTGGGCTGGATATTCCAGTTCGACCGCAGCGGCGCGCCGATGATCTTCTGCAGCTGCGGACTGACGTCGGTCGGCACGGCGATGGTCTTGGCTGGCACTTCGAGCGCGGCGGGAGCCGCGGTCTGCGCGGGGGCCTTCGCCATCGTGGCAGCGGACAATAGAGCCAGGCAAGCTATGGCCAAGGCGCGGTCAGGCGAACGTGGCGACTTCTTCATCGGTCGTCTCCAACTCAATAAGAATTTTTTGCAAGCGAGCCGCGCTTTATTTGAGCGCGGCCTCGACCTTGGCGAGACCGGCATTGGCGCAGGCTTCGTCCTTTTCGCCGCCGGGTGCGCCGGACACCCCAACGCCACCGATCACCTCGCTACCGGCCTTGATCGGAACGCCGCCGCCGATGCCGACCAAGCCCGGAATCTGCCGGAGGGCGGACCTGGCCGGATCCTCGAGCTCCTTCATGGTCTGCAGCGAGGTCTGGTTGCGGATGCGTGCGGTGTAGGCCTTCAGTCGGCTGAACTCCATGGTGTGCGGGCTGGTGCCGTCACCGCGGAGCTGCCCCGCCACAACGCCGGCCTTGTCCACGACGGTGACCGAAACCTTGTATCCATCCTTGGTACATTGCTCGATCGTGCCCTGGATGATTGCCAGCGCCATGCCCATCGACACATTCTTTTCGACCTGGGGCGCCTGGGCAGCGGCAGGTGCGGCGACAAAGAGTGACGCAGAAGCGAGAAGAGCAAGTCTGACTAGACGCATTTTCGTGGTCTCCCTGTTTTATGTTTGGTGTTCTTGTTGAACCCTAATCCGCAGCCGTTAGTCTTGGCAACCGCAGAGAAATTCGCAACCCGGCCCGCTTGCCCCAGCCATCAGGAGCCACCCGGCAGGCACGATGCGAGCCGATCGAGCTCTGCCGCGAGATCATGCTCGATATCGGCGACGCCCATATTGACGACCCGGTAGCCTCGCGCCTGGAGCCAACCCTGCCGCGCGGCACGCTCCCTCACAATGACGTCGGTCTCGTCGGGATTGATCAATTCGACCGCGATCCTGTGCATGAAGGAGACAAAGTCCGGAATGTGCCGGCCGACCGGCGTCTGCCGTTTGAACTGGCCGGCGAAGCGGCGGTCGCGGGTCAAGGCCTGCCACAGGATGCGTTCGGCGTCGGTCGGATTGCGCCGCAACAGTCGCGCCAGCCCGCGCACCGTGCCGCTCTCCGACGGGATCGTGCCCTGCCCGTGCTCGGCCAATAGCGCCCGCAGCCGCGTCGCCTGGGCGCCATCGAGCACGCCGCCCTTGGCCGGCCCCTTGCGGCCCTCCGCGATCGCCATCACCACGCCGTGCAGGGTGTGCATGTCCTGCTTGGTCGGATTCATCCGGGTGAAGATGTTGCGCAAATTGACCAGCATGGTCTCGCGCTTCTCCGCTGGCCGCAGGAACTCGACCTTGTCGAGTTCGCGCACCAGATTGTCGAAGAAGGCCTGCATCTGGTGTTGCGAGGCGCGTTCGGAGCGTTCGGGCATCGCGAACGGCAAGGCGCCGGCGGTTGCGAGCTTGAACCATTCATAGCCGATCAGCAGCACCGCCTGGGCCAGATTGAGGGAGGCAAAGCCGGGATTGACCGGAAAGGTGATGATGCGATTGGCAAATCCAACCTCCTCGTTCTGCAAGCCGTAGCGCTCGCGGCCAAACAGGATGCCGACCGTGCCGCCGCTCCTGATCTGGGCGGCCATTTCGGCGGCCGCGGCATGTGGCGCCAATACCGGCTTGGCCTGGTCATGGGCGCGGGCCGTGGTGGCGAACAACAGCGTGCAGTCGGCGACCGCCTGTTCGATCGTGTCGAACAATTCGACCCGGTCCAGGATCTGGTCGGCACCCGCCGCGGCACGCTGGGCACTGAGATTCGGCCAGCCGTCGCGCGGGTTGACGATCCGCAAGCGTGTCAGGGCGAAATTTCCCATCGCGCGCGCGGCCATGCCGATGTTCTCGCCAAGCTGGGGCTCGACCAGAATGACAATGGGCCCGGCGAGCTCAAAGCCGGATTTGGTCTTGTCGGTACCCGAACCGGACATTCTCGCTTCACTCACTGATACAATTTCTGAGGTTTTTGATTCAGTCTCGCAGAGAATCTGAATTCAACACCTCAAACGGCAACCTCTCGTTCGCCTGTCCAACAGAACTTCTCAAGCAATTTAATCGGCTTAGTGAAGATTTCTGACTCGGATTGAAACCTCGAACCCCCCCGCTCACAGCGCTTGCTTGCGCAGCTTTGACTTTCGGATAGGCTGTCAATCAAAATCAAAACGAACCCAAAACCGGTTCAACGGCATTGGGACACAGGGGAGGCTACCATGCATCGCAAATGGCTATTGGCGATCGCCGGCGTGATTCTGATTTTGGCCGGCGGCGTGCTCGCGTATCTGACGCAAACCTCGGGCGGGATCCAGATCAGGGATGTGCGTTTTGCCGGCGCCAAAGGCAACATTATGAGCGCCCTGCTCTACGTCCCGCCCAACGCGACCGCCCAGACCCCGGCTCCCGGCATTCTGGCCGTGCACGGCTACATCAATTCGCGTGAAACCCAGGATGGCTTTGCCATCGAATTTGCCCGCAGGGGTTATGTGGTGCTGGCGCTGGACCAGACCGGCCACGGCTACAGCGACCCGCCAGCTTTCGCCAACGGCTTCGGCGGCCCCGATGGGTTGGCGCATCTGCGCAGCCTCGACATCGTCGACAAGAACAATATCGGGCTTGAGGGCCACTCGATGGGCGGCTGGACCGTGCTTGCGGCAGCGTCCGCGGCGCCCAACGACTACAAGTCGATGGTGCTAGAGGGCTCCTCGACCGGCAAACCGTTCGCCGCCGAGGGCAATGCGACCTGGCCGCGCAACGTCGCGCTGGTGTTCGCCCAATATGAGGAATTCCCCGACCTGATGTGGGGCGTCGAGCGGGCGCGCGACGTCACGCAAAGCCCGAAGCTGTGGGCGCTGTTTGGCACGCAAGGGCCCGTCGAACCCGGCAAAGTCTATGGCGACATCGCGCAAGGCACCGCGAGGGTATTGTACACACCGGCGATCACCCATCCCGACGAGCATATTTCGCGTCAGGCCATCGGCTATAGCCTCGACTGGTTCGCCAAGACCTTGAAAGGAGGCACGCCGCGCCCCTCGGACGACCAGATCTGGCTCCGCAAGGAGTTGGGCACGCTGATCGCGCTGATCGGATTTGTCGTGCTTTTGATGGGAGCCTTCGACGGCCTGCTCGGAGCGCCCGCGTTTTCTCGCCTCGGATTGCCTGAAATCGCCGACGGCACCACGCCTGCCCAGGTTACCGCCAAGGGCGGCCGCTGGACCGCCGCCTTCCTGCTATCCGCCTTCATTCCCGCATTGACCTATTATCCGGCGTTCGCGCTGGCCGGCACGTTTGTGACCCCATCGGCCTACCTGCCGCAGGGGATCACCAACCAGATCATGGTCTGGGCCGTCGTCAACGGGCTGATTGCGCTCGCCTTGATGCCATTCGCGCCCAAGCGCGCAAGCCGGACGGGGATCATCGTCCCCTCGATCCTGATCGCTTTGGCCACCGTGATCGTTGGCTACGCCGCGCTGTGGCTCGCCGACCTCGCCTTCAAGATCGATTTCCGGTTCTGGATCGTCCCGCTGAAGCTGATGAGTGCGAAGCAATTCCTGATTTTCCTGATCTATCTCATTCCGTTCACGGCGTTTTTCGTGATCGCGTTACACGTGCTGCACCGGAATTTCTCGACCATAGGCGCGGGCCGCGCCACGCTTTACCTGACCAACATCCTGGCGCTGACGCTGGGCTTCATCGTGCTCGTGGGCTTGCAATACGCCACGCTGTGGCTATCGGGAAAATTGTTCAATCCGCTGCCCGATCCCGGCTTCGTGCCGCTCTCCACCATCATCGCCATCCAGTTCGTGCCGCTGCTGGCGATATGCGCAGTCCTCGCCACCTTCACCTGGCGGCGCACCGGCACGAGCCTGCCCGGCGCCTTGATCTGCGGTTTGTTCGTCACCTGGTACATCGTGGCGGGAACGGCCACGCAGGCTGCGTTCTAGAACACGTTCGAGAGCCTCAGGTCTGATCGATCTGACCCGAGCCTCCCGGCCAAAAGATGGGCTGAAACTGCATAACGCCTCGGCTTTCGCCAAGGCGTTTGCGGTGCTATAGCGCGCCTATCACCCACTCCGAAACGCGCTATTCCAAAAAGGCCCTCTTCCCCATGGCAAAAATCAAGGTGACCAACCCCGTCGTCGAACTCGATGGCGACGAGATGACCCGGATCATCTGGCAATACATCAAGGACAAACTGATCAACCCGTTCCTCGATATCAACCTGATGTATTTCGACCTCGGGATGGAATACCGCGACAAGACCAACGATCAGGTCACGGTCGATGCCGCCAATGCCATCAAGAAGGTCGGCGTCGGCGTCAAATGCGCCACCATCACCCCGGATGAGGCCCGGGTGAAGGAATTCGGCCTGAAGGAAATGTGGAAGTCACCGAACGGCACCATCCGCAACATTCTCGGCGGCGTGGTGTTCCGCGAGCCGATCATTTGCAAGAACGTGCCGCGGCTGGTTCCCGGCTGGACCAAGCCGATCATCATCGGCCGTCACGCTTTCGGCGATCAGTACCGCGCCACCGACTTCAAATTCCCTGGCAAGGGCACGCTGACCATGAAGTTCGTCGGCGAAGACGGCAAGGTGATCGAGCGCGAGGTCTATAGGTCCCCGGGCGCCGGCGTGGCGCTGGCGATGTACAATCTGGACGATTCCATCGCCGATTTTGCCCGCGCCTCGTTCAATCAGGGCCTTTCCAAGGGTTACTCGGTCTATCTTTCGACCAAGAACACCATCCTCAAGACCTATGACGGTCGGTTCAAGGACATCTTCCAGGAGATCTTCGACAAGGAATTCAAGCCGCAGTTCGACGCCAAGCACATCACCTACGAGCATCGCCTGATCGACGACATGGTCGCGGCGGCGATGAAGTGGTCGGGCGGCTACGTCTGGGCCTGCAAGAACTACGACGGCGACGTGCAATCCGACACGGTGGCGCAGGGCTACGGCTCGCTCGGCCTGATGACCTCGGTCTTGATGACGCCGGACGGCAAGACGGTGGAGGCCGAGGCCGCCCACGGCACCGTGACGCGACATTACCGCGAGCATCAAAAGGGCAAGGAGACCTCGACCAATTCGATCGCCTCGATCTTCGCCTGGACCCGCGGGCTGTCGCATCGCGCCAAACTCGACAACAACGACGCGCTGGCGAAATTCGCGGCTACCCTGGAGAGGGTCTGCGTCGAGACCGTCGAAGCCGGCTTCATGACCAAGGATCTTGCGCTGTTGGTCGGCGCCGACCAGCGCTGGCTATCCACCACCGGTTTCCTCGACAAGGTCGCGGAAAACCTCACCAAGGCGATGGCGGCCTAATGCGCAAATCATCTGCCAAACGCGCGCTGCTCGCCCTGCCATTCATTGCGGCGTCAGCGGCGGGCGCTTCGGCCGCCGAAACACCGCTTCCCGATGCCGTCGCGGCACCGGGAGAGACCGTCGTGCTCAGCGCGCATGCCGAAGGCGCGCAGGTATACGAATGCAAGGCTTCCGGCGACGGCAAGACAGCCTGGGCGTTCCGCGAGCCGGTGGCGACGCTGATCGTCGAGGGCAAGACCATTGGCCGGCACTATGCCGGACCGAATTGGGAGCACAGCGACGGCAGCGCCGTGGTCGGCAAGGCCGCTGGCAATGCGCCAGGCGCAACAGCGAGCGACATTCCCTGGCTGAAGCTGCAGGTAACCTCCTCGCGCGGCAGCGGCGTCCTTACAGGCGTCACGACCGTGCAGCGGATCAACACCCAGGGCGGCAAGCTCGAGGGCGCCTGTGACAAGGCAGGCGCGTTCAAGAGCGCCCCCTACTCCGCGGACTACGTTTTCCTGGGCAAGAAATAAGAGCAGCGGCTCTTCAGCGCGGTTTTTCGACCCGCTCGACTAGGCCTATTCCTCCGCCGGCTGATCGTCATGCGCGACCTGCGCGAGCTCGGCGATAGCCAGATCGCCGCTATCGGCGAGCCGCGCCTTCGCGGTCTTGCGCACATGCGCGGCGAGCGTGGGCATGCGTTCGAGCAACGCGTGGAAGTCCTGCGCATCGAGCGCCAGCAGCCTGGTTTTGCGCATCGCGGTCACCGTGCCGCTTCGATTGGTACGGTGCAGCAACGCGATTTCGCCGAAGAATGTGCCGTCAGAAAGCCGAACGCGCCGGTTCGGCAGGTCGATTTCGACCTCGCCCAAGGTGATGAAATACATCGAGGACGCGATATCGCCGCGCCGCACCAACACCTCGCCGGTCTCGATGGTCTGGGCCCGCAAGAGCCGCATGATGTCGGCGATCTCGGTGGCGGAAAGATGCGAGAACAGCGGCACCCGCGCCAGCATGCCCCAGGTCACCACGAAATCACGCCGCCTCACCTCGTCGGCAAAGGCGGTGGAAATGATCGCAACCGGCAACGCGATCATCGTCAAGCCGCCGATGATGGCGAATACCGATACCAGCTTGCCCAGGGGTGTGATCGGGACCACGTCGCCATAGCCCACGGTGCCGAGCGTCACGATCGCCCACCACATCGCCTGCGGAATGGTTCCCAATTTGTCGGGCTGCGCGTCGTGTTCGATCGCATAGAGCAGCGAGGCGAATACCAGCACCGCGCCGGCCAGGATCACAAGGCAGCCGAACAGGGTTCGCCGCTCGGCATGAAGCGCTGCCAGCAGCGAGCGCATCGCCGGCGAATAACGCACCAGCTTGAAGAACGGCAGCACGCCGAGCAGCGCGAGTGTCGAGCGGCTGCCGGCGAGGAGCGCGATCGTCGCCGGCAGGAACGCCAGCAGGTCGATGATGCCGAGGCTTGAGACGGCGTATTCGATGCGCTCTTGCGCGGGCGATGTCTTTCGCGGCGAATGGCCAACCACACTCCAGAGCCGGGCCAGATATTCCAGCCCGAACACCACCACCGCGCCGATCTTGATGAGGGTGAAAAGCCAGCCGAAACGCGTGTCGAATTCCGGCACCGACGCAAGAACCATCGCCAGCACGTCGATGATGATGATGGCGACGATCAGCCGGACGAAGCGCGAGCCGACGGAGTAAGGCAGGTGATCGTGTTCAAGCAATTCGTAGAAACGATCCCTCAAGTCAGGGTCGTTCAGCCGCCCGTTGCGTGGATGGATCGCCACTGCCAGTATCCCGGTCGTTCCGAGGTTCGCGTGTCTTCGCTAATGCCCTCTGATACGAACTCTGCAATCAAAGGGACAGTATTGATAGCCGGTTATGCGGGCGCGCAATTGATGTTCCTCAAGAGCCGCGTGGCGATCGGCGGCTCTCTACGCGCCGGCGATCGCCTTTTCGATGGCGGTGAGCGCCGCGCTCGCCTTGGCGCCGTCGGGGCCGCCGGCCTGGGCCATGTCGGGCCGTCCGCCGCCGCCCTTGCCGCCGAGCACGACGGAGGCGACGCGCGCCAGATCGACGGCGTTGTAGCGCGAGGTGAGATCGGAGGTGACGCCGACGACGACGCCGGCCTTGCCGTCCCCGGTGACGCCGACGATGGCGACCACGCCAGAGCCGAGTTGCTTCTTGCCGTCATCGGCAAGGCTTTTGAGGTCCTTCATTTCGATGCCTTCGACCGCGCGCGTCATCAGCTTGACGTTGCCGATCTCGCGGACGCCCGCGGCCGCCGCCGATCCGTTCGGAGCCGCCGCGCCGCCGCCCATCGCCAGTTTCTTGCGCGCGTCCGACAGATCGCGTTCGAGCTTCTTGCGCTCTTCCATCAGCGAAGCAATCCGCGCCGGCATCTCCTCAAGCGGGGTGCGCAACTCCGAAGCCGCATGCTTGGCCAATTGTATCGTATCGTTGGCGTGCTTTCGCGCATAACGTCCGGTCAGCGCCTCGATGCGGCGAACGCCCGACGACACCGCGCTTTCGCCGGTGATCGAAATCAGACCGATATCGCCGGTCCGTCTGACATGGGTGCCGCCACACAATTCCACCGACCAGCCGAGCGCGTTGGCCCGGAGCTCGCGCGCGGTTTTTCCCATCGACACCACGCGCACCTCGTCGCCATATTTCTCGCCGAACAGCGCGCGCGCCCCCGCCTCGCGCGCATCGTCCACCGCCATCAATCGCGTGGTGACCTCGTCATTCTCCAGCACCACCTCATTGGCAATATCCTCGATCCGGCTCAGCTCTTCCTGAGTGATCGGCTTCTGATGCACGAAATCAAACCGCAGGCGATCCGGCGCCACCAGCGAGCCACGCTGGGCGATGTGATCGCCGAGCACCTGGCGCAACGCTTCATGCAACAGATGGGTCGCCGAATGATGGGCGCGGATCGAGGCGCGCCTGGCGTGATCGACTTCAAGCGCCAGCGCAATTCCAGGCTTCAGCGTGCCCTGCTCCACGGTGCCCAGATGCACAAAGAGGTCGCCGGCCTTCTTCTGGGTATCGGTGACTCGGAACCGCATCCCCTCGCCTGTCATCACTCCGGTATCGCCGACTTGACCACCGGACTCCGCATAAAACGGCGTCTGGTTCAAAACGACGGCACCGCTCTCGCCCGCGGCGAGGCGCCCGACCTCCTTGCCGTCTTTCACCAGCGCGCCCACCACGCCTTCGGCGGTTTCGGTCTCGTAGCCCAAAAATTCCGTGGCGCCGAGCTTTTCGCGCAGCGGAAACCACACGCTTTCGCTGGCGGTATCGCCACTTCCCGCCCAGGCCGCACGCGCCTTGGCGCGCTGCCGGTCCATCGCGTCGGTGAACGAAGCCACATCGACGCTGATGCCGCGGTTGCGCAGCGCATCCTGGGTCAGATCGAGCGGAAAGCCGTAGGTGTCGTACAGCGTAAACGCCGTATCGCCGTCGAACATGTCGCCCTTTTTCAAGGAAGCGCTCTTTTCGTCGAGGATCGAAAGCCCGCGTTCCAGCGTCTTGCGGAATCGCGTCTCTTCCAGCCGCAGGGTTTCCTCGATCAGGTTCTCGGCGCGCACCAGCTCCGGATAGGCCTGGCCCATTTCGCGCACCAATGCCCATACCAGCCGATACATCAGCGGGTCCCGGGCGCCGAGCAACTGCGCATGGCGCATCGCACGGCGCATGATCCGCCGCAGCACGTAGCCGCGGCCCTCGTTCGAGGGCAACACGCCGTCGGCGATCAGGAACGATGAGGCGCGCAGATGATCGGCGATGACGCGCAAGGATGCCTTCTGCTCGCCTTGCGGATCGGCCCCAGTCAGCTCGGAGATGGCGCGGATCAGGGCTACGAACAGGTCGATATCGTAATTGTCGTGCTTGCCCTGCAGCACGGCTGCGACGCGCTCCAGCCCGGCCCCGGTATCGATCGACGGCTTCGGCAGGGGATTGCGCACCCCCGGGGTGACCTGCTCGTACTGCATGAACACGAGATTCCAGATCTCGATGAAGCGGTCGCCATCAGCCTCCGGCGAGCCCGGCGGACCACCCCAGATCTTGTCGCCGTGGTCATAGAAGATTTCCGAGCACGGCCCGCACGGACCGGTGTCGCCCATCTGCCAGAAATTGTCGGAGCCACTGATGCGGATGATGCGGGATTCGGGAAGGCCGGCGATCTTCTTCCAGAGGCCGAACGCCTCGTCGTCGTCGACATAGACGGTGGCGGTGAGCTTGTCCTTCGGCAGGCCGAATTCCTTCGTCACCAGATTCCACGCCAGTTCGATGGCGCGGTCCTTGAAATAGTCGCCGAACGAAAAATTGCCGAGCATCTCGAAAAACGTGTGATGCCGCGCGGTGTAGCCGACATTGTCGAGGTCATTGTGCTTGCCGCCGGCGCGCACGCATTTCTGCGAGGTGGTGGCGCGCAGATAGGGGCGCTTCTCGACCCCGGTGAAGACGTTCTTGAACTGCACCATGCCGGCATTGGTGAACATCAATGTCGGGTCGTTGCGCGGCACCAGCGGCGACGACGGCACGATTTCGTGGCCGTTGTCGGCGAAGAATTTGAGAAATGTCGACCTGATCTCGTTAACGCCGCTCATTTTGGTCCAATCGTAGTATCGTCGGAGAATCCGCCACACACGGGTCTTTGTTCCGGCGAAACGCTTTTAGACAAGGGTACCAGCGCTGTCCAGAAACTGTGCAGGCCAATCAGGGGCTTGCCGCAGCAGCGTAAAACCTTTCACAGACGTTGCAGCTGCGTTGACAGCCTTGGCGTGGCTGTGTTTTCCTCCTATCTGTTAAGACAGTCACGCCGGGAGAGATCGGCTTTGATGCCGGCGCCGAAGGAGCAACCGCCCCGGAAACTCTCAGGCAAACGGACCGCGTGACTTTGACAGCATCTGGAAAGAGGCACCGAAGGGCTTTGGCCCGGATGTGCCCGCCGACGGGATAATACTCTCAGGCACAGCGACAGATGGGGCTTTGCGGGCATTTTGGGGAATCACCCCCGAAAAACCGCGAGGGCCCCGTGATGCTTGCACGCGATGATCAGTCTTCCGAACCAGCCGAGCTGAAACGCACCCCTTTGCACGCGCTGCATATCGCAAGCGGCGGCAAGATGGTTCCCTTTGCCGGCTATGACATGCCGGTGCAATACGCCACCGGCGTGCTCAGGGAACATCTGCATACCCGCGCCCGCGCCGGTTTGTTCGACGTCTCGCATATGGGCCAGATCGTGCTGCGGCCGAAATCCGGAAAGCTCGAGGATGCGGCGCTGGCGCTGGAACGGCTGGTGCCACAAGATATGCTTGCGGTTGCGCCGGGACGGCAGCGCTATGCCCAGTTTACCAATTCATCAGGAGGCCTTCTCGATGACCTGATGGTGGCGAATTTTGGCGACCATTTGTTTCTGGTCGTCAACGCCGCCTGCAAGGCGGACGACGAGGCTCATCTGCGCGCGCAGCTCTCGGATGTTTGCGTCATCGAACCCCTGCCCGACCGCGCGCTGATCGCGCTGCAGGGACCCCAAGCCGAATCGGTACTGGCGAAATTCTGCCTTGAGGCCCCATTGATGCGATTCATGGACGCCGGTCCGCGCCGCGTCGGCGGCATCGAATGCTTCGTCTCGCGCTCCGGCTATACCGGGGAAGACGGCTTTGAGATTTCAGTCCCGGCTGAAGCGGCCGAGCGGCTTGCCAAAGACCTGCTTGCCGATGGCAACGTGCTGCCGGTCGGGCTCGGCGCGCGGGATAGTCTCAGGCTGGAGGCCGGGCTATGCCTTTATGGCCACGACATCGACACCGCAACGACGCCGGTCGAGGGCGCGCTGGAATGGTCGATCCAAAAGAGCCGCCGCAAGGGTGGCGCGCGCGCCGGCGGATTCCCCGGCGCGGATGTGATCCTCGACCAGCTTGAACGGGGCGCGCCGCGGCGCCGCGTCGGCTTCAAGCCCGAGGGCCGCGCGCCGGTGCGCGAAGGTGCGCCGCTGTTTGCGGACGCAGCCTCGCCCCAGCCGATCGGCGCAGTGACCTCTGGTGGCTTTGGCCCCAGCCTCAATGCGCCGGTGGCGATGGGGTATCTGCCCTCATCACTGGCCGCGCCCGGCGGGCTCGCTTTCGCCGAACTGCGCGGCCAGCGCCTGCCGCTTAAGGTTTCGCCGATGCCGTTTGTTCCCAACACCTACAAACGCTGATTTGCAAACGCTGAACTGATCAACGCCGAAGGAAAGCCGAATGACGACGCTCTACACCCCCGATCACGAATGGCTCCGCATCGAGGGCGACCTCGCCACCATCGGCGTCACCGACTACGCGCAATCGCAGCTCGGCGACGTCGTGTTCGTCGAACTGCCGAAGGTCGGCCGCCGCCTGAAGAAGGCGGAAGCCGCCGCGGTGGTCGAATCCGTCAAGGCCGCATCCGACGTCTATGCGCCGATTTCGGGCGAAGTGACGGAGGTCAACGACACGCTCGTCGCCGAACCGGCGTTGGTCAATTCCGACGCCGCCGGCAAGGCCTGGTTTTTCAAACTGAAGATCGCCGACCAAAGCGAACTAGGCGGCCTGATGGACGAGGCCGCCTACAAGAAGCACGTCGCGTGAGATGACGAACAGAATCGCCACGCCCACACTGTCATCGTCCGCGAAAGCGGACGATCCAGCACGCCGTGACGGTTCCTTTCAATCACTGATGTCAGCGATTACTGGATGCCCCGCGTTCGCGGGGCATGACGACGAATAGAGGACAACCCATGAACGCGCCGCTCCGCCCCACCATTGAGCCCGCCGCCAGCTTCGTGCGCCGGCATATCGGCCCCTCCCCCCGCGACACCTCCGCGATGCTGGAGACCGTGGGCGCCTCAAGCCTCAAGGCGCTGATGGCCGAGACGCTGCCCTCGTCGATCCGGCAGAAGGCGCCGCTTGATCTCGGCACGCCGCTCAGCGAGACCGAAGCGCTTTCGCATATGCGCGAACTGGCCGCGAAAAATCAGCTCTTCACCTCGCTGATCGGTCAAGGCTATTCCGGCACGATTTTGCCGGCGGTGATCCAGCGCAACATCCTGGAGAATCCAGCTTGGTACACGGCCTATACGCCGTACCAGCCGGAAATCAGCCAGGGCCGGCTCGAAGCCCTGTTCAACTTCCAGACCATGATCTGCGATCTCACGGGCCTTGACGTCGCAAACGCTTCGCTGCTCGATGAGGCAACCGCTGCGGCAGAGGCGATGGCGCTGGCCGAGCGCGCGGCGCAAGCGAAAACAAAGTCGTTCTTCGTCGATTTCGAAGTGCATCCCCAGACGCTGGCCGTGCTGCGCACCCGCGCCGAACCGCTGGGGTGGAATCTGGTTGTCGGCGATCCCCTGGTGGATCTCGATCGCGCCGAGGTGTTCGGCGGATTGCTGCAATATCCGGGCACGTCGGGCACGGTGCGCGACCTGCGCCCCGCGATCGCGGCGCTGCACGCCAAAGCCGCCCTCGCCATTGTCGCCGCCGATCTCCTGGGCCTGACGCTGCTGGCCTCGCCCGGCGAACTCGGCGTGGATATCGCGATCGGATCGGCGCAACGTTTCGGCGTTCCGGTTGGGTATGGCGGACCGCACGCGGCCTATATGGCGGTGCGCGACGCGCTGAAGCGGTCGCTGCCGGGGCGCATCGTCGGCCTATCGATCGATTCGCGCGGGCAGCCGGCCTATCGGCTGGCGCTGCAGACCCGCGAACAGCATATCCGACGCGAGAAGGCGACCTCCAACATTTGCACCGCGCAGGTGCTGCTCGCCATCATCGCCTCGATGTATGCGGTCTATCACGGGCCGGAGGGATTGACCCATATCGCGCGGACCGTGCATCGCCGCACCGCCACGCTGGCAGCAGGCCTGCGCCGACTTGGCTTCGCGCCAAAGTCGGACGCGTTTTTCGATACCGTGACGGTGAGCGCAGGCGAGAAGCAAAGCGAGATCATCGCCCGCGCGCGGGCCGAGAAAATCAACCTGCGGATCGCCGAGGGCACGCTCGGCATCGCCCTCGACGAGACCACGACGCCTGCCATTGTGGAAGCGGTATGGCGCGCCTTCGGCGGCAAGCTTGCCTATGCCGAGGTCGAGGCCGACGCCGGCGAGGCGGTGCCCGCCGAGCTCAAGCGCGCAAGCGCGTTCCTCACCCATCCCGTTTTTCACGCCCATCGCTCGGAGACCGAGCTTTTGCGCTACATGCGCAAGCTGAGTGATCGCGATCTCGCGCTCGACCGGGCGATGATTCCGCTGGGCTCCTGCACCATGAAGCTCAACGCGACCTCGGAAATGATTCCGCTGACCTGGCCGGAATTCGGCAGTCTGCACCCGTTCGCGCCGCGCGAACAGGCAGCCGGCTATCACGCGCTGTTTGCGCGGCTGGAGCAATGGCTGTGCGACATCACCGGCTATGACGCGATCTCGTTGCAGCCGAATTCCGGCGCGCAAGGCGAATATGCCGGATTGCTCGCAATCCGCAGTTATCATGCCGCCCGACATGAGCCGCATCGCAAGGTTTGCCTGATCCCCTCCTCGGCCCACGGCACCAATCCGGCCTCCGCTCACATGGCCGGCATGGAGGTCCTGGTGGTGGCGTGCGACGCGCGCGGCGACGTCGATGTCGCCGATCTGCGTGCCAAAGCCGGCCAGCACGCCAAGGATCTTGCCGCCATCATGATCACCTATCCCTCCACCCACGGCGTGTTCGAGGAGCACATCAGCGAAATCTGCGACATCGTGCACGGCCATGGCGGCCAAGTCTATCTCGATGGCGCCAACATGAATGCGCAGGTCGGGCTGTCGCGGCCCGGCGATTACGGCGCCGATGTCAGCCATCTCAACCTGCACAAGACGTTCTGCATCCCGCACGGCGGCGGCGGCCCCGGCATGGGACCGATCGGCGTCAAGGCGCATCTGGCGCCGTTCCTGCCCGGTCATCCCGCAACCGGCGGCAGGGCCCCGGTCGGTGCGGTTTCGGCCGCCCCGTTCGGTTCGGCGTCGATCCTGACGATCTCTTATATCTACATCCTGATGATGGGAGGCGAAGGCCTCACCCGCGCCACCGAGATCGCAATCCTCAACGCCAACTACATCGCGGCCAAACTGGACCCGCATTTCCCGGTGCTTTACCGAAACGCAAAAGGACGCGTCGCGCATGAATGCATCGTCGATCCGCGGCGGCTCAAGGCGTCAAGCGGCGTCACCGTCGACGATATCGCCAAGCGGCTGATCGATTACGGCTTCCATGCCCCGACCATGAGCTTTCCGGTACCGGGCACGCTGATGATCGAGCCGACGGAATCCGAATCCAAAGCCGAGCTTGACCGTTTTTGTGATGCGATGATCGCGATCCGGCGGGAAATCGCCGAGATCGAGAGCGGGCGCTGGAAGGTCGAGGCCTCACCCTTGCGTCACGCCCCGCACACCGTGCACGACATCGCCGATGACGCATGGCAGCGGCCCTATAGCCGCGCCGAGGGCTGCTTCCCCGCCAGCACCTCGCGCACCGACAAATACTGGTCTCCCGTGGGGCGGGTCGATAACGTCTATGGCGACCGCAATTTGGTGTGTTCGTGTCCGCCGGTTAGTGAATACGCCGAGGCGGCGGAGTGACGCATCCGTGTCCCGGACGCGGCGCAGCGTCCTTCACGTTGCGCCGCAGAGCCGGGACCCAGGAGAGATGGACCCCGGATCAGCAGCGCATCACTTCGTGCTGCGCAGCATCCGGGGAACGAGGCCGCCTCCGATGCTGTTTCACAAATTCAACTCGTTAGTTAAATCGCGCCAATCCGGGTTGAACTTCTCGATCAGTGCGATTTTCCAAGCGCGGCGCCAGCGCTTCAGGGAATGCTCACGGGCGCGAGCTTCAAGGATAGAATCGAACGTTTCAAAATAGACGAGTTGGTCGACGAGGTATTTGCGAGTGAAGCCGGGAACAAGCTTTGCCTTATGTTCTGACACCCGCCGCACGAGGTTGTTGGTGACGCCGACATACAACGTCCCATTTCGCTTACTCGCGAGAATGTAGATAAAGAACGCCGCGTCCATTATTTCTCGCGCCTCCGATGCGGTACAACGTACGCGCGGCGGAATGTGGTGTGGTCTAGACCCTTTTCCGCTTCGATTGAATCGAAGCGGGGCTCTAGATTCTTGATTTGACGCGTTTTCTTGACGCGAACCGGTCTCCACTTCGCTTGAAAACGCTCTAGTTTGTTAGACTTGGAAGCCGTGGGTCCCGGCTCTGCGGCGCAAGTAACCGGACGATGCGGAGCCTGTCATCGGTCGCGCATTCGCGCGACCCGTTGGCATCGCCGGGAGAACGCTGCGCCGCGTCCGGGGCACAAACCAAATATCAATCCGCCGCAGCCTCCGGCTCGTCGCCATCGGCATCGCGCTCGGGGGTACCGGCGAGGATCTGTTCGGCGATCAGGCCGGAATTCTGCCGGATCGCGGCTTCGATCTTCGCGGTCATGTCGGGATTGGCCTTGAGGAACGCCTTTGAGTTCTCGCGACCCTGCCCGAGCCGCTGGCTGTCATAGGAGAACCAGGCGCCGGACTTCTCGACGATGCCGGCCTTGACGCCGAGGTCGAGAATCTCGCCCATCTTGGAGACGCCCTCGCCATACATGATGTCGAATTCGACCTGCTTGAACGGCGGCGCCAGCTTGTTCTTCACGACCTTGACGCGGGTGGTGTTGCCGACCACTTCGTCGCGTTCCTTGATCGCGCCGATACGGCGGATGTCGAGGCGGACGGAAGCGTAGAATTTCAATGCGTTGCCGCCGGTGGTGGTTTCCGGCGAGCCGTACATCACCCCGATCTTCATCCGGATCTGGTTGATGAAGATCACCATGGTGTTGGACTTGTTGATCGAGGCGGTGAGCTTGCGCAGCGCCTGGCTCATCAACCGCGCCTGCAGGCCGGGCAATGAATCGCCCATCTCGCCTTCGAGTTCGGCCTTCGGCACCAGCGCCGCCACCGAATCGACCACCAGCACGTCGACCGCGCCGGAGCGCACCAGCGTGTCGCAGATTTCCAGCGCCTGCTCGCCGGTGTCGGGCTGCGAGATCAGGAGCTCATCGATGTTGACGCCGAGCTTTCTGGCATAGACCGGATCGAGCGCGTGTTCGGCGTCGATGAAGGCGCAAATGCCGCCCCTCTTCTGGCCCTCGGCGACCGTGTGCAGCGCCAGCGTGGTTTTGCCCGACGATTCCGGGCCGTAGATTTCAACCACCCGGCCCCTTGGCAAGCCGCCGACGCCAAGCGCGATGTCGAGCCCGAGCGAACCGGACGAAATGGTCTCGACATCCATCGAGCGGTCGTTCTTGCCGAGCCTCATCACCGAGCCCTTGCCGAACTGCCGCTCGATCTGGGAGAGCGCGGCGGACAGGGCCTTGGTCTTGTCCATGGAGGATCCTTCAACGATACGCAGGGCAGTGGCAGACATGGGTGGTGCTCCTTATGGCGGGGATTCGCTAGCGGGACAAACAGGCGGCAGAGGGTCATCAGCGATTGGGAACACTGTACCCTATTTGTTCTAGGTTCGCAATATGTTCTTTTGGTTAAGTGGGTGCTGTCCGTATTTGACCCCCGGTGTCCTAAATAGAATTCGGCAGTGTCCTAATTTACCAAATGAGAACCATTTCGGGGTTTAGTGTCCACTAGAGGAACGGCCCAAATGGAGAAGCGCGCGTCTACTCGCAATCGCATATTGAGGCCCGGAACGATTGAGATCGACGGCGGCGGCGTGATCAGTTGCATGGTTCGCAATTTATCGAGTGCCGGAGCGATGCTCGACGTGAGCCCAGTCGGAATCCCAGAGCATTTCACCCTAGTCCTATCTGACGGGCATCACACGCCCTGCCGCGTTGCATGGCGCAAGCCAAACCGCATTGGCGTCGCGTTCGATTAAAGGCCGCCTCAGTTGGCGGCCTCTTTCTTTTGAGGGCTAATCCCAAGGCGTTTTTTCTGGCGCCTCACATAATCTTCTAATGCATCAAGCAGCGCCTCATCGACATCACCACTGGCGACGATCTTCAAATACTGCTGCGGCGCGGATTCTTCCGTAAACACGATGCGTTCGCCTGCCATGATGGCGACCTTTCCCTGATCTTCTGAGACCGGCGGCAGAGGCGGCAAATCCCGAACCACAGAAAGCCCCGGTTCGGGCGTCTCTTGAGAGGTATCAGTTCCCTCACCATCCGGCTCCTTTTCTTCTGAGCCTGCGGGTAAGGTATCAGAATCGCTCAGTTTAGCAAAGGAAATCGTCTCTTTATATGCCTTAATGACTTCATCAGCGGCGGCGTCACCATAGGGTGCAAGGCCCCTATCATAGCGATCAACGGTCAAATGTGACTTGAAAATCATATCTGACATCGCCTTCGCGGTGCCATAAGACGCCCAAAGCTCCTTGAAGATTTTAGGGGCAAGCGCCGCCTGCTTGATTACGGCGAGGCGCTTTTCGGATTCTGGATTGGGATCACGAACAATACGGAGTGCTTTGTCAGTTAGCGTGAATTTGCGCTTGTCGCCGCTGCCCTCGTCGGTCAGAAACCCATATTGCATCAATGCCGCCGCCGTGGCCCATAGACCACTGCTCTTCACCTGATAGTCCCATGCGTCCGCAAGCACCTTCACCCCAACAGGATGGTGAAGCGCTTTGGCGTGGAGTCGTTTAACGCGATCTAGAGCCTTACCCAGCGAGATCGATGGGTAAGGCGGGCTACGTACTCGTCTAGTCGGTTCTGCGGGCGCGGTGTCTGCCATGGGCTGCTCTCCTTTACAGCAATCCATGTACGCCCTTACCTTCCGTCGGTCAAGGTACAGTATTTCTTCTGTACCTGTTTTTTATCTTGACGCCATACCTTCCGTACCTTATCGTAAATAAAGGATCACGGAGGGTCACATGCCCATAATGCCAGAGCCTCGGTGCAATACCGACCGACACCGGGGCTAGGACAGATAGGAGGGGTCGCGCCCTGCCACCACGCAAGCAACGCGACCCCCAATCGGCTTTCTCTCGAAAGTGCCCCTTAGTCTAACGGTTAGGACGCTCGCTCTTACAGGCCGAGAGGTCCGGGTCCGAATCCCGGCGGGGCTGCCAAGGATCGAATTTAGTGGGACCGCTTTGGTTGCAGCCGCAGCGGCCCCGATCAACCGCACCGGGGATGAGCCCGAAGCGAATGACCATCTGGCCAATATAAGCCTTGCAGGGCTGATTTGCCAGAGTCTCGCCGAAGCCATCCCTTCACATGATGAAGGATGAGCTTCATGAATTACCTCTCCCGCGACCAGCAAATTCAGATCATCGCCTGCCTCACCGAAGGCCAGAGCATCCGCGCTACTGAGCGCCTTACCGGCATTCACCGCGATACCATTATGCGCCTTGGCGAGCGCGTCGGACGCGGTTGCGCCGAGCTTCATGACCGCATGATGGTTGGCGTTCGCGCTGGCCGCTTAGAGTTGGACGAAATCTGGGGATATGTTGGCAAGAAGCAGAAGCGCGTCGAACGCCACGAAATCAGCCACAAGGGCGACCAGTACACATTCATTGGAATGTCGGCTTCGGCCAAGGCGATCATCAGCTACCGCACCGGCAAGCGCGATATGGAGAATACGGACCTATTCGTGCAGGACTTGCGCCAGCGCGTGATCGGCGCACCCGAGATCAGCACCGATGGCTTTCATCCCTACAAGCTAGCGATCCGCGACGCCTTCCATGGGAAGGCTTCTCACGGTGTCATCGTAAAGACCTACAGTGTAACCAACCTGGCTGTAAAAGACGCCGCGCGCCGCTACAGCCCCGCCGAAGTAGTAGCAGTAAGCCGTGAGGTAGAGAGCGGCACTCCTTCGTACATTTCGACCAGCTACGTTGAGCGTCAGAACCTCACGCTCCGCATGACGCAAAAGCGGTTTGCGCGGCTTACCAATGGCTTTTCAAAGAAACTGACTAATCACGCCGCTGCCGTGAGCCTGTACGTTACCCATTATAATCTCTGCCGCGTTCATGAGGCGCTGCGGACCACGCCAGCGGTCGCCTTGGGCATCGCTGACCGGGTATGGGCCATCGGGGACTTGCTGGACGCTACCCTATCGCTTGAGCCGAACCGGCCCGTACGCGTACGGCGCGATTTTACCGTAATTGAGGGTGGCAAGTCATAGGGGTGTTGCAAAAAAGTAACCCGGCCGCCTATTGCGGCCGGAA
>Ga0193751_1000210_pt1 | contig 51407 bp, 44 predicted proteins | sample L1c2metaG_FD_143050 | JGI IMG/M metagenome (GOLD analysis project Ga0193751, IMG submission 143050) | Soil microbial communities from a riparian zone of the East river system, Colorado, United States - L1c2 | ecosystem: Environmental > Terrestrial > Soil > Riparian zone | place: USA: East River...
TCCCTGCGAAAGCAGAACCCGTAGGGTGGGCAAAGGCGCGTCTCGCGCCGTGCCCACCACGTTGCTCCCGATCAAAATGGTGGGCACGCTTGCGCTTTGCCCACCCTACGCGCTGCGAACGAACGGGTCCCTGCACGGCGGCGCGCCGTGTGGCATTTCACGGCACCGGCGGCTTCTCGGCGTGGCGCTGCGACAGCGTGAAGATCTCGAAACCGGTCGCGGTCACGCCGACCGAATGCTCGAATTGCGCCGACAGCGAGCGGTCGCGCGTCACCGCGGTCCAGCCGTCGGACAGGATCTTCACATGCGGCTTGCCGAGATTGATCATCGGCTCGATGGTGAAGAACATGCCGGGCTTCAGCACCACGCCCTCGCCGGGCCGCCCGACATGGATGATGTTCGGCTCGTCGTGGAACATGCGCCCGAGCCCATGGCCGCAGAAATCGCGCACCACGCTCATGCCTTGCGGCTCGACGAAACTCTGGATGGCGTGGCCAATATCGCCGGTGGTGGCCCCGGGTTTCACCGCGGCAATGCCGCGCATCATGGCCTCATAGGTCACCTCGACCAGCCGCTCGGCTTTGCGCGAGATCGGCGAAAGCGCATACATCCGGCTGGAATCGCCATACCAGCCCTCGACGATGTAGGTCACATCGACGTTGACGATGTCGCCTTCCTTCAAAGCCCGGTCGCCCGGCATGCCGTGGCAGACCACGTGATTGATCGAGGTGCAGGTGGAATAGCGATAGCCGCGATACATCAGCGTGGCGGGGTAGGCACCATGGCTGAAGGCAAATTCGCGGACAAAGTCGTCGATCCGCGAGGTCGGCACCCCCGGCTGGACGATGTCAGTCAGTTCATCGAGGCACTTGGCCACCAGCGCGCCGGCCTTGCGCATGCCGGCGAATCCGCTCGCTCCGTGCAGCTTGATCTGCCCGGTCTTGCGCAAGGAGGTATCTGAGGCTTCGACGTAGCTCATCGGGGAAACGCATCTCGGCGGGAAGGAATGATTTGAAGGCCTAATTTAATGATTGGTGCCGCCAGTGCAAGCCAAGCCTTGGGTGGCTCGGGCCGCGCTGAAGCCGCAATCGCGGTGGCCGAAGCTCGTCCAATGGGCGGGAGGGGAATCAACTCGGGACCTCCATTGTGCTCTCAACCGGCAGCGCGCCGCCGCGGATGCGGATTTCGCGCACCGGATAGGGCACGCGGATGCCCTCGCGCCTGAACGTCTCCCATAGCGACAGCATCACCTCGCTCTTTACATCATCCATGCCGTCGGGGTCGGCGATCCAGAAGGTCACGGAAAACTTCATCCCGGCCTCGGTGAACTCGGTGAGGATGCAATTCGGCGGCTTGGATTTCAGGGCGCGCGGCGCGGCGGCGGCGATCTCGATTGCCAGCTTGCAAACCAGACGCGGATCGGCGTCGTAATTGGCGCCGAAATTGACCTTCACCAGGGTATTCTTGTCGGTGTAGGTCCAGTTGGTGACCTTTTGCGTCACCAGATCCTCATTGGGAATCAGGAACTCGCGGCCGTCGCCGGCGGCCACCGAAATATAGCGCGTCTTCATCGCGCTGATGCGTCCCGAACTGTCGCCGATGGTGACGAGATCGCCGGGCTTTACCGATTTGTCCGCCAGCAGGATGATGCCGCTGATGAAGTTGGCGACGATCTTTTGCAGGCCGATACCGATGCCGACGCCGACCGCACCGGAGAAGACCGCCAGCGCCGATAGATTGATGCCGACCGCGCCGAGCGCGATGGCGACCGCGATCACCAACAGTCCCATCCGGATCATCTTCACCAGCAGCACCTGGATCGACGGCGTCAGGTCGGTCGATCGGTTGATCCGGCTCTCGGCGAAATTGCTGGCGATGCTGGTCAGCCAGAGTGCAGCGATCAACAAGAGCCCGAGCTTGATCAGAACCAGCGGCGTCAGCCGCAGCCCGCCCAGTACCACCGAGACCGAGTCGAGCGCGTCGATGGCCGGGTCAAGCTGGCCGATGATGCTCAGCGCCGCCACGCACCATGCCGACAGCGACACCAGCCTGACGAGGAAGGCGTTGCGGATGACCGTGGTTACCAGCCGGATCACCAGCCAGGCGACCGCGAGTTTGGCGGATACCGCCAGCAGATAGCTCCGGCTCGGCCAGGTCGAGTGGATCATTGTGAGGCGGGCTGTGATCGCCAATATTGCGAACACGGCCGTGGAGGCGCTACTGACCAGGACGCGGGCTGAATGCCGCAAAGGCAGCGGCCAATCCTTCGCGAACGAGGTCATGTCGAGGCGCGCGCGAATTGCAGCATCGGTCGCCAACGCGATGCCGGCCGCGGTCAGGATCAGGCCTAGCTGCAGATAGAACCAGGGCGAAGTGAGTTCGGCGCCGACCGACCGCGCCGCGCTGTGCAGGAAATCGATGATGTCGTTCGGATCCATCGCCAAAATCTCAAATTGGGATCGCACCCCTCGGACGGGTTTGATTCGAAGCTGCCGCAGATTCACACAACCACGGCGCAGATGCCATCGCACCAGCCGTGAGAACAACGGGATAACGTCGTCAAACCGGGCGTCGGCAGAAATGGGTTGGCGGCGAAGTGTGGCGACGATAAGGATGCAATTGCAAGGATTTGCCAAGCCATGACCTCTCTCGACTCGGTCAGCATAACCATTCTGCTCGGTGCCGTGCTTGTCATGGCCGGCATCTTGTCGAGCTTGCTGGCGCTGCGCTTCGGGGCGCCGTTATTGTTGGTGTTTCTGCTGGTCGGCATCCTGGCCGGCGATTCCGGCCCCGGGCAGGTGCAGTTCGACGACCTGCGCGCCACCTATCTGGTGGGCTCGGTGGCGTTGGCGCTGATCCTGTTCGACGGCGGCTTGAGAACCCGGTTTCAAAATATCAGCACCGTGCTGGCGCCCTCGATGGTATTGGCGACCATCGGCGTGCTGCTCACAGCTCTGATCACCGCGCCGGTCGCCAAATATGCGCTTGATCTGAACTGGACCGAGGCGCTGCTGGTCGGCGCCGTGGTGGCATCGACCGATGCGGCGGCCGTGTTTCTGCTGGTGCACGCGCAGGGCCTGCGGCTGCGTCCGCGCGTCGGCGCGACGCTGGAAGCGGAATCCGGCACCAATGATCCGTTCGCGGTATTTCTCACGCTGATGCTGGTCGAATTCATCTCGGTCGGCGGCAGTTCGTTCACGCATGTCGCGCTGGAGCTCGGCCGCGAGGCCGTGCTTGGCACGGTTGCCGGGGTCATCGGCGGCCGTCTGGTGGTGTTGGCGCTCAATCGCGTGGCGTTGCCGCAGGGCCTGCACGCGCCGTTCGTCGCGACCGCGGCACTGGTGATTTTCGGCGCGGCGCAGATCGCGCACGGTTCGGGATTTCTCGCGGTCTATCTCGCCGGCATCATCATCGGCAACCGGCCGACGCGGGCGCATAATTCGGTGGTGACGTTCCTCGACGCCGCGACCTGGTTGGCGCAGATCGTGATGTTCGTTTTGCTCGGGCTTCTGGTCTCGCCGCACCGGCTCGTGGGCAGCGTTTTCCCGGCGGTGATCGTGGCGCTGGTGTTGATGCTGGTGGCGCGCCCGCTTGCGGTATTTCTCTGTCTGGCGCCGTTTCGCTTCAGCTGGCGCGAGAAGATATTCATCGCCTGGACCGGCCTGCGCGGCGCGGTCGCGATCTTCCTGGCCTCGATCCCGATGCTGGTTGGGCTGTCGAAGGCGTATCTCTACTTCGATGTCGCCTTTGTCGTCGTCATCATTTCGCTGTTGCTGCAGGGCTGGACGCTGGCGGCGGCGGCGCGCCGGCTCCACGTCGCGCTGCCGCGCGCGGATCGCGGTCCGCGGCGTGTCGAACTGGATCTTCCAGGCCAGCTCGAGCAGCAATTGGTCGGTTATGCCGTGCGCCCGAAGAGTCTGTATTTCCGGCGTGGCCTGGTCCCGTCCTGGTCAAAGCCGACATTGGTGATCCGCGACCAGCACATTCTCTCGCCCACCGAGGCCGATCCGGTTCGACCCGGCGACTACATCTATCTCCTGGCGCCGCCGGAAAAGGCCGAGGCGCTCGATCGCTTCTTTGTCGATTTGCCGCCTGGCTCGGCGCCCGATCCGCATCTGCTCGGCGATTTTACGGTGTCGGGCGAGCACACCCTCGGCGAGCTTGCGGAGATCTACGGGGTGAAGGTCGATGAGGAGCAGGCAAAGCTGACACTGGCCGATTATTTCGACATTCATCTCGACCATGCGCCCAAGGAGGGCGCCACTCTGGAACTCGCCCCCATCGTTCTGGTGGCGCGCAGCATCGGTGGCGGCCGGGTCAATGTGGTCGGATTACGGCTGCCGGAAGAAGAGGAGGAGACAGCACCCTTGACGCGGCTGGGCGCGTTCAAGCGCAAACTGTCGGAGGTATGGGAGTCGGTTGCGGGAATTTGATCGCTCTGGCGAGCCCGCCCCCCGACTTTGTTCCCCGAGGAACGGTCAACAAATTGCCGCAACCGCCGAAGATTTGCGCAGCTTTCTACCCGCGAAATTGGAACGCACCGCGCCTTGAATGGTTTTTCAGCCATGTCGCGCTGGCAACGCGGTGCGGCAGCTAGATGGATTTTGATCAGGAGTAACCCATGCGAAAATACCTCATGCCAATCGTCGCCGTCACAGCGCTTGGAATGGCAACGCCCGCCATGGCGTACGACGCGGGCGGCCTCCTCTCGATGCAGGAAGCGTTGGGTGTTGCGGAGTATATTGGTCTGACCAATATATCCCATACGCAATTTGCCGGGGATAAATGGGAAATCCAGGGTCGGGACAGGACGGGCCGATATATGGAAGTGGCCGTCGACGCCAACACCGGCGATGTGCTTTGGGTCAACCGGTAGTCGTGCCGGGGACTAATGGTCGCGACTTGTCTACCTAGCTCGCAAGGCTTTCTAGCTCGCAAGGCCTTGCACGTCGGTCGCGGAGATTTGGCTGCGGGCGGGCCCCCACGTATTGGCGTGGGGCGCGCCCCTTTAGTCGACAAGCGATCGCGAGATCAGTAGCCGAACAAAGCGCAAGCCGAAGAAAGCAATAGCGCACAGCCGCCACTGCAGTCATCATCGACAGACGCGCGTTCTCCTCAACCGAGATCGTTAGCGAAAGGCGCGACGCGTTTCAGAAAAGGATTTACAGGCCGGATCATATCAAGCCCGCGCAAGCGCCGTGGGCAACACTTCCGCGCCGCCAAACGCGGTGATGCGTCCGCGCTGCAGCATCACGATTTGGGTCGCCAGTTGGCGCATTTCGGCAGCGTCGTGGCTGACATAGACCATGGGGATGCCGGCTTCGTCGCGCAGGCGCACGAGATAAGGCAGGATTTCTTCTTTCCGCTCGTCATCCAGCGATCCCAGCGGCTCATCCAGCAGCAGCAGCCTCGGCTGCGACAGCAATGCGCGTCCCAGCGCCACGCGCTGGCGCTCGCCGCCGGACAGGCGGCCAGGGCGGCGATCCAGAAGGTTGCCGATGTCGAGCAGATCGGTGACGCGGGTGCGCTGCGCGCCATCTTCGGCAAGGCCGTTCATGCGCCGCCCATAGTCCAGATTTTGCCGCACATCGAGATGTGGAAACAGCCGCGCATCCTGGAACACATAGCCGATCCGGCGGCGATGGACCGCAACATGCGTTCGCGCATTGGTGTCGTCGAGCGTTTCATCGTCGATGGCGATGACGCCGCGATCGGGCCGCAGCAATCCCGCGATCATATTGATCAGCGAGGTCTTGCCCGCGCCCGAAGCGCCGAACAGTCCGGTGACGCGGCCTTCGCTGGCGAACGACGCTTCGATCGAAAAATCGCCAAGCCGCTTTGAAACGTCGACGCGCAGCATCGTCAATTCCCGTGCAGGCGTCGCAAGGCGCGCCGGGCGAACCATTCGGAGGCGACCAGAGCGGCCATCGCGATCACAATCGAAACCACCACCAGCCGCAGCGCCGCGGCGTCGCCGTCCGGCGTCTGGATCAGCGAATAGATCGCCGACGAGATGGTCTGGGTTTCGCCCGGAATGTTCGACACGAAAGTAATGGTGGCGCCGAATTCGCCGATCGCCTTGGCAAAGCCGAGCACCATCCCGGCGAGCACGCCCGGCAGCGCCAAGGGCAATGTGACGGTCAGGAACACTCGCCACGGCGCCGCGCCCAGCGTTCCCGCCGCCTGCTCCAGCCTTCGGTCGACGGCCTCGATCGACAACCGGATCGGCCGCACTAAAAGGGGAAATGACATGATTCCGCAAGCCAGCGCCGCACCAGTCCAGCGAAACGCGAATACGATGCCGAGATGATCCGCCAGCCATGCGCCGACAGCGCCGCGCCTGCCGAACGTCAGCAGCAGGAGATAGCCGGTGACGACCGGTGGCAGCACCAGCGGCAGGTGGATCGCCGCATCCGCGACCGATTTGCCCCAGAACTCGCGCCGCGCCAACAGCCACGCCACCGCGATCCCGAGCGGTGTTGCCACCAGCGTCGCAACCGTGGCGACCCGCAGCGAAAGCAGGATCGCCGTCCATTCCATTGGCGAAAGGTCAACCACGCGATCTAGGTTGTCGGGCTGACGAGAAACGAGAATCCGTATTTCTCGAAAATGGATTTTGCGGCCGACGACCGCAAAAAGGCAAGGTAGGAGACCGCGTCCGGCCTCGCGGTCGCAGTCGCGGCCACCGCATAGACGATGGGCGGGTGGGAATCCAGCGGAAAGGTGCCGACGATTTTCACGCCGGGCTCGACCCTGGCGTCGGTGGCATAGACGATCCCGAGGGCCGCCTCGCCGCGCGCCACCAGCGTCAGCGCGGCCCGCACGCTTTCGGCCATCGCGAATTTCGGCGCGGCTTCCCGCCATGCGCCGAATTTTTCAAGCGCCGCTCTGGCGTATTTGCCGACGGGTACGGCGTTGACGTCGCCGGTAGCGATCTTGCCGTCGCCGGCGAGCTTGGCGAGATCGAAGCCCTGACCGATCGAGACCTTGTCGATCGCCGAATCCCTCGGCGCGACCAGGACGATGCTGTTACCAAGCAGGTTTAGCCGCGTCGACCCATTGATGGCCTTCTTGCTTGCCGCATAGTCCATCCAGTCGGTATCGGCGGACACGAAAATATCCGCAGGCGCCCCCTGTTCGATCTGCTTTGCCAGCGCCGAGCTTGCGGCATAGCTTGCGATGATTTTGACGCCCGTCTGCGCGGTATAGGCCATATCGATGTCGTCGAGCGCGTTCTTCATCGACGCCGCCGCAAACACCGTGAGGCGGTTGTCCTGGGCGGGTGCCGGCGACGACGCCGATCCCAACAGGGTCGCGAAGGCTACGAGAAGTCCGGCAAGCCGATGCATGGGCGCGCTCCGTGCCTGCTCGCGGCGCCGTCTGCGGCGCGAAGTCAGGCATTGGTCAAAAAGAGGAAGCGACGGGCGGAAGCGCCATTCCACCGACCCCGGCGACTTACGGTCGACCGGGAGTTCGCATGCAAAACCATAACAGGCTGCGGGTTCGGGTAAAGTCTCTAAATGCCGGCGGGCACCTTACCTTGATGGCTCAATCGCCCTACACCCCGGCTCATTCAGAGGGCAGGATCGCGATCGAGACCGAATTCTGCTTGATTCCGCTGACCTGCAGCACGAACGAGCTCGCCGAAATCTCGTACCTCACGGTTTTGCGGATGCCTTCGCAATCGGTGACGCCGCTGAATGCCTTTGGCTTCAGGGTATGCCCGTCCTGAATCACATCGACCCAGCCGCCCGCCGAAAGGCTCACGGTATAGATGCCGGCCTTGGGCGGAGACTTAAAGCTCGTGAAGCCGGCAAAGGTGCCTTCCTTCGGTGCGCGTTCCGGCGCTGAAGGCAGCCCGGCCTCGGCCGCCGCGCTCAACCCCAGCGTCATCGCGCTTGTGGGCAAGGCGGCAAGTTCGCCGCCGGAGGCAAGCCTGACGCGATCCGGCGCGGTCAGCGCCGCGCGCTCGCGCTCGATATTCCATTTGAACTTGTCGCAGCCGCTTGGCTCTTCGGCCGCCCTTGCGGGGACCGTTGCGAGCAGGACAAGCGCGATGAAGAGCAATGCCCGCATGATCAATTCACCGCGATCATGACGTCGGAGGCCTTCACGACAACAATCACGTGGCCTTTAGCCTTGATACCGAGTTCATCAACCGCCTCATTGGTGATGGCCGAGGTGATAATCTGGCCCTGGCCGATGTCGACGCGGACGTGCGAGGTGGTCGCGCCTTTTTTGACGTCGACGACGGTGCCTTTGATCTGGTTGCGTGCACTGATGCGCATGATGGTCCTCACATTGCGGAGCCAGCGCGGTGATGCCGCGAACGTGCCGGCTCGGATCGAAAAAGAAAGGGCGGGACCATCGTCCCTGCGGGGCCGCGCGCTTGCGGCGCAACGGCGGCGAACCTTAGCGCATTTTGGGCCCAGGCGGAAAGTCGCCGGATACTAATGCTTGGCGTCGGGCGCTGCCAAAACCTGGCGGCAGGCGGCCGGCAATTGCGCCAGCGTCATCGGCGGTTTCGGTTTCGGCGGTTCTTTCGGCGGTTTCGGATGGATCACCTCATCCTTGAACCAATAGGCCAGATCCGCGGCGCTGCAGCCCTCCCCGTCCGACGGTTCCGGCTGGCTCTCGCATTCGGTGCTGCCGGGTGGGCATTTGATGCGGATATGGAAGTGGTAATCGTGGCCATACATCGGCCGCACCTTGGAAAGCCAGCCGCGGTCGCCCTTGGCTTCACGGCACAGCGCTTTCTTGATCGCGGCGTTCACGAAGATGCGCTGCACGCGCGGCTCCAGCGCGGTGTCCCGAATCAGGACGAGATGGCCCGGCGTCCAGACGCTGGGATCGATATCAAGCCGGTCGGGACGCACCATCATCACCGCGGACATTTCCTCGCGCTCGTTGCGCGACAATCGCCGGTCCGGCATCGGCGTCAGCCAGATGTCGGCATCAAGCCCCACCTGATGGCTGGTATGCCCGGTGAACATCGGCCCACCGCGCGGTTGCGACATGTCGCCGACCAATATGCCGGGCCAGCCGGCCTCCTTGTGAACCTTGGCCGCTAGCCGCTCCAGTAGCGCGACCATGTCGGGATGCCCCCAATTGCGATTGCGCGACAACCGCATCACCTGCCAGGTCTCGCCATCGATCGGCAGGGCTTTCGCGCCCGCGATGCAGCCCTTGGCGTAGAAGCCGATGACCCGCGTCGGCATCGCTGCGGGGAGGACTTTGCGGCCGAACAGCTCCTTGGCGCCGAGTTTGGGATCCTTGGGATTGGCGAGCGGCGGCGGCGGTTTCGGATCGACGCTTCCCTTGTCCTGCGCCGGTGCGGTGGTGGCGCTGACGGTAGCGGCAAGGGCGAGGAGGGGCAGGATAAAGACGGGGCGCAGGTGCATGGCAGCACTCTACATCACGCGTGAGCGGCATGGAATTCGGCAATCGGGATTTCGTTTATTTGTGGTGCGCGGCCCCGCGCCTGTTGAATACTGGTCAGCGCCAACATGAGGCGGCGGCGTAGCGCCGCTTCGGGAATCTGGTCTTCGGCGGTCAACATGATTCTGAGGTTGCCGCTTCCGGGATGCCGTTCGCGGCAAGTCACAACCAGATCGGTCCGACAGTGGCCTCAGCTGGAGGGTACTCTAGGCGGCGTCCCGCAGGCCGGCCAGGAAGGTATCAACGCTTTGGAACAGAGTGGTGGCGTGCTGGCTGAGTTCGTTGGATGCGGAAAGGACGGTATCGGCGAGCGCGCGCGACTGGTCGGCGGCATGGCTCGCGCCGGCCACATTGACCGCGACCTCGGTGGTGCCGGCGGCGACCTGTTGCACGCTTCGCGCGATCTCGCGGGTCGCTGAATCCTGCTCCTCGACGGCAGCGGCGATGGTGGTTGCGATCCCGCTGATTTCCCGAATGGTGTCGCTGATGCCGCCGATCGCTATGGCGCAGTCGCCGGTAGAGGATTGGATTGCGGTGACTTGGCTGGCGATTTCCTCGGTCGCCTTCGCCGTCTGACTGGCGAGCGCCTTGACTTCGGAGGCGACCACGGCAAACCCCCTGCCGGCTTCTCCGGCGCGTGCCGCCTCGATGGTCGCATTGAGCGCGAGCAGATTGGTCTGGCTCGCGATCGCACCGATCAGCCGAAGCACATCGCCGATCTTTTCGCTTGCCGCGGTGAGGCTCTCCACCATTTCGGTGGTTTTACCGGCCTTGGCGACGGCGGCGTCCGCAACGTCGCTGGAATGGGTGACCTGGCGGCCGATCTCGGCCACCGAAGAGGCGAGTTCTTCGGTAGCGGAGGCGACCGTGTTGATGCTGGCGGAAGCCTCCTCGGAGGCTGCCGCGGCCGCGGCAGCCTGCGCCGACGTTCCGTTGACGCTCGCGGTGATTTCGGTGGCCACGCGCTGCATGTCCTTGGTCGCCCGCGCCACGGCGCCGACCACGCTCTTGACGTCGGCCTCGAAGCGTTCGGCCATTTGGCGCTGCAATGCCCGCTTCTCGAGCTCGGCCTGCCGTTTGGTAGCCTCCTGCGCCTCGCGCAGCGTACGCGCCTCGATCATGTTGCGGCGAAACACGTCGACCGCTCCCGCCATGGTGCCGAGTTCGTCCTTTCGCTCACCGCCGGGAATCGCCACGTCGGTATTACCGCTCGAAAGACGGTTCATGACCGCAGTAATTGCCGTCAACGGCCGCGACATGCCGCGGCCGATCAGCAGGGCAACCAATGCGGCGACGGCAAGGATGGCGATCGTCCCGAGAACAAGGTTGCGCTGCGAACTTGCCGCCGCTGCCTCATATTCGGTGGTGTCCTTGACCAGTTCGATCACCGCGACCGGTTGGCCAGCGTAATTCCTGATTTGTCCGAGATAGAGCGCGGCCGGATGGCCGTTGAACGTGGCGTCACGCCACAGACTGCCGCCGTCGAATACGCTTTTGAGTTCTTCCGCGGTGGCGAGCGAGCGGTCGCCAAAGGTCGAGGCGATATTTGCAAAAGCCTTGCCGTCGAAACGATGCACGGCCAGATCGACGCCGAAGCGCCGCTTAGCGCTATCGGCGAATTGCCTGTCGAACGAAACGCCGATATCGACGACGCCGATGCTCTTTCCGCCGCGCATGATTGGCGTGATGCCATAAACGCCGAGCGATTCTCTTCCCGGTTCGACACCGACGATCGGCTTGCCGGTCGTATTCGACTCCACCACGGTCTTGCGCCGCGCCGAGATGTCCTCGCCGAAGAGTTTCGGGGCGTGGACACGGAAGAAGGCGGTGGCCGGCGGCGTGTGGAAGCTGATCAGCGGCACCCCCTGCGACTGCAGCGCCGCGAGCGGTGCCTGCAGCAGCGCCAACAGCGCGTCGCGATCGCCCTTGGCGACCGCGTCGGCCACGGGGGGCAGGGTTGCGATAACGGCGCTGACCGCCAGCGCCGCCCGGCCCTCATAATCGAGGGCGGCGATGACGCTCTCATATTGCAGCTTGAGCTGCTGGTCGAGCGCAAGCCGCGTCAGGGCGCGCTCATGAACGATTGAAAACGTTCCGAGAATTCCGCATGCGGCTGCGACGGTCAGCGAAATGGCGAGCATTAGCCGGACCGCAATCGATCGAAGTTGGAACATGAGGAAACCGGGGCTCGCGACAGATACTCGCAAATTCCCAGAAAGTGCTTAATAACTGATTGCTTTTGGCGGCAAGGCCGTCGCGCCGCAACCGTCAGGCGCTCGCCGCTGGTCGGCTGCGGGCGGGTAGGCATCAGGCATCAATTCGGTGTCGCAGCCGCGCTCAGGTTGTTGGCCCGCGCGCGACGGGGCTGGCGGTCAGGATCGACCTGCCGACATCCTCATAATGGGTGTCGCGGGCCTGGATCTGCTGCGCAATCGCGTGCATGTCGCGAAAACGGCGCTCGAACTTGTTCGCCTTGAACACGGCGGTGGCGCCGGCCATGTGATAGGCGGCATCGACCACCGCGGCGGACTGATGGATGGTCCAGGTCGAGGCGAGGCGGAGCGCCGCGCGACGTTCCTCGGTGATTTTTCCGGTCGTGGTCAAATCGTGCCAGGCCTCGGTAGCGGTCCCGTAGAGATAGGCGCGGGCCGCGCGCAAATTACCCTCGGTGCGGCCGATCAGACCCTGAATTGCATTGTTCTCCCGCATCGCCTTGAGGCCGACCGACGCCTTGTTGCGCGCCAGATCGATCGCCGCGTCCAGCGTGGCGCGGGCGACACCGAGCGAGATCGCCCCAAAGCCCAGTCCGAACATGGTGTAGGTGGTGATGCCGTAGAGCGGCCCCTTTTCGCGCAGCGCCGTGAAATCGTCGCGCAGCGCCGAGAAATTTTCCGGAATGAACAAATCCTCGACCGAATAGGAGTCGGTGCCGGTACCGGAAAGGCCGATCACGTCCCAGACGTCGTGCATGGTGGCGCTGGCCGCCGGAAAGACGATGGTGCGTATTTCCGGCGTGCCGTTCGGCTTCATCCGCTTGGTGCCATCGGCTTCGACGACCTGGACATGGGCCCCTAACCAGTTCGCCTGCCGCGAGCCGCTGGCGAAGTCCCAGCGCGCGGTGATGCGATAGCCGCCGGGAACCACCTGCACCGCGTGGGCGATCGCGCCCCAGGCCAGAATGTCGCTGGGCTTGGCGAAAACCTCGCGCGCCACGTCGGCGTCGAGATAGGCCGCCGTCATCGCGCAGACCGAGCATTGGCCGACGCACCACGCCGTGGAGGCATCGGCCTTGGCGATCTCCTCCAGCATCTGCATGAACACTTCCGGCGGCGCCTCGGCGCCCCCGAGGCTTTGCGGCAGCAGCGCGCGATAAAGCCCGTTTTCGACCAGGGCGGAAACCACCGGCTCGGTGAGCCGCCGCGTCCGCTCGATCTCGTCGGCCTCGCGCGCGAGCAAGGGAGCGAGCGCGCTTGCGCGTTCGACGAGGCCGAAGCCGGGAAGTTTGTTCATAGGTTTCCTCGCCCCTTTTTGAAGGGTTTCTGATTGGCGAAGCCCAATGGTGGTCCATCTGGCGACACGGATCAAGATGGGCGGCGGGCCCAAGACGCATGCCGGTCATGGGGTCAAACCGAGGACGAGGAGAAGCGCACTATCCAGTCTTTCACAGGTTTCGGAATCGAGCGTTCCTATAACCCGCCTGATCCGATCGCGACGAAGGGTGTTCAGTTTATCGGTCATGATCTGCGTGCGAACGAGTAAACCGTTCTGCACGGTCGGAGCAATTATGGGGCGCATCCGAGAATTAGCCGCATCGATGTAGGACGACATCGGGCAGACAATGAGGGAAGACAGTGCGCCGAGTTCGTCGGATTGAACGATAACGCCGGGACGCGGCTTGCCTGATTCGCCCTGTAGAACAACTAGAGCGATATCCCCTCGCTTCAAGACCAGTCTTTCGGGTCGCGGATCGCGTCAAGCCAATCGTCAATCGCATCGTTTTCCGGATGCTGCGCCATCAGCTTTGCCTCACGGCGGATTTCCGCGAGCACCTTGGGATTTCGCAAATCCGGCACCCAATGCTGCACCGGCCGCAACCCCTGCGCGCGCAGCCGCGCACGGCGCGCAGCCATGCGCTGCTGCGGGGTGCGGGGTTTTGACTTCTTCCGGGTCGTGGCCATGGGTGGAGCGTAACATGTTACGCGATCGACTGCAACGGCCTCAACTATCGACCTTCAGCGCCGCAATAAAAGCTTCTTGCGGGATGTCGACCTTGCCGAACTGCCGCATCTTCTTCTTGCCTTCCTTCTGCTTCTCCAGAAGTTTGCGTTTGCGCGTGATGTCGCCGCCATAGCATTTCGCGGTGACGTCCTTGCGCAGCGCGCGCACGGTTTCGCGCGCGATCACCTTGCCGCCGATTGCGGCCTGGATCGGAATCTGGAACATGTGCGGCGGGATTAGCTCCTTCATCTTCTCGACCATCGCGCGGCCGCGGCCCTCGGCGCGCTGGCGGTGCACCAGCATTGACAATGCATCCACCGGTTCGTTGTTGACCAGGATCTGCATCTTGACGAGGTCGGCGGGCTTATAGTCGGTGAGATGATAGTCGAACGAGGCGTAGCCCTTGGAGACCGACTTCAGGCGATCGTAGAAATCGAACACCACTTCGTTGAGCGGCAGTTCGTACTTCACCATCGCGCGGTTGCCGACATAGGTGAGCTCCTTTTGCGCGCCGCGCCGGTCCTGGCATAGCTTGAGCACGCTGCCGAGATATTCGTCCGGTGTGAGGATCGTGGCCTCGATCCAGGGCTCCTCGATCTCGGCGATCTTGACCACGTCGGGCATGTCGATCGGGTTGTGGATCTCGATCACCTGCCCGTCGGTGAGGTGCATTTTGTAGATCACCGAGGGCGCGGTCGCGATCAAGTTGAGATCGAATTCGCGGTGCAGCCGCTCCTGGATGATTTCGAGATGCAACAGCCCGAGGAAGCCGCAGCGGAAACCGAAGCCGAGCGCAGCGGAGGTTTCCATCTCGAACGAGAAACTTGCGTCATTGAGCCGCAATTTGCCCATCGCCGCGCGCAAGCTCTCGAAATCGTTGGCGTCGACCGGGAACAGGCCGCAGAACACCACGGGGATCGCGGGCTTGAACCCCGGCAGCATGTCGGTCACCGGCTTGCGGTCATCGGTGATGGTGTCGCCCACGCGCGTATCGGCCACTTCCTTGATCGCGGCGGTGATGAAGCCGATTTCACCGGGGCCGAGTTCGTCGATCTGCTGCATCTTCGGCGTAAAGAAGCCGACCCGCTCGACATCGTAGGCCGCGTTGGTGCCCATCATGCGGATGCGCTGGCCCTTTTTCAGGACACCGTCGACGATCCGCACCAGCACCACGACGCCGAGATAGACGTCGTACCAACTGTCGACCAGAAGCGCCTTCAGCGAGGCGTCGGGGTCGCCCTTTGGCGGCGGCAACCGGTGCACGATCGCTTCCAGCACCTCGTCGATGCCGAGCCCGGTTTTCGCCGAAATCATCACAGCGTCGGAGGCGTCGATGCCGATCACGTCCTCGATCTGCTGCCTGACCTGGTCGGGTTCCGCGGCCGGCAGGTCGATCTTGTTGAGCACCGGAACAATTTCGTGGCCGGCGTCGAGCGCGTGGTAGACGTTGGCGAGCGTCTGCGCCTCGACGCCCTGGCTGGCGTCGACCACGAGCAGGGAGCCTTCGCAAGCGGCAAGCGAGCGCGAAACCTCATAGGCGAAGTCGACATGGCCGGGGGTGTCGATCAGGTTGAGGATATAGCTCTTGCCGTCCCTGGCCGAATAGCTCAGCCGCACGGTCTGCGCCTTGATGGTGATGCCGCGCTCACGCTCGATATCCATGGAATCGAGCACTTGTTCCTTCATCTCGCGCGCCTGCAAGCCCCCGGTGGTCTGGATCAGACGGTCGGCCAGCGTCGATTTGCCATGGTCGATATGCGCAACAATGGCGAAGTTGCGGATGTTCGAAATAGGGATGGATGTCATGGGCGCGGGATAGCATTCGCACTCCCGTGCGGCAACCATATTACGCCGTTTTGGCGGCGCTTCTTCACGCCAAGCTGATTCCACTTGATCGAAAAACGCGCTACCCACGGCGTATGTCAACCGCCTCATTTTCAGCCGCTTCCTCGCGCGCGCGCCGCCGTCCGAGCCGTCGACCAGGCCTTCGCCGGCTGGCGGCCTGGCTGGTGGCGTCGGCGTCCGATCGCAAGACCGCCCCCTGGCTGGTGGTCGGCTTTGCCACGGCGCACGCGGTGCTCTGGACCTTCATTCTGATCAATCTAAAGGCGGCGCAGGACGTTCACATGGATGTCGCCGAGGCCTTCGCATGGGGCCAGAAATTCCAGCTCGGCTATGGCAAGCATCCGCCGCTGGCGGGCTGGGTCGCCGGTCTCTGGTTCAAGATGTTTCCGGTCGCCGATTGGGCCACTTACGCGCTGGCAATGACGACGCTCGCGTGCGGGCTGGTGATCTCGTGGCTGATCGCAACGCGGGTGGTGGACTATCGCCGCGCGTTCTTCGTCGTGGTGATGCTGGCGCTGTACCCGATCTTCAATTTCAAGGGCTTCAAGTACAATCCGGATCTGCTGCAGCTCGTCACCTTGCCGCTTCTGGTGCTGGCTTATCTGCATGCGTTCGAGAAGCGCACCGCGCGCTCAGGTCTGTGGCTTGGGCTTGCCGGCGCGCTGGCGCTGATGACGAAATACTGGGTGCTGACCATGATCGGCGCGGTCGGGCTCGCGGCGCTCCTTCATCCGGACCGGCTGACGTTGCTGCGCTCGCCGGCGCCATGGGTCGCCATCGCCGTGGCGGTCGTCGCGATGATCCCGCATCTGATGTGGCTGAACGAAGTTGACTTCGTGCCGCTGATTTATGCCGGCGACGTCTATGGATTGTCGAGCCGCGCCCAAAGCGCCGCCCTCGTCCTGAATTATATCGGCCACAATTTGGCGCTGCTCGCCGTACCCGTGATACTGGCTTTCCTTGCGCTTTCCGGGACGGCTTTGGTGCGCCGTCCGTCGGCGGCGTTGGCGCGCATCTGGTCGCGCGGTGCGAATGCCGGCGTGAACGCCTCCCAGGCGCTCAATATCTGGATCATCCAGATCGTGGTCGCGGTCGGCCCGCCGCTCGGCGGCTTGATCTTCACGGTCTATATGAAAACCGATTGGGGCATCTCGCTGTTCTTTCTAACCCCCTTGGCGCTGGTCGCCCTCCCGGCGCTGCGCCTTCAGGGCTTCGCGTTGTTTCGCATCACCGCGATCTGGCTCCTGATCACGCTGGCCACGCTGGTCGCCTCGCCCTACATCGCCGTGCGCGAGATCGCGGAGAAACCCAATGCCGCGTCGACCTACGGCGCACGCTCGCAATTGGCGCGCGAGCTGACCGAGGAATGGCACACCCGTTTCCACTCGCGGTGGGCTGTGGTCGCCGGCACGACGGAAGTCGGCGAGCCGATGACGTTCTACAGTTCGGATCATCCGGCACCTTTTACCCCGGGCGAGCTCTGGTCGTCGGGGCTGACCTCGTTCGAGGAGGCCAAGCGACTTGGCTTCATCGGCATCTGCGATACGACGGATTCGCGGCTGGCGATGTGCGAAGCCTGGATGAAGGCCAACGGCAAGGACGCCGAAGAGATCGCGATCACCACGCAGCGCTTCTTCCACGGCCACCCCGGTCCGTCGATCGCCTGGAAGGTATATGTCGTGCCGCCCGCGAAGTGATTTCTCTTAACCTCTCCCCGCTCTTGTCCGCCGAAGCCCGCCTTCTGGCGAAGGCGGATGCGGGGAGAGGTCGGATCATCGCATCGCGATGATCCGGGTGAGGGGGACTCTCCGCGCGCACTTCGTCTTCAGAACGTGCGGAAGCAGCCCCTCACCCCAGCCCTCGCCCCGCAAGAGCGGGGCGAGGGAGCGCAGTACCGCCGCGGCAAGCAGCTCACGTATTCTCTTCGTTGAATTTGCTGGCGACGAGTTCGGTGATCGCGTCGAGGGCGGCTTGCGCTTCTGGTCCGGTCGCGGAAACCACAATCGACGTGCCCGGCCCCGCGGACAGCATCATCAGTCCCATGATCGATGTGCCGCCGACGGTCTCGCTGCCTTTGGTCACCCACACTTCGGCATTGAAGCGCTCGACCGTCTGCACGAATTTCGCAGACGCGCGCGCATGAAGGCCGCGCTTGTTGATAATCGGAAGCTCGCGGGAGACGGCGTTCGCCGGGACCGTTGGGCTGGGAACGTATTCAGGCGACGCGTCGTCGCTCATTTGCCGGCGAGAACCCGACTCGCGATGGTCACATATTTGCGGCCGGCTTCCTGGGCCATGGCGATGGCATCGGGCAGCGACCGCTCTTCGCGGACCTTGGCAAGCTTGACCAGCATGGGAAGATTGATTCCTGCGAGCACTTCCACCTTCGGGCGGCTCATGCAGGAGATCGCAAGGTTGGAAGGCGTGCCACCGAACATGTCGGTGAGGATGGCAACACCATCGCCGCTGTCGACGCGATTGACCGCTTCGATAATGTCGCTTCGGCACAAATCCGAATCATCTTCCGCCCCGATCGTGACGGCTTCGATTTGCTTTTGCGGACCCATGACATGTTCGAGCGCCGCCTTGAACTCGTCGGCCAGGCGCCCATGGGTCACAAGTACTAGACCAATCATCGGAAACTCCTCGCGGGTGCTTTTGGTGCACCGCACGAACGCGCCACTTTGACCATCCGGAGCCCCCGCGCAAGAGGGCATCTTCGCGATTCTCCCGGAAATTTAGGTGTAGGGAAGGGAGCCAGCGCCGGTCTATTCGGTCGCGATAGTGGGGCTGATATGGTTACCAATTCCCTTCGAGCAATCCGCAGAAGTCTCGTAGGAAGATGAAGTTGTGGTCATTGTCAGGGCGGCAATGACCACCGGACGCGCTTCGAAGCCGATTCCGACGGGGATTCGCGGTATTTTTATACCCTCAAGCTCGACCATGAGGGCTTGGGGCGGCGGCAGCCGCGCCGCATCGGCAGCGTCCAGATCGACGACAAGACCCACGGCCGCCGCATCGGCGAAGTCGCAATGGCGGATGCCAAGCCCACGAATTTCGATCAGGCCGGCCAGGGCCGGCGCTGGTCTCACCATGAGCTGGCCCCCGCTGGCGCCGAGATGGACGCGGTCATCGCCGATCAGCACGCTCGGTGCGATTTGCCCGCAGCGCCCGGCCAGGATGAGATCGAAGGCGAGCCGCGACTTGCCGGATCCCGATGGTCCGCGGATCAGCACCGCGCGATGGCCCACCCGCACTGCCGAGGCGTGGATGCTGGCGCTGCCGGCGACCGTCATGGCGCGGGCAGCCGAACCACGAAACGCGCGCCCGCGACCGTCGCCTCGCCGTCGGCGCCGGGCGGACCCGCGCGGTTCTCGGCCCATATCCGGCCGCCATGGGCCTCCACGATCTGTTTCGAGATCGACAGCCCCAAGCCCGAATTCTGTCCGAACCCCTGGTGCGGCCGGTCGGTATAGAAGCGCTCGAAGATGCGCTCCAGCGCGTCTTCGCGAATTCCCGGCCCGTCATCATCGACGGCGATTTCAATATCCGATCGCACGCGTCGGCATGTGAGCCGCACTCTGCCGCTGGCTTGGGAAAACGACTGGGCGTTGGACAACAGGTTGGAGATCACCTGTCCGAGCCGGGAATCGTGACCGGGGACGGCGAAGGTATCGTGGGCGCCTCGTCCCTCGAAGCGCAGCTCGACCGCGATATTGTTGCCGCGCCTGGTTTCATTCGCGACCGAAGCCAAGGCGGTCAGAAGACGGCGAAGATCGACCGAAGTCATATCCTGCCGCTGCAGTTCGGCATCAAGCCGGCTCGCGTCGGAAATGTCGGAGATCAGCCGATCGAGCCGCTTGACGTCATGCTCGATCACCGCGAGCAGCCGCGCGCGGCTGTTGTCGTTGCGCGCCAAGGGCAGGGTTTCGACCGCGGAGCGCAACGATGTCAGCGGGTTCTTCAACTCATGGGCGACGTCGGCGGCAAACGTCTCGATCGCCTCGATGCGGTTATAGAGCGCATCCGTCATGTCGCGCAGCGCGCCGGAGAGATGCCCGATCTCGTCGCGGCGGCGGGTAAAATCGGGAATCTCGACGCGGGTCCGGATGCGGCGCCGGACGCGTTCGGCGCTGTCGGCAAGCCGGCGCACCGGGCCGGCGATGGTACTCGCCAACAGCAACGACAGGACGATCATGACCGCCGATGCGACGCCGCCGACTTTCAAAATCGCCAGCCGCTCGGCGGTCACCATCTGGTCGATATCGTCGCCCTGGGTCGAGAGCATTAAGGCGCCGTGGATCGCGCGGAAGCGCTGCACCGGGACTGCGACCGAAACGATCACCTCGCCACGGTCGTTGACGCGCACCACGCTGCTCTTGTGGCCGTTCAGCGATTGCGCGACTTCCTGATAACCGTTGCCGTTCTCCGGCCCGAGTTCGCGATAAAGCGGCAGGTCGCCACGATTGAGCCAGGTACGGATCGCGATCATCGTCCGCTCGGCCATGCCGGGCTTCTCGACGGACGGCGGCGGCAGTTCGAAGCGCAGCACGTCGCCGCGACCGTAGAGACTGCGGCTGTCGAGAATGAGGCTGCCGTCCCGGTCATAAATGCGGGCGCGGGTCTTGGTCGGTGAAATCAGCCGGCGCAGCACCGGCGCGACGCGCTCCGGATTGATCGGAAAATCGAGCCCGGAATATTCGTCCGGCGCGCCGTAGGTTTCACCGGGCTTCAGATCCTGCAGCCGGTCAGGGTCGATGGTGATGGTATTGGTCTCGACGGTCGCCGACGCCGCGATCGCGCCGGCGATGATCTCGGCCTGCACCAAAAGGCTTTGCGCCCGCGCGTCGATCAAACCGGCGCGGAATTGCGATAGGTACAGAATGCTCGCCACCAGCGCGAGCAGGCCGGCAATGTTGAGCGAAACGATGCGGCGGGTAAGGCTTGAGAAGCTGAGGGTGAAAAAGAACTGGCCGACCCGGCGCAGCCAATCGAGCGGCCGCTGCCAGCTCGGCACCGTCGGGCTGTCGGCCGCAATGGTATCGAGAACGACGGACGGCGAGGCGCCCTCGGTATTCAGGCTTGGATCAGGCTGCGTTCGATCAAGCAATGGCCAAAACCGCCGGTTGTTTCAAGAGGTCCCCGCGATGGGTATTGCTTTTGCATACTAGCCGAGATGGGTGGCGGCGTCAGTTAACAAACCGCGCGTAAACGGCCTGTCAATCAGGTTTCCTTGAAGCGATATCCCACGCCGTAGAGCGTCTCGATCATCTCGAACTCGTCGTCGACGACCTTGAACTTCTTGCGCAGGCGCTTGATGTGGCTGTCGATGGTGCGGTCATCGACATAGACTTGGTCGTCATAGGCCGCGTCCATCAAGGCGTTGCGGCTTTTCACCACGCCGGGGCGCGTGGCCAGCGCCTGCAGGATCAGAAACTCCGTCACCGTCAGCGTCACCGGCTCGTTCTTCCAGGTGCAGGTGTGGCGCTCCGGGTCCATACGCAGCAGGCCACGGTCCAACGCCTTGGCATCGGTTTCCTTCGGCACGGCGGTGGGGTCTTTCGGCGCCGCGCGGCGCAGCACGGCCTTGACGCGCTCGACCAGCAGGCGTTGCGAGAATGGCTTGCGGATGAAATCATCGGCGCCCATCTTGAGGCCGAACAATTCGTCGATTTCCTCATCCTTGGAGGTCAGGAAAATCACCGGCAGGTCGGATTTCTGCCGCAGCCGCCGCAGCGTTTCCATGCCGTCCATGCGCGGCATCTTGATGTCGAGGATGGCGAGGTCGGGCGGGCTGGTGCGGAAGCCGTCGAGGGCGGACGCGCCATCCGTGTAGGTCATGATGCGATAGCCTTCGGCCTCAAGCGCAATCGAGACGGATGTGAGAATGTTGCGGTCATCATCGACCAAGGCGATTGTGGGCATGAGCCTGCTTTCAGGTTCGGGTACTAGGTTGCTGAAACGGCGGCTAGTTCGGTGATGCGCCGCATAACTGGGCTTCGAACGTGGTCAACGAGCAATGCAAGCTGGGCTGAAGTGTGACCGAGTTCCGTGAAAGCGCCTCATCTGGCGAAGCGCCCCGACCCATATCGGACCCCGTTTAGCCGAAAAAAGCCCCTCATTGCAACAGGATGGCGAGGAAATATCGATGCAATTGACCCCCGATTTCGATCCCGGGAAGCTCACCCGGTCACTCCTGCGACGCAGTCGGCAAGGGGCGCTGGCGACCCTGATGGCCGGCAGCGGCGATCCCTATTGTTCGCTGGTCAATGTCGCAAGCCACTCTGATGGCTCGCCGATTCTGCTTATTTCACGCCTGGCCGTGCACACGCGGAACCTGCTTGGCGATGCCAGGGTCTCCTTGATGCTGGACGAGCGCGCCGCAGGCGATCCGCTCGAGGGGGCGCGGATCATGCTGGCGGGCCGGGCCGAGGAGGCGGCTTCTGCCGATCTTCAAACCGTTCGCCGGCGCTACCTCAACGTCCACCCGTCAGCGGAGACTTTTGTAGATTTTAAGGATTTTTCTTTCTTCCTCATCCGGCCCAGTGGCACGCATCTGGTGGCCGGCTTCGGGCGTATCGTCGACCTGAAGCCGGAACAGTTTCTGACCGACATTGCTGGGGCGGGCGCGCTCCTCGAAGCCGAGCAGGGCGCCATCGACCACATGAACGCCGATCATCGCGACGCGATCAACCTCTATGCGACGAGGCTGCTCGGGGCCGACGCCGCCGACTGGCGCTGCACGGGGTGCGATCCCGACGGGATCGACCTGCAGGCCGGAGCTCAAACCTTGCGGCTGGATTTTCCTGAGCGGGTCACCGGGCCGGGCGAGCTGCGCCGGATGCTGGTCAAGCTCGCGGAGGAGGCGCGGGCGAAGCCATAGCCGCTACCTCACTGGCCACACAGGATGCGAGACGAGCGCTGTCATGAAAATTTCTGAAGCCCTGGTGGCGTTCAGCGTCCTCGCCTCGACATCGCGAATGCTGCGCCGCAATAGAAGTCCGGAGCGGTTAATGGGTATCGCAGCCGATTTTTATTGGAAAACCGCGTCCCGATTGACATATCAAGCTCGCATCCGCAGCACCAATCTTGCGCCAGATCGATGCGCTGCCCTCGAATAAATCAAATACGCGGGGATCGGCTTGGCAAGGCGAGCGTTCATCAATATTAGGTCGCCGGACCTAGGCCGTAAGGCTATATTTAATGGACGGTACCGCGACAGAGGCGCGTCTGGCGGCATTCGCGCTGGAAATACGCGGGTTCGAGGAGGACTTTTCCGTGCAAGAGACGGGTATACGCAACGGCGCCTTTGGCGCCGACAAATTCGGCTTAAAAAATCTCAAGGGGGTGCACTGGAATCTCGGAGCGCCGCAGCTTTACCAGTATTCGCTTTCAGCCGGCGAGGCGGCGCTGTCCGCCGATGGCGCATTGTGCGCCGACACCGGTGACTTCACCGGCCGCAGCCCGAAGGACAAGTTCACGGTTCGCGATGCCACCACCGACAAGAACATGTGGTGGGTCGGCAACCAGTCGATCACCTCCGAGCAGTTCGCCGCGCTTTATGCCGACTTCCTCAAGCACGCCGAAGGCAAGAGACTGTTCGCGCAGGACCTCTATGGCGGCGCCGATCCGAGCTTCCAGATCAAGACCCGCGTCTTCACCGAACTCGCCTGGCATTCGCTGTTTATCCGCACGCTGTTGATCCGCCCGGCGCAATCCGAGTTGCGGGACTTCGTGCCCGAACTGACCATCGTCGACATGCCGAGCTTCCGCGCCGATCCCAAACGTCATGGCGTGCGCTCGGAGAACGTGGTCGCGATCGATTTCGCCCGCAAGATCGTCCTGATCGGCGGGTCTTATTATGCCGGCGAGATGAAAAAGTCGGTCTTCACCACGCTGAATTATTATCTGCCCGCCAAGGGCGTGATGCCGATGCACTGCTCGGCCAATGTCGGACCCGCGGGCGATGCGGCGATCTTTTTCGGTCTGTCCGGAACGGGAAAGACCACGCTCTCGGCCGATCCCAAGCGCACCCTGATCGGCGACGACGAGCACGGCTGGGGCCGGGACGGCATCTTCAACTTCGAGGGCGGCTGCTACGCCAAATGCATCAAGCTGTCGCAGGAAGCCGAGCCTGAGATCTTTGCCGCCAGCAAGCGCTTCGGCGCGGTGCTGGAGAACGTGGTGCTCAACGAGGACACCCGGGTGCCGGATTTCGACGACGGTTCGAAAACCGAGAACACCCGCTCGGCCTATCCGCTCGATTTCATCCCCAACGCTTCGCGCACCGGCCGCGCCGGCCACCCGAAGAATGTGGTGATGCTGGCGGCGGACGCGTTCGGCGTGCTGCCGCCGATCGCCAGACTGACGCCGGCGCAGGCGATGTATCACTTCCTGTCCGGCTACACCGCGAAGGTGGCGGGCACCGAGCGCGGCCTGGGGTCCGAGCCGCAGCCGGAATTCTCGACCTGTTTCGGTTCGCCGTTTTTGCCGCTCGACCCCTCGGTCTACGGCAACATGCTGCGTGAATTGATTGCCCGGCACAACGTCGATTGCTGGCTGGTCAACACCGGCTGGACCGGCGGCAAATACGGCACCGGCTCTAGGATGCCGATCAAGGTGACCCGCGCGCTATTGACGGCGGCGCTCGATGGTAGCTTGCGCAATGTGGAATTCCGCACCGACAAGTATTTCGGCTTCGCGGTGCCGACCGCGCTGCCAGGCGTGCCGAGCGAGATTCTCAATCCGGTCAACACCTGGAAGGACAAAGCCGAGTTCGACAAGACCGCGCGCGCGCTGGTCGGCATGTTCCAGAAGAATTTTGCCAAGTTCGAAGCCAAGGTCGACGCCGACGTCCGCGCCGCCGCACCCGAGGTGAAACTCGCGGCGGAGTGAGTCCAATCTCGTCCAGTGACGGCCAGTCGAGCCAGAGCCGGATCAGCCGGTCGCCCCGCGCTGCTCGCCAGCTTCCTGCAGAGTCGGCGGGGTGCCGTGCACCGGCACGTTCCAGATATCCTGCGCATATTCGCGAATGGTGCGGTCGGATGAGAACCACGGCATCCGCGCGACGTTGAGGATCGAGGCCCGCGCCCATGCCGGCATCACCTGCCAGCGCGCGTCGATGCCGCGCTGGGCCGCGTAATAGGCATCGAAATCCGCACTCACCATATAGTGGTCGAGATGGCGAAGCGCGTGCGCGACCGATTCAAACCGGCTGGCATCGCCCGGCGAGAATTCGCCGCTGCCGATCGCGTTGATCGCGCGCGACAGTCGCGGCGAGGCCCGGATCACGTCGGTGGCATCGAGCCCCTGCTTGCGCCGCACCACCACGTCCATCGCCTCCATGCCGAAGATCGCGATGTTGTCCGCACCGACATGGTCGCGGATTTCGATATTGGCGCCGTCGAGCGTGCCGATGGTCAACGCTCCGTTCAGGGCGAGCTTCATGTTGCCGGTGCCGGAGGCCTCCATGCCCGCAGTCGAAATCTGCTCGGAAAGATCGGCGGCGGGAATGATGACCTCCGCAAGGCTGACATTGTAGTCGGGCAGGAACGCGACCGTCAGGCGTCCGGCGATCACGGGGTCGTTGTTGACGATATCGGCGACGTCGTTGATCAGCTTGATGATCAGCTTGGCGTAGCGATAACTCGCCGCCGCCTTGCCGGCGAAGATTTTGACGCGCGGCACCCAGTTGGCATGCGGATCGTCCTTGATAGCGTGATAAAGCGCGATAGCTTCCAGGATATTGAGCAGCTGCCGCTTGTATTCGTGGATGCGCTTGATCTGGACGTCGAACAACGCGGATGGATCGACCTTGATGCCGAGGCGCTCGCCGATCAGCCGCGCCAACGCGACCTTGTTGTGGTGCTTGACGTTGCGGAAAGCTTCCTGGAACGCGGTGTCGCCGGCGCGCCCCTCGAGATGCGAAAGCAGGGTGGGATCGTCGAGCACGGCTTCCCCGCAGGCCTCGCGCAACAACTCGGTCAGTTTTGGATTGGCCAGCATCAGCCAGCGGCGGAAGGTGATGCCGTTGGTCTTGTTGGTGATGCGGCCGGGATAAAGATGGTTGAGATCGTGGAACACGGTCTCCTTCATCAGGTCGGAATGCATCGCCGAGACACCATTGATGCGGTGGGAGCCGACGAACGCCAATTGTCCCATCCGCACCCGGCGGCCGGGCCTCTCGTCGATCAATGAGACCGAGGCGCGGAAATCGACATCGCCGGGACATCGCGCGTCCGCGAGCGCCAGATGGGCGACATTGATGCGGTAGATGATTTCCAGATGGCGCGGCAGCAGCCGCTCGAACAGTTCGACCGGCCAGGTCTCGAGCGCTTCCGGCAGCAACGTGTGATTGGTGTAGGACAGCGTGTCGACCGTGATCTTCCACGCATCGTCCCAGCGGATGTTGTGAAGATCGACCAGAATGCGCATCAGCTCGGTGACGGCGAGACTCGGATGGGTGTCATTGAGCTGCACCGCGACTTTCGCGGCCAGGCCGCGTATTTGCCCATCGGAAGCCAGGTGACGCTGGACCAGATCCTGCAACGAGGCCGCGACAAAGAAATATTCCTGGCGCAGCCGCAGTTCGCGCCCCGCCGGGCTCTCGTCGTTCGGATAAAGGAATTTGCAGATCGATTCGGCGCGCGCCTCCTCGGCGCTGGCGCCGAGATAGTCGCCGGTGTTGAAGACATCGAGTTTGAGCGGATCGGGCGAGCGCGCCGACCACAGCCGCAGCGCGTTGACGTGCTGGCCGCGCCAGCCGACGATCGGGGTGTCGTAGGCGACCGCCTGCACGGTTTCCGCCGGATGCCAGATCGCGTGGTCATTGCCTTTCACCTCGACATGTTCGACGCCACCGCCGAAATGCACGTGATAGACCACTTCCGGCCGCTGGAATTCCCAGGGGTTGCCGAAGCTCAGCCACTCGTCGGGATATTCCTGCTGCCAGCCCTGCGCGATGATCTGGCGGAACAGGCCGAAATCGTAACGGATGCCATAGCCGATCGCAGGAATAGCGAGCGTCGCCATGCTCTCCATGAAGCACGCCGCGAGCCGGCCGAGGCCGCCATTGCCAAGCGCAGCATCCGGTTCGCATTTGCGCAACTCCGAAAGGCCGACGCCGAGATCGCCGAGCGCCGCCTCGAACACCGCCAACAGCCCCATATTGTTCAGGGCATCGGTGAACAGCCGGCCGATCAAGAATTCCAGCGAGAGGTAATAGACCCGCTTGCTTCCGGCGTCGTAGCTCGCCTTCTCGGCGGTCAGCCAGCGGTGCACGATGCGGTCGCGCAGCGCCAGCGCCGCCGCCTTGTACCAATCGTGCTTGGTCGCCATGCCGGCGTCCTTGCCGATGGCAAGCCGCAGCTTGGCGAGAATGGCGCTCTTGATCTCCGCCAGCGCCAGCTCATCGACAGGCTGACCCGGCGCCGGAAAATTCACTGGGTACGATGGGTCTGGCAAAGTCCAAATCCTGCAGCTGGCTTACAACGAATCATACCCGCGTTGTGTGCCGATCGAAACCCGCGGGGGGTTCGATTGTGCAACGCATGCATGGTTTTTATGCAAGGACCGGGCCGGATTGGCGGAGAGAGCCGCAAGCTCCGGTCAGCGGCATGCACCGCTCTTCTTCGTCGTCCCGGCGAAAGCCGGGACCCATAGCGAAGGCGTCAAAGTAAACGGGATAGGTCGCTCCAGTCAGGATTCTCTTTTTCAATCAACTCAATCTTCCACGCTCGCCGCCAGTTCTTTATTTGCTTTTCGCGCGCTATCGCGTCCTGCGGTAACGCGAATTCTTCAACGTGGACCAAGCGGTGTACGAGGTATTTCCTGACGAACTCGGAGCCATGACCATTTCGATGCTGTCCAAGCCTGACCCGCAGATTGTTGGTGACGCCGACATACAGAGTGCCGTTTTTGCGGCTCGCGAGGATATAGACCCAATAACTAACTGCGCTCATTGTCCGCTGCACGGTAAGAATGCCGGTGACGATCGATGGGTCCCGGCTTTCGCCGGGACGACAGGAGGATCAGAACAAATTAAGAACACTTTAGCAAGTCTTTGATATATCATAGTGATTCGGTGCACCGCCGACACAACATCTGGGGTCTATCCGAGATTTCGAGGACTACATGTCCACCATCGCCTTTGATTCCTTCGCGCTCACCCGCATCGCCGACTTCGCTCGCTCGCTGTCGCGATTGCATCGCACCTCGCGCCATCAGCTCGTCGACGACGACGCCATCGACCGGGAATTCAACGCCGTCTGCCAGTCGGTGTGGGGCTACACCACCGACGATTTCAACGACGAGCTGTTCTCCGACGGCGACCACGTCTTTCTCGATTCGCTCGACGAGGCGCATGCGCGCATCTTCGCCGCCGAACAGGGGTACGACCTCATCGACGACGAGGGCATGCTGACGGACTGGTGGGGTTATTGCTGGATGATCCTCGCCGAGAAACGCGGCCTGTTGACGCCGGAAAACCGCGCCGCGGCGCGCGCCCAAATCGAGGAAAAATACCGCTCGGCGCCGAATGTGATCGGGGTGATCGTGGGAAGGTGATTGTCGTCCGTCATTGCGAGCGCAAGCGAAACAATCCAGAGCCGCAACGCAGGAGTGGATTGCTTCGTCGCTAGCGCTCCTCGCAATGACGACAAAAATCAATCCACTTCCGCGCGTTTGGCGCGCGCCGAATCCATCTTCGGCGCCGACGTCGCGGGCGGTGCGATGTCGCGGGCGATCTGTGGCGGCGGCGTTTCATTGACGACGGCTTCCGTGGCGATTGGTGCCACCTTCATCTCGCCGAGCCGGGCGCGCATATCGGCGGTCAGGCCGGGATAAGACGCAACGGGAGTGAATTCCGCGCTCAGGCTGGTGCCGACCTTGACCCCGGAATAGGCCACGAGCCCGTTGGTGGTGGCAATCACGTCGCCGGGACGAAGCGAGGCATCGAGCGTGAGATCGACCGGCGCCAGCCCCGCAGGCTCGCGGCCATTGCAGGTACAGTCGGCGCGCAACGCCTTGCGGTAGACGAAAGCGTTCGCGCTGTCGGCGTAACGCTCGCCGGTGGTCGTCATCGCACTGTCGATGGTGCTGCCGAAGAAAACCTTGGTGGGGCTCGCCGGGCAAAACGCCTGGCACATCTGCACCGGTGTGGTATTGCCGCGCGCCAACGGAAAATACTTGCCGTCGCAGCTGCGCACGCAAAAGGCGGGGCCGCCGCCTGAGGCGAGCGGTCGTGGTGGGGTCGCGGGCGGCTGGTTCTGACTGAGCGGATCGGCGAAGAAATTCGCCTGCGGCGGGGACTGGTGATGCTTCTGGAAGCCGCTGAAAAACAGGTCGAACAGGTTCTCCGCCGACGCTTCGCGCGGCGCCAGCGCCAACGAGCCGGCGAGGGCAGCGGTCGCAATAAGCATCAAGCGGCGCCGCACGCGCTGATAAGGCAACTCGGTACGCAACGCTTACTCCACCCGACGCCACAAACGCCGCCGCGACAGAATGGTCCCCGGCCAAATTCACCTTAGTGCGGGATGGTAAACGAGCTATGAGCAGGAGCGACATGGTGGAGAAGAAAGTGCCTCTCTTCTCCCTCGGCCAGCGGACCTTCTTTACCTCGCCCCGCTTGCGGGGAGAGGTCGGATTCTCGCGCCAGCGAGAATCCGGGTGAGGGGGAGTCGCCGTATTTATCTCAGTCGAATCCGCGGAGCGAAGAGCCCCTCACCCCAACCCTCTCCCCACAAGAGCGGGGCGAGGGGGAGGATAGAGCTGGGGCCTCAACTCAATCCTTCAAGAACTCGCGCGCCCTGTAGAGCGAGCGAAATGCCAGCCCGGCCTTGGCGAAGGTTTCGCTGGCGCCTTCTTCGCGGTCCACCATGGTCAGCACCAGCGCGACCACGCCGCCGGCATCGCGCACCGCCTCCACCGCCTTCAGCGCCGATTCGCCGGTCGTGGTGACGTCCTCGAGGATCGCCACGCGCTTGCCCTGCAGGCTCTCGCCTTTCGCCAGACCCTCGACGGCAAGCCGCGCGCCGTGCTCCTTTGGCTTCTTGCGCACGAAGAAAGCGGCGATCGGATGGCCCTTGATCCAGGAGAGCTGGGCCACCGCGCCTGCGAGCGGCACCGCGCCCATCTCCAGCCCGCCGACAAAATCGAGGCCGTCATCCTTGAGCGCCTCAAAGGTCAGTTCCGCGAGCAGTGCGGCGCCTTCCGGATCCAGCATGGTCGGCTTGAGGTTGAAATAGAAATTGCTGGTGCGGCCCGAGGCCAGCGTGATTTCGCCGCGGCCAAAGGAGCGTTTGCGGATGATCTCGGCGAGGCGGGCGCGGGAGGCCGATTTGGACAAGGCTGTTCTCGCATGGTGTGAACTAACGCTCACATTATCGGCGGACGCGCGCACATTCCAGAGCGGAAGCTATGCCGTCAACAGCGGTCGCGCCAATGCGCCCTGCCGAAAGGTTGATTGTGTGGCGATGAGCCTCCGCGCTATGGGTACCCGGCCTTTCGCGAGGGAAACGACAATAATGACGATCGAACTGCATACCTGGAACACACCGAACGGCCGCAAGATCTCAGTCGCGCTGGAGGAGATGGGCCTGCCGTACAAGGTCTTTCCAATCAACATCGCCAAGGGCGAGCAAATGTCGCCCGATTTCCTCAAGCTCAGCCCGAACAACAAGATTCCCGCGATCGTCGATCCCGATGGACCGGGCGGCAAGCGCGTCAGCATGTTCGAATCCGGCGCCATCCTGCTCTATCTCGGCGAAAAGACCGGCAAGTTTCTTCCCACGCCGTTGATCGAACGGATTCCCGTCTATGAATGGCTGATGTGGCAGATGGGCGGCTTCGGCCCGATGCCGGGGCAGGTGCATCACTTCATTGCGCTCGAGAACGAGCAGGACCGCGCCTATGGCTTGAAGCGCTTCATGGCCGAGACGCGCCGGCTCTATGGCGTGCTGGATCGGCGTTTGGCTGAACACCAATTCGTCGCCGGCGCGCTCTCGGTCGCCGATTTCGCGATTCTGGGCTGGGCCTGGCGGCATCCACGCCACAAGGTCGAGCTCTCGGATTTTCCCCATGTCGAGCGCTGGTACGACGCCATGATGGCGCGGCCCGGCGTCAAGCGCGGCATGGAAGCGAAGCTGGATTGATGTTTCTCCCTGCTCCGCTCGCGGCGCCCCACTGCTGTCGTCGCCCGGCTTGACCGGGCGATCCAGTACGCCGTGACCTCAATTGTTGAGCAAAATTGCCGAATGCGGCGCGCGCGGAGAGGCATGGCAACTGCACTGGAATACTGGGTCGCCCGGTCAAGCCGGGCGATGACAGTCAACCAATTAATGCGCCTCGTCCCAATTGTCGGCGGCGCGGGCATCGACATGCAGCGGCACCGAGAGCAAGACCGCCGGGAACGGCGCGTCCTGCATGGTGTGCTGCACGACCGGTAACGTCGCGGCGACCTCGTCGTCGGGAACCTCGAAGATCAGTTCGTCATGAACCTGCAACAGCATCTGCGCCGAAAGCTTCTTCTCGGCCAGCGCGTCTTCCATCCGGATCATGGCGCGGCGGATGATATCGGCAGCGGTGCCCTGCAATCGCGCGTTAATCGCGGCGCGCTCGTTGAAGGAGCGGACCGAGGCATTACTGGCCTTGATGTCGGGGTAGTGGCATTTCCTTGCGAACAAGGTCTCGACATAGCCGTGGCTGCGGCAGAAATCCCGTGTCTCGTCCATATAGGCGCGAATGCCTGGAAAGCGCTCGAAATACTTCTTGATATAGGCGGAGGCTTCCTCGCGGGCGATGCCGAGCTGGTTGGCGAGCCCGAACGCCGAGATGCCGTAGATGATGCCGAAATTGATCGCTTTCGCGCGGCGGCGCACCTCGCCCGGCATGTCCTTGACGGGAACGCCGAACATCTCCGACGCCGTCATGGCGTGGATGTCGAGCCCGTCGCGGAAGGCCTGCTTGAGCACGGGAATGTCGGCGATTTCAGCGAGCAGCCGCAATTCGATCTGCGAGTAGTCCGCCGACACCAGCTTGTGGCCAGGCGAGGCGATGAAGGCGCGGCGGATTTTCCGGCCGTCTTCAGTGCGCACCGGAATGTTCTGCAGGTTGGGCTCGTTCGACGACAGCCGCCCGGTGGTGGTCGCCGCCAGCGCGTAGGTCGTGTGCACGCGATGGGTCTGCGGATGCACGTAAGTCGGCAGCGCGTCGGTGTAGGTCGATTTGAGCTTCGAGACCTGCCGCCATTCCAGAATTTTCTTGGGAAATTCGTGGCCCGCTTCGGCGAGCTCATCGAGAATTTGCGCCGAGGTCGACCACGCGCCCGTCTTGGTCTTGGTGCCGCCGGGAATCCCCATCTTGCCGAACAGGATGTCGCCGATTTGCTTTGGGCTGCCGACATTGACCGGCTCGCCGGCGATTTCCTGAATCTCGGCTTCGACGCGCGCGGCGGTCTGGGCGAATTCGCCGGACAGGCGGGAGAGCACCTGGCGGTCGATCGAGATGCCGCGCCGCTCCATCCGCACCAGCACGCTGACCAGCGGCCGCTCCAGCGTCTCGTAGACCGCGGTCATGCGCTCGGCGACCAGGCGGGGCTTGAGCACCCGCCACAGCCGCAGGATCACATCGGCGTCCTCGGCCGAAAATGCGGTGGCCCTGTCGATTGCGACCTGGTCGAAACTGAGTTTGGCCTTGCCGCTACCGGTCAGCTCACCGCGGGTGAGCGTGGCATGGCCGAGCCATGTTTCGGCCAGCGCATCGAGCCCATGCGCGTTGCGCCCCGCATCGAGCGCGTAACTCATCAATTGCGCGTCGTCATGGTTGCGAAGCGTGATGCCGTGTTGCGCGAACATCACCGCGTTGAACTTGACGTTGAATCCGATCTTGCGGATTCCGGCCGATTCCAAGAGCGGGCGCAGCGCCTCGAGCGCATCGCGTACCGTAATCTGATCCGGCGCTAGGCCGGCGGCGAACAGGCCGGAGCCATCGCCCGACTGTTTGTGGGTGAGCGGGATGTAGCAGGCGTCGTTGGGCTTGAGCGCCAGCGCAATGCCGCAGATTTCGGCCTGCATCGGATCGATCGAGGTCGCCTTGGCCTCGATTGCGAAGTGGCCGACATCATGCACCCGCGCGATGAAGTCGCGCAGCTGATCGAGGCTGCGGATGGTCTGGTACTTGCCGCGATCGACCGGCGTTTTGCGCGCCTCTTGCGCGCGGGCGGCGGCGAGCGAGATCGGAGTGCCCTTGAGGCTCGCGGTCTTGTCGTTTCTGCTCTCGGCCGGCTTGCTCGATGCGCTCCCTCGGAAGGCCGGGGCGGGGGGTGAGTCTGAAATACCTCGCTGCTGGGGCCCGCCTCCCTCACCTTCGCCCTCGACGGGAGAGGGGGCAAAAAGGTCGCCGCTTCCGCCTGACGGTGGCGGCGCAAAGGTGCTCGCGCCGCTCTTCATTCCGGCATCGGCCTCGATATTCGCTGGATCGATCTGCGAATACTCCGAGACGCGACGGGTCAGCGCGGAAAATTCCATCGCCTTGAGAAACGCGATCAGCTTGCGCGCGTCAGGCTCGTGCACCGCGAGATCGTCGAGCGGCACCTCCAGCTTGACCTTGTCGTCGAGCAGCACCAGTTGCCGCGAAATCCGCGCCTTCTCGGCATTTTCGATCAGCGCCTCGCGCCGCTTCGGCTGTTTGATTTCGCCGGCGCGCTGCAGCAGCGTTTCAAGATCGCCGTATTCCACGATCAGTTGCGCGGCGGTCTTGACGCCGATGCCGGGCACGCCCGGCACGTTGTCGGTGGAATCCCCCGCCAGCGCCTGCACCTCGACCACCTTTTCCGGCGGCACGCCGAATTTCTCGATCACTTCGGCAACGCCGATGCGACGGTCCTTCATGGTGTCGTACATGGTGACGCAGTCGGTGACGAGCTGCATCAGGTCTTTGTCGGAGGAAACGATGGTCGCGGTGGCGCCACGCGCGCTGGCCTCCCGCACATAGGTAGCTATCAGGTCGTCGGCCTCGAAGCCGACCTGTTCGAGACAGGGCAGATCGAAGGCGCGGACCGCTTCCCGGATCAGCGCGAATTGCGGAATCAGGTCGTCCGGCGCCGGCGGCCGGTGCGCCTTGTAGTCGGGATAGAGCTTGTTGCGGAAGGTGATTTCCGATTTGTCGAACACGATGGCGAGATGGGATGGCTGGTTGTCGGGCGGCATGTCGCGCAACAGCTTCCACAGCATGTTGCAGAAGCCGAGCACGGCATTGACCTGCAAGCCGTCGGATTTGCGGTTCAACGGCGGTAGCGCGTGGTAGGCGCGGAAAATATAGGAGGAGCCGTCGACCAGAAACACATGGTCGCCCTTGGCGAGGGCTTTGGCGGCAACGGGTTTTGGGGCAGCTTTTTGCGATGTTTTCGGCATGGCCGAAACTTAGGGATTTTTGCGGCGATTGACAGCCTTCTAAGACGATTTTTGGGTATTGCGGAAGCCGAAACACGGATCGTCATCATCCGCCATCGGCTCTCGCCTTAGGCGAGCCCTATGACAGGCTCGAGCGGGTGATCCGGTATTCCGGAGGCGTCAGGGTATCATCGCTGGTGTCCCGGCGTGTTGGATCGCCGCCAAGTCAGCCGGCTTTGCGCGTTTTTCCGGTTTCCTCTTCCTGCCGAAATGCTTTAAGACCCGCCTCACACCTCGTTTTTCGTCAAACCATCATCGACAGGCTGCCAGATGCGTATTGCCATGATCGGCACAGGCTATGTGGGATTGGTGTCCGGCGCCTGCTTTGCGGATTTCGGCCACCACGTCACCTGCGTGGACAAGGACGACGGCAAGATCGCCGCCTTGCGCCGCGGCGAAATTCCGATTTTCGAGCCGGGCCTCGATGCGCTGGTCGCCGCCAATGTCAAAGCCGGACGTCTGCAGTTCGCCACTGATCTGGCCGCGCCGGTCGCCGAGGCCGACGCCGTGTTCATCGCGGTCGGCACGCCGTCACGGCGCGGCGATGGCCACGCCGATCTCAGCTATGTTCATGCCGCGGCGCGCGAGATCGCCGCGGCGCTAAAGGGGTTCACCGTCGTCGTCACCAAGTCCACCGTGCCGGTCGGCACCGGCGACGAGGTCGAGCGCCTGATTCGCGAAGCCAATCCCACCGCCGACGTCGTGGTGGCCTCCAATCCCGAGTTCCTGCGTGAGGGTGCGGCGATCCGCGACTTCAAGTTTCCGGATCGCGTCGTGGTCGGCACTTCGGATGAGCGCGGCCGCAAGGTGATGGGCGACGTCTATCGGCCGTTGTCGCTCAACCAGGCACCGATGATGTTCACGGCGCGCCGTACCGCGGAGTTGATCAAATACGCCGCCAATGCCTTTCTCGCCACCAAGATCACCTTCATCAACGAGATCGCCGATCTTTCCGAAAAAGTCGGCGCCGACGTGCAGGAAGTCGCGCGCGGCATCGGGCTCGACAATCGCATCGGAGCGAAATTTCTCCATGCCGGGCCCGGATTTGGCGGCTCTTGCTTTCCGAAGGATACCCGCGCGCTGGTCAAGATCGCGCTCGATCATGACGTGCATTTGCGCATCGTCGAGGCGGTGCTTGCGGTCAACGACAACCGCAAGCGTGCGATGGCGCGCAAGGTGTCTAATGCTGTCGGCGGAAGCCTGCGCGGCAAGACCGTGGCCGTGCTTGGCCTCACCTTCAAGCCCGACACCGACGACATGCGCGAGGCGCCGTCGATTCCGCTGGTGACCGGGCTACTCGACATGGGCGCGAAAGTGCGCGCGCACGATCCGGTCGGCATGGAAGCGGCGCGCCACGAACTGCCCGATATCGAGTATTGCGACGATCCCTATGTCTGCGCGCGCGGCGCCGATGCATTGGTGATCGTCACCGAATGGGTGCAATACCGCGCACTCGATCTCGATCGTCTGAAAAGCGAACTGGCGCAGCCCGTGATGGTCGACCTGCGCAATATCTATCGTCGCGAGGACATGGCGGCGCACGGCTTTATCTATGAAAGCGTCGGCCGCCCCGCCGAGCCGCGGAGCTGATGCCTTTTTACCTCGCCCCGCTTGCGGGGAGAGGTCGGATCGCGCAGCGATCCGGGTGAGGGGGAGGCGCCGCATATGCGACACTTGAATTCGTGGTTAGCGCCCCTCACCCCAACCCTCTCCCCGCAAGCGCGGGGCGAGGGAGCTAGCATGCGACAGCGGATAAGCTAGTGCGCTCCTTCGACACGCCTCTGCCGATCGACGTCGTGCTGGACCAACTGGCGCGTACGCTCGAGGGTCATAACGCCGCCGTGCTGGTCGCCCCGCCGGGGGCCGGCAAGACCACTCGGGTGCCGCTGGCGCTGCTCGACGCGCCTTGGGCTAAATCCAAGAAAATCATCGTGCTGGAGCCGCGCCGGATCGCGGCCCGCGCCAGTGCCGAGCGCATGGCGCATACGCTGGGAGAACGCGTTGGCGAGACTGTCGGCTACCGCGTTCGGTTCGGCTCGAAAGTGTCGCGCGCCACCCGGATCGAGGTCGTCACCGAAGGAATCTTCACCCGGCAGATTCTCGACGACCCTGAACTGAACGGCGTCGCGGCAGTCCTGTTCGACGAATTTCATGAGCGCTCGCTCGATGCCGATCTGGGGCTGGCGCTGGCGCGCGACGCGCAGACCGGCTTACGCGAGGATCTGCGCATCCTGGTGATGTCGGCGACGCTCGATGGCGCGCGAGTGGCCCGATTGCTTGGCGAGGCGCCGGTGATTGCGAGTGAAGGCCGCGCCTTTGCGGTCGAGACCCGCTATCTCGGCAGAAAATCCGACGCGCCGCTGGAGCGGCAGATGGCCGACGCGATCGCGCTTGCCGTGCGCGCCGATCCCGGCTCGGCGCTGGCGTTCTTGCCGGGGGCGGCGGAAATACGGCGGACCCAGAATCATCTCACCGAGCGCATCCATGACGTGTCCGTTGAGATCGTGCCGCTGTTCGGCGCGCTCGATGCCGCCGTGCAGGACCGCGCCATCGCGCCGGCTCCGAAGGGGCATCGCAAGGTCGTGCTCGCGACCTCGATCGCCGAGACGTCGCTGACCATCGAGGGTGTTCGCATCGTGGTCGATTCTGGGCTGGCGCGGGTGCCGCGCTATGAGCCCGATATCGGGCTAACGCGGCTGGAAACCGTCCGTGCCTCGCGCGCCGCGGTCGATCAGCGCCGTGGCCGCGCCGGTCGCACCGAACCCGGGATATGCTACCGCCTGTGGGACGAACCGCAGACCGCTTCCTTTGCCGCCTACACCCAGCCGGAAATTCTTAGCGCCGATCTTTCCTCGCTGGTGCTCGACCTGGCGCAATGGGGCGTCAGCGATCCCGCCAGCCTCGCCTTTCTGGACCCGCCACCGGCGCCGGCGCTGAAGGAGGCGCGTGAGCTGTTGCGCGAACTCGGCGCACTCGACGGCGATGGCCGGATCACCGCGGAAGGCAAGAGTCTTCGCGCCCTGGCGCTGCCGCCGCGGCTGGCGCGGATGATCGTCGATTCGCAATCGTTGGGCGCCGGCGCTGCGGCTGCCGAGATCGCCGCCGTCCTTACTGAGCGCGGGCTTGGTGGCGACCATGTCGAACTCGATGTCCGGCTCGATACCTTTCGCCGCGACCGCTCGCAACGCGCCGACAGCGCACGCAGCCTTGCGAAACGCTGGACCCCGCAAGGGGGAGGCGAGCCCAGTCACCTCCCGGCTACAAAAAAAGAAAATCCAGCGCAGAACGGCGAAGGGCCTCCCTCCACCGGCGTCATGCTTGCGCTTGCGTTTCCCGATCGCGTCGCGCGCAACCGCGGCAATGGCAGTTTTGTGCTGGCCAATGGGCGCGGCACCGCGCTCGATCAGACTTCCGCGCTGTCACGTGCGCCCTATATCGCGGTCGCCGAACTCACGGGCACCGCCGCCCAGGGGCGCATTCTGCTGGCGGCGCCGATCACGCAAGGCGAGATCGAGGCGCACTTCGCCGAGCAAATAGAGACCGCGGACGAAATTTCGTTCGACCGAGGCGCGATGGCGTTGCGGGCGCGGCGCAAGAAAACCCTGCATGCCATCACGTTGTCGGAATCGCCGCTGGCACTGCAGCCGTCGGCCGAAACCGCCCGCGTGCTGGCCGATGGCCTGATCTCGGAGGGCCTTGAAAAACTGCCGTGGTCGAAACCGGCCAAACAGTGGCGCGACCGCGTGATGTTCCTGCGCGCGGCCGAAGGCGATGCCTCACCGAATCCCTGGCCTGACGTGAGCGATGACGCGCTTGCCGCGCAACGCGAGGCTTGGCTGGTGCCCCTTCTCTCCGACAAGACGTCGCTGAAACAGCTTTCGGCGGGCGATCTGTCGGATGCGCTGACGACGCTATTGCCCTGGGATTTGCGCGCGCGGCTGGAACGGGAAGCGCCGACCCATTTTGAAGCGCCGACGGGCACGCAGCTTGCGATCGACTACGAGGCCGAGCAGGGGCCGACCATTGCGGTTCGATTGCAGGAATTGTTCGGGCTCAACACCCATCCCTCGATCGCCAGGGGCGCGATCCCGCTGGTCGTCGAATTGCTGTCGCCAGCGCACCGGCCGGTGCAGGTGACGCGCGACCTGCCGGGCTTTTGGCGCGGCAGCTACGCTGCGGTCCGTTCCGATCTGCGCGGGCGCTACCCGCGACACCCCTGGCCCGAGGATCCAGCTCACGCCGCGCCGACCCGGCGCGTCAAGCCAAAGGGAACGTGAGGTCCACGCCGCAGCACAAATGGCTCCCTCGCCCCGCTCTTCGCGGGGAGAGGGTTGGGGTGAGGGGCCGCCTCCGCAAATTCTGAAGATAGCGGATGCGGTGACTCCCCCTCACCCGGATTGCTTCGCAATCCGACCTCTCCCCGCAAGCGGGGCGAGGTAAGAAGCCGCCCGTTAACCCTTCACTCATCCTTTTCGGCGAAATCGCAAGCTTGGTCCGGCTTCGTCGGTCGAAGTTTGCTCGCCAGCATGGTGATATCGGCGGTCCTCTGATCGGGTGTGGCGTCATGCGTAACATAATGATCTTTGCAGCGTTCATGATCGGCCTCGGCATGGTCATGGCGCAGATGGCCGACAAGATGACGCCGGCGCCAGCGGCGGCCACGGTCGCCGCACGGAAAGCGATTCCCACGGAGACGGTGGCGCAAGCAGGTAGCCGCAGCCTCAGCATCCCGCGCGACGCCCGTGGACATTTCGCGACCGAAGGCCGGATCGATGGTCAGCGGATCGCTTTCATGGTCGACACCGGCGCATCCGTCATCGCCTTGAACGAAAGCTCCGCAGCGCGATTCGGATTGCGCCCGGCGCGCGGCGACTACAAGGCGAACGTGACGACCGCCAACGGCACCATCAGGGCGGCGCCGACGCGGCTTGCGATTGTCGACATCGGCGGCCTCGTGGTGCGCGACGTCGACGCGATGGTGTTGCCGGATGAAGCGTTGTCGGAAAACCTACTTGGTCTGTCATTCCTGTCGAAGCTGAAGCGGTTCGAATACGCCAACGGCAAGATGGTGTTGGAGCAGTAAGGCTCCTTGGTTGCCAATCCACCTACATGCTCTGACGGCCTTAAACGTTTTTCGTGGAAAATTCGCGTTCGGGATTCTCGATCTGAGTTTGGATTAGGGTTGCGGAGTTACCTCCACGCACTGAGCAGGGTCTGAAATACAGAACTCAGTTTTCCCGGTGGTCTGGTCGATTTTCCAAGAGCCCATCACTAGCACTCCGCCAAAAATGTTTGAAATCCCTCCCTGCACGTTCGGTCCTTTGCCGGTCGGTTTCTCCGGAAAGCCGGGCCTCTCGGTGCATTGACCGGTCAATTGCTTAGTCTCGGCGTCGAGGACTGCGGTGCAGTGATAGCGCTTCTTGTTCTTGTGGTCGAGGCGCTCGACAGCATAATGGTTTACCCCAGTCTCCACAGTCGCAAACTCAGCGAAAATTTCGTAATCCGCAGCCAGTCCAACGGTCGCCGTCACGGTTAGCGAAAGCGCGAGTAACCCGGTCTTCAGAAGTTTCATAGAACTCTCCATGTCTTTCCCTGTGATGCGGACCGTATCCTCAGACCGGCAGAAATTCGGGCCACGTCCGCTATTGCGCCGAAAGCGGAAGAAAATTCGTAGCGCTAAAGGCTGTGCTGCGGACCATTTGATGGCGCTGCCAGAAGCGTGATTCAAGTTCCAAGGCCGGCTTCGGCGCTCACGAGCAGATGCGCACACCAACCTGCAGAGCACCTCTGCGGGGATCAGCCGAAAATGACCAAGGCGGACCACAAGGCGCATCGAGCGAATTCAGGACGCTGCTTGTTCACATTTTGGGAATGAGAGGATGATCGAGTCGATCTTCGTAACGGCTTGGCATTCGCGCCAGACGTTCCCGAGCAACATCAGACTTAAGGCGTTTTCTCAGAGTGTCGAGCCGGATGCCCTTCTCCTCCAGGGATTTCATCAGATCTACCGGCGCGACGTTTAATCGCGAGCACATGTCCGCGAAGGCTTTGTCGACCAGAGCATCCGATAGCAAACCCGCGCTCTCGGCTCTTACAATCCTGTCCACGTCTACACCCAACTCACGGATCACTTCTTCCCTGCCGACCTGTTTTTGCGCAAGCAGCAAATTGAGTTTAGTGCGCTGGTCAACATCCTCCTCGGTGATGTACTGGAGGGAGGTTGTCATGGCCACTATGTGATCCGGTCCAGATAGGCTCTGGCTATGTGCAGGAAAGACAACCAGTGCAGCCAGACACACAACCTTAAAGAGGCGGTTAGCCATGAAGATCATCTCCTGGGCGAAGCCAGTCCTTGCGGCCTTAAATTCCAAAGTTCGCGCCGATAGACCATTGCAGTAAGACTAAATGTAGGCGAATTCCGTGTCCCTTCGCGACATAGCCCGCTGCCGCATAGCCTCGGTCGGTAATAGAGCAGGCGGACGTGGCCTTCGTAGTTGTACCGCTGCGCTTATGAGTACACGGGCCTAATAGCCCTTGTACTCTCTGACCCTCAGGAAGTTTGGATCACCTTCATCCGGGGTCGCTACCAACAAACCAGTCGGGTCGGCAGGGGTGATTGTTCCCAAATCATTGCTACCGGGTTCTGAGACCGTTAGCGTATGTCCATAAACCCCACCGAAATTCGTGCGTTTGGCGCCGTCAGTGGCAGTGATCGTGTGACTACCGTTGGCAGTAGTAACCTGAGGGCCGGTTGGTGGAGTGCCAGTGGAGATTTTTTTATAAACATAGCTGTCAACCCTACCGTTTTCAGTCAAGGGAGATAGAACACCGCCTGCAGCCGGCGCACCGGCATCGGGTTGACCGGCTCCCGCTGCTGGCTGTTGCTGCAGCGGGCCTTGCGGCTGGGCCTGGGCCTGTTGAATCCGCCACTGTTGAGCTACGCCATCCGCGGCGAACGGATCGTGGTCAACGGGAACGGGCGAGTAGTCATCGAAATTCGGCTGATAGTCCACCGGCACCAGAGAGTAACCAGGCATGATGAATCACCTACAGTTATTTGCGGACACCTTCGGGTGGGCCCGTGATGTGACCGCGCCCTCGCGAAGAGGGCTGGGTTGGGTTTATGGGTTTGAGGGAAAGTGCTTGAAGGATGGCTTGCGCAATGGCGCGGAAGCGTCGATTCCGGTTCGGCTTGCCCATCGTCTTCGCCGGGCGCCCGTCTGTCGGCGGGGTCGGCCTTGGCTGTCAGCCAATTCGGTTCGCCGCGGCGGCCAGGTTCGGCGCGCTCGGCAGTGTATTGCCTGACAGGTATTGTCTGATTCAAAAAGCCCGCAGCGGATTTTCCGGCGCGGGCTTAATTCTTGCGACGATGAAGATATGCCGGTGATTTACCCGACGTGTCAAATTATTTGACGCGGAGATTGCAGAGTGCCGGGAGCGGCTGAAATAACAACCGCACGGCAATGCCTGTCCATATCTAGCGCCACCCCTGCAGAAACCATGCTGGGTCGGAGCGATAGCGGTCAAGCAGCTCGTAGGGCGCAACAGCGCAGCGTATTGCGCCGCCGTGCAAAGATGGGTGGATGACGCTTCGCCCATCCACCCTAATTAATCGCCACAAGACGGCTGTCCCGCCTTCCGTTGCGCCCGCGCATTCGCTATGGCTGCGGTGCTTTCCTGATCCATTTCCAGACGAGGCCCTTTGATGTTTCCCAAACCAAAGCCCCAGCTGGTCCCGAATACCTATGCCTTCGAATCCGAGCCGATGGTGAAGGCGACCGGCTTTCGCGAATATGATGCCCGCTGGCTGTTCGGCAAGGAAATCAACCTGATGGGTATCCAGGCGCTCGGCATGGGGCTGGGCGCGCTGATATCAGAACTCGGCGCCAAGCAGGAGGTCGTCACCGGGCATGATTTTCGCGGCTATTCGGCCTCGATCAAATACGCGCTGATTTCGGGCCTGCAGGCGTCGGGCTGCAAGGTTCACGACATTGGTCTGTGCATGACGCCGATGGCGTATTTCGCGCAATTCGAGCTCGACGTGCCCTGCGTCGCCATGGTGACGGCATCGCATAACGACAATGGCTGGACCGGCGTCAAGATGGGCGCCAACCGGCCGCTGACTTTCGGCCCCGACGAGATGACCCGCTTGAAGGAAATCGTGCTCAATGCCGATTTCAACAACAAGGTCGGCGGGTCATATCAGTTTCACGAGAATTTCCCGGCGCGCTACATCGCCGATTTGACCAAGCGTCCAAAACTCAAACGCAAACTGAAAGTCGTGGTCGCCTGCGGCAACGGCACCGCCGGCGCGTTCGCACCGCAAGTGATGGAAGCGATCGGCTGCGAGGTAGTGCCGCTCGACACCGAGCTTGATCACACCTTTCCAAAATACAATCCCAATCCTGAAGACATGGAGATGCTGCACGCCATCCGTGACGCCGTGCTGGCGCATAAGGCCGATGTCGGCCTCGGCTTCGACGGCGACGGCGACCGCTGCGGCGTGGTCGACAACACCGGGGAAGAAATTTTCGCCGACAAGGTCGGCGTCATGCTGGCGCGCGACATGTCGGCGATCCACAGAGGCGCGCAGTTCGTGGTCGACGTGAAATCGACCGGACTTTTTGTCACCGACCCCGTGCTGCAAAAGCAGGGCGCGAAAACCGTCTACTGGAAGACCGGCCACTCCTACATGAAGCGCCGCACCTTTGAGCTGGGCGCGCTGGCAGGCTTCGAGAAATCCGGCCACTTCTTTTTCAACAAGCCATTTGGCCGCGGCTATGATGATGGCCTGATCTCGGCGATCGCGATCTGCGAGATGCTCGATCGCGCGCCCGGCAAGTCGATGGCGGACCTGAAAAACGCGCTGCCGAAAACCTGGTCATCGCCGACGATGTCGCCGCACTGCGCCGATGAAACCAAATACGGCGTCGTCGAAAAAGTGGTGAAGCACTTCGAGACGATGCAGAAAACAGGCGAGAAGGTCACTGGCCAGCCGATCCGCGATCTCGTCACTGTCAACGGCGTGCGCGTCACGGTGGAGGACGGCAGCTGGGGCCTGGTGCGGGCGTCGTCCAACAAGCCGGAACTGGTGGTGGTGGTCGAAAGCCCGGTCTCGGAACAAAGGATGCGCGACATGTTCGAGGCGATGGATCAGGTTTTGCGCACCCATCCCGAGGTCGGCGAATACAATCAGAAGATTTGAGGCCCTTTTAACCTCGCCCCGCTCTTGTCCGCCGAAGCCCGCCTTCTGGCGATGGCGGATGCGGGGAGAGGTCGGATCGGTCTTGCGATTCGGGTGAGGGGGTACTGCACTAAATACCTCTTCGGTATTAGAGCGTTTTCAAGCGAGGTGGAGACCGGTTCGCGTCAAGAAAACGCGTCAAATCAAGAATCTAGAGCCCCGTTTCGATTCAATCGAAGCGGAAAAGGCTCTAGCGGATGAAAGCGTGCCGCACCCCAACCCCCTCCCCGCAAGCGCGGGGCGAGGGAGTTCTGTTATCAAGCCACCTGCAGCGATCCGAGGAAGCTGCCGACCTCGGATTTCAGCCGGCCGGACTGCGACGACAACCCGTTTACCGCATCGCACAGCCGGGAAGTCGCTTTGCTGGCTTCGTCGGAAGCCCGGGTGACGCTAAGGATATTGTCGCTGACTTCCCTTGTGCCGTTCGCCGCCTGCTGCACGTTGCCGGCGATTTCGCGCGTTGCCATTCCTTGCTGATCGACTGCGGTCGCGATCTGGTTCGATATATCGTCAATCTCCGCAATCGTCCCGCCAATCGCCTGGATGGCATTGACGGCCTCGCTGGTGGCGACCTGGATGCTCTGAACCTGCGCGGAAATTTCTTCCGTAGCCTTGGCGGTCTGATTGGCCAGCGCTTTGACCTCGCTCGCCACCACCGCAAATCCCTTGCCATGCTCGCCAGCGCGCGCCGCTTCGATGGTCGCGTTCAAGGCCAACAAGTTGGTCTGGCTGGCGATGTTCTGGATCAGGGTGACGACCTCGCCGATCTTCTGGGTGCCGGTGGCTAGCCCTTCGACCACGGAATTCGTGCGGCGCGCTTCATCGGCGGCCTTGCCCGCGATTTCGGCGGAGCGGGTCACCTGCTTGGCGATCTCGCTGATCGAGGCGGTGAGTTCCTCGGTCGCGGATGCCACCGTTCCGACATTGGCCGAGGCCTGCATCGATGCGGCCGCCGCCGCAGCGGTCTGACGCGCCGTTGCCTCGCTGGTGCCATTGATCGACGAAGACAGTCCCTGGATTTCGCTGGCGGCTACCGCCACCGCCTCGACGATATGTCCGATCTTGCGCTCGAAGCCGGAGGCGAGGTCGCGCATCGCCGCCTCACGCTCCTGCTTGGCGCGCTGCTCGGCCTCGAGGCGCTCGGCATTGGCGCGCATCTCCGCGGCGCCCGCCGCCTCGGCCTCGGCGGTCTTCTGCGCCGTCGTCTCGAACAGGTTTGAAAGTTTGTGGGCGAGCCAGATCAACACGCCTGCCTCGATGACGAGAATGCCGGCGTGAATGACGACCCGTCCGAGATCTGCCCCGCCGGGATAAATCGCCGCGGGGAGCATGAAATTGAGCGCGAGATGATGCAGCGCGACCGCGATCGTGCCGGCGAGGATCGGCCGATAGTCACAAAAGGAGACCAGACATGCCAGCGCCGCGAAGAAATACATGTGCATGTCGATCTGCCAGGGGTGCCCGGAGAGCTGAAAGGTGAATACCGAAACGTCGCCCATCAGCGCGACTGCAAAGATCAGGCGGGTGGAAAGTTCGTTCCCCGTGGCGCGCCATGACAGCGTCGCCGCCAGCGCCATCGCCGCCGTGAGCGCGGCGGGCAGCATCCAATCGGTGCCGCGCGCCATGCTGATGACGAGGCAGGCCGGAACATGCAACCAGAGCACCGCAAGCAAGGCCCGGCTGGTGGTCTCGCGCAAGTTCTTCAATTCGACGCTCTCGCTCATCATCTCGGTTCCCCCAACCCTCTAGAATTTCAAGCAGCCCGCGATCGCCTGCGGGTCCATGGCGAGCCACGCGCCAGCCTCGCGCAATTGCGCCAGTCCGGAACGTTTGTCGGGCCGAACCACCAGGACGGCCGGTATAGCCGTCATCCTGACAATCGCGGCGTTGGCCGAGGCGGCCGCTGCAAATGCCTGCTGCGTGCTCCACCACGGCGGAAAGGCTACCGCCACCAATTCCGTGCCAGGACGAATCTGAATGGAAAGGGCTGTTATGGCGATCCAGCTCGCAACCAGAAGGGCGGTAGCGTTCAGCCACGCCGGCCAACGCGACGCCGTGATGCCGCTTTCGTGCCCCATCACGGTAAATTATCGGCTTAAAGCTAATTACCGGTAAAAATACCGTCGCCGACGGCTCGGGAAGCCGAAAAAAGCGGTGATAATCCAATAAGTTGTGCCGTTTGGTTTGGAAACGCCGTGGTTGCGGACGCCTCACGGCGCCATCCCGCGAAACTCGAGAAGGCACCGCGAGTGCCTGTTGGTAAGAGCGCGGGCTCTGCCCCAAGCAGAATCGATCGCGCCCTAAGCCGCTGCCGGTACTGGCAGCGCGGTCACCGACTTGATCTTCTCCATCGCAAAGCGTGAGGTGACATTCTTCAGCGGCACTGCGCCGATCAGCTTCTTGTAGAACACATCATAGCTCGGCATGTCCGCGACCACGACGCGCAGCATGTAATCGACGTCGCCCGCCATCCGGTAGAACTCCATCACCTCCGGCATGGCGCTGACGGCGTCGGCGAATTTGCGCAGCCAGGATTCGGAATGATCGGCGCTTTCGACCGACACGAAGACCGTGATGCCGAGCCCGATCTTGTTCTGGTCAACCAGCGCGACCCGGCGCAGGATGACGCCGTCGGCCTCCAGCCGCTGGATACGTTTCCAGCAGGGCGTCGACGACAGCCCGACGCGGTCGCCGATCTCGGCGACGGACAGCGAGGCGTCCTGTTGCAGCACGGTCAGGATCTTGCGGTCGATAGCGTCGAGCCGGCGATTGGGCTCAAGGGTGTGAACGGCAAGTTCGGTCATGAGAAGAACTTTCTTCCAATTATGAGGTTTGCAAACCTCATATATAGAAAATCCTTCTAAGACAAGTCCGTTATTGCTTCGGCTGTACCGGGTTGGCGGCCGGGGTCTGGCTTAAAAGCGCTTCAACTTCAGCACGTTGCGGAGCAGCAAAAGCGCCGCCGAAGCGGGTGCATTTCAGGGCGGCGGCGGCGGAAGCAAACCTCAAGGCCGCGCGCAAATCCTGATTCTCGGTGATGGCAAGCGCAAAGGCGCCGTGGAACACGTCGCCCGCACCGAGCGTATCCACGGTGTGGACCGGGAAGGCCGGCGTCTGCTGCAGGTTCTGGCGCTCGTCGAGCCAGATCGTGCCTTGGGCGCCGCGGGTTCCCGCGAGGAATGACGGCGTTAGCTTCGCGATCTTTTTCAGCGCCTCGCCGTCGTCGGTGACCCCTGCGGTCTCCTGCAACGGCTCGCTTGAAAAAACCAGGTGCGATGACGCGGTGAGTAATCCCTCCCGCAGCGACATTGCGCGATCGACGTCGACGATCACAGGAATGCCGCGCCGCCGCGCCTCGGCGCATAGATCGGTGCAGAACGCCGCGCAACGGCTCTCGGTCAGGATGGCGTCGCAACCTTCCAACAGCGTGTCGGCATCGGGCAGGTGTACCCGCCACAATTCCGGATCGCGAAAGGTGACAATGGTGCGCTCGCCCGAGGGATCGATCATGATGTTGGAGATCGGCGTCACCAGGCCCGGCATGTGCACGAGGTGCTTGGTGTCGATGCCTTCGTGCGCCATTTCTTCGAAAATATATCGGCTGGTTGTTTCGCGCGCATCGCCCATCGGCCCGCAGATCGAGGCACGGCCGCCCAATCGCACGATCCCGATCGCGCCGTTGAGCGCGTTGCCGCCGCAAATCTCGTCGAAATGGCTGGCGTTCTCCTTGGAGCCGCGCGCGGGCAGCCCCTGCACGCGAAACGTCAGGTCGCGCACCGGCATACCGATGCAGAGAATTCGCGGCGGAGTCTTCGGCGCGCCGGTCTGGAAATTCATGAGGGAATCCGTCATGTCGATTCCGCCATGTGCCGGAACCGCGGTCCGGAAATAACAGATGCGGCCATTGCCGGGTTCCCGCTATGCATGATCGTCCGGGCCATCATGCACCCAGCGCCCGAGCAAATGGTGGGCAATCGCAAACGGATGCGGTCCTGCGAGGCCATCGGGATGTTTCCGCTTGATCATCAAGGTCGCCTCACGGCGATCGAACCAGCGTGCATCCTCGAGTTCCGCACGATCGACGACGATATCCTCATTTGTGGCGCGCGCGGTGCATCCGATCATCAGAGACGACGGGTAGGGCCAGGGCTGCGTCATGTAGTAGCTCACATCGGTGCAGCGGATTCCGGATTCTTCGAAGATTTCACGGCGCACGGCGTCCTCGACGGTTTCCGCAACTTCGACAAAGCCGGCGAGGCACGAATACATTCCGGGAGGGAAATGCTTCTGCCGGCCCAACAGGACCTTGTCGCCGGAAGTGACCAGCATGATCACGACGGGATCGGTGCGGGGAAAATGCTCGGCCTTGCAGTTCGGGCAATCGCGCTTCCAGCCGCCCTCCTTCATCGCGGTGCGGGTGCCGCAATTGGCGCAAAAGCCGTGGCGCTGATGCCAGCTCACCATCGATTTCGCCATCGCGATCGCCGAAAGCTGATCGGGGGGGACCACGCCCTGCATCGCCATGCCGCGCAGTTCGGTCACCGCGGCATCCTCACCGGTCAACAGCTTCTCCACCGCCGCGGCCGAGATGCCCATGCCGAATACGGGCGCGCCCTCGCGCAAGCCCAGGAACACCGTGCCGGGATTAGCGCCGAATTTGAGTGCTTCATCGATACCGAGCAGCGCGCGGGGACCTGCGGCCTCGCGCTTCACCACCAGCGAGTCGCGATAGACCACATAGGCGCGGGCCTCACGGTGGCCTTCCAGCGCCAACAGCTTGGCGTCGTCGCTGCGCAGATGCGCGGCGCGATCGAGAATATGGCCGACGAAACCCGGCTGTCCCAACGGAAACGAATCGAATGCGGTCATGTGCTCAACCAGGTTCAACCAAGCCAGATTTTACGGCGCAGCGCGCTGATAAATTTCTGGACTTCCTCGGCGTCGTGCGCGAGCGGCGGCATCACGCCCCAGACCGGACGCGGCCAGGCGGCGTCGCTCGAGCGGCGCGCGATGAGGTGGATGTGCAGTTGCGGCACCAGATTGCCGAGAGCTGCGATATTGAGCTTGTCGCATTTGGTGACCTCCTTCAGCGCGCGGGCGACGCGGCTTATTTCCGTCATCAATTGCGCCTGCTCGACCTCGGCGAGATCGATGATCTCAACCGTCTCTGCCCGGCGCGGCACCAGCAGCAGCCATGGATAGTGCGCGTCCTTGATGACGAGCACCCGGCACAGCGGCAGATCGCCGATGTCGATGGTGTCTTCCTTGAGCCGTGAGTGCAGCGACCAGGCGGATTCGGACATCAGGGTTCCCAAATGCCCTCTCAGGCACGGACAAGAGTTTCATATCAAGGCGTGATCATCCGCGAAAGCGGATGATCCAGCCCCCGCGGCCCATCAATATCGGCGGTCCAGCGTTTATTGGATACCCCGCTTTCGCGGGGTATGACAGCCGTTACCCCGCTTGCTTTCCGGCTGTTTTAGCCCCAAATAAGGGCCGGGAGATTGGCGGTGGACGAGCCACTCGCCAACCGGGTCAGGTCCGGAAGGAAGCAGCCCTAACGAGGTCCGGATCGGGTCGCTCGTCAGTCTCCTACCTGTTTTTCGAGCGAATTGCGCAAAAGCGGTAGCCTGCCCTGCGCATGATTTCGTCTCGGCGCGCATTCCGCAAAGCCGGCTTCGAGAGATAATCAATTGCGGATCGATCGATGACCGACGCTGGCGCTCCCTTGACCCCTCACGAATCCGCAGGCGCCGATCAGGGCGGCTTCGATCTCGGCGGTCCGCCCGAGGCTGGCAAGCCCTACCGGGTGCTGGCGCGGAAATACCGCCCTTCCAATTTCGACGATCTGATCGGCCAGGACGCCGTGGTGCGTACGGTGTCAAATGCATTCGAAACCGGGCGCATTCCGCAAGCCTGGATCCTGACCGGCGTCCGCGGTGTCGGAAAGACCACCACGGCGCGGATCCTCGCCCGCGCGCTGAATTATGAATTGCCGGACGGCTCGGTGAAGGGCCCGACCATCCACATGAAGGTCCCCGGCGTGCATTGCCAGGCCATCATGGAAAGCCGGCATATCGACGTGCTGGAAATGGACGCTGCCTCCCACACCGGCGTCGACGATGTGCGCCAGATCAACGACAGCGTGCGCTACGCGCCGGCGAGCGCCCGCTACAAGGTCTACATCATCGACGAAGTCCACATGCTTTCGACGGCGGCGTTCAACGCGTTCCTCAAGACGCTGGAAGAGCCGCCGGAGCACGCCAAATTCGTCTTCGCCACCACTGAGATCCGCAAAGTGCCGGTCACGGTGCTGTCGCGCTGCCAGCGCTTTGACTTGCGCCGGGTCGAGGCCGATGTGCTGATGAGCCATCTGGCCCACATCGCGGCCAGGGAAGGCGTGGAAGTCGAGCCGGAAGCGCTCGGCATCATCGCGCGCGCGGCCGAGGGTTCGGTGCGCGATTCACTGTCGCTATTCGATCAGGCGATCGCCCACGCCGCAGGCGTGGTGCGCGCCGACGCGGTGCGGCAGATGCTGGGGCTTGCCGACCGCACGCGGGTGATCGACTTGTTTGATTCGCTGGTTCGCGGCGACATCGAAGCCGCCTTCAAGGAATTTCGCGAGCAGTATGACACCGGCGCCGATCCGGTCGTGGTGCTCTCGGATCTCGCCGAATTTGTCAATTTCGTCACCCGCGTCAAGATCGTGCCGGCGACCGCCGACAATGTCGCGTTCGGCGAAACCGAACGCCTGCGCGGGCGTGACTTCGCCGCAAAAATCTCGATGCGCGTGTTGTCGCGGATGTGGCAGATGCTGCTCAAAGGCATCACCGAGGCGCAAACCGCGACGCGCCCGGCGGCAGCTGTGGAAATGGTGCTGGTACGGATCGCCTACGTCGCCGATATGCCGACCCCGGACGAAGCGATCCGGATGATCGAGCAGAATGGCGGGGCCTCGCCGGCGCTAGCCAATGTGGCCCCGCGCAGCGCGCCGGCCGCGCCGGTTTCCGCGATGCCATCATCGCCGCCTCGCGCGACCGCCGCCGCGCCACGCGGCAATGCCGAGCCCTCCGTGCGGCCGCAGATGATCGTGCCGTCATCAGAGACGGAGCCCGCGCCGGCGCGCCGAATCGCAAGCTTTCCGGAATTGGTGGCGCTTGCCGCCGAGAAGCGCGATCTCTTGACCAAGGCCGCGCTTGAGGCCGATGTCCGGCTGGTTCGCATCGAAGACGGGCGGTTAGAGCTGGCGCTGGAGCGCAGCGCGGCGCGCACGCTCATCAACGAGCTGTCGCGCAAACTGGAGCAATGGACCGGACGCCGCTGGACTGTGATCGTCTCCAACGAAGCCGGGCAGCCGACGCTGCGTTCGCAAAGCGAAGTGGCGCGGAACCAGCGCGAGCGCGCCGCCGAAACCGACCCGCGGGTGCAGGAGGTGCTGGCGCGATTTCCTGGCGCCAGGGTGGTCGAGGTGCGCAAGCTTGCCCCCGAGCCGCCGGAATCCCATGCTATGGGTGAAGACCCTGCCGAGAGCTCCGACGGCGACGACCCGTAGCAATTTCGCGAGGAACGATTGATGGCTGATTTTCTCGGCATGATGAAGCAGGCGGCGGAACTGCAATCGAAGATGCAGGCGATGCAGGAAGAGCTCGGCCATGTCGAAGTGGAGGGAATTTCGGGTGGCGGCCTGGTCAGCGTGCGCATGACCGCGAAGATGGACGTCAAGGCCGTCAAGATCGATCCGTCCCTGATAAAGGCGGACGAGCGCGAAATCCTCGAGGACCTGCTGGTGACCGCGCATAACGACGCCAAGCGCAAGGCGGAAGCCGCGATGGCCGAAAAGATGCAGGCGCTGACCGGCGGACTTGGCCTGCCGCCCGGATTGGGTCTCGGCTGACAGATGCCCATCGCGGTTGCCGGCCCCGAAATCGAACGCCTGATCCAGCTCCTGGCGCGGCTGCCGGGCCTTGGGCCGCGCTCGGCGCGGCGCGCGGCGTTGCACCTGATCAAGAAGCGCGAAGCGCTGATGACCCCGCTCTCCGCAGCGCTTCAGGTGGCGATCGACAAGATCCAGGTCTGCAAGACCTGCGGCAATATCGACACCCAAAATCCCTGCACGGTGTGCACCGACCCCAGGCGGGATCAATCGATCATCGTGGTGGTCGCCGACGTCGCCGATCTCTGGGCGCTGGAGCGGGCGCACGCGACCAATGGCCTCT